>Ga0315900_10011661_pt1 | contig 10868 bp, 13 predicted proteins | sample LakEriMetagenome_FD_203521 | JGI IMG/M metagenome (GOLD analysis project Ga0315900, IMG submission 203521) | Freshwater fungal communities from buoy surface, Lake Erie, Ohio, United States - Buoy 12 MA114 | ecosystem: Environmental > Aquatic > Freshwater > Lake > Lake biofilm | place: USA: Lake...
CGCATAGGGTTTTGAAGTCTGCCCAGGAGTCGCGCTCCTGGGCCCGGGCCTTGGCTTGCGCGGCACGGCGTGCCGCTGCGTCTTCGGCCTTGCGCTGCTCGCGCATGGCCTTTCGGACGACCTTGAGTTGGTCGATCATTGCTTGTCCTCCTTCTTCGCAGCCTGCGCCTGCGCAGCAGGCTTCGGCAGCACCTTGTGCGAAGGTGCCTTGCCCTTGCGGCCCTGCTTCTTGATCGCCACGCCCATCAGGCGGGCGATCTCCTGGTCGCGCCAAGCGGCGCGGATCGCGGTCTTGAAGTTCATCGCTCTCTCCGATAGCACGCTGCCTGCGACGCAGGCACCAAGCGCACTGGCATGGGGACAAGTTGTCCCCATAGCCGCTACGCTCGTCAGGCCACGAGCACCCACTCATTCGGCCCCGTCTTGCGATACGTCCACGTTTCCGTGGCTTCCTCTTCCTCGGGGCGACACGTACGTGTCACTTCATACCGCGCCCCGATGGGCGCCATCGACAGCTCGGCCAGCGCCTCTTCCCTCGTTTTGAAGTCCGGCGTGCCCTTTGAGGTGATCACCTCCATCGGGAGCAAGTACTCAACGATTCCTTTTTCCTGCTCGTCGATGACGAGCACGCCCGTGCGGCGGTCCTCATAGAGGTATCCACCCGCGTAGCGTTGCGGGAGCGGGAGGTTCTTGGTCATCAGCATTGCTCTCTCCACGGGACTGCGCCCCGAGCACGGCAGCGCCCGACGGGCGCATCACATCCGCACTGGCCTGGGCGAACCCAGGCCGCTACAGACGTAGCGGAAAGGGGACAACGTGTCCCCGTTGATCACTTCGCGGCAGCGAAAGCCTCGGCCACCGCTTGCGCGGCGATCTTCTTCGACTGCTCGTATTCCAGGCAAGCCGCTGCCAGCTTCGCTGCCAGAGCAGCGATATGCGCGGGCACTTCGACGCCCTCGGTCTTGTTGCTGGCCGGCTTTGCCTGCGCGTCAGCGTCACCGCCGAGCGCGTCCATCAGGCGTTGTGCGGCTTTCTTGGCGGCTTCGTACTTCGCTGCCGCGCGGTCGAGCACCATCTCGCCCTTGTTGCGCGGGCTCTTCGACTCGACCAGGGGCACACCGTACTTCTTCGAAGCCCATTCGGTCACCACGGGCTTGCAGTCTTCGAGGGTCTTGAAACCCGCTTCGACGGCTGCCTTGCGCAGGGTTTCCACCAGATTCTGCGAACCCACAGCGTAGGCGTCGAAAGCACGGAAAAGGGATTGCTTGTTCATGTTGCTACTCCAATGGGGACATCGTGTCCCATTACCAAAATGCCGCAGTGCGTGCGGCGTCGCCGAGAGGATTCGGCCCTCTCACATATGCCCTCAACCCCCCTTCAGCGTGCTCCCCTAGCCCCTACTGCTGACCCCACCCTACCCGGGAGCCCCCAAGCTGTGCAGCGAGGTAGCGACGCTATATGAACACGAAACCACAACCGCACAACACAATTTTTACAAAACCAAAATAAAAATTCAAAATTAAACTGCCTTTGTCAAATCCTTGACATTACTACAAAAACCAAGCACATATTGTCAAATCCTTGACATGCACAAATAAAAAAGGCCCCCTCGTAAGGGGGCCGAAGCCGGAGCACCCGGCAGCAGGAGGCAAGCATGCTTGCCGAAGCAAGCGACCTGAGTATACACTCGCGCCCATCGGGCACCAAGCCCTGCGAAAACATGCTGCAGCACCTGATCGACTTCGAGCCGGAGATTTGCGCGGAGGACAGCCCGTCCTTCACGCCGCTTGAAGACGCCGCGCCTACCCAGGTCATTGCCGCACAGCACGGCACGGCCAACTGGTTGGCCAGCCTGGGGGCGCCTACCGTCGCATCCACCGAAGCGCAGAATTCTGTGGCCATGGCGCAAAGTGCCTTCGTGGCAATGACCGCGCCCAATACCGCATCCGAGACACAGAAACAACGCCTCCTGGCGCTGAAGACGCCTGAGGCCGTGCAGCATCTGACGGGCATGCTGACCGCCTACGATTGGGAGTTCGTCGAGCAAGCCAAGGAGATCCGAGGCTACGCGGTGGCCAAGATCGTGGAAGAGACCAAGCACCCAGATGCGCGCATACGCCTGAGGGCGTTGGAGCTGCTGGGACGCGTCACGGAGATTGCGCTCTTCACTGACCGCGTGGAGGTCAAGAAAACAAGCGTTTCCGATACCGAACTCGATGCCAAAATCAAGGAGAAGCTCTCACGCTTCATGGGCGTTGTTGACGCGCAGCCCGTTTCTGACGCAGTAGTGTTGCCGCAAACATGAAGCTGCCTGATTTCTTGACCCCCGCAGAAGCGCAGGCTATTCATGCCGCGCTTCCTACGCTTTCTGTCAAGGAAAAAATGGAACTCTTCGACCTGCTCGAAGAGAAAGAACGCCGAAGTCGCTTGAAAGCCGCTCAGAATTCAGTGGTAGGCTTCGCACACGCCGTTTATCCGGGGTTCAAGGAAGGCGCTCACCACCGCGCGCTCAGTAAGATCTTCGATGACATCATCCATGGGCGCAAACACCGGGTGATCATCAACATCGCGCCCCGTATGGGCAAGTCGGAGTTCAGTTCCTACCTGTTTCCATCCTTCTTTTTGGGCAAATTTCCGCACAAAAAGGTCATCATGGGGACGCATACGGCGTCCTTGTCGGAAGATTTCGGGCGTCGCATCAAAAACCTCATCGCAACCGAGGTCTACACGCCTATTTTTCCTAAAACGAGCGTTTCTGAGGACCAAAAAGCGGCCGGAAAGTGGTCAACCACCGAAGGTGGCCAATACTACGCGGTTGGCGTGGGCGGCAGTATTGCTGGACGGGGCGCAGATCTGTTTGTCATCGACGATCCGCACTCGGAACAGGACATCAAAGCGGGCACACGCACGCCTTTTGACGCGGCGTGGAACTGGTTCCAGACAGGCCCCCTTCAGCGCCTCATGCCAGGAGGCGCCATCATCGTCATTATGACGAGGTGGAGCGAAATCGACCTCACGGGGATGCTGATCAAGCACCAGATCAAGAACCCGGATGCTGACAAGTGGGAGATCGTCGAGCTTCCCGCCATCCTGAACGAACACACGCCCGAAGAGAAGAGTTTGTGGCCCGAGCAGTGGCCATTGGAGCAGTTGCAGGCAAAACGTGCAGGCATGGACCCGCGCTTCTGGCAGGCGCAGTACATGCAGAACCCCACCTCTGAGGTGGCGGCAGTCATCAAGCGCGAACTCTGGCGCATCTGGGAGCACGAGAAGCCGCCCAAGTGCGAGTACATCATCCAGTCGTGGGACACAGCGCACGAGACAAAGACCTCCAGCGATTACAGCGCCTGCACCACGTGGGGCGTGTGGTTCAATGAAGAGGACAACGACAACGCGCACATCATCCTGCTCGACGCCATCAAAGGGCGGTGGACATTTCCTGACCTGAAGAAACGCGCGCTGGAGTACTACCGCGAATGGGAGCCGGATGCGTGCTTGATCGAGAAGAAGGCCGCAGGAGCGCCTCTGATCCAAGAGCTGCGCGCCATGGGCATCCCCATCGGGGAGTTCTCCCCCTCGCGTGGCAAGGCCAACCAGTCGAACGACAAGCGCGTGCGCTTGAACGCCGTCTCGGACCTGTTCTCTTCGGGTCGTGTCTGGGCGCCTGACACGCGCTGGGCACGCGAGGTCATCGAGGAGATCGCGGCCTTCCCCGCTGGCGAACACGACGACTACGTCGATACTTGCACGCAGGCGCTCATGCGCATGCGCCAGGGCGGCTTCATCAGACTGCCGTCGGATGAGCCTGAAGAACCACGTGAATTCCGCAGCGTTAGACGCGCTGCGTACTACTAGGAGCCATCATGGCAATGGAACCCCAAATGACCCCGATGGACCCCGCGCTTCTCTCCGAGGAGCCTGCCATCGAGATCGCAATCGAGAACCCCGACTCCGTCACGGTGGGCGTGGATGGCCTGGAGATCACCCTGGAGCCCGGTGCCGAGGGTCCGGAGGACTTCGATGCCAACTTGGCCGAGTTCATGGACGAGGGGACGCTGCAGACGCTGGCTTCGGACCTGCTCTCCCTGGTGGATGCGGACATCCAGAGCCGCAAGGACTGGATCGAAGCCTACGTGAAGGGGCTTGAAGTCCTGGGGATGAAGTACGAAGACCGTACCGAGCCGTGGTCCGGTGCCTGTGGAGTCTTCTCTCCGCTCCTCACGGAGGCAGCAGTGCGCTTCCAGTCTGAGATGATCACGGAGACGTTCCCCGCCCAAGGCCCCGTCAAGACCAAGATCGTGGGCGAGATCACCAAGCCCAAAGAGGAGGCTGCAGAGCGCGTCCGTGAGGACATGAACTACATGCTCACCGAGAAGATGATCGACTACCGCCCGGAGCACGAGCGGTTGCTCTTCGGTCTGGGCCTCATTGGCGCGGCCTTCAAGAAGGTCTACCCGAACCCGGCCACGCGGATGCCTGACGCGCCCTACATCCCGGCAGAAGACCTGATCATGCCCTACGGCGCGGCCAACGTGTACACCTGCGAGCGGGTGACGCATGTGATGCGCAAGACGAAGAACGACCTCAAGCGGCTCCAGGTCGCGGGGTTCTACCGCGAGATTGACCTGGGCGAACCGGTGCGCTTCTTCTCTGACATCGAGAAGAAAAAAGCCGAAGATCAGGGGTACTCGCTCAACGAAGATGACCGGTATCAAGTGCTGGAGATCCACGTTGACTACGACATGCCGGGGTACGAGGATGAGGATGGCATCGCGCTGCCCTACGTCATCACCATCGAGCGTGGCACGAGCAACGTCCTGGCCATCCGGCGCAACTGGGAAGAGGGCGACGACCTCAAGCGCAAGCGGCAGCACTTCGTGCAGTACACGTACATCCCCGGCTTCGGGGCCTACGGCCTGGGGTTCATCCACCTCATCGGGGGCTACGCCCGTGCAGGCACCAGCATCATCCGGCAGCTTGTCGATGCCGGCACGCTGAGCAACCTTCCCGGGGGCCTGAAGGCCCGTGGGCTGCGGATCAAGGGTGACGACACCCCCATCGCCCCGGGCGAGTTCCGCGACGTTGACATTGCCTCTGGGGCCGTGCGCGACAACATCATGCCCCTTCCCTACAAGGAGCCCAGCCAAGTGCTTGCCGCGCTCCTGGAGCGCATCACGGAGGAAGGGCGCAGGCTCGCGGCCATCGCAGACCTGAAGATCAGCGACATGTCAGCCCAGGCGCCGGTGGGCACCACCCTGGCCATCCTGGAGCGCCAGCTCAAGACCATGAGCGCGGTTCAGGCCCGGGTCCATGCCAGCTTGAAGATGGAGTTCAAGCTCCTGAAGCAGATCATCCGCGACTACACCGACGAGGACTACTCGTACACGCCCGAGGGCGGGGATCGCCGTGTCAAGCAGGCCGACTACGATGTGGTCGAGGTCATCCCGGTCAGCGATCCGAACGCGGCCACGATGGCCCAACGCATCATGCAGTACCAAGCGGCACTGCAGCTTGCGCAAAGCGCGCCGCAGATCTACGACCAGCCGTACCTGCACCGTCAGATGCTGGAGGTGCTGGGGATCAAGAACGCCGAGCGTCTCGTGGCCACGCCCGAGGACCAGAAGCCCCGCGACCCCGTCACGGAGAACATGGACGTGCTGCGCATGCGCCCCCTCAAGGCGTTCGCGTACCAGGACCACGAGGCCCATATGGCCACGCACCAAGCGTTCATGCAGGACCCGAGAATCGCTGCCACCCTGGGGCAGAACCCCATGGCACAGCAGATGATGGCCGCGCTCATGGCGCACATCGCGGAGCACACCGCGTTCGCGTACCGGGCCCAGGTCGAGATGCAGCTTGGCGTGCCCCTGCCGCCGCTTGATGAGGAGGGCGACACGCCCATCGCCCCTGAGGACGAGAAGGCCATCGCACCGCTGATCGCAGCGGCTGCACAGCGCACGATGGTGCAGAACCAAGCCATGGCGGCACAGCAGCGTGCTCAGCAGCAGTCCATGGACCCGGCGCTGCAGATGCAGCAGATGGAGCTGCAGTTGAAGGCCCAAGAGCTGCAGCGCAAGGATCAGGACAGCCAGCGCGACTTCCAGATCGCTCAGCAGAAGCTCCAGCTTGAGCAGGCGCGTCTCGCGCTCGACGCCCAGAAGAACCAGGGCGAACCGCCGCAGATGAAGGCCATGCGCGCGCAGCAAGAGCTGACGCACAAGGAGCAGGCCCATCAGCAGAAGCTGCGCCAGCAGGCGCAAGCTGCCGCCCTCAAGGCTGCACAACAGGCACAACGGGCTGCGCAACGCCCGCAAACCAAGGGGTGATCCATGACAACTACTGCGTTTGACGTAGTGCTCAAGGAAATCAAAGAGCGTCGCGATGCTCTTGTTGAAGTGCTTGTTGACGGTACGGCAAGAGACTATGCCGAATACAAGAATCTGTGCGGAGAAATCCGGGGTCTTTCTCTCGCGCAGTCCTACATCACTGACCTCGTGCGACAAATGGAGAAATCCGAAGATGAGTGAATTCATCCTGTCAGACGGCACATCAACGTCTGTCCTACCTGAAACGCCAGAAGAAAAGGCAAGGCAACTGCCTGATCCGAAGACGTACCACATCCTCTGTATGCTTCCACAAGCGGAAGAGTCCTTTGAGAGCGGGATTCTGAAGTCTGGACAAACCATGCACTTTGAGGAGGTGCTGTCCCCCGTGCTGTGGGTGGTCAAGATGGGCCCCGACTGCTACAAGGACCCCATCCGCTTCCCCTCTGGCCCTTCTTGCAAGGAAGGCGACTTCGTCCTTGTCCGACCCAACAGCGGCACGAGACTGAAGATTCACGGACAAGAGTTCCGCATCATCAATGACGATAGCGTCGAAGCTGTCGTTCAAGACCCGCGTGGCATTCAGAGGGCATGACCATGTTCAATGTGCAATCACCACGCACCGACGATGCGGGCATCGAGAACCTCATCCAGGCAAAAGGTAAGGCCGCGCCACGCGTGACGCCGGCAGACATCGAGGCGAACATCGTTTCGGAGCACTACTTCACGGCCCGAGACGGCAGGCTAGGTGCGTTGACGAACGAGACGTATGTAGGGCGAGAAAAACCGTTGCCAAACAACGCGGATCTCGTACCTCTTGAGCTTCTGACCTTCTGCGTCTTGGTTCTTCGCAACGGGTTTACCGTCACCGGAGAGTCGGCCTGTGCCAGCCCCGAAAACTTCGATGCTGAAATCGGGCGCCGTGTAGCCAGAGAGAACGCCAAGCAGAAGATTTGGCCGCTTATGGGCTACGAATTGAAGACCACGCTAATGCAGCCGGAGGCATGAACATGGCAAATGACAGAGAAGAGTTCAAGTTCCCGGACGAGACGCCGGTGGACACCAAGGCCGAAGACAACAAGGTTGACTTCGAAGTTGAGGGCGAAGACATCGTAGAGGTGGTGGACGACACTCCCGAGTCGGATCGCGGGCGCCCGCCAATGAAGGAGCCGCCTGCAGAAGTCACGGATGACGAACTGGCGAAGTACAGCGAAGGCGTCAAGCAGCGCATCCAGCACTTCTCCAAGGGCTACCACGAGGAGCGTAGAGCCAAGGAAGCGGCCCAGCGAGAGCGCGAAGAAGCTCTGCGGCTGGCCCAGAACCTCATCGAAGAGAACAAGAAGCTGCAGGGCACGCTTGGCCAGGGCCAGCAGGCACTGATTGCGCAGGCCAAACAGACGGCGGCTGCGGAGGTGGCTGCGGCCAAGCAGAAGCTCAAGGACGCGCACGAGGCGTTCGATACTGATGGCATCGTCGCTGCACAAGAGGAACTGGCCAAGGCGGTCAACAAGATCGAGCGGCTGAACGCGTATCGTCCGCCCGCACCGGCGGCACCCCCTGTACAAACGCCGCAGAATGTTGTACAAACGCCCCCATCGCCGCCTCCCCCCGACCCGAAGGCCCGTGCGTGGCAAGAAGCCAATCCGTGGTTTGGGTCGAACAAGCGGATGACGAACTTCGCCCTGGCAGTTCATCAGGAGTTGATCGAGAGCGGTGTAGACACCGCAAGCGACGAATACTACGGTCGAATCAATGCAGAAATGCGCAAGACGTTTCCAGAAGCGTTTTCCTCTGGCAAGTCGGGCAAAGCTGCAACCGTGGTAGCTCCTGCAACGCGTAGCACAGCGCCCAAGAAGATCGTGCTTACGCAAACCCAAGTGAACCTTGCCAAGCGTCTCGGGCTCAGTAATGAGCAGTACGCTCGGGCAGTTGCGGAACAGATGAGGAAAGAAAATGCCTGACCAACGAACTCCTCGCGAAGCTGAATCTCGCGCCAAGGCAGAGCGTCCTACCACTTGGAAGCCTGCTGAACTACTCCCGGACCCGACCCCGGTTCCTGGGTACGTCTATCGGTGGATTCGCGTCAGCACCTTGGGTACCGCCGACCCAAGGAACATCACCTCCAAGTTCCGCGAAGGCTGGGAACCTGCCAAGGTGGCAGATCATCCCGAACTTCAGCACCTGTGTGATCCGCAGTCGCGGATTCCGGGCTCTCTGGAGATCGGTGGTCTGGTGCTTTGCCGAACCCCCAAAGAACTTGTTGATCAACGGAATGCGTTCTACCAGGGGCAGGCGTCCGGGCAGATGGATTCTGTGGACAACACCTTCATGCGCGAGAACGATCCTCGTATGCCGCTGTTTAAGCAGCGTCGTTCTGAGGTGTCTTTCGGACGCGGCCAGTAATCAAGGAGTCTTAAATGGCTTATCCCATCATCGACGGGCCCTACGGCCTAAAGCCGGTGAACCTGCGCGGGGGTATTCCCTTCGCTGGGTCTACCCGGATGATTCCGATTGGTCAGGGCTACAACACGGGCCTCTTCACGGGCGACGTTGTGGGTCTTTCCAACGGCAACACCATCATCACCCCGTACAACGCGGACACGCAGTCCGCCGCTGCCGCTGGAGACATCATCGGTGTCTTCCTCGGCTGCGAGTACACCCCCACGGGTGGCCCGCTCTTCGGCAAGCTGCGCAACGAGCAGTGGCCCGCAGGGACCAACGCCCCTGACGCGGTGGCCTATGTGTTGGACGACCCCAATGCCCTCTTCAAGGCGGCGGTGGTTACCCAGCCCCAGGGCTCGGCCAACACGCAACTGAACACGGGCACGACCATCGGCTACATGTCGCCGTCGTTCGTTGGTTCCAACGCGTTCCTCGTCGCAGGGAACACGGGCAGCACCACGACGGGCAACTCGGCCATGGCGATCTCGGGTGCCAACCCGACGGTGGCTTCGTCTGTGGCGGGCAACATCCGTCAAACGACGGGTACCGGCGCCGGCACCTCGCCGTGTTTGCGTGTGGTTCAGTTGGTCCCGGACACGGCTGTCACGGTCGCCACGACCCTGACCAACTCGCCTTCGGGTGGCTCGACCTTCACGGTCGATTCCGTCACGGGCATCCAGCCCGGTATGCAGTGCATCATCGCTGGTATCTCCAGCACGACCGCAGGCTCTCCGGGCAGCAACCTGACGGTCACGGGTGTGGTTACTTCGACCAAGACCATCACGGTCAGCACCAACGTCACTGCAGGCAGCGGCACCACCGTCTCTTTCGTGGGTTACCCGGAAGTGATCGTGGCCTGGAACTTCGGCTACCACAGCTATCTGCTGGCCGCTGGCGTCTAAGGAGCACACATCATGGCAATTTCTCGTGCCCAACTACTCAAGGAACTGCTCCCTGGACTGAACGCCCTGTTCGGCCTGGAGTACAAGCGTTACGGCGAAGAGCACAAGGAGATCTACGAGACGGAGACCTCCGAGCGTTCGTTCGAAGAGGAGACCAAGCTCTCCGGCTTCAGCGCCGCCCCGGTGAAGAACGAAGGCCAAGCCATCGCGTATGACAATGCGCAGGAAGCCTGGACCGCTCGTTACAACCACGAGACCATCGCTATGGGCTTCTCCATCACCGAAGAGGCGATGGAAGACAACCTGTACGACAGTCTCTCGGCGCGCTACACCAAGGCCCTCGCTCGGGCCATGGCGTACACGAAGCAGGTCAAGGCTGCCGCCATCCTGAACAACGGTTTCAACGCCTCCGTGACCTACGGGGACGGCCAATCGCTGTTCAGCACCGCTCACCCGCTGGTGTCTGGTGGTTCCAACAGCAACCGTCCCACGGTCGGTGCTGACCTGAACGAGACCTCGCTGGAAGCAGCGGTCATCCAGATCGCTGGCTGGACCGATGAGCGTGGCCTCCTGATCGCCGCCAAGCCCCGCAAGCTGATCGTGCCTCCGGCGCTTCAGTTCGTTGCAACGCGTCTGTTGGAGACCAACCTCCGTGTTGGCACCGCCGACAACGACATCAACGCCCTGAAGAACAACGGCTCGGTCCCCGAGGGCTACACGATCAACCACTGGTTGACCGACACCAACGCGTGGTTCCTGACCACCGATGTGCCCAACGGTCTGAAGCACTTCGTGCGCGTGCCCCTGGCAACGTCCATGGATGCCGACTTCGACACGGGCAACAGCCGGTACAAGGCCCGTGAGAGGTATTCTTTCGGCGTTTCTGATCCCCTTGGGGCGTTTGGAAGCCCTGGGGCTTGAGCCAAGCTCTTGCGTTCAAGGCCCGCTTCGGCGGGCCTTTTCTTTTTCCAAAGAGTGTGCTAGGCTCGGGCTACGCCCGCACAGGGCACCGAGACCTACCCCAGCCCGCCGACTGACTCGGCAGACGTCACCTCAACGACGGCGGGCGCAAACTGAGGAAAACCTTCATGGCTTCCACGACTTTCAACGGGCCGGTTCGTTCGGAGAACGGTTTCCAAACCATCACGAAGAACAGCACCACTGGCGCTGTTACGGTCACCTCCACGCTCGGCCCCTCCAC
>Ga0315900_10011664_pt1 | contig 10865 bp, 10 predicted proteins | sample LakEriMetagenome_FD_203521 | JGI IMG/M metagenome (GOLD analysis project Ga0315900, IMG submission 203521) | Freshwater fungal communities from buoy surface, Lake Erie, Ohio, United States - Buoy 12 MA114 | ecosystem: Environmental > Aquatic > Freshwater > Lake > Lake biofilm | place: USA: Lake...
TTAGAGTCTTAATAACAGACTCAAGAAACTCTACTTTTTCTTGTTGAATTCCAATTTTAAGAGATTGTTTAATAATATCGTCGTCCGCATCCATGTACATAGGAATATCTGTTTTAAGAATTATTCCCTTGGCAGGAAGTTTCCAACCTTTCTTCTGAGTTTCTTCGTTCGGTCCTTGAGTGAAAAATTCGTATTTTTCAAGCTTCAGCTTTTTAAGCTCTGCTTCTCTATGACGAAGAACAAGACGTTCATTAATCAAAATCTGATAGTATTTATGGTGTAGTTTTGCCACTTTAAGGGCTTCGTCACCAATTTCTGTCTGGTCAATTTTAGAGTCAATTTCCCACAGAGCTACAATTTCGTCTATATGCATATCTATCTCTCACACAAAGTTTATCATATAATATACTTGATTTGATAGAAAAAGTCAAGTAATATTCTTCACTTCAAATATAGTATATCTAAATTCTGCTTGTGCTTCTATATATGCAACATCGCTATCTGTAGTATTGAAAGTCATGGCCGAAATCGAAGTTGGAAACGCATCCATAAATGTAATATCATAATTAGGCATTTTAGTGCTTGATAAAACCATCAAAGATATATCTGAAACAAGTCCTTTATCTGAACCCGGAGAAGCGTCTTGCAAAGCTCTGTAATCTCCATCTCTACCGTAATCACCCAACGCCTTTATCCAATTGAAAATTTCCAAATAGTTTTGTAAATCTTCGTCAACTTTGAAAGATATAGTTAATGGTGAAAAAGAAACGTGTTCACCAGAAATAGGAATAACAATTAAAGGATTGGAATATTCTATTGCTCTGGTAATAGCTACTTGCGGTAGATTAATTTTCTGTAAAAAGAAATTGACGTGAGGAGCTCTTTTCAAAACAAATTTGAAATTAAGCGGTGAAAGAAAATTACGATTTGATGGTGTGTTATCTAATGCTGACATAATAGACCCTTTTCACATATTTATATGAAAAAAGGGGAGCCGAAGCTCCCCTTTGAAATTGTTCGGTTAACCCGAATCTTATGATTACATAAGGTTGTTAACGATAATACGACGGTAGTACTTGTTAGTGCTGATAACGTTAGAACGACCGTTACCCTTGTTAAGACCTTCAGCAAATGGGTTTGCGACCATGCCGTAACGAGTCTTAAAGCCAATCTTTGGCTGGAATGTAGACTGGTCGACAGCACGTACCATCTGTAGAGGAACGTATGGGCAGTAGAACAAGCCAGCGTCAAAGGCAGAAGAACCCTTATAGCCAACAGTTAGGTAGTTACCACCGATTGCGTATGGGTCGATGTAAACACGTAGACGACCGTTTAGAACACCAGCGAAAGTGTTACCAGTGTCATCAACCTGTAGGTTGTTTGAGTTAAGAGCAGGAGTGTAGTCAAGAACACCAGCCATCTGTAGAGCTGACGCAACGTCAGAAGAACAGATAACGATGTTACCCTTACCACGACGAGTCTGCTTAGCGATCTGGTTAGCTTCACGTTCTAGCTGGAACATCAAGCCCTTGAACTTTTCAACTGACCAACGACCGTTTGAGTCCGTATCAAGGTCGAACACGCCAGGAGTAGTAGTGTTTTCCATAGCACCCTGTTCAGCAGTGATGTTGATCGTACGAACAACTTCACGGTTGATTTCTGCCATAATTTCAGCAGAAAGGATGTTAGCAAGTTCAGTTTCTGCGTCTAGACCATGGATTGCCTTTAGATCCTGTGCAAGTTCCATAGTGTACTCAGCCTTTAGAGCACGAGTGTTAGCAGTTACAGTAACCTTTTCGATTGAGAAGGCCATCTGTGGGAATACGTTACCAGAGTCAACGCCAAGAGCTTCACCAGCAGAACGAGACATACCAGCACCAGTGTTGTAAGTGTTGGTAGCAGTTAGAGGAGAAGTGTTTGTTGCGCCAGGGATAGTACCCTTCTGGCCAAGACCGAAGTTGTTAGCATCAACGCCAGTAAGACCACCAGCACCAGTAAATGAAGTGTTTACTTCGTTGTAGAAAGTTTCGTCATGAGTCTGGTTAGCATAACGTGAACGCATTGCGAAAATCAAACCAGTTGGACCAGTCATTGGCTGAACGCCGCAAATATCGTAAGCAACTAGGTTTGGCATCGCACGGCGAACAAGTGAGATAAGCACTGGATCGAAAGTGTCAATACCACCAGCACCTGCAGTTGAGCTTGAAGAGCCCATGAAGTTTGCTGGAAGAACAGAAGATGTTTCTGTTAGTGTCTGATACTGGCCATGTGCGCTTGATTCCATGAGAGCCTTCTCAGTGTTTTCAAGCATAATGGCAGTAACGGAACGGCGGTGCTGGTCCTTGATGGCGCCAAGAGCGTCATGGTCAAGAACTGGAGCCCACTTATTCTGGATTTCCTCAGCTAGATACATTTATTTTTTCCTTTCTTAGAAAAATAGAATCTTATTAATTTATTTATATTTTGTTACTTTTTAATTGTTCTAGCGATAGCCTGAACGTAACGATTAACCTGAGGATCAACGTTAACTGATTCTGCAATCTCGCCTTCGAATGTTTCTTCTTCTATGTTAGAAGAACGAACTGGTGAGTCGTTATTGAAATATGTTTCCTTGATTATAGCAAGCTTCTTGCCATATGCTTCAAGGTCACCATCAAAGTCAATTCCTTCTGCTAGAGAAGCGAACTTTTCCTGCTGAGTTAGAGCAAGATCAGAAGCTAGTTCTACGAAAAGCTTGTTTGCAGCTTCAGAAATAATAACGCCGCGTAGCTGCGCATTCTCGTTAATTGCTTCGTCAAGCTTCTTTTCTAGAGCATCAACCTTATCGACCATAGCTTCTAGCGCATCAACCTTAGCTTCAGGGATTGCGATGTAGTGTTCAGCAAATAGGTTTTTCAAACCTTCCATAAATTCTTCCATCAACTCATTACGTAGAGTTGATTCGATAGCAACTTCATTTTCCTTCATGAAGTTTTCAACAACATAGTTCAAATACGAATCAAGCTTTGTTGTAAGCTCTTCTGTAATATTAGTAAGTTCTTCGTGAAGAGTTTCTGCATACTGCTCTTCAAGGCGGGCAGTTTCTGTGGCTAGTTTAGCGTTTAATGCAGCTTCGAATAGAACAGAAGTAGTTTCTTTGAATTCTTCAGAAAGGTCATGACCATTGAAAAGAGTTTCAAGGTCTTCCTTGACGCTGCCCTTCATAGCAACTGTTGATCTGTTATGTTCAGAATTGTCACCAACGCCGTATTCCTTGTTTGGACCAAACTGAGCCATTACCGCATGGAAAAACTGAGTTAGGTCTTGAACAGGCATAGAGCCCATAGTGTTCATCATGGTGTCCATCATCTGAACCTTAGACATAGGATCAGCATGCTTAGAGCCTGGTTTTAGTGAGTCAGCAGCCATAGATTCCTCTTCTAAATTGTCGTCAATTTCTGTGTTTTCGACATTGTCCTCTAGCTCTTGCTCATTAATGTCTTTCTTATTAGCCATCAGAAAAATCTCCTTTTGATTTTTACAAATATTTATATTATTTTAGTTTTTACTGCTAGAGACGCCAAATAGTCTTCGAAAATAGAAAGACGCTTTTCTTCTAGCTCAGTCATAGACATTTTGTGAATAGACTTTTTGATATTGTGTAGTTTTTCTTCGATCCAAGTTTCTTTAACTGGATCGTAAATCCATTCAACGCCTTCCATAATACCTTTTACGAATGCGTCTGGTGCGGAAGGATCAGCCACAATATCTGCAGCAGTAGAAAGACGAAGATCTTTCTGAACGACCATCACACCTTTTTCTTCTTTTAAAGAACCCATAGCTCTTGAAGAAACTCCGAGCTGACCGCCAGATTCCATAATACCACGAGCAATTTCGCCCATTGGTGTTTTTGAAATTTTAGCCTTGCCAATAAAGTTATTGCCGTCGCGCTTCAATTCAGTTATAATATGTGATACGCGATCTAGATTAATAGAAGGACCAGAAGGATGACCTAATTCACCAAAAGCTCTATTTTTATTTACGACTTCGGTTACATATCTTCTAACTTCGGTTTCTAAAACCTCTACTGGATACATTCTTCCGTTACGGTTTTTAATTTGCGCTTGAAGAAAAACACCTTCAATATAGTAATCTTTTCCGCCGCTTTCCTTAGCTTCGGATATCAATTGAACATCTTCTACAAGCTCTGTAAATAATTTCATTTTAGTACCTATATGCAACTGGCGATGCAACTATACCAGTTCCCTGAACTCTATGTGTTGGAGATTTTTCGACCACCATATCACTATTTGCAAGAATAGTGAAAGAACATACGTTAACAGAACTGTTAACAGAAATAGTTACGTTAGCAATACCAGTTGTAGTATTAACCAATCTAATTAATGGATTATCGTAAACAGTATTAGCTGTTGCGATCGAAATTTCGTTATTTGAAAATCTGTAGATCATTAGACCTTTAATCCTTCACGAGAATTTGTGGCAGGAAAAGTGATAGGAGTTTCAGCAGGAGCCGACTGTTCCTTAACGTTACTTTTACCCTTGCCGTTTCTTAGTTTATGGTTGAACACAATTTCTTGCTTTCTTAGATCTGAATCAAAAAGCTTTTCTTTCTTTTTAAGCTCGAAATCTTCTTCTTTTTCTTTCTTCTTGGTCATTTCAGAAGCTATCTTTTTTCTAGCTTCTTCAGAAGTCGTAGTTTTCTTAGAACGCTGGTCTAAAAACCCTTCATCTACATACTTTGATTTTTCTGGGTGTAGCTTATACCATGTAGCCAAAGCTCTTTCTTTGCGCTTTTCTGGACTATCTCCCTTAAATCTAGGATCATCAGACTGCTGAAAATCTTTGATAATTTTTCCAACAGGAGTTTTCTTAGTCAACTTTTCTTGAATATTCTTTTTATCAGTAATCAAAATTGGTTTACCAGCCTTGTCTTTTTTACCGCTGAATCTAGGCTCATCGTTTTCAGCGGATTCATCTTTTGGGCATGCTTTGTTCCCATGAACTTCACACTTAGTTCCTGCTTCACTCATGTTGCACTTGGCTTCAACAACAGCTTCTTCTTTTACATTTTCTGATTGACCAACCTGCTGATTCTTATTATAAATCTTAATATCTTTTGGCTTTGGTTCATGGCCGTGATTTTTCATCTCAGCTTTCTTAACGTTGGTAGCCTGATAAACGTCATCGCCGTTGCCGACGCGATCGTCATGCTTTTCGACAGAGTGCTGTGCGACAAAGTCTCTTGAGTCTTTCATCTTATCTGCGTAATCAACTCCAGGATTTTCACCTGTAGTTAACGCCTTAGTCGTAGATTTTTTTACGCCCTTTAAGACGTCATTCAAGCTCTTCGGCATCTTGTTGTTCCTCTGTATCTAATTCTTCTGTTTCTTCTTGATCCGCTTCAACTTCTGGTTGATAACCGTACATTTGTTGAGCTATATCTATTTTCTTTTGTTCGACAGCATCACGGATTCTATCAACAACTAAATCGTTAAATACTGCTTCAAAATCTGACGGTTTTTGTTCTAAAGCAGAAAACACTAAATCTGACACGTTATTATTATCCATATTCGCCTCTTATTTATATCCACCGCCCAATTGCTGAGCTTCTTCTGGGTTTTTAGCAATAACTTGAATAGCTGCCTTATAAGCAGACTGTTCTCTAGAAGATCTATTATCTGGGCCTTTTTCTTTCATCTGTTTGACGAGTATCATGGCGCGTCTAACTTCTTCTAGTTTATTATCTTGTGACTCTTCTTCATCAGCAGCAGGAGCTTGCTGTTGCTGCTGTGTAGCTGCAGCTTGCTGTTGAAACTGTTCGTTTTGCATAATCATAGGATTGACCCAACGAGGATCTCCAGACTGCATTTCTGCAGCGATTAACTGATCTTGAGTTTGAATATCATCATCAGTTTGCTGGAATACGTTCTTACGAATCCATTGATGTGAAATGTATTTGCCCGCCATATCCTGAAGGTCGCGAGCTTGTACAAGTCTGCCTTGACGAATTTCAGCTTCTTTAAGTTCTGCGAAATAGTTATCCTTGGCGAACTCGTAGCGAATTTGGCCTTGAATTTGCTGCCAGTCTTCTACAGTTGTGATACCTTTTAAAATCAATTGCTTTTCTAGCATCTTGGTGAAAAGGTGCGAAAATCTTGATCTTAGTCTTACGATAAATCTGCTAAACTTCAACTCGTCACGAGTGATTTCAGTTGCACGACCAATCGAAAATAGAGCGTCTGAATTTAGACGACTAACTGGAACGTTAAGCGTTTGAAGAAACTTTTTCTGGAAATACAGAACGTCATCCATCTGTCCAAGGTTTTGACCACCTGGAAGAGTTGTAACTTCTGTACCACGACCACCTTCACGACGAGGAAGCCAATAATCTTCCAACATTGTCATAAACTTACGATCGTCGCGAATCTGACCAGTAGCAGCATCGTAGATTAAACGGTTCTTGTGCTTGACCATGATATCGCGAACATATTGTTCAGCCTTCATTTTTGGTAAGTTGCCAACGTCGATGTACCAAATACGGCGCTCGGGCGCACGCGCGAGACGGTAAATAACTAGAGCGTCTTCAAGAGTGCTTAGCTGATTTAAAGCTTTAATAGACTTATGAAGGTATGAAAGCACCATTGTTCCCTGGTTATCAGTTAATCCGGAAACAACGTGAATAATAGAATCTTTAGAAATCTTTAAACCTGTGGTATTAGGACCAACTGCTTTATTTCCGTAGTTGAATCCTTTGTCGTTGAAGATATAATATTCGTTAACGACTTTTGTAAGAACTGGCTCTGAAACGTCTGTTCCGGCTCTTTTCTTTTGTACTTCTCGAACCTTACGTATTTTACGAGGATCAATGTATCTTAATTCTTTGATGCCTTCTCTTGGATTTTTATCATCAATTACAACATGATAATAAAGTCTGCCGTCGATATACCAACGGCGATAAATTTCATAGGCATATTTGTTGAAGTCTACTGTTTTTAAACAATTTTCAAATTCTGCACTTATTACGGACTTCAATTGTGGGGAAACTTGTAGATCATCTAATATAATCTTGACGAGATTTTTATCGTCTATTGCTATGGATTCATTAACAATTTCATCAATAGCCGAATCGCATTCTGGCTGTAATGCCATTTCACGATATTTGGTAACTAATTCTGCTTCTGATCTTACTGTACCGTCTAAGTCAACATATGTACCATAAGCACCACCAGCAGAAATTACTAATGCGCCGTCATCACTTTCCTTTGTAGGTGAAAACGAAGGAAGTTCTGGTTCTTTAGTTTTTCTTTTAAATTCAAAACCGAAAATTTGTGCCATTTATTTCTCCAAATTAGGGGGAGACTTTTGCTCCCCCTACAATAATATCAAAACGGTAAATTAGTTAGGACCATTTACACCGTCAACGTTTGCTCTTTCGCCGTAGGTGTTGATACCGCCAGCCTTCTTATCTGAAGTTTCAACCAACGGAATCCAGTAATCATAAGAAAATCCGACAGAAAATTCTTCAATAGCATTTGCTGCTTCCCAGTTTAGAGCAATTGGACCAACAGTAGTTGGGAATGCACCGATCAACTGATAAGCACGAATTGTAGAACCGTCTTTAGCATACTGATAAATGTCAAGATCTACCTTATAATCTTCTGTAGAAATAGCAGGATCACGAACGTTAGAAACCATACGGTTAAGAGCGTTAGACCATGTTTCAAACATAGAACGAACCGAGAAGTCTTCATCGTTTAGAACTGTAACTGCCCAATCGGCAAAAGTTCTTTCGCCTGCAACCTTGATCTTACGACCGAAGTAAGGAACTTCGATAGCACCGACTCTTGATTCTGGAAGTTCAGCTGTTCTACAAACGAAACGGAACTTATCGACGGAAACGTTATCAATACCAATACCTGGAGGCACAGACATGAAAACGTTGAATAGAGATGGTCTGGCGCCACCGTACACCAGACCGTTTGACTTGAATGCGCTAATATTAAATGGCATTTATTTTTACTCCTTTGAGCTTTTATCTATTTATTAGAACTTGCCGACAACTTCGGAGAATTGAACGCCAGTTCCAACAGCCACAAAGTTCAACTGAATAAAGTTGATGCTTCTTGCTGGCTTAATATAGATATCTCCCACAAACTGGTTAGAGTCAATAACCTGCGCAGTATTGTTTGTTTCGTCACAGATGACCAAGAAGTCAGTAATACCACGACGACCCTGAATATTACGTAGGTAAGGAGTTACTAGGTTCTTAAACTGTGCTCTAGTGAACGCATCGTTAAACTCGAATAGAGAGAACTTAGCAGCAGTAGAGATAGCCTTTTCAAGAACAATGAACAATCTACGAACGTTAATTCTATCGAATGCAGAAGGCTTTGCCTGTAGAGTTTTATCACCGAAGAGGACAGTACCTTGTCCTGGGAACGTTACAACTGGGTTTACGCCGTTGCTGTAAAGAATATCACGTTCAGCCTTACGAGGATTCCAAGCAAGCTTTACAACATTCTTAACATTACCACGGTTGAAACCAGCTGGAGACCACCAAGCGTCATTTGTGTTATCTGTACGTACACATAGACCAGCAATGTCACCGTTTAGAGGAACCCAACGGTAGATATCGTTGTAGCGATCATACTGATACTTATAACCTGAATCAAGCACAGCGTAAGAAGTGTTACGAATAGCACCACGCCAGTTTTTCAAGCTTAGAGCCTCAGCACCAATGTTGTTTAATACTTTTGACTTATCTGGAGAAACAAGAGCGACACAATCTTTACGAACTTCGCAAATATTGTCGATGATATAGTTTGCTAACTGGAAGTTAGAAATTGTTTCACCACCAACAACAGTAGTACCGCCGATTGGCTTACCCTGCATAACTAGAGAAATGTCGATATCTTCTGGTGAAACGAACAGATCATAAGCAGCACCAAGGACGCTTAGAGTTGCCGTTTCTTCTGAAAGACCATCAGCACCAAATCTCATCTTCATGTTTGCTGGTGCTGTAGTTGTAGCAGAAGCAACATTTAATGCATTGTTTGAGTAAGCGTTTGATCTATCGTTTGCCCACCAAATATACAGAGAAGCGTCGTTAATAACATCTTTGTAGTAATTAGTTGAGCCGTCGTTATTCTTTGAGTCAGTAGCACGAGAAACGCCCTTGTAAACTTCAAGAATAGTTCCTGGAGTACCAGTGAAAGCGCCGCCATCGTCAACTACAACAACGTGAAGTTCATCGTTTGCTGAAGTGTTACCGTTCAAACGAACATAATCAGATTGACCTGGAGGAGTTTCAACTGCATTGAAGAATTCCCAATAACGCTGAACTGTATTAGAGTAGAAATTCTGACGTAGACGATAAGGATCCTGGAAACTCAAAGTAAGCTTGTTTACATCAAGCAAGAACTTGTGAGCTGTACCAGCTGCAGCGCCTGAAATTGCCGCTGAACCGTCTCTAGTTGCAGAAATTTTAATAGCTGTGGTATTTGCTTCAGTTATATAGTATGAAGAACCTGAAGAAAGACCGCCTGTTGCAGCACCCGTAGTATTAGAGTAAACTACGATATCACCAACATTGAATACAAGGTTAGAACCGCTCAAGTTATTGATAGAAATAAATCCAGTTGTTTGATTAATACCACCGTTTGAACCAGATATACCGAATGCTACGTTAGAAGTCGTATCTTGAGAATAAGACTTACCAGTAACTAGCAAATACTGTTGACCAGTAGAAGAGTTACCTGTTAGGATATAATCTCCAACTGCGATGCTTTCAAATGCAGTATTTACCGCCGTGTTAGTAGCACTGTTAGAAACAATATAACCGTATGGTGATCCGACAGTTACTTCGAAATTACCGGCAGTCAGACCAATATTTGAGTTAAATCCTGCTGAAGTATCACAAACAGAAATTCTTAGAGAATTGCCCATTTCGCCTGGATATCTAGCAACGTATGTTAGGTCCGGATCGAAAGAACCGTCTTTGTTATTATATTCGTTTTCATTCTTAACGATCTGGTGAACAAGATTTGCAGTAATAACTGCAGTTTCTGATGCATCAGCTGCGACAGCAGTGTAAGTTGTGTCCAAACGAGCAAAGTTTAGATTTGAGTTAGCAGCACCCGCTGCACCAACTGTAGCTGGGAAAATAGCTTTTGCAAGAACAACGGCTGTAGAGTTTACGCTGTTGATAGCATAAGCAGTGCCCGTTGAAGGGATAGCCGTAGTGTTAGTAGTTTGTGTGATGTACATACCAGATTCAAGACCAGTAGTGTTACCGACTAGAACTGTGTTACCGACCGTGCTGTTACCTGTAACTACGAAATTTACGTTTGCTGGTGTTGAGCCTGAAGTCTTAGCTGCACGAGAAACGTAAAGACGATTGCCGTATGCTAGGAAATTGGCTGCAGTGAAAAATGTTTCTGCGTTGTGATTCGTAGGTTTACCGAATCTTTGAACCAATATGTTTTCGGAATCTACCAGTGTTCTTTCTCCGATTGGTCCCCAACGGAAAACACCACCAATTGCGCCATCTGTAGTCGCAACTGCTGGCACAACCGTTGTTAGATCAATTTCGCTGAAATTAACGCCTGGACTTAGTTGAAATGCCATTTTTTATCTCTCCTTTGATGAGAATATATGATTCGTTTTACAAATTATTTATTAAATAATAGTTTTTAGAAGTCTCTTTCGACGTTCCACATCCAACTCTCAGGCACTATCCTCTCAAATTCTTCGTCTACAAAACTTTCTCTTCCATCAAAAACGAACCCAAATGGAGCTAAATCTGCATCCATATCTTCTTCTGACTTGTCTCTTAAAGACATTAGAGTATTGATATTAGTGTAGTC
>Ga0315900_10011665_pt1 | contig 10865 bp, 9 predicted proteins | sample LakEriMetagenome_FD_203521 | JGI IMG/M metagenome (GOLD analysis project Ga0315900, IMG submission 203521) | Freshwater fungal communities from buoy surface, Lake Erie, Ohio, United States - Buoy 12 MA114 | ecosystem: Environmental > Aquatic > Freshwater > Lake > Lake biofilm | place: USA: Lake...
CGGATTGGATCCTGAAGCGCATGAAGCGGCGCCATTTGCGTGCGGATGCGATTGCGCTCGCCGAAAAGGCGCGGCGGTTGCGGCCCGATATCGTCTTTGGCGCTGACCTGATTGCGGGTTTCCCGACCGAGACCGAAGCGCAATTCCAGGAAAGCCTTGATCTTGTGAAGGATTGCGACCTCTCTTTCCTGCATGTCTTCCCCTATTCGGAACGGCCGGGCACGCCGGCAGCGCGCATGCCGCAAATCCCCGTGCCGGAACGTCGCGCGCGGGCGGCGCGGCTGCGCGAAGCCGGGGCGGCGGCGGCGGCGCGCTATTACGCGGGGCGGCTTGGGCGGCAGGAGCAGGTTTTGTTGGAACATCCGGATCGCGGCCATACGGAATATTTCGCGCCGCTCCGCTTGCTGGGCACTGCGGGCCAGCCGGGTGAAATCCGGCGGCTACGTGTGATTGGCGCCGATGCGGATGGTCTTGTGGCGGAGGCCGCCTGATGGCGCTGCGTGATTTCTTTGGGCGCTTGCGCGGTGGCAGCGCGCCGCAGCCAACGCCTGAAATCCCTACCTCTGGCCCGCCCGAGGCGCCAGTGCCCGCGCCGGAGGCTCCTCCGCCCGCGCCGGAGCCTGTGCCGGAAGCACCGCCGGCTGACATCCCGCCGCCTGAGGCAGAAGCCCCCGCCAAGACCGGCTGGTTCGCGCGGCTGAAGGCGGGGCTTTCGCGTTCTACTGCCAAGCTGACCGAAAGCGTTGTCTCCCTGCTGCACAAACGGCGGCTGGATGATGAGGCGTTGGAGGAGCTGGAAGAAACCCTTATCACCGCTGATCTGGGTGTGGCGGCATCGCGCCGAATTGTGGAGGGTTTCCGGCGCACGCGCTTTGGGAAAGAAGTAACCGATGAGGAAGTGAAGGCGGCGCTGGCGGATGAAATCGCCACCATTTTGGACCCCGTGGCCCAGCCCATGGAAATCATCCCCGCCCGCGCGCCGCATGTGGTGCTGGTGGTGGGGGTGAATGGCACCGGCAAAACCACGACAATCGCCAAGCTTGGCCGCCATTACGCCGAACAGGGGCTGAAAATCGGCTTTGTCGCCGGCGATACCTTCCGCGCAGCGGCGGTGGAACAATTGCAGGTCTGGGCCGGGCGCACCTCAGCGCGCTTTTTCGCACCATCCAAGCCAGGCGCCGATGCGGCGGGGCTTGCTTTTGATGCGCTGACGGCGGCGCGCGCCGATGGGCTGGATTTGCTATTGGTGGATACCGCCGGGCGCTTGCACAATAAATCCGCGCTGATGGAGGAACTCCGTAAGATCATCCGCGTCATCAAGCGCGTGGACGAAGCGGCACCGCATTCCGTCCTGCTGGTGTTGGATGCGACCACCGGGCAAAACGCCGTGCAGCAGGTGAAGGTTTTCAAGGAAATGGTGGATGTCACCGGGCTTGCGGTGACCAAGCTGGATGGCTCGGCCAAGGGCGGCGTGGTGGTGGCTTTGGCGCAGGAATTTGGCCTGCCGGTGCATGTGGTAGGTGTTGGTGAAAAGGCTGAAGATTTGCGCCCCTTTGCGGCACGTGATTTCGCGCGTGGCCTGATGGGGCTCGACTGAAAAAGGCCTGACCAGCCATCAGGGCTGATGGGAATTTGTTGCGACTTCGCCGTGTTTTTTGCTGAGTAGCTTGACGAGAGTGTCGGGCAAGCCGAGTCTATTGGGGCTTCAAGGGAGAGTTTTTCGTGCGCAAACCTCGGATCTACATTGACGGTTTCAATCTTTCCTTGGAGCAGGGAACGGGTGTTGCAACGTATTCACGCAATCTTTCCTTCGCCTTGCGTGATTTGGGCGCGGAGGTTGGCGTACTTTACGGTACATCGGCCTCCACCATTAGTTTCTATTCCCTGATACGGGAAATCGCGTTTTTTGACCCGCGAGTCGGCAAACCCTCCTGGCTTGCGGAGAAACTGGCGAATTTCTGGCGTGCGATGACGCTGCCCTTTGGTGAAATCGCGCTGCAGGTGCCCATGACAGGCCGCGTCATCCGCGACACGTTTCGCTCCAGGTTACCCTATTTCGACCATATCTGGAACATCCAGGGTCTTTACGAAAAGCAAGAACTTTACGGGAAATGGTTCGGGCGCCGCATGAGTGTGCATTTTCTTCAAAGCCCCGAAATCATGCATTGGACCTATCCGCTGGCCCTTCGTGTTTCCAAGGCCAAAAATATCTACACCCTGCATGATCTTGTGCCGCTTCGCCTGCCTTACACGACACTCGACAACAAGCGATATTATTTCCGGCTGCTCAACCGGCTCACCAAAAGCGCAGACCATATCGTCACTGTAAGTGAGGCTTCCAGAAAGGACATTATCAACCTGTTCGGTGTCCCGGAGCGAAGGATTACCAATACCTATCAGGCCGTGGATATTCCCGCCCAGTACCGGAATAAGCCGATCAGCGATGTCAAAAGCGATATCGAAGGTACTTTTGGTCTTGGGTATAAGAAGTATTTTCTGTTCTTTGGTGCCATTGAGCCGAAAAAGAATGTTGGCCGGATGATTGAGGCCTATCTTGCTTCGGGTGCGACAGATCCGCTTGTGATCGTTGGGAAGAAAGCCTGGAAATCAGAAGAGGAATTGCGACTGATTTCTGACAATGACCATGTACGGTATTTATTGACAAATGGGAATATAACGGAACGGCGCTTCAGGGTAATGCAGTTGGATTACGCCCCCTTTCCGCTGCTGGTGAGCCTGATCCGTGGTGCCAAAGCCGTACTTTTCCCATCGCTTTATGAAGGTTTCGGGCTTCCTGCTTTGGAATCCATGTTGCTTGGGACGCCGGTGCTCACTTCCAATACGGCATCAATGCCAGAAGTTGTCGGCAATGCGGCCTTACAAATTGATCCATATGACACACGCGCCCTGGTCGAGGGTATCCGTGCCCTCGATTCTGATGCTGACCTGCGGGGACGTCTGGCGGAAGCCGGGCCCATCCGGGCGCAGGAATTTTCGCCCGAACGCTATCAGGCAAGACTGGCCGATGTGTACAGCAAATTCACCAAGATTTCCTAATGCTGGCGACGGCACGTTCAGGGCTGATCGCAATGCCGTGTGAAGTTATGCCGAGGTTTGCGTGAGTGAAGCTGATATCACGCTAGAAGCCGTGATGAGCTTCAAGGCGGAAGGCGATAGGCTGCGTGACGAAAAACACTGGCAGGAAGCCGCTTCATCCTATGCCAGCTATCTTAAGAACCAGGCCGATGATTGGCCGATATGGGTTCAATACGGCCACTGCCTGAAGGAAGCAGGCGATGTGGCAGGAGGCCTTGCGGCCTACCGCCGCGCATTGATCCTTGAACAGAACAATAGTGATCTTCATCTGCAAATCGGTCATGCACTGAAGCTGCTTGGCGCGTACGAGGATGCGCTTGAGGCTTACCGCGCGGCCCTGACGCTTGATGCGCAAAACAGCGAGGCGCAGGCCGAGATCGCGGCCATGCAGCAGGCCCTGGTATTGGCCAAGGCAGAGGCGGAAAAGCCAAAGTCCCCGCGGTTCACCAGGCTGATGTTCGATGTCAGCGATCTGATCCAGTACATGAAGGAATGGCGCATCCCGACGGGCATTCAGCGTGTTCAATTGAACGTGATTCACAACGCGCTGACGGCTTTTGCGGAGCGGACAAAACCCCTCATTATCCACTTCGATCAGTCCGTCAGTAATTGGCGCCCAATGAGCCGAGAAGCCTTCTTGAGCCTGCACGACGCCGCGTTGTCTAGTGACGGTTTGGCGGAGGAGGATTTTCTCGCCCTTTTTCAGGAGACGGAAGGTTCCGGAGAAAGTGAGGCATTGTTCGAACGGCAGCTAAAAGAGCATGACTTCATCCTGGTAAACCTGGGGACATCCTGGTGGATTGAAAATTACTTCCTGAAAGTTCGTGAATTACGCAAGAGATACGGCATTCGTTATGTGCCGATGATTCACGATGTCATTCCCCTCATGACACCGGAACACTGTGCCCAGAGATTGGTGGAGGAATTTTGCCAATGGTTTTCCACTCTGATCTTTGAAGTTGATGGTGCGGTTACCAATTCCCATTGGTCGGCTATGGATATCCGTCATCACGCGGCGAAATTGCTGCCTGAACTGAGCCTGCCTGTATATCCTGTGGCGCTTAATGGTGACATGCGGTCGTACCTTTCTGAGCATGCAGGGCGCTCCTCGGAAGGGTTGCACCATATCCTGCCACCGAAGACTGACTTTGTTCTTTGCGTGAGTACATTGGAAAGTCGCAAGGACCACCTACTGCTTTTTCGGGCCTGGGAAGCGCTGCTCGGGAAATATGATGCAGATCTGGTGCCTGTTCTGATCTGCCTTGGGAAACCAGGCTGGCTGTTTGAAGAAGGCGCAGAATTCCTGCGTAACCGTCCGCTGTTGAGCAGCAAGATTATGCTGATTTCAAGCGTCAGTGATGGCGCCCTTCAAGCGCTTTATCGCGAGTGTCTTTTCACCCTGAACAACAGCTTCTACGAAGGCTGGGGTCTGCCGGTTACCGAGAGTCTTTCCTACGGCACGCTGCCATTGGTTTCCTGCAACACATCGCTGACCGAAGCGGGCGGGCGCGCGGCTGTCTTTTTTCGGGCGTCAGATAAGGATGATCTGGTCGGTAAGCTGGAGATGCTTATCTTTGATGAAGGGAAGCGACTGGAACTGCGCGCGCAGGCACGAGCACACGCGAAGCTTCGCGATTGGCGCTTGGTTGCTGAGGAATTCATTGATCATATCATGAAGATAGAAGCTTCCGCCGATGCCAGGCAGGCAGCGTTACTGCGCGCACCCATCGGGCGGGTAATTCATTTCGGTAAATCGGATGCGCTGTCACCCAACCTTGACCTGGCCATGGCGAATCTGCTGCGGGATGGGTTGAATTGGCATCGGCTTGAAGATTGGGGCTGCTGGACCGCGCCTGGCACGGCGATCATCCGGCTGCCATTGCCGGATGAGGCAGTGGGCCAGGACCTCATGCTGTTTCTTCGGCTGCGCGGTACTGCCGTTGATAGCATGGTCGATCTTCAATGCAGCATTGACGGACAGGCTATCTCGGAACCGGTGCAACGGATAGTTGGCCAAGGGACGCGCCATAACATTGCCTTCAGGCTCAGGCCCACCGCTGCGAATCTGGTGCTGTCCATTGATGCGGGGGCGGGCAGCTCCCTGGGGCCGGGTGATCGCGATGTTGGCATCGGGGTGACACATGCCCTGATTTGCAGGGCGGATGATCTACTGGCCCGCCAGGATTTTATGATGCGGTTTCCTGAATTGCAGGAAAGATTGCAGCAGGAACAACGCATGGTAGTGGAAGTGATGGAGATCCCGGCGCAGCGGGATTGAACGGAAGGAGTATGGCGCATGCTGAGCGAACCCGGCCATTATGATTATATGCCCTGGCGCCGACGCCCCAAGATTCGCTGGCCCAATGGCGCGCGCATCGCCTTTTGGGTCGCGCCCAATATTGAACATTATGAACTTGACCCACCGCCCAATGCGCGCCGCATGCCCTGGACCCGCCCGCAGCCCGATGTGCTTGGCTATTCCTGGCGTGATTACGGCAATCGTGTGGGCTTCTGGCGTATGGCCGATGTCATGGCGCGCCATGGCGTGCGCGGCAGCGTTTCGCTCAATGTCGCGGTTTGTGATCATTATCCTGAAATCATCGAACGCTGTTGTGAACTGGATTGGGAATTGTTCAGCCACGGCACCTACAACACACGCTATTTCTATGGCATGACTGAGGATCAGCAACGCGCGGTCATTCGTGAAAATCGTGAGACCATCAAGCGCGCGAGCGGCCAGGCATTGGATGGATGGCTGACGCCGGCGATATCAAACGACGAAACCACGCAGCATTTGCTGGCGGAAGAAGGCATCAAATACACGCTGGACATGCTGCATGATGACCAGCCAACACCAATCAAGGTGCGCAGCGGCCATTTGATCAGCATTCCCTATTCGCTTGAAATCAATGACGTGCCGCTGCTGGCCATGCGTAACACACCGCCCGACCGCTTCGCTGCCATCTGCAAGGCGCAATTCGATCAGCTTTACGAAGAAGGCGCGGAAAGCGGAACCGTAATGTGTATGCCGCTGCATCCCTTCCTGATTGGTCAGCCGCACCGCATAAGCGCCTTGGATGATGTGCTGCGGCATGTTGTGCGCCATGACAAGGTTTGGCTGGCGACGGGGCGGGAAATTGCTGCCTGGTATACGGAACATCATCTGGCGGAAGCGCAATCCTGGATCGCAGCGGGGACACCATGAAGGGCTTGCCTGAAGATTATCTGCAATACCCTGCGCGTCGGCGTGGGATGGATCATGCAATCTATCCCTTCCGTTCGCTGCCCAATGCGAAACCGGTGACCTGGCCCAATGGCGCGCGTGTTGCGCTTTGCATCGCGGTGCATATGGGCCATTTCCCGATGGATATGCCGCTTAAACCCTTTATCGCGCCGGGTGGCATGGAACGGCCTTATCCTTCCTATTGGGACTATACGCTGCGCGATTACGGCAATCGTATTGGCGTTTATCGGTTGATGAAATCACTCACTGCGCGTGGCTTGCCCGCTACTGGCTTGCTGAGTGCGGTACTGGCGCAGCGCTACCCAGCGCTGATGGATGATCTTGCCGCGGCGCAATGGGAGATTGCCTGTGGCGGGCTGGATATGGGGCGGCTGCATCACAGTGGTGTGCCGCTGGAACAGGAACGCGCCACGGTACAAGAAGCAGCTTTCCTGCTGCGGCAGCGATTTGGCGATGCCGTGCGCGGGTGGCATTCGCCAGCGCATTCGGAATCAAGCCATACGTTGCGTCTGGTTGCGGAAGCCGGTTTCAGCTTCACCACCGGCTGGGCAAATGATGACATGCCCTATGTCATGCAAACCGAAGGCGGCCGCCTGATTTCCATGCCGCTATCGCAGGATTTGTCGGACCAACGCATGCTGCATCAGCAGCATTTGGCCACTGAGGATTTCACCAATGCGATCCTGACCGCGCATGAGGTGCTTGATCGGGAAGCGCAGGAAACGGGCGCCGGGCGCTTGTTGGTGGTGCCGATTACACCTTGGCTGATGGGCGTGCCGCATCGCATCCGCGCCTTTAATTCAATGCTGGATGGCATCATCGCACGCGGCAATATCTGGCCCGCCACCATGGGCCAGACCGCGGCCCATTGGCAGGCGCAGCATGATGCGGTGGCACCTTGATTGTTGGACACGCTACTGCACCGGACCTAGAAGGCACCCATGTCCGCCCTTGAACTAAAACCTGATCAGCGCATTGATATCTCGGCAGAAACCTGCCCGATGACCTTTGTCCTGGTGCGTCTGGCGCTTGACCAGATGCACCCCGGCCAAATTCTGGAAATTCGCCTGCGCGGGCAGGAACCGCGCCGCAATGTGCCTCTTACGGCGCAGGAACAGGGCCATGAGGTGATTGCCTGCACGGATCAGGCGAATGGTGATTCGGTACTGCTCTTGCGCCGTGGTTAACGCCTGACGCGTTCCACCCGGCCCTGGCGGGCATGGCCGCGCAGCGCCATGCAATCAAAATAGGTCCTGCGTTGCGTCGCGACGATTTCATTGCGCACGCGTTCTTCCTGCGCTTGGAAGCCAATGAAAGTGCTGTGCCGCAAATCCCTGAGTGCTGGGTCGCGGCGGGCTTCTTCCCGGCAGGCCGCCGCGTCTGCGCTGGTATCGGGAGGGAAAATATCTTCCCGCGACTGGCTGGTGCAGCCTGCTACCGCCAGTACCACCAAGAATGCCGCCGCTGTCTTCATGATGCCAACCAATCTTCGATCAACCGGCGCGCGATAGAATCAACGCGGGGCAGGGAAAAGCCAAGCTGTTCATGATTGCGCAAATCATCACGGCTGAACCAGCGCGCATCGCGCAATTCTTCCGGGTCTATGGTGATTTCCTCGCTCAGCCCCTCGGCATGGAAGCCAAGCATGATGGAAGAAGGAAAGGGCCAAGGCTGGGATGAATGATAGCGCACCGCGCCAACCCGCACATTGGTTTCTTCCTGAACCTCCCGCCGCACGGCTTCTTCCAGGCTTTCGCCGGGTTCCACAAAGCCTGCCAGCGTTGAATACATGGTGGTATTCGGAAAGCGTTGCGAATGGCCAAGCAGGCAGGAATCGCCACGCACCACCAGCATGATCACGGCGGGGTCGGTGCGCGGGAAATGCTGCGTATTGCAGGCCGTGCAGCTCATGGCATTGCCGGCGCTGCGCGGTTCACAGACGCCGCCGCAAACGCCGCAGAACCGATGCTTGGTGCGCCAATGCATCAGGCCGCGCGCATGGGCCAGCACGCTGGCTTCCCCCGGCGGCAGCAGCCCGGCCACCTGGCGGAGATCCGCGAAGACACCCAGTTCTGCCGGTAGCAGGGGAATCGGGTCATCTGCGGTGGAACAATCCACGGCAAATACCTGCCGACCCTCCCATTCACCCAACCAAGCCCAGGGCCCGCCCGCCATGCGGAGCGCGCCGGCGGCCTCCCCCGTCAGCAAAACGGCCTGGGGGGCGCCTTCCGCCACGCCGCGCATTAGGCTGCGGGCGCGCCAGACGGGGGCGAAAACCGTGTTTGGATCAGCAAGCGCCGCTTCAATGAAGGCGGCGTCTTCGCGGCGATGGGATGCCCGGTCTAGCGGGCTGCCCGTATAGGCATTGGGTCGGCTGGCGGGGATTGAAAGCATGGGCGCGAAACTGCCACGCGGCCCGGCGCTGGGCAACCAAGCCCCCCCATTGGCATTGGGGCATGGGGACATGATATGGTGCCTTCGGAAGGTCGGCGGTGGACGGGCTCCTCGCCAACCCGGTCAGGTCCGGAAGGAAGCAGCCGTAACGGGTTCTTGCTCGGGTCATTTGCCGGCCTTCCACCTTTTTCGAGAGACCGCCCGCGCCATGGCTTCCGATATGTTCGGCTCACCGCTTCCCGCGCCTGGCGATGACACGCCGGAAGAAGCGGGCCTGCCCGAGCCGCCGGCGCCAGAAGGCCCGGGACTGTTCGGGGACCCGGCGCCACCGCCCGCACCAGCACCCGTCCCAGTGGCGAGGCCGGCTGAACAGCCGGGCTACCGCGTGCTTGCGCGCAAATACCGCCCGACCAGCTTTGATGACCTGATCGGGCAGGATGTGCTGGTGCGCACGCTCCGCCACGCTTTCGCGCAAGGGCGCGTGCATCACGCCTTTCTGCTGACCGGGGTACGCGGGGTTGGCAAAACCACCACGGCGCGCATCATTGCCCGCGCGCTGAATTGCATTGGCGTGGATGGCAAGGGCGGCCCCACGGCGGACCCTTGCGGGGTTTGCCCGGAATGCAAGGCGATTCTGGCGGATCGGCACCCGGATGTGGTGGAACTGGATGCCGCTTCCAATAATAGCGTGGATGATGTGCGGGAATTGCGCGAAGCACTGCGCTTCCGCGCGAGCCAAGGCCGACAGAAGGTTTTTATCCTTGATGAATGCCATATGCTTTCCGGCGCGGCTTTCAACGCCTTTCTGAAGACGCTGGAAGAACCACCATCCGGTGTGACTTTCGTTCTGGCCACAACAGAATTGCGCAAGGTGCCGATCACCATTCGCAGCCGCTGCCAGACCTTTGCGTTGCGCCGCGTGCCCCAAGAATCCCTGGCGCAACATTTTGCGCGGATTTGTGACAAGGAAGCGGTGACGGCAGAAGCCGATGCGCTGGCCATGATTGCGCGCGCGGCGGACGGTTCCGTGCGTGATGGGCTTTCCCTGCTGGATCAGGCGATTGGCCAATCCGGCGCGGCGGAAGTGCGCGCGGAAGCCGTGCGCGACATGCTGGGCCTTGCCGATCGCGCCATGATCATTGATTTGATGGAAGCGCTGATGGGCGGGGATATTGCCGCAGCCCTTGGCATTATGGATCGCGCGCATGAATTGGGCGCCGACCCCTTGGTGATTTTGCAGGATTTGGCTGAGCTGTGCCATTTGCTGACGCGCTTTCGCGCGGCCCCCGCGCTCCGCCAGGATGGATCGCTGCCGGAAGCTGAGCGTGTGCGCGGTGCCGCACTCGCGCAGCGGGTTTCCGTGCCCGTGCTGGGCCGTACCTGGCAAATGCTGCTGAAGGGCATTGGCGAATTGCAGCTTGAAGGTGCAGATCGTCGCGCGGCGGCGGAAATGGTGCTGATCCGCATTGCGCATGTCGCGGATATGCCGACGCCGGGTGATTTGGTGAAGCGCCTGACCGAAGCGGGCGAGATTGGCAGCGCCCCACGCCCTGCGCCGGGCGGTGGTGGCGGCGGCTTGCGCGCGGTGGCTGGCGGTGCGCCGGTGCGCGCCGAAGCAGCGCCAAGCCAGCCAGTGACAGCGCTGGCCCAGCCCAGCACCTGGCAGGAAATTGTTGCACTGGCTTCCGGGGTGAAGCCGCTATTGCATGCACAGCTTCGCCATAGCGTGCGCCCGGTACGCATTGCGCCGGGGCGGCTTGAAATCAACCCGGAACCAGATGCGCCGCGCGATCTGGCGGCGCAATTGACCGCGTTACTGACGGAAGCAACCGGCCAGCGCTGGACGGTGATCATCAGCCAGGAAGCCGGCGCACCGACGCTCGCCGCGCAAGGCAAGGAAGCGGAAGCGGATCGGCTTGCTTCTGCCCGCGCGCATCCTTTGGTGCAGGCGATTCTGGCGGCGTTTCCCGGGGCCACGATTGAAGCAGTGCATGATGGCGCCGCCGACGCCTATGGCCTATCGCGCAGCGCCGCGACCGCCGATGATGATGCGCGCGATTTCGCGCCACCCGATGCCGAACCCGCTTACGGCGATGATGAAACCCCTCCCGATGATTTTTAGGCGAAAGAG
>Ga0315900_10011667_pt1 | contig 10864 bp, 16 predicted proteins | sample LakEriMetagenome_FD_203521 | JGI IMG/M metagenome (GOLD analysis project Ga0315900, IMG submission 203521) | Freshwater fungal communities from buoy surface, Lake Erie, Ohio, United States - Buoy 12 MA114 | ecosystem: Environmental > Aquatic > Freshwater > Lake > Lake biofilm | place: USA: Lake...
GCCACATATAAAACAATACCTATTCCAAACAGAATATAGGTAATCCAAATGAACAAACTATCCGGGATAAGACTTAGCATCCATCCTAGTTGTGCCATTAGTGTGCTCCGAAGATATGTAAGGCGTGTTCGTAATGCTTGATGCGATCTTCTAGACCAATTGTACCACCGTTAATACGTTTGGTTAATGTCAGGATATCTCCCGCATCTGCCCACTGGTTCAGTTTGTTTTGCTCCCAGAAGAAACAGGCTGATTGAACAGCGCCTTCAAATGTCTGCAGGTATTCGCTAGCTTCTTCTACAGGGATATCCAATGAACCTGCAAAGAATGTGTAGTTGTTCTTGCCAGTCAATTGGATAAGTCCACGGCCGCAATAGCGCCATCCGTCACCCGACGCTTCGTCTCCATTGCCCATACGATTAGCATACACTCGATTTGCGATCATCTCGCCCTTGCCTGCATACTGAGCAGCAATGGCATCGTCTGGGAAATACTTGGGAAATACTCTGCGTAGGCTAGCTGCCTTGTAGTTTAGGTTTTCTTTTAGGAAAACAAAGCCGCCACTTTCGTGAGCGCATTGTGCTAGGAAAGCAGCCACACGCTGAGGAGTTGTGATTTCATATTCGGGAAGTATTTCGTAAATTGCTTCAAACCATTGATCCACATAGGGATTCTTTGGGATCATCTCTTTCAGTTGTTGTTTTGTGAAGTTAAATGTAAAGCTCATTATTCTATCCTTTGAAGAAGCATTGCTTGACCACCATTGTCAAACATAAATTTGTCGCCTACCTTGTTGATATTGTAGTTGCCCAAAACTTTAGTTAGCCAAAACACTTCACTAGTGGACACATCATCCATTGTGATGGGATCTACCACACCTTCTAGTATAGAATCAGTGGCGGCTTCCTTGACCATACGAAGTTTAACCTGTCGATTAAACGGTTTGTGGATAGTTATCACATCTCCATCCAAGGTTAAGTCGTCCATTAGTGTTTTACTAAAGAAACGTTTGATTCCTTCAACACGCATTTTGCTCATTAGTCCGTCATAGGCTCCAGGTGTTGGGGGAATAACTGACCTAAGAGTTTCTTCAGATACTTGAAACTTCTTGCCGTCTTTGTGATAACGAAATTCCCAATCACTAATGCCTGTTAATTTTTTAATACCGTAGGTTAGTTCTTTAATCTGTTCAGCAAGGTCTTTGGTTCTTGACAATTCAACGAACACACTGTATTCGCCGTTGGTATTTTCGCCACTGCTGACATCGGCATCCAGCACAAAGTCGTAGCCTTTTTCAATAAATTCCATGAGATCCTTTGCGGGATTTCTATCAAGAACTGTAAATGTCAATACGCACACATCACGATCCTCGCCCATCTTTGATCGAAAGGTATCAACTTCAAATGTGTCATTCACCATCTCTGCTAGATCCATTGGACGCAGTCCTTCATTAAGCTGTTGGTTGTGCGGCATCTGCGGCTCCTTGTGCTGGTACATCGGCAGCTTCTGGAGTAGCTGCTACGACTCCGTTTTGATTTAGTATATCTTCGACTTTATTTGCATCAAGATTTTTATAACCACGGTTGATATCGTTCATTAATTTTTTAGGCATAGTAATTTTCACCATCCATACTGGTTCGTGATCAATTTTGCCTTTGCGTGTACCAGGGCGAACATCATCTGGTGTTTTGATCTTTCTTACTTTAGAAATGCTGCTTTCAGCGTACTGAACTTTGCAACCATAGTCTAGCAAACGCTTGCCGCCTTTGGGCTCCGGCATCTTTTCTTCAGGCCACATAAATGTACACTCTACAAAATAACGTGATTCTTTAGGACCGGCAACTAGTTCACCGTCGATCCAGTTTTCGTAAACATAGACATCTAGCTCATCTACAACACGTTCAAAATCTTTGAGCATGTTCAAGCTGCTGTTTGAGCCGTAAAGCTGTTCTATGTTTGTAATGATGTCTTTGATATCGGCCATGATTTCTCCTAATTGTATTTATCGTCAAAACATAATCATTACACATTACTTTTTTGAGTTATCGTTAAATACTTTTGTGTTCGGCTACGGACACAAACGGTTTGAGGTCCGTGCCTACACGTAAAAGGAGGGCTAACCTTATATGAAGCGAAAAAGAGCAGCAGTACTGAACGCTAACCAGCATTATCAAGCGTCTAACGTAATCAAACTAGTAGATAAGTCTTATCAAAAACGTCCTAGAGTCCAACTATATCCCAAAAATCTAAATCAAGAAGATTACCTGTTCAAGCTAAACGATCCAAGTAAAATGATCGTATTTGCTACAGGTCCAGCTGGTACGGGTAAAACCATGCTAGCGGTGCAATGGGCTGTGGATCAACTCAAGTACGGCGATGCTACTAAAATTATTGTAACTAGACCAGCGGTTTCAGTGGATGAAGAGCATGGGTTTTTGCCCGGAGACCTCAATGAAAAGATGGCGCCGTGGACAAGACCTATTTTTGACGTAATCGCAGAAAATTACACAGCCAAAGAGATTGAACACATGGTTGCGGAGGGAATCATAGAAACCAGTCCATTGGCCTACATGCGAGGTCGTACATTTAAAAACGCTGTGGTTATAGCCGACGAAATGCAAAACACAACACCCAGTCAGATGAAAATGCTGCTGACTAGGCTGGGTCAGGGATCTAAAATGGTTGTCACTGGAGATCTACAGCAGGCCGACCGCCCAAGCAATAACGGGTTGCTTGAATTCCTGAAGTTATATAATAACTTTGAAAATCATAGATATGTAGACATCTGTCATTTTACTGTGGATGACGTAGAACGGCATGAAGCTGTCAAGGAGATACTAGAAATTTACGGAGACTCTTGAGGAAGGTAGGGGGTCAACCGATCCCCTAACTGTCTTTTATAAAATTCCAACATGTCGTCATAGCCAGCTTCTTTATTGAGGCTGTTTATGACGCACTTTTTTTCTTTGAAGTCTAGAATAACTTTGGCCGTCTGCATGTGTTTCTGTTTGAGACTGTTTTTGAACTCTGTCAGTTCATCCCATTTGCCATTGGGCTTTTTAACATAGGTCACAATCATATATCTATTGTTCATCGATTTCCATCCAGGTGTGATCGCCCATATATTTTACCTGGGCTTTATATTCATAATCTTCCGGAGCACTAGACGACCAATCATCGGGACCGTGCTGAGTTAACAACGTGTGTTCTTTACGTTTGTCCCACACTATCCAATAGATGTTTCCCATCACTGGCTGAAATTGATACACAGCAGCATGTACACTGTCGGTAATTTCTAGTCTACGCTTAATTGCCTGAGCTTGGCCTTCTAGCACAGCAACCAGTTCCATGATACGATCATACTCCTGCTGAGCATAGATCCTGGCATGATTGATCATGAGATCTTTTTGTTTGGTTACAGGAACTAGATCAAACTTAACACCGCCTGCTTCTGTGGGATACTCTGACACATTCCTATTAAAGAATGGTATTATTGTTCCTGTTGAGGTGGAATCATAACTGGTTCTTCCTTTGGCGGAATTGCTGTTAGGCTCGTCGGACATTAGAGTCTTGCTAGTTTCACCAACGTGGCCGCTAAATTTATCTCAACGTCTGCTACTAGAGTGTGATCAGCCAGTCCTTGCTTGATAATGATAATAGCAGAATCCTGTTTTTGATCATCGCCAAATATTTCTAGATTGTCATAGAGCCATCGATAGACTTCTTCCATCTCTTCAGCACGTATTTTACCACACAGCAGTTTGCGGGCTTCGGTGATTTTACCTGCTTTGAAAAGAGTCACCATGTCAAATTTCCACTCAACACCTCCGGCGTCGCCAGTGTTGGGTTGAGATAACTTGCCTTCGGTGGAATTCTGCTGCACCAACTGTATGCATTTGCGTAAATCTGGATAGGCCACTTTGACATATAGATCTAATGTGTCTAGATCAAACTCGATGTTTTCTTCCACAAGTATTGTGGCCACTCGAGCAGTGTATTCAGTTTGATCGGTTTTCTCAACGTGAAATCCTTGACATCTAGAATGTAGTGCGGGAATCACTTTGTTGGGATAATTGCAAGTTAAAATAAATCTACTGGTGCTGGCATAGGTTTCCATTAGGCCACGCAGTATGGCCTGTGCGTTTAGTGTGAGATAATCTGCTTCATCTAACAACACAACCTTAAATGGACCAAACGGAATCATCTGCACAAAGTTTGTGATCTTGTCTCTAATCACATCTACACTGTTTTCACGTGACGCATTTATTTCCAACACATCGTAGTCTTCAATGCCTATCTCGTTGATCAGCATTTTGGCCAAGGTGGTTTTACCTATACCTGCAGAACCACTGAACAATAGATGGGGAATAGATTTTTCTTTAATCCATGTGTTAATTTGTCTGCGCTGATGATCATCTCTAAACACATAGCCGTCGACAGTCTTAGGCCGATATTTTTCTACCCATAGTTCTTTCATACTAGTTCCTTAAGATTTCAATATCTTAATTATACGCTGTTGTTCCTGCGCTGTCAACCACTCTTGTTCGCCATAAAAAGTGGGACTGCGGGAAATAGCCGTATCTAGTATTTCTTTGATTTGGTACAGATCTTTTTTGAGTTCGAATGAAGTAAAACCATCATTGTAGGGACTAGAACATTCTCTTGCAATAGTATGGATCTGCGTGGCAATGTCTTCCACGCTCCATGACTTTTTTTGTAACTGCATAGATTACATAGAATCGCCAACATGCAACTCATCAGCTGTGGGCATCTCATCCGACCATCCAATGATACCTGCGACATCAACACGTTGGATCGTGACTTCTCTTTCACCGTCATTGATATGTATGCCCCTGGTCCATCTACCATGCTCAACCAGTATCCAATCACCAACCTTGACATCGGTCTGTTTAGGGCCAACACAGTATACCTTGCCCCATCGAGGTTTGATGCCATGTGACTTGCCATTGTCGCTGCGAATTACCAATCCAGATTTGGTAGTCATTTCGCCAAACTCCATATCTGATATGATCACCCAATCATGCAGTGCTCTAACTTTCAGATGTTTGTATTCAAAGTTTGTTGGCATTTTATTTCTTTCCACCTGCCCGAGTAGATACTACTTCGTGATCCAACGACCTTGGATTGTTTTTATAGTAATCTTGTAGGATCTGTTCTCTAGTTCTTACAATCTTTCCGCCAGCCCCTAGCTCATCGCCTCTGGCATTCACTTTCATGTTTCCTATGGCAGGTGCCAGTTCATTTCGAAGCTGAAGCTTTTCCATGTCAATCTGTTTGCCCTGCATGCTTGTGTAGACTCTACCCATGTTATATCTCCTTAAAGAATTCTTCTATTGGTATATTGTATTTAACACTGTCTATTTTGTGTACACCTATAATGTGAAGTACATAACTGGCCACACTTGATCCACGTCCTACACCCCACACTATGTTGTTGGCTCTTAGGGTGTCTACAACATATTTCATGGTTTTTAACATGGGAATCATATCGTGTTTGGCAAATAATCTAAGTTCTTGAACCACCCGTTCTCTAATTTCAGGAGTAGGACATCTGTGATATAGCCAATCTATGATATCCATGGTTTGATACTCTTCCGGTATAAACCAGCAAGATGTGTCTATGGATTCTGGGGGAATGGGATAGTGCAGATGTTCTGCCAGCAATCTATCTAGGTACTGTTGGATATCAGCAGAAGTTTGACAATGGGTTAGTATATCTGGCCCATGTCTTAGCACACCTTCAATTAGTTCTTCTTTGCTGTTACTTGTTGACATTTATCAATTGATCCAAATCTCTGTCAAGTTCGCTATTTGTTTTATCTAAATATCGTCTTGATAACTCTTGTCTATATATTGTAACAAAAGTTGAGATCTGTGTCAAGAGCTCAGGTTTGCCTAAACGCTGGGCTGCAAAATATTTTCTTGTTAATTCCTGTAATTTTTCTTCAACTTCGGAATCTTTTAAAGTTGTTAGATCAACAGATAACGGATGTAACATTATGAACTAAATTGGCCTAGATAGTTCAAAAAGATTCTATCCGATTTGTGTTGCCAAACTTCAAGCATTACTGGATTACCGCTGCCAGCTGCTGCCTCTGCTGAAGTTAGTGTAAATGTTGCAGGAAATGTTGCATTCTTTTTGATCACTGTGCCACCGCTGGTTATAAATGTTAAAGTTCTAGCAGTTCCGTCGCCGTATAATTCTAGAGTTACCTTGCCCAGACCAGTGGGCAATGATGTGTCATCGGGGAAATTTAAAAATTCTACAGTGGTTGTGGCACCAAATCTAAAAATTTGGTAGTTGCCATTTTCATAATCCACAGTAAGCGGAGCAGAGATTACGCCACCGTCAAACTTTTTATCATAGTTGTTCAGCATAACTGCACCACTGATCAATTTGTTGTTGAAATCATTGTCAACGTCTGTACGTGCCGCATTGGTCTGTAGATCTGTAATCTCAGTTTTGGCAGTGTTAAGACTGGTTTTGATAGTATCAAAGTTATCTCTAAACACCTGCGTGTCGTTGTCCTCTCCTGCTACAGGAAAGTTTTCATTTATGCCCAAATAGTTAATATTGCTCGTCACGGTAATTTTTCTCCACGTTGCGGGAATGCAAGGTATTTATCCTCTATTTCTCCGTCTAAAATATCTATCACATATCGATCAGCAGTGAAATCAATCGATTTAAAGTCAAAGCCATTGGATTTTATTCTGGAAATAACTCCTTCAGACTTTCCCGGTTGTAGATAACACAGTATTAATGCTTTCACATAACCCGTTTCTACAAAACTATCGGTTTGTATACTTCTCATCCATAACGGCAAAAATTCTCGATCTCTTTCGCCTACTCCTCGAATTCGTCTACGCATGTTCTTGATACTGTTAGGAAATATGCGTTGATGATCACTATCACTAGCAAATGGAATATTGCTGTCTACTTTAATGGCATCATAACTGACTAACACTTTACTCTTAATACTATTAGATAAATTTACGGTGCCGCTGATACTAGTTCCATTCTTTTCAAATTCGTCAACTACTTCTACATATATTACTTCGTAGAGGGGTTCCTGAGTTAGTAGATCTTTTGCCACTGCATATTTAACATTTCCAAATTTTAAATTCTTTCTATAGTGGTTCTGGCTCATGGCCTGGACATATCCCGCTGCGCCAACGCTTTCGATACCAGCAAACACTAATACTTTTAATTCAGTCTGAATACCAAAATTAGCGTCTCCGTATCTATAGATATCAGTTGATCTAAAAATGTTAGAGTTGGTAATAAAATTATACCAATCTAATCTCTTGTCTTTGGTCTGGAACGCTTTCAGATATAAATTTGCAAAAGTTTTTTCTGTACTTGAAATAACATTAATAAAAAATTCTTTGATGTTTTCTGCAAACTGTGCAGTATCTCTAGCTTTTATTTTAAATATAAACTTTTTACCAAAGCTAGTAGTATCGCCGTCAAATGTAGTATTGAATGTTTTTACATCACCGGTCGAATCTTCATACGACGAGTCGCCGTCGTAGAATCTAGTTAATCCTGGGCCTTGGCTATCAGCAAATTGTTTGACCTTGCCCTGTATGATGCCTGTGGACAGCAAACTCAGTCCCGGGGGTAACGATCCTGAGTACAATTCGTATATGACCTTGTTGCCATACAACAGACTTTCTGCTAGTACATTTATTGTGCTGGGCTGATTGGGTTTAATTGTGCCTATGTTTGTGGGGCTGATCCATTGTATGGCGCTTTCGATTTCGCCTATGATGTCTACAGTAAATGTTTTTTCAGCAGTGGCAACTCCCAGTTCCCAGGTATTGCCATCCACGGGCACCACGTTTCTATTTTCTTGTAGACAAATATAAACAAATCCCAAATAACGCACAGCTTCATTTTCTTTGTAGATTCTTGTAGAGGTCCAATCACCTACTATGGTGTAATTGATATCTGCCAGGCTGGAGGGAAAGTTCACAGCCTGCATGGTAAACTGATAGGTCTTGGTGATGGCAGCTTGATAAGGCACACGGCCCGCCAACTCACCAGTGATAGTATCCAGCACAAGCCCCGGAGGTATCACGCTGGCCGAACCATCGGGATTTGTGGCTAATAGAAAGTAAGTGATTGTGCCTGATAAACTAACTGGATCGTAGACATCTAGATATATAGTGATGTAATTGTCTGCTCTAAATCTACCCAAATTGCTTTCGGTAATCCACAGAGGCACACGATCACCTGTGGCGTCTGCCTGGAACAGATTGGTATCAACCTGTAGTATACTGTTGTCAGCCTGTAAGAATTCTTCAGTAACCACATATATTCTAAATACTCTGCGCACTTCGTTGACGCCATCACTGACAGCTACTATAAAGGTATAGAATCTACTCAGGCGTCTCGGAGCACGGCTGGACTCATTGTAGTCAAAGGTTACATTGTCGTAGAGAAAGCTGTCAAAGCCGTTGGAACGTGCTTCGGGTCTATCCAATGGCAGTATGTCGAAAGCTGCGGTATCGTATGATCCGGTCTGTACAGCTGAATAATCTATAGCAAACACAGGATCGGTAAACCCAGATATTAGGCCAGTTCTACTCAATGATAGCCCCGGAGGCAATTCTCCCCCAACTGGTACTAGGTAGTATTCTAGTGAATCTCCGGCGTTGATGTCAGTGTCGTCCGCTTCAAGTTGAAATTCTACATAGGCATTGTCTAGCACAAAGTAGGCATTGTTTTCACCCACACGCAAAAATCCCTGTTGAGTCAACCAATAGGGCATGTCGCTGCCGTCAACTGAAATGCTAAAAGTTCGGTCTTCTATGTCCGTTCCATCGTTGGCACGTATGACAAATCTGTGGTCGGTAAAGCGTCTTACTTCTACAGGACTGCCTTTGATCACATTGTTGGTGAGTCGCAGCCCACGTGGTAATCTTCCTGCAATGAGACTGTAGGTGACCGTGCCAGATGAAGAAATGGCCAGCACAGGAATTTCCAGAGTATTTCTCTCTACGATTATGCCTAGACTACCTGCAGGAGTGACCCAAGAAATGGTCATTGATCAGAATCCTTAAAATACACCAAGGTCTAAATTAATGGTCCCTGGATTTGTGATAGTGCCAAAATCTATGTTGGCTGCTGCTAGAGCCAGCTGAGGAGAGAATTGGAAATTGTTGCCCAATACTCCAAAGTCAAAACCGTTAATAATTTGATTTAGATCTAGGTTTGTGTCAACAGTTATGACAGAACCCACAGCAGATACATTAACATTATCACCACCTTCAATAGTGATGTTAAGATGACTACTGGCATTAACAATACCGAGATCTGTGTCAATTCTAGCAAAGCCATCGGGCTGTTGATTGTTAATTACAATGGTATTTGTGAGTTCATCTATGAACATTTTGGTGCCAGCTACCAGTGTTTTAAACTGTAGGTCGACACCAACTTTTTCTTTAAACACACCAGCACCTGCGCCTAAATTACTAGCAGTTACCGTAATGCCGGCAGCTAAATCCGCAAAGTTAGCATTTACTTTCTGAAAGGCCGTGCGTAGATCATCGCCTAGTCCGTCGTTGACTACATTGCCAATATTGATTGTTTGTATGGTCATAACACGCTCTCTTTAGTATATTTATTTAAAATTGAATGCTACCGAAATCCTAAAATCCGTGCTCATATTTTTCAATATTCTATGTGATAGACTGCCCGGAAACAGTAAAAACTCGCCTGCTTGTGGGATATGCGTATAGTATTCTTCTTGCTTTCTAAACTCTATACCACCTGAATTTTCCGGAGTTTGTATGTACAGTACACCAGTTTTAGGAAAATTGTGAACGTGCCAGGGATATTCAGCAAGGGGTTCGCCGCAAAGAAACCACCATTCGTATATGGTTAAGTCACCTACAGCAGATTGTATTTGGGTAAAGGTATCAGCGAACCACGGATAAGGATTCGTGCGCATTCTCAATGTGCGCAATCGCAGCAAAGTCTTTGATGCGCCTGCGCTGCGCAACAGCGCCACGCCAGCAATACCACAATCATTGTCTAGATTTCTGTAGAGTTTGATAACTTCTGGTACTATACACGGATCTACTGGGATTCTACTCTGAGTAACATCGTTGACCACATTGCCGATATTAATTGTTTGTATAGTCATATCACGCTCTCTTTAGTATATTTACCGTTCTGTTAGTATCCAATCATGCAGGAGTTTTGCAAATTAAAATCCTGTGAGTTGTCCCAATACAGTATAGGTACCAGAATTGTTTATGATACTGAATCTCACCACATCGGTTCTGTTGGTGCTAGGTGTTGGAGTGACATTGCCCTGCCAGTTTAAGGTCTGTGCCACACCTGCAATCTGAACTGCACTGGGATAGTAACCTGTAGCGCCTTGCGCTATGATTATGGTCACTGAGGTAGCTCTATTCCATGTATCAAGTAAATTAGTTAAATTCACAGTCCAGTTGGTATCTGGGCTTGTATGATAAAATAAGTGTCCGTTGGCGCAGTTGTGTGTGACTACACCGGTAGCATCTGCCAAACTACTGAAGAATTCATAGACTCCATTTGCGACAAATAAATCATCAACTACCACATTGGTGCCATTGGATTTATTACCTAGTGACACCGCTCCTACGCCACTGCTTCTGCCTATCTCAATCTGTCCATTAGTTGCAGAATCAATAAACACATAACTTTGTCCTTGAATGGTCAAGTTCCCAGATATAGTTTTTACAACAGCATCTTCGGGCAATGTCAGTTCACCGTCCTCACCAAACTGCCAACGGCGCAGAGTCGAATCTGCAAGATTTATATCGATATTAATGTTGCCGTCACTCTTGATAT
>Ga0315900_10011669_pt1 | contig 10863 bp, 10 predicted proteins | sample LakEriMetagenome_FD_203521 | JGI IMG/M metagenome (GOLD analysis project Ga0315900, IMG submission 203521) | Freshwater fungal communities from buoy surface, Lake Erie, Ohio, United States - Buoy 12 MA114 | ecosystem: Environmental > Aquatic > Freshwater > Lake > Lake biofilm | place: USA: Lake...
ACCCGGTTTCTGGCCGGGGTTCCTCCGCCCTTCCGGCGATGGTTCCTTGCGCTCCGGCGTCGGTCGGCGTTCCCCCTCGGGCTGGCGTCTGGAGCCGATGCTCGGTCACCGGGTCGGTCACCGGGGCGTCCGGCTTGGCGTCGGTCCTGGCGATCCTCCTGGGATTGGCGCCGGGAGAGAGGGCCTGGGCGGAGGCGTCCAAAACGCCGGCGACCGCCGTGCCCGCCATCGATTCGGTGCCTGCCGAGGCGGGGCCCGAGGCGGCCGAAGAACCGCCCGGACCTGCCCACCGGTACGCCCGCATCCCCAAGCGCAACGCCTTCGGCATCAAGCCGCCGGCTCCGCCGCCGCCGCCCGAACCCGAAAAGGAACCTCCCAAGGACCGTCCGGAGTTCTTCCTGACCGGGTTCACCACAGTCCGCGGCGAGAAGCGCGCCTTTGTCGCCTATCAGCCGAAGGGCAAGCCCGTGCAATACCCACGGGCTTTGGTCCCGGACGAAGAGGTCGGCATCGGCGACGGCGTGCTCAAGCTGGTGTCCATCGACCCGATCGAGAAATCCGTGACGATCGCCTACAACGGGGAGAAGATCCCGCTCAACTTCAAGGACAACGCGGTGAAGGTGACCGGGGGGACTGGAGCACCGCCTGCTCCCGGGGCGCCAGGTCTGCCACCCGGTGCCGCCCGGGGCAGCCAACCGCCCCCGCCGGTCATCAATCAACCCGGCAATGTCGGAGGCATTCCGGGAGCGGTCGGGGCTGCGGGTGGTCCCGGAGCGTTTTCCGTCGCCCCGACCGTGATCGGGCGGGGCGGGGCGGTCCTGAGCGGCGGTGTGGGGGCCTTGCAGGGCAACCAGTTCGCTCCGAACGCGATCCAAGCCGGGGGCACACCCATCCCGAACGGCATTGAAGTGCCGGCCGTGGCTCCCGCCCCCAATGAATACGGCGGGACCATCCCGACCCCCGTCACCCGCACCGGTCGGATCGTGCCTCCGCCCCCGCCGGCACCCTTTCCCGCACTTCCCGGGCAGTGAACCGGTCGGTTGCGGCCTCGCCATGTCCTCGGACTCCGTGGGGGCGTGATGCGCGATGCCGCCTCCAATGCCGCCTCCGGGTCAGCGTTGGGCCCCGCTGGATGCCCGACCGTCGGTGGTTGCCGTCGCCGCTGCCTTCCTTGCCTCACCCACCAACCGGAGGATCTTCTGCGCATCCTTGATGCCGGGAGCCAGTTCCACCCCGGATGAGACGTCCACCGCGTAGGGTCGCACCTGGCGGACCGCCTCCGCGATGTTGTCGGGTTTGAGCCCTCCGGCGAGGATCACGGGGTGGCCCAGCCGGCACGCCTCGATGGCGAGACTCCAGTCGAAGCGGGCCCCGGTGCCCCCGGAGGTTCCCGGCACGTAGGCGTCCAGGAGCCAGGCGTCGCTGGAATCCCGGTGGTGGGGCAACCGTTCAAGCGTTTCGGGCCCCCGCACCCGGAAGGCCTGGACGACCCGGACCCGCTGGCGCAGGGATCGGCCCACCTCCGGCGGTTCCTCGCCATGCAGTTGCACCGTGTCGAGCCTCGCCCCGTCGATCGCGGCCCGGATCAGGCCGGGATCCGCGTCGACGAAGAGACCCACCCGGCTGACGAAGGGCGGCAGGCCCCGCGTGATTTCCGCGGCGCGCCCGGGCTCGATGAACCGGGGCGTGCCGGGCACGAAGACAAACCCCAACGCGTCGGCACCGGCCTCGATGGCGGCGCGGGCATCCTCTTCGCGGGTGATGCCGCAGATCTTGATGCGCAGGGCCATGGGGCGGTTGGATGGAGCGGCGGGTCAGGCCGTCCGTGCGGTCAGAATTGACGATCGGTGACCGCGCCCTCGCTGGCGGTGCTCACCGTGGCGGCGTACTTGGCGAGGATGCCCCGCGTGTAGTTCGGCTTGGGCTTCTTCCACGCCTTGAGGCGGGCCGCCAGCTCCTTGGCCGGGATGCCCAGGGTGATCTCGCGCTGCTTGGCGTCGATGGTGATCGGGTCGCCGTTCTTGATGACCGCGATCGGTCCGCCGTCGAAGGCCTCGGGCGTGGTGTGGCCGATGACAAACCCGTGCGAGCCGCCGCTGAAACGGCCGTCGGTGATGAGCGCGACCTCCTTGCCGAGGCCCTTGCCCATGATGGCGCTCGTCGGAGAGAGCATCTCGCGCATGCCGGGTCCGCCCTTCGGGCCCTCGCCGCGGATGATGATCACGTGGCCGCTCTTCACCTTGCCCTTGAGGATGCCCTGCAGGGCCTTCTCCTCGTTCTCGAACACGATGGCCTTGCCGCTGAAGGTGAGGCCTTCCTTGCCCGAGATCTTGCCCAGCGCGCCGCCGGGGCAGAGGTTGCCGCGGAAGACGACCAGGTGGCTGTCCTTCTTGATGGGGTTGTCGAAGCCCCGGATGATGTCCTGCCCGGCCGGGTAGCCCGGCGCGTTGCGCAGGTTCTCGGCCATCGTCTTGCCGGTGACGGTCATCACGTCGCCGTGGAGCAGGCCCTTGTCGAGGAGCATCTTCATCAGGGGCACCGTGCCGCCGATCTCCACCAGGCGCGCCATCACGTACTTGCCCGAGGGCTTGAGGTCCGCCAGCACCGGGACGCGCTTCCCGACCCGGGTCCAGTCGTCGATGGTGAGCTTCACGCCCGCGCAGTGCGCCATGCCGATGAGGTGCATGACCGCGTTGGTGGATCCGCCCAGGGCGATCACCACCGTCATGGCGTTCTCGAACGCCTTCTTGGTCATGATGTCGCGCGGGCGGATGTTGTGCTTGAGCAGGTTCAGCACGGCCGCACCGGCCTCTTCGCAGTCGCGGGTCTTGTCCTGCGAAACCGCCGCCTGGGCCGACGAATTCGGCAGGCTCATGCCCAGCGCCTCGATGGCCGAGGCCATGGTGTTGGCCGTGTACATGCCGCCGCAGGAGCCGGCGCCCGGGATGGCCACCTCGGCCACCGCCTCGACGTCCTCGGCCGAGCACGCGCCGGCGGCGTTCTTGCCCACCGCCTCGAAGATGTTCACCAAGTCCACGTCCTTGCCGCCCAGTTCGCCCGGCAGGATGGTGCCGCCATAGACGAAGATGCTCGGGCGGTTCAGGCGGGCCATGGCCATGACGCAGCCGGGCATGTTCTTGTCGCACCCGCCGACCGCCACGAAGGCGTCGAAGCCCTGGCAGCCGACCACCGTCTCGATCGAGTCGGCGATGACCTCGCGGGAGACCAGGCTGTACTTCATGCCCTCGGTGCCCATCGAGATGCCGTCGGAGATGGTGATGGTGTTGAACACCACGGCCTTGCCGCCGTTCTCGTTGATCCCCTGGGCCACGCTCACGGCCAGCTGGTCGATGTGCATGTTGCACGGGGTGACCATGCTCCAGGTCGAGGCCACGCCGATCTGGGGCTTGCGGAAGTCGTCCTTCCTGAAGCCGGTGGCGTAGAGCATGCCCCGGCTGGGCGCCCGTTCGATGCCGTCCACCACGATGGAGGAGAACGGGCGGGGCAGGGAGTCGTTCGTGGCCTTGGTGCTGGTCGCTTTCGACGTGGATCGGCGTTTCATGGCGGGCGGGATCGTTGCGGAGCCGGCGGACGGGCGGAAGCGCGAAAATGGATCCTGCGCCTCGGCCTCTGGATGCCGTCCCCGGGCCGGGAAGTCCCAGGTCCGCGCTGTGCGGCAATTCCGCCGTTGCGGCAGCCGGAGACGGCCCGTAGCCTCCGGAGCGGGTAGGATTTTCCCCCTGAATGAGACACTTCCTCGACTTTGAAAAGCCCATCGCCGAACTGCAGCGCAAGCTCGACGAGCTCAAGGCCCAGCCCGGGACGCCCTCCCTGGGCATCTCCTGGGAGGAGGAGATCCGCCTGCTGGAGGGCAAGATCCAGGACGCCCAACGGCAGCTTTACTCCAACCTGACCCCGTGGCAGCGGGTCCAACTGGCCCGTCATCCGCGGCGGCCCTACACCCTCGACTACCTGCGCCTGGCCTTCGAGGAGTTCGAGGAGTTGCACGGTGACCGCCTGCATTCCGACGACCGGGCCATGGTGTGCGGATTCGCCCGGCTCGGTGGCCAGCGCGTGCTGGTGGTCGGCACCCAGAAGGGCCGGGACACCAAGGAGAACATCCTCCGCAATTTCGGCTCGGCCCATCCCGAGGGTTACCGCAAGGCCCTTCGGCTCATGAAGATGGCCGACAAGTTCGGTCTTCCCATCATCAGCCTCATCGACACCGCCGGAGCCTACCCGGGCATCGGTGCCGAGGAACGCCATGTGGCCGAGGCCATCGCCGTCAACCTGCGAGAGATGATGACCTTCGAGGTTCCCATCCTCGCCTGTGTCATCGGTGAGGGCGGATCGGGCGGAGCCCTGGGCATCGGCGTGGCCGACCGGGTGTTGATCCTCGAGAACGCCTATTACTCGGTGATCAGCCCCGAGGGCTGTGCGGCGATCCTCTGGAAGGATCGCACCGCCGCGCCGAAGGCGGCCGCCGCGCTCAAGATCACCGCCGACGACCTGCGTTCGCTCGGTTTGGTCGACGCCGTGTTGCCCGAGCCCCTTGGCGGCGCCCACCTCGATCCCGAGGCCACGGCCGCCACCCTGCGGCAGGGGTTGCTCCAGCATTTGTCCGAGGTGCAGTCCATGCCGACGTCCGGTCGCCTGTCGGCCCGGTACGCCAAGTTCCGGGCCTTCGGGCACTTCACCGAACCGGACTCGAAGGCCGCGTGATGCTCGAGGCCCCGTTGGTCTTCATCCCCCTGCCCAAGGAGCGGGTCTGGGGTGGTCGCCGTCTGGAGGAGCGTTTCGGCAAGTCCCTTCCCCCCGGCGTGCCAATTGGCGAGTCCTGGGAGATTTGCGACCGGCCCGACGACCAATCGGTCGTGGCCGATGGCCCGCTGGCGGGAGCCAGTCTGCGGCAGCTCATGGAAGGCCATGGACCCGACCTGATGGGCCGGCCGGTGGCTCCGGGCGAGCGTTTCCCCTGGCTCGTCAAGATCCTCGACTGCCGGGACGACCTCTCGCTGCAGGTGCATCCGCCGGCCGACAAGGCGGTCGCCCTCCGTGGCGAGCCCAAGACCGAGATGTGGTATTTCGCCGAGGCCGACCCGGGAGCCGGGATCTACGTGGGATTCGAGCCCGGGGTCACCCGGCAGGCGTTCACCGGAAGGCTGGACGACGGCACGGTGGCCGGGTGCTTCCGGAGGATTCCGACCCGGGCCGGGGACGCCATGTTCCTGCCCAGCGGGCGGGCCCATGCCCTCGGGGCCGGCAACCTGGTCTTCGAGATCCAGCAGAACTCCGACACCACCTACCGCGTCTTCGACTGGAACCGCACCGGGCTCGACGGCAAGCCGCGCGAGCTGCACCGCGCGCCCGCCCTGGAATCCATCGACTTTTCCGATACCCACCCGGAACGGATTCCGGAGTTCTGGTCGAGGGTCGCCCCCGGGGTGGTCTCCCGTCCGTTGGTCCGGCACGCCCTCTTCGCGGTGGATCTCTGGAGGTTTCGTCCCGGGGCGGGGGCCGGTGCCACGGTGGCGGCGGGCCAGGGCCCGGTCGTGCTCGGCGGGGTGTCCGGGACTGTCCGGGTGCAAGTGGGAGACCGCCACCGGGTGCTGAGCCCCGGCCGTTTCCTGCTCATTCCGGCGGCGGTCGCCGGCCGGTTGAGGGTCGATGCCGTCGACGCTTCAGAAATCCTGCGGGTTGCCGATGGATCATGAATGACTTCAGGTCCCACGGGATCCCGGCCCACGCCGCCTGACCCCCATCAGGGCCTTCCTGACGACGAGCCCCGCGTGGAGTCGTCGCCCGAGGCCATCGAGAGCGACCTTCTCCGCATCCTGATCACCGATCCCCGCTTCCGGTGGGCGGCGGTGCTGGTCCTGCTGCTGGCCGGTTCGGCGGTGATGACCGTCGTGCCGATCTTTGTCGTCTCCACCCCGGAGATCGACCCACCCTTCCGGGCCAGCCTGCTCGACAAGTTTCAGGCCCGAGCCCTGATCCGCACGGCCCGGGAGGCCGGGGTGGCCGGCAGGTTGCCCGAGTCGATCACCGCCTGGAAGACGGCCCTGGCCAACGACCTGGCGAGCCTCGAGGCGCGGCGCGGTGCCCTGGAGACCCTTCTGGGAAGCGCCGCCTGGACGCAGGACGACGTGCGCTTCGGCTACGCCTGCGGCACCGAACTGCTCAAACGCACCGGCACCAACCGCCAGGAAGTGCTGCTCTTCGCGCGCTTCCTGGACCATGTGGGGCATCATCCGGCCAATGTCGCCCTGCTGCGAGACCTCGCCGCGACCGACACCGGCGAGGTCTCCGGTTGGTTTGCCCGGTCGTTGTTCCTCTCCCGGCGCATGGACCGCTTCGAGGAGCTTTGGCTTCGCCAGCGTCAGACCCTCGCGGCCACCGAACCGATGGCATTGATCGGCCCCGCCTGGGAGGCGGGATGGGGCCCGATCACCGGGATGCCGGCGGCCCGGGAACGCCTGGTCGCGGCCGAGAAGGATCCCAAGCGACAGGACGAGGCCTCGCGACTGCTGCTGCTGGTCGCCGAGAACCTGGGGGACGCGGTCGGATACGAGGCGGCCCTGGCCCGGCGGATCGAGCGGCGGGCCGACGCGTTGTCCGACCACCTGGGCCTCTGGAGGCTTCTGGCCCGCACCGGTCGCGGGGGCGAGGTGATGGATCGCCTCAAGGCCTTCCAACGCCCGCCCGCCAGTCCGGCCGAGGCCATCGGCCTGATCGAAGCCCTTCAGGCCTTCGGCCTGGGCGACCGCGCCGTGGATCTGGGACTGGAGCAGGTGAAGGTCTTTCCCTACGCCCCGGATCTCTGGTTGGCCACGGCCGAACTCCTGCTGGGTCGTGAGGACTGGACGCGCCTGCGGCAACTGGCCATCGGCATGCGTGGCGAAACCTCCCTCGCCGGTCGCATGGGTGCCTACAGTTGGTACCTCGACGGCCGGATCGACCTGGTCCAGAACCGATCCCTCGACGCCGCCAACGCCTTTGCCCGGATTGCCGAGGGGGCGAGCCCAGATGCCGTGCTCGTGGCCCGGATGGTGGCCGGCCTGCGCCGGGTGAACCGACCCCAGGAGGCCGCCAGCCTGCTGCGTCGGGTCGAGAAGGACTTCGCCCAGGACCCCACCTTCTGGTTCGAGGTGGCCGGCATCGCCGCCGAGACGCAGGACATGGACACCCTCGCCGAAGCCGTCGACCGGTCGTACCGGTTGCAGCCCGAAAACCCCGTCTTCCGGCACAACCAGGCGGCCATGCTCATCGCCACGGGCCGGCAGCCCGAGGAGGCCGTCCGCCTCACGCTGGAACTGCTCAACCGGTCGCCCGAGTCGGTGTCCTGCCAGGTCAACCACGCCTTGGCGCTCATCCTCCAGCGGCGCCTCTCCGATGCCGAGGAGTTGCTGGCCCGGATTCCCTGGGCCGGACGCAGCCCGACCGAGGAGACCCAGATGCACTACGGCTGGATGCTCATCGAGCAGTCCCGCGGGCGCCTGGAAGCGGCCAAAACCCACGCCCGCGCCCTGCGAGATCCGGAGTTGCTGCCCCCGCAGCGGGCCCGGCGGGAGGCCGTGCTGGCCACCGGCGGATCGCCTGGCAAGCCCGGTTGAAACCTCCAGGTGCCCGGCAGGGTCCCCGTGGCAGGAAATCCTTCGGGAACCGGTTGCGCCGCGCCCCAACGCGTCCACCCTGTCGGCCGCATGAGCATAGCCACCCGCACCGGCGACTCCGGGACCACCGGCCTGATGTACAACCGCCGGGTTTCCAAGGCCCATCCCCGGGTCGAGGCTTACGGTTCGGTCGATGAATTGAATGCCGCCATCGGCATGGCCCGGGCCACGGCCGGCGACCCGTTCATCGGTGACAACCTGCTCATCATCCAGAAGGACCTGGTCATCCTGATGGGCGAGCTGGCCACGGCCAAGGAAGACACCCAGCGCTACCTTGCCGACGGGTTCCAGGCCGTGACCCCGGCCCTGACGGCCAAGCTCGATGCCTTGGTCGCGCAGATCGAGTCCCAGAGCATCACCTTCAAGGGCTGGGCCACCCCGGGCATGACCCTGCACTCGGCCGCCCTCGACGTCGCCCGCACCACCTGCCGCCGGGCCGAGCGCCGCGTCTTCGTGCTGCGCGATTCCGGCGAGGTCGAGAACCACGAGATCCTGATCTTCCTCAACCGCCTGAGCGACCTGCTGTGGCTCATGGCCCGCTGGGTGGAGACCCACACGCCCGAATCCCCTGCGGGCAAGACCGCCGCCTGAGGGGGGGCGTTCCGCGGAGCCCTGACGGTCCCACGACTCGTTCCCACCCCGAATCCGCGCCCGCGGGAGTCACCCGGCGGGGCGTCCCGTTGGGTCGTCTGCCGGCGTTTCGGTCGGTGGAAAGCCTTCCTCCGGCCCCATCCGGAAAACCTGCCGTGGGGAAGGCCTACAAGCTCACCGTGGGGCAGGGGACGTCCTGGGATGTGTTCTCCAAGACGACATGCCTGGCGCCAATCCCGTCGAGGGCCGCGCCGACCGTCTGACGGGCCAGTTCCGGCGTGTTGCAATCGCGGCTCAGGTGCCCGAGGTAAATGCGCCGCAGCCCGTCGTGCATCACGGCTGTCGCCACCTCGGAGGCCGCGTGGTTCGACAGGTGCCCATGGCGGCTGGCGATGCGTTGCTTGGTGCTCCAAGGCCGGCGGGTGTCCTCCTGCAGCAGCTTCACGTCGTAGTTGGCCTCGAGCACCAGCAGGTGGGCGGGGCGGACCCGCTCCAGGATGAGCTTCGTGGCATGGCCCAGGTCGGTCAGGAACCCGATGTTGCCGGCCGGCGTGGCCAGCAGGAAGCCGACCGGATCGGCCGCATCGTGTGGCACGCTGAAGGTGCGCACCTCGACCTCGCCCAGCGCGAAGGTCGCCCCCGTCTCGAAGGTCGCCGCCTCGAAGCGGACCCCGGGGAATTCCCGCCGGATGGCCTCGTGGGTGAAGCGGTTGGCGTAGATCCGCGTACCGGTTTTTTCGGCCAGCACCCCCAATCCCTTGATGTGGTCCCCGTGCTCGTGGGTGACCAGGATGCCTGTCAGCCCCTCGGGCGTGCGCCCGATCGAGGCCAGGCGTTCCCGGATTTGACGGGCGCTGAAGCCCGCATCGATGAGCAGGCGGGTTTCTCCGACCTCGAGGTAGGCGCAATTGCCGCCGGATCCGCTGCCCAGAATCGTGAAGTGAACCGCCACCCCGAGATCGAATCTTCAAATGGACCGGGGCGACAGCAGAAATCGACCATTCGGGACGGGTCACTCCTTGCTCTCTCCTTGTCTTGCGAAAGAATTCGCCGTCCCAATTGTTTTCCATCCACCGAAGCGATCAGGCTTGCGCCGAGCCGTGAGGCGGGTCAGGCACCCGATTTCTGCCTTCAAAAGTATGAGCCCAAAACGAAGCCCGTGCGGACTGCACCCTCGTGCGGATAGATTGTCACTTTTGTCGGGTTTATGGCTGTTGCTCTTTGCGGTGTTTCAAGTCAAGGCAGCCCCCACTGGCCTGGTGGAAAGGCTTTCCCGCAAAGACCTGAAGCCCCTGAACAACGGGATGCCCGGGGAAGAGAGTTTGGAGACGAAGGTCGTATTGGCAGACGGAGTGAAGATGTCTGCAACCGTGGAAGGCACGGCCAAAGGCAACGGTTGGCTGCGAATCGGGAATTTGAAGCTCAAGGTTTTCGATTCGCACGACGACGGCAGCTACTACGAGGGCGGGATGCTGAAGGTGGAGTTCCCTGACCTGGATGGTGATGGTCGTCGTGAAATGGTGATCTCAGGACTTGTCTGCTTCACCGACGAGAAAGGCGGCCACGTGTTGCGCCGAGAGGCTGTCGCTTTCATCTACACACTCCAACCCGATCGAACCTTCAAGCAGGTCTACCGGAATACGGACGTTCGAATCGATCCGTGAGAGGGGATCGGCCACAGAAGAGGAGGCTGAGACCCGTCGAGCAGCGGCCGGCGAACGAGTGGCGTGTCGGTCGGCACCCGACCGGATCGTATCACTCCCAGGGGTTCAGGATCGGGACACCGGAGGCCGCGAAGTCGTCGACGTTGCGGGTGGCGATCTTCAGGCCGTGCACCAGCGCGGTGGCGGCCAAGAGGGAGTCGATGGCGGGCATGGGATCGCGGAGTTTGCCGGTGAGCCGTCCCCAGCATTCGGCGACCTCGAGGTCGATCGGAAGAATGCGGCCGGTGAACCAGTCCGGAACCTCGCGGCGGATCCAACGCTGCAAGCGCGCTCGGCGCGCCGGTTCCTCCACCCTGGCCAGGCCCTTCTCCAGCTCTCCCAAAGTGAGCACGCTGATCCAGAGCCGGTCTTCATGACGAGCCAACCACTCGGTGACTTGGGTGTCCGGGGTTCGGCGGCTGAGCTCCGAGAGCACGTTGGTGTCGACGAGCCAGCTCACAGGCCCGGATCCCTCGGCAAGCTGCGGTCCCGTTCGATCTCGAGTTCCACACCCCGCAGCGGTTCAAAGAGTTCCAGCAGGGACTTCCGACGGGATCGGGATTTCTTTCGGTAGTCCGCGACCGAGACGACGACCACGGTCGGTTTGCCATGGCGGGTCACCGTCTGTGGCCCCTCGGACACAGCCTTGTCCACCACCAGGCTGAACTGGTTCTTCGCCTCCTGCAGTTGCCATGCCTTGCTCATCGAAGAAATCCTAGGGTTCCGAATGAATCTGTCCAGTCTGGCCAGAAACATCGGGCTAGAACCGATCCGGGACGCCTTCTTCCATCATGCGCACGTGGCGCTCGAGGCGGTGCTCGCGGCTGAGTGACTCCATCCACCGTGCCGGCTCGTCGAGCGCCTCGAAGGAGAGCTTGAAGGATCCGTGGTGCATG
>Ga0315900_10011671_pt1 | contig 10862 bp, 10 predicted proteins | sample LakEriMetagenome_FD_203521 | JGI IMG/M metagenome (GOLD analysis project Ga0315900, IMG submission 203521) | Freshwater fungal communities from buoy surface, Lake Erie, Ohio, United States - Buoy 12 MA114 | ecosystem: Environmental > Aquatic > Freshwater > Lake > Lake biofilm | place: USA: Lake...
ACGAGGACTTCGTGAACAACCTCACCTCGGCCAACCCCAGGCACGGGTGGAGCGGCCGCGTGGGCACCACCTTGGGCAGCTGCGCGGGTGGCAGCGGCAGCGGCACCTGGGTCACGGCCAAGCACTGCATCGCCGGCCTGGCGGGGCAGCCCAGCGTGAAGTTTCGCTTCCTCTTCGGCGCGGGCACCACCTGCAACGACTACGACGGCATCGCCATCGACGACTTCACCATCGGCGAGGCGCCGCCCAACGCGGCCGCCTTCTCCTACACCTGCGCGGGCAACCAGGTCACCTTCCTCAACACCAGCGCGCTGTGCCCCACCACCTTCGCGTGGGACTTCGGCGACCCGGCCTCGGGCCCGCTGAACACGAGCACCGTGCAGAACACCGTGCACACCTATCCCGGTCCCGGCACCTATACGGTCACCTTCACCGTGGCGGGGCCGTGCAATGCGCCCTCCACCATCACGCAGGCCATCACCGTGCTGGGCGCCACCATCACCACGGTGGATCCCGTGTGCACCGCCACCTCGGGCAGCGCCACGGCCAGCGTGAGTGGAGGCAACGGGCCGTACACCTACCTGTGGAGCCCCGGCGGTCAGACGACGGCGGGCATCACCGGCATCGGGGCGGGCAGCTACTCGGTCACGGTCTCGGCGCCGGGTGCCTGCGCCACCACGGCCACGGCCACCCTCAACCCGCCCTCCAACCCGCTCGCCGTGGTGCTCATCCCCACCGATGCCAGCTGTGCCGGTACGGCCGATGGTTCGATCGCCGCCCAGGTGAGCGGCGGTGCGGCGCCCTTCACCTACGCCTGGAGCCCCGGCGGGCAGAGCACCGCCACGGCAACGGGCCTTGCGGCGGGCACCTACGCCGTGCAGGTGGCGGACGCCGCCGGCTGCGTGCTGGACACCAGCGCCACGGTGAACGCCCCCACGCCCCTGGTGGCCACGGCCATGAACGACACCACGGTGTGCGCCGGGGCCTCGCTCACGCTGGGGGCCACGGCAGGCGGCGGAACGGGCAACGCCACCTTCGCGTGGACACCGGGCGGTCCGGTGGTGAGCCCCGCGGGCACCACGGTGTACACGGTGGTGGCCACCGATGCCAACGGCTGCACCTCCGCGCCCGACCAGGTGACGGTGACCGTGAACGCGCCCGTGGTGCCGCAGATCGACCTGGGGCCGCCCGTGGGCTGCGCCCCCTGGTGCGTGGACCTGGGCACCACCACCGCCGGCACGCAATACACCTGGACCCTGGGCGACGGCACCGTGCTGCAGGGCGCATCGGTGAACCACTGCTTCACCGATGCCGGCAGCTTCGATGTGGCGTTGACGGTGACCGATGCCGCGGGCTGCAGCGGCACCACGACCGAGGCGGCGGCCGTGCTCGTGCACCCCACGCCGGTGGCCGCCTTCACGCAGGCACCGGCGGTGGCGCTCCTCGCCGATCCCGTCTTCACGCTCACGAGCACCGGCGCGGGCGCCGATGCGCTCGACTGGACCTTCGGCGATGCCGCAGGCACCGTGGCCGAAGGAACCGTGGTGCAGGCGGTGTACACGCAGGTGGGCTGCTACACCGCCACGCTCGTGGCCTCCACGGTGAACGGCTGCGCGGACACCACCGCGGCCGAGCTGTGCGTGGAGGATGAGTACGCCCTCTTCGCCCCGAACGCCTTCACCCCCAACGGCGACGGCATCAACGACCTGTTCGGCGTGGTCACCTCGGTGCGCCGCCCCGAGGACTTCGTGCTGCGCGTGTTCGACCGGTGGGGCGGGGAGGTGTGGAGCAGCACCGACCACCTTGCCGGCTGGGACGGCGGCGGCACGGCACAGGGCCTGTTCGCGTGGACGGTGGAGCTGCGCGATGCCATGGGCGTGCAACGCCGCCACCGCGGTCACGTGGTGCTGCTGCGCTGAGGACCGGTGCACGGAAAAGCCCGGCGCGTGGCCGGGCTTTCGTGTGTGGTGTTGTGCGGAGCGCTCAGCGCATGGCGCGCGGGTCGGGCTGGTCGCCGCGGGTGAACTCCATCTTGCGGCCGTCGAACAGGGCGTAGCCCAGCGACACGGTGAGCAGGTTGCAGTTGAGGCCGTCGTAGGGCTTGACCTTGGTGGAGACACCGTTGACCTCCCTGGATTCGGTGAAATCCTGGTTGTGGAAGTTGGTGAGGTAGTAGCGCACGGTGAGCGTGACGCTGCCGGGGCCCTGCACGCCGGCGAACACGCTCTGGTAGAACTGCTCGTTGCGGTCGCTGAACCACACGTTGAACTTGTCCTCCTTCCTCTCGTTCTCGAAGAACTTCTCCTTGTAGTTGAAGGGCATCTCGAACTCGTAGCCGGCGAAGAAGAGCGCGCCGTTCATGCGGCCGGCCTTGATGCCCACGGGCACGCCCACGTTGTAGGTGCGATACTTGTAACGGCGGTTGAGGGAGTCGCCGGGCACGTCGTAGATGAAGCCCTGGTTGCGGATGCTGAGGCCGGTGAACAGGCCGAACTGCTCGCTGAGGTCGTAGTTGAGCATGCCCTGGGCGTTGAAGAAGGGCGAGAAGCGCACCACGCTGCCCTGGTCGCTGCCGTTCACATCGAGGATGGGCATGGAGAAGATCCACTCGCCGCTGGTGGACCAGTAGGCCTTCTTCACGGGCGGGGTGTACACGGCCACGGACTGGGCCTGGAGGCCGCTGGCGGTGAGCAGGCCGATGCCGGCCAGGAACAGGTTGCGCAACATGGGGGACGCTTTGGTCATGGGACGTTCAGATGGTGCCGAAGTTACAGGCCTTGCCCGGAAGGGGCCGGCAGGGCCTGCAGCGCTTCGTACACGCGGCGCATGGGCAGGCCCATCACGGTGTAGAAGCTGCCCTCGATGCGGGTGACGGCGGTGTAGCCGATCCAGTCCTGCACGCCGTAGCTGCCGGCCTTGTCCAGCGGGCGGTGGCGCTCCACGTAGTAGGCGATCTCGGCATCGCTCAGCGCGCGGAAGGTGACGTTGGCGGTATCGGCGAAGCTGTGCAGGCCCCCCGCGGTGCGCAGGCACACGCCGGTGATCACGCGGTGGCTGCGGCCCGCGAGCAGGCGCAGCATCCGGCGGGCATCGGACTCGTCCACGGGCTTGTTCAGGAGGTGGGCGCCGCTCGCATCGTCCAGGAGCACCGTGGTGTCGGCGGTCACCAGCACCTGGTCGGGCGCGAGGGTGCCGGTCCACGCGCGGGCCTTCTCGCGGGCGAGGTGCTCGGCCACCTGTTCGTCGGGCATGCCCGGCGGCGGTGTCTCATCGATGTCCACGCTGGTGATCTCCACGGGCAGGTCGAGGCCCTGCAGCAGCTGGCGTCGGCGCGGGCTGGCCGAGGCGAGGACGAGCCGCCAGGGGAGGAGGGGCGCGGCGCTCATCCGTGCAGGATCGTTCCCAGCAGCCAGGCGTAGCCGATCGCCATCACCATGGCCACCTTCATCACGTTGCCGGCGCGCACATGACCCTTGCGGTCGGTGGCCGTGGCCGAGAGCCAGGCGCTCACGAGCATGGGCGCGATCACCCCGAAGGTGATCTCCCAGAAGGAGAAGGTGTCGCCCAGGTAGCGGCGGTAGACCATCCACACGGCCATGGAGGTGCACACCGCGTAGAACACCACCAGCGCACGGGCCCACTTCATGCCCAGCACGATGGGCACCGTGCGGCAGCCGTCGGCCATGTCGCCGCGCACATCGGCCATGTCCTTCTGCAGCTCGCGCACCAGGGTGGTGATGAAGGCGAAGCCGGCGTAGAGCAGGATGCCCGACCACAGCATGTTGAAGTACGCGGCCACCCCGGCCTCGGGCACGCCGGTGCGCAGCAGCTCGCCGGCGTAGCGCACCTCCAGCAGGGGGATCTCGTACAGCCCCACGGTGAGGGGCACCAGCGCGGTGAGGGTGGCCACCAGGCCGTTGCCGATGAACATGCGCCGCTTGAAGGTGGTGCTGTAGGTCCACAGCGCGCCGATGGCGAAGGCGGGGAGCACGGCCAGCCGCAGGGAGCCCGCGCGCCAGGCGGCATACATGCCCAGCAGCAGGCCCAGCGCGCTCAGCACCAGGTGGCCGGCCATGGCCACGCGGCGCTTCACGGTGCGCCCCACGATCACGTCGCCGGGCTTGTTGATGCGGTCGATGCGCGTGTCGAAGTAGTCGTTGATGATGTTGCCGCCCGCCGCGATCAGCACGGTGCTCAGCACCAGGGCGATGAACTCCGGCAGACCCTGCTGCAGGGTGTGCGCATCGGGCCACAGCAGCCCCTGCAGCACGCCGTACCGCATGGTGACCATCGTGAACGCGATGATCAGCAGGTTCAGCGGGCGGGTGAGGGCGATGAAGGCGCGCATGCGGATCACCAGGTGTAGGCGCCATCGGTGAGCCAGCGGCCCTGCACCTTCATGGCCTGTTCGAGCAGGTCGCGCACGCAGCCGCCGCCGCCGGGCAGCCGGCTCACGTAGCGGCTCACGGCCTTGATCTCCTCGGCGGCGTCGCTCGGGCAGCAGGGCAGGGCCACGCGCTGCATCACGCGCAGGTCGGGCAGGTCGTCGCCCATGTAGGCGGTGGTGAGCGGGTCCAGCCCGGTCTGCGCCACCAGCTGGTCGAAGAGCTCCTCCTTGTTGCGGATGCTGTTGTGGAACTCGGTGACGCCCAGCCGCCCGAAGCTGTCGGCCACGCCCTTGCTGCGCCCGCCGGTGATGATGATGATGCGGATGCCCTCCTTCACGGCGTGCTGCACGGCGAAGGCATCGCGCGTGTGGAACACCCGCACGGGGTCCATGTCGGGGATCAGCAGCGTGCGGTTGTCGGTGAACACGCCGTCCACGTCGAAGAGGAAGGCGTTGATGCCGGCCAGCAGTTCCTTATAGGTCGGTGATGCCACGCTTGCGGGGGTGATACGCCTTCAGGATGAGCTCGCTCAGGAGCGCATAGGTGCGGCGAAGATCGGTGTCGTCCTCCAACCGGTCCAAGTGGCGCTTGATGGTGCGCAGGTCGCCGCGGCGGGCCGGACCGGTGAGGGCCTGGTCGGGGCCCACGTCGGCGGCCTTCGCGGCCATGGCCTTCCACAGGGGGAGCAGCAGGTCGGGGGAGAGGTCCTCCTGTTCCAGCAACCGGCCCGCCTCGCGCAGCAGGAACACGGGGAAGTTGGAGGCGAGCACGGCGGCCAGGTGCACGGTGCGCCGCTTCTCCAGCGGCAGCTCCACCACCTTGCCGCTGATGCTGCGGGCCACGTCGAGCAGCACGGTGCGCGCGCGCTCGTCGCTGGCGTCCACCACCAGGGGCACGCGGCTCAGGTCGGCGGGCTTGCCGGGGCTCAGGCTCTTGATGGGCCACAGCACGCCGCGGTGGGCGGTCATGCCCAGGATGGCGTGGTCTTGCGCTCCGCTGGTGTGGGCCAGCACGTGGTCGCCTGCGGGCAGCTGCTTCGCCACGGCCTGCAAGGCATCGTCGCTCACGGCCAGCAGCAGCAGGTCGGCCTCGGGCACGCGGGGCAGCAGGTAGGGCACGCAGCCCAGGCCGGCCGCCAGCGCGTCCACGCGGCCCTGGTCGCGGCCGCTCACGCCCTTCAGCACCACGCCGGCGCGCAGCAGGGCGTGGCCCAGGTGGAAGGCCATGCGGCCGGTGCCGATCAGGGCGACGGAGGGACCGGTGCGCTTCATGCGGTGCTGCGGCCCCGCTTCACGCGTTGCCGCACGGCCATGAAGGTACCCAGCGCCATGAGGATGCAGCCCACCCACAGGATGTTGATCCCGGGGAACACGATGGCCTGCAGCACCACGAACTCCCGTTCGCTCACGTCCAGCGCGATGGTCTCGCCCTTCACGCCTGCAAGGTCGAGCTTCACCTTCAGCTCGGGCACCTCGAAGCCCTTGCTGGCCACCGGCTCGCCGAAGCGCGTGATGAGCACGGGGCGCGCCTCGAAGCAGCGCGTGGTGTCGTAGATGTCGCACACGGTGACGCGCAGGCTGTAGGCCGTGAACTCGGGCCCGAGCACCGAGGCGGTCACGCTGTCGCGCACGGTGCGCAGGCTGTCCATGCGGATCAGGCAGGTGGGCGTCACGATGGTCTCGCCCAGCCGCTTCTCGAAGGTGCGCGCGGGCATGTGGTCGCTGGTGTCCTGCCCCTCGAGCTTGGCGTAGCGGATGTGGGTGTAGAGGTCGCGCGCGAGCCAGTGGCGGGTGCTGGGCTCGGCCACGTTGCCGAAGCGGGGGTTCAGCTGCACGAAGGGCTCCAGCGCGAACTCCTTGCCGCCGGGGCGGTGGGGGCTCCACTTCGGCGCATGCCACAGCACGCGGCGCTGGTAGCCCTCGAGCTCCTCCCAGCGGCCGGCCTCCATGTCCTTCAGGAAGTCGAGCCCGGCGGTGTGGGCCTCCCGGGCGCGGAACAGGCTGTTGCGCACCCGCACGGTGTCGCCCACCGCGTAGGTGCTGGGCTCGGCCGCGAGGTAGTCCATGTCGAAGTACAGGTTCACCCCCTCCTGGCGCCGGCCGGTGTAGGTGACGAAGTGCGGACCCATGCGCAGGGTGTCGCCCTTGTACAGCAGCATGTCGGTGCCGTTGTCGAAGCCCTCGTTCAGCAGGCGCAGGTCGGGGCCCTGCAGGTTGCGGCTGATCTCCTGCTGGCGGCTGGTGCTGATGAGGGCGCCGAGCAGCACGAGCGCGAAGCCCACGTGGGCCACGGACGGACCCGCATGGTCCCACTTCCCCTTGAGCACCTGCACCAGGTAGCCGGCGTTGGCCACGGCGGCGAAGGCGGTGGCGAAGTAGAGGGCGATGAGGTTGAGCTCGGCGGCCTTGTAGTCGAGCAGCACCACGCCCAGCACGGTGAGGCCCGCGGCGATGAGCGCGTGCAGGCCGATGCGCCGGCCGAAGCGCTTGAGGTCGGTGTCCTTGTAGCTGAGGAACTGCCCGATGGCCACCAGCAGCGCCACGATGAAGGCGAAGGGGACCTGCCACTTGTTGTAGTGCGCCTTGGCATCACCGGGGGGCGCGAGCTTCGCGTGGCTCAGGTCCTTGAAGAGCTCGATGCCGGTCCTCTCCGCCAGCCAGCCGAAGGCGCTGCCGAAGGGCTCCAGCAGCATGTTGAACACGGGCACGCTGGTGCTGAAGGTGATCTGCACGGCGCTGAGCAGCAGCACCAGCGCGCCGATGAAGAGCCAGAACTCGCGGCTCCACAGCTTCTCCTCCTCGGGGTGCTTGTAGGGCGCGGTGCGGTAGCCCACCACCAGCATCACCACGCTGGTGAGGGCGAAGAGCACGATGGCCGCCACCTGCACCTGCAGGGTGACGCCGAGCACGAGGATGAGGCCGCTGAGCAGCATGTAGAAGCGGCGCTGCTCCCACTGTTCGTTCAGCAGGGCCACGCTCAGCATGATGAAGCCGAGCAGGAAGAGGAGCAGGCCCGGCAGCATGCCCTCGCCGGTGAAGCTGTGCACGCTGGTGTCGCCCAGCACGCCGCTGCGGGTGAGGAAGGTGCTGTAGAGCACCAGGATGAAGGTGAGCAGGGTGAGGAAGAGCGTGGTGAAGAGGCTGGTGCCCTTGCGCTTGTTCACCAGCATCAGGTGGCCGGCGCCCACGAGCGTGAGCCAGGGCACGAGGCTGGCGTTCTCCACCGGGTCCCAGGCCCAGAAGCCGCCGAAGCTGAGCGCCTCGTAGGCCCACGCGCCGCCCATGAGGATGCCCACGCCCAGCACCATCACGCCGAAGAAGGTCCACGGCAGCGCCGGGCCGATCCACTCGCTGTACTTCCGCTTCCACAGGCCGGCCAGCGCGTAGGCGAAGGGCACGAGGGTGGCGGCGAAGCCCAGGAAGAGGGTGGGCGGGTGGATGGTCATCCAGTAGTTCTGCAGCAGCGGGTTGAGGCCGCGGCCGTCGGCGAACTGGGGGATCTTCGCGAGGTAGTCGGGGAGCTGCGTCCACGGCAGGCCGATGTTCTCGGGCAGCTCGCGGATGAGCAGGAAGGGGCTGCTGCCCACGCGCACGTCGCCGATCCACACGCCCAGCAGCATGGTGGCCAGGAAGCACTGCACCAGGGCGAACACGGCCATCACCGGGGCCTCCCAGGCGCCGGCGCGACGGATGAGGATGTTCCCGAGCACCACGTGCCAGAAGGTCCACAGCAGGAAGGAGCCCTCCTGGCCCTCCCAGAAGCAGCTGAGGATGTACCGCAGCGGCATGGCGGTGTTGCTGTGCTTCCACACGTAGTCGAACTCGAACCAGTGGTTCAGCAGCATCACGAAGAGCAGGCCGATGATGCCGAACACCGCGGCCGTGTGCACGCGGAAGCCCAGGCGCCCCAGGCCGTTGAAGCCTTCGTCGTCGCGCTGCGTACCCAGAAAGTAGGCCGCGAGCGAGAGCAGTGCCCCGCCGAAGCTGAGGGCGGCGAGGCCGTGGCCGAGCGATCCCGCCCAGGCGTGCTCGCCGATGTATGCGATGGTGTCGTTCAAACCCCGGTGACCTTGTTCTCCTCGTTGTACTTGCTGGGGCACTTCATGAGCATGTCGCGCGCATGGAAGTTGCCGTTCTCATCCGCCTCGCCGATCAGCACCAGGCGCTCGCTGCGCTCCAGGTCCTGCGGCTTGGCCTTGTGCAGCATCACGGTGCAGGTGCGGCCCTTGAGGTCCACCATGCTGAATTGCGTGAGGCTGGCGTTCTGCGAGGGTTCGTACACGATGGCCTTGCTGCGGTCGAGCACGCCCACCACGTGGTACTCCTTGCCGGGGTGCTCGAACGCCTGGTCCAGGTCGGCGTAGGTGCTGCTGTCGTACAGGGAGCCCACCAGCGCGGCGATGGCCACGGCGATGATGAGGATGGCGATGATGTGGGAGCGTTTCATGGTCGCATCACTTCTTGATCCGGCCCTCCATGTCCTTGATCCGCCGGTCCATGCGGAAGAGCCACAGTCCGATGCCGAGCAGGATCACCGCCACCACGGCGACCACGGTGTTGATCTTGCCGCTGCTGTAGAGCTGCTCCTCCAGCCAGCCGGGGGCACCGCTTTGGGCGAAGGTGGAGGCGGTCATCAGCGTGGTGATGAGCAACGCGGGGAGCCTAGGGAAGGTTCGCATCGTCCAGGTGGTGTTGCAGGCGCGCCAGGCGAAGGCGCAGGGTGTACATCCACACGCCGATGCCGATCCAGCCGAGCACGGCGGGATAGAACACCACGCGCAGGGTGCTGTCGAGGTCGTAGTTGCTGAAGGCGGGGTTGCCGCCGTTGCCGGGGTGCAGGCTGTCCACCTCGTTCAGGCGCGGCAGGATCCAGATGAAGAGGATGAGCAGCACGAAGGCGAAGATGTTGTAGATCGCGGCCAGCCGTGCGCGTTTCCCGGGCTCGGGCACGCTGCCGCGCAGCACCAGGTAGGCCAGGTAGATGAGGGCGCTCACCGCCGCGCCGTTCAGCTTCACGTCGTTGGTCCACCATGCGCCCCAGGTGGCCCGCGCCCAGATGCTGCCGGTGACGAGGCCCAGGGTGCAGAACACCAGGCCCGTGCGCGCGCTCAGGTCGGCCGCCAGGTCGTGCCGCAGGTCGTTGTTCCCCAGGGCCCGCACGCTGGCCACCACCGAGATGCCGAAGAGCACCATCATGGTGAACCACATCGGCACGTGGAAGTTGAGGTTGCGGATGGTCTCGTAGAGGATCGTGCGGTTCGGGAAGGCGAAGCGCAGGTCGAGGTACTTGCCACCCTTGCCGCATCCGCCGTCGGCGATGCCGTCACCGAGGCCCTCCGTGAAGAGCGCGCCGTTCATCCGCAGCGGACCCACGCATACATCGGTGAGGCTGGCCTTCAGCCCGGCCGGCACCTCGAACCGCGCCCGCAGGAAATGGTCGTTCACCACCTCCACGGTCACCGGGCAAACGGACCGCCCGTCGTTCAGCAGGAAAACGCGAACACCGTCCTGGAAGGCGGTGTTGTAGCCGGTCACTTCCAGCGTAACGGGACCCGGTGCGATGCGGTCGGGGCTCACGTGCACCAGCGCCGGCTTCAGGGGCACTTTCAGGGCCGTGATGGACGCGGCCAGCACCAGCACCACCGCGAGGATCTTCCACCACAACTGCTTCATCACCTAGTCGCGCCAAAGGTACGGGAACAGCATCCAGGCCAGGACCACGGTGATGAGGTCCAGCAGGGCCAGCCCCAGGAAGTATTTCCCGTTCACACTGAAGGCCACGCCGTCGAGGGCGAGCTTGCTGGCGCGCATCACGGCGATGAGCATGGGCAGCACGATGGGGAAGCCCAGGATGGCCATCAGCCCAAGGCCGTTGCCGGCCCGCGCGGCGATGGCGCTGATGAGGGTGAGCACCGTGGCGAAGCCGATGCCGCCCAGCACCACCGCCCCGAGGAACTGCGGCAGGTCGGCCTGCTCCATCGCCTCACCGCCGATGAAAAGGGTGAAGAAGAGCAGGCTCAGCAGGCTCAGCACCGTCATGGTGGCGGCGTTGTACAGGGTGCGCGCCAGCACCACGCTGCGCGGGTCGGCCAGGGTGTAGAGGTACAGCTGGCGGCCCTGGTCCTCGCGCTGGAAGCTGCGGGCCAGGGCGTTGAAGGCGGCGAAGAGCAGGATGATCCAGAAGAGCGCGTTCCACGTGGCGGTGCCCAGCCCGCCCTTCACGGCCAGGAAGCACACGTACACGGCGCTCACCACGTACAGCAGCATGCCGCCCCAGGCGTGCTTCTGGCGCAGGTCCAGCAGCACCTCCATGCGCAGCAGCGCGGCGATCTCGCGGGGCTTCATCGGGGCGGGCACGAAGGTAGGGGCCTTGCCTGCGCCGGGGGCTTCGGCAGGCGACGCAGGGGCCCCAGGCTACCGGGGCAGCGGCTTCAGCAGGGGCACATGCCGGCGCACCAGGCGCAGCAGCTCCTCG
>Ga0315900_10011673_pt1 | contig 10860 bp, 18 predicted proteins | sample LakEriMetagenome_FD_203521 | JGI IMG/M metagenome (GOLD analysis project Ga0315900, IMG submission 203521) | Freshwater fungal communities from buoy surface, Lake Erie, Ohio, United States - Buoy 12 MA114 | ecosystem: Environmental > Aquatic > Freshwater > Lake > Lake biofilm | place: USA: Lake...
GTGTTTACGGCTAACACAACCATTCCAAACGATCTTAGATTGGTTACAAGAGAAATGGCTCAACAATACGTAAACATTCAAGCTATTACGAGTTACTCAATGAACAGACTCGTACCTAAAAGCGCTTTTGTTGCGGCAACTGTTTACTATACTCACGAAGGATATTTTCTTTGTTTTAGTGATACGTATACAACCGGTACGGGTTACACATCATCAGCTAATGCACTTGGGTATGCTGAGCCTTTTTACATCGTAAATTTTAAGACGCTTTACAACAGACCATTGCAGGTCGGAGACCAATTATTTAAGCTTGATGATATAACAAATCCTGCGGTAGTTGATGATGCAGTTCCGTGTTCGACTACAGGCGGGTATTGGTTTTTCTATCCGACTTTAAATGCAGCTATACAAGTAACGGCTACGAATACGGGGAATCAATATGTACTTAACATAGTTTATCCATCTGGAACTACGAACGTGACTATTTGCTTAATCGTAGATATTGCCGGTAACACAGCTACAGTTCAGGCTCAATCTAGTACGGCAGTAAATACTGATGTATCAATAGATTGGAACTACACTATTAACGGTGTGGAGTCTTTAGGATCTCCTTTTACGATTTCCAATGGTAATACAACTAGCGGGGTAGTTAATATAAATAATGGATCAACTATTAATTCAATGTTTGTAACAATTAATAGTTTTTCACCTTCTTCTAATGGGACTCAGAATTATATTAGCGGAGGACAATGCAATTAATAAAAACAAAAACACCTTTCGTATGAAAAAGATCCTTTTTCTTTTGATCGTATCGATCACAACTTTTATTACCGTTCAAGCTCAGAAAAAATCGGACAGTTCTTTTACAGTAAAAAGCTCTGTTCCGAAAAACTTCGTAGAGGTAACCAAAGACAGTGTTTTAAAAGTAACGGATTTCAAAGCAATCAAGTTTATTGAAATTGCTGGAAGAACATTTAACGTCCCATTGCTTACACAAGCCGAGGTTGTGTTCACTTATCCTGAATGGGTGGTTGCTATCTACCAGATCTTGGAAAATTCGTCTACTGGTCTAAGTAAGAGCCAGGTATCTAATCTCCAACAAATATTGGAACCTTACGTCCGAGCTTACCAAGAAAAACAAAAACAAAACCAAAAACAGTAAAGATGGAAAAAATCATCTTAGCACAAGCCGCATTTGCGGCTTTGTGTGTTTTAGAGGCTTACCACGACAAAGTGGTTATCGACCTACAGAACTACTCCCTACCTAACTATCAGGAGTTGTCCAAAAAGTGGCATAAACGAAGTTTTTACTATGTGCTACTGGCTTCTTGTACTATAGCCTTTGTGTTAGATAGTTATTGGCTTGTAGCGCCTTTAATGGCTTGTAGATCGGTTGTATTTAATCCTGTTCTTAATCTTATCAGAGGTAAAGGCTTTTTCTACTTATCGGACAAAGGTCTAGACGGGTTCATCCTAAAAACCTTAGGAAAGTACGCAGGAGAAATCGTATATTTCATCATGCTTTTTGGTATTCTAGGATTAAATCTGATTGGGCTAAATATCATTAAGCTCACATACGTTGAAAATCTTCTAAGTCAGATCTTCCATTGAGTAAGAATCAGATCTTAAATTTGTTGAGAAATAAACAAACAAAAAAGATGAAATCAACTTTCCTCCTGTCGATCTTCGGAACTCTTTTAAACGTACAGTTTAAATTTCTTCCCGGTAGTAGCCTTTTGCTTGTAATGGGATTAGGCATTTGCTTAGATTTTTTAACTGGCGTTATCAAATCTGTAGTTTTAAAAGAAGCTAGAACCTCTAAAGGTTATCGAAAAACCATTGTTAAGTTCACACAATACGGAGGATCGGTTTTGGTAGGTATGCTTTTGAAATTCATAGGTTCCAAGAATTCGGATATGGCAAACATCGCTTTGTATGCTGACTACCTAACAGACGGTCTTGTCATATTCATCATCTTTGTCGAGTTAACTTCAGTGATGGAAAACATATACGCAATCGACAAAGAAACTCCTTTTTCAAAATATTTTGTAGGGCCTTTGCTTAAGATTCTTACTTTCCAGATCAAGAATAATCCTGTTACAAAACTGGAATCACCAGAAGAAAAAAACCAAGATGAAAAAGTTTCTGCTCTTTAGTGCTTTTGTTTTGATTTGTTTGATGATGGGATCTTGTTCAAGAAAAATGAACAAGTCCCTCTCAAACACAGACAGCACTTCGGTAAAAAAATCTGAACAGTTTATGGTCTCAGATTCCTCCAAAGCTTTTGAGTATTCAAAAAACAATGTGAAGTCTGCGGAAGGCCAACTGTCTATCGATTTATGGTACAACGGAAAAGACTCTGTGTATAAGCATATCCAGCCTTACTACTTCAAGGATTCTCTATCTTTCACAGATAAGGTTCTTCCTTATTACGTAGAGGTAGAATACGATACTAATGGAGTCACGATAAAAAGCAATCAACCTATTAAGAACATCAAAGGAAACAAAAAATCTTTTTCTGATCAATCCTCAAAAGGTTCTGGTTCTTTTTCCTCCTCTATCAATTCCGGTTCTTTCAATAGCGATAGTACTAGTCTAGGAAAGGACGAAAAAGGAAAGGGCAGTGAAACCAATTCCCGATCTTTCAATTGGTCTTTCACTCTAATCTTCATAGGTTGTGTTACCGTTGTTTCTTTATTTATCTACTTACTATTAAAACGTAAAAGATGAAAGGATACGAATTCATAAACCAAATAGGTTCGCCAAGACACATGGTAGAAGCCATTAAGGAATTAGGTACAGAAGAAGTTCCAGGACCAAAAAGCAACCCTAAGATTTTGGACATGGCAGAAGAGATCGGGCTTAAGGGATATACGAACGACGATACCCCTTGGTGTGGCTTATTTACGGCATGTATACTTAAGCGAGCTGGAAGACCAATCCTAAGCTCTTGGGACAACTTAAGGGCGCTTAAATGGAGCGAATGGGGACGTTCTGTTAATCAAGCTATGTATGGCGATGTTCTAGTCTTTAAAAGACAAGGGGGTGGCCACGTAGGATTTTACGTAGGTGAAGATCCTTTATGTTATCACGTTTTGGGAGGCAACCAATCTAACACTGTAAACGTGACTCGGATACAAAAAACCAGGATCCACGCTATCCGAAGACCAGAGTATAGTAACCAACCTGAATCTGTCATAGTTAGAAACCTAAGTCCGAAAGGGATGATAAGTTCTAATGAAGCATAAAATACCTTGAATGAAGGGTGTACAATTCCGGCCGGGGTTTCTACCTTGGCTTTTTTGTTTTTAAGATAAATACCCTATATTTGTATCCTCATACGCAAATTTTAGATTTAACTGGTTGCAGCCGAGATTTCTATCTCGGCTTTTTTATTGCCAAAAAAAAAGTTTGAATAAAATCATTGAAATTGAAAAAGGATCATTATCTTTGATTTATCAAATAAAAACCAGTTAAAGATGAAAACAATTATTTGCATTCTTACAGCTTTTATCTTTATAAGCTGTTCTTCCTCTAAGATTAACAAACCGATGTATTGCCAACCTTATAAAGGCTACAAAGCTCGTATGGTTGGGAGTGGATATAGAACATCGATCTTCCAAAAAAGAACTCTGCAGGAAAAACTAAAAAAGTTTGAATAAAAATCATTGAAATTGAAAAAGATCTTTATCTTTGATTTATCAAATAAAACCAGTTAAAATGAAACAATCAATCCCACACGTTATCGACACAAATAGAGAAGGCATCGTAGATAAAAACGATTGCACAGTTAGAGCCATTAAGAATGGTTTCGGAATAACCTACAAAGAAGCTCACAGACTTTGCTCTGAAGCAGGTAGAAAAATTAACAAGGGAGCTAACATGTCAAACATGGTAGTTTACGTAGCAAAAGCTAAAGCAAAAAAGGTAAAACAATTTCAACTACCTTTTCCAATCACTTTAGAAAAGTACATGCAACTCTGCAGCCTTAAGACTCAGATCTGTCTTATCCGTAAACACACTTTTGTTGTAAAGAAAAAAGTAGTTCACGATCATCTTACGAATAAAGCTACAAAGCTCGTTTATTCTTATTGGGTAACAAGCGAACCGGAAAAATTCAAATGCCCAATCGAAGAATCTTTGAAAAGTGAATTATATCTATTGGGTTTTCCTTCTCATGCTTTGGCTGGCAAAACAGTTACTAGAAACTCCCTCAGAACCCAAGAGGATGTGATTTACTTTCTGCACAAATTAGGCAAAGAATTTAAGATCGATTTAACTACAAATCAGATTGCTGATCTTTCAGGAATTCCTCATTCAAATGTTTCTCACTTACATAGTAAAATGAAATTAGGAACTAAAGAGTGTACGTACAAGATCAAAGAAAACAAAAAAGAAGAACTACCCGTAAAATAAAACAACACATGATAGTAGAAATCATAATTCGTTCTACGTCCAATAAAGAATGGGACATAGAACTTAAAGTAGATCAGTACGATGAGATTTCTAGGATAGACTCGGTAGAAATAAACTACCCGGATGGTAAAAGATCATACTACTCTAGGAAGTTAAAAAGCTTAAAAGTAAAATCCGAAAACCGGCTTATTGATCTACTCAACAATTCCTTTTCAGAAGAAATAGAGTTAGCTATTCTCAACAAGAAAAGACTATACGAATTTTAAAACGAAATTTTATGATACATAAGATAACTACAACCGCAATAACTTCCTTGATCGTAGGACTATTCTTTCAATGTCTAGTGTGGTTATTCGACAACCCACAAGAATTAGAAACTAAGCTAAACAACAAAGCTTTGTTGTTTTTCGGGATTGCATCCGCATTGCAAATTTGGACTCTAATTTATTTACTGTTAGAACCTTACTACAAAAACAAAGAAAAATATGAAAAATGAAATCCATTGGGAGAACCTGAAAGCTTTCATAACGGCTGGTCGTGCTATCTTTACAGTGACAAGTAAAGTAACAGAGAATCGATTTACTTTTCGAGTAACAATGTCTAAATCCAAAAAGTTTTTTTATGTAGACGTTCTTGTAGGGCGGGATAACACCAAAGACTACAAGTACATTGGCTACATAGGTAAAAATGAAGCTTTTTATCCTACTCACGCAGATAGACCTTCAGTTACTGCTTTTAGTTGGTTGTGGTCAAAAATCAATTTGGAACCGGACAACCCTAGTAGACTTATCGAGATAAGACACGAAGGTAAGTGTGCTAGATGCGGAAGGAAATTAACCGTACCGGAGTCAATCGATTCCGGATTTGGTCCAGAATGCGTTAACATTGTAAAACAAAAAAACCCAGAAGTTGTATGGATGTAAGTTTAAAATTGATATTGCATTCTAAGTCGAACTCCGATCTTTTTGAGATGCTAAATAGGTATACTACCGATAAGACTCTAATAGGTAAAGCAATACATGAGTCTTTTAAAAAAGGGGAAGATCCGGAAAAAGTGTTTAAGATGATCTTTGATCAGTACACAGACAACGAAAAAGCAATGCGAGGCATAATACCAAACGCATTGCTTGAAGTCATTGTAGAAAAAATGGAACTATTGTAGTTGCTGCACCTGTACACCAGCAACGATAAGAAGCGTAGTACCCGATTCGTCGCGGTACTTTTCTTTGTATACAACTCGATCGATGCCACACTGGATGATAAGCTTTGCACACTCTATGCAAGGACTTAGGGTTACATATAAGGTTGAGTTTTCTGAACTTTCCGTACTCTTTGCACATTTACTTATTGCATTGGACTCAGCGTGCAATACTTCTTTTTTGGTGTTGCCTTCTTGATCTTCGCAATCGTTGTTAAATCCTTGAGGAGTACCGTTGTAACCTACGGAGATAACTCTATTGTCTTTTACCAAGATAGCTCCTACCTTGTTTCTAACAGCATGGGAGTGCTGAGCTATTAACTCAGCCATTCCCATGTATGTTTTGTCCCACTTATTTGTCTTTTTTGAATGATCCATTTTGCATTTTTCCTTTTCGGTTTTTAATCACGTTATAAGCAGAGTTCACACACTCTTCGAAACTAAGTCCCGAGAGTTCTGCAACAGAGACTAAGACTACTACGCAATCGCCAATAGCGTCTTTGACTTCGTCGATGTCTTCATTGATAACTGCTTTAGACAATTCCCCAACTTCTTCTACAAGTTTAAGGGTTTGGGTTTTAGGATCTCCTTTTTCATAGATTCCTTTTTCTTCTGCCCATTCTCTGATGGGTTCAAATTCAGATGTGAGATTCATGTTTGAATATTTGATTGTGAATAGATTTGCATAATTCCATTGCAGCGTTTTTTCCCTCTGACACTCTAAGGGGAGTTTTCTTTACATCTAGAATCCAGTCAGGAAGAATACCTCTGTACCAAGATCTTAAATGATTTTTGTTTTGCCTGTTAGCCCAATCCAAAGTCATTGCATATTGCAAGACTTTGTATGACATTAAAGGAGATCGAGCTTCTTTGGTGTGGATCATAGACATACGATCTAACCTCACGTTGTGATAGAAAGGTAGTTCCGAAAACACATCGAATCGGAAAGTGTCATGGTCTAAAGATCTTCTGTATCCTCCGAAAAACTCATCCGATCCGTCTCCGGTTAAAACTATATGGGATTTGCAGTTCTTAAATAATAAATAATTAGGCATAAGTGAACCGTAGTCTAAAGACAGTTCATAAGCTTTAACCGCTTGCTCATACTCATTCATTGTGTGAAAAGGATCTACCCAATTTATGTTTCTAACTCCGTGATAGTTTGCACACTTCTCTACCTGTTCGGATTCTTCTGAGATGTAAGAAACTACATCGATTTTTTCCGGATCCATGATTCTAGATAGATGGTGCATAATTATGTTGCTGTCCAAACCTCCAGATAGTAAAACGGATAGTCCCGATTCCAATCGGTTCTCTTTTACTCTTTCGACTACAGATTGGTGGATAAGCTCGTACAGACTTAAATTCTTGTGATTTAAGCCGAAGCAGTTTGCGATCTCTGCATGGTTCTTATATAGTCTACCGGGCAAAGATCGATACACGTTGTAAAAACCAGTAAGAGTAGTTCGGAACATGGTTTCTACATAAGGCATAGTGGCCATTTTAGGATCAACCAATGGTTTTATTTCGGAACAGATACCCTGGCCAAAACGATGGTATAGTTGCTTTTTACCGAGCCAATCCGTAAACCAATATAAATCCCCAGTAGAAACTTCTACGATTGCTATAGCCCAAAAACCATCCCATTTGGACGATTCTACGTAGAGCTTGTAGATGTTCTGATCAGCTAATAGATTAGACAGGTAGTGAACATCAGAAGAAGCTTCGGGATCTAATTTGTCGTAGTTGAAGATCTCTCCATTAAAGCAAAGAACGTAGTCCCCTTGGATGACTGGTTGACCGGACTGTGGTTGTTTGTGGCTGGATAGAGGTAAACTGTTGAACTGTATGTGCCAAGGGTTTACAGTAAGTTCATTAAGAACTACTCCTCTGTGAGCCAAAGGATTGCTAACTTTGGCAAACTTGTTTTGTTTAGAGATTAGAATTCCACACATCTTTTAAGATTGATTTTTTGATATAATAGAGATCGGATTGAAAGCAATGTAGACTTCCTATCCACATGCTTACCTTTCCCATCTCGATGTCTGTTTTATTGCACACGTGTTCAAGTAAAAGCCACGTAAGATAAATATCGTTTCTGAAATGGCGTACGATGTCGCAAGATCTTATTAAGTAAGTGACGTTGAGTTTGTCGCCAGATTTCTTAAACCAGTATCCGATAGTGCAAGGTACTCGAACGCCCATATTGGATTGGTCTTCAGGATGCCAAATAGTTAAGAATGCTTGACGAGTGTTTGGATTTTCTTTTAGATGATTGATAACATCATTGAGATCGCCGTACTCATATCTTATTCCTTGGCGTACTTCTCCTAAAGGCATCTCTGCATGTTTAGGCCAAAATCTTTCCATGTACGTATGACTAAATTGACCGGAAGCTCTGAACAACGAGTCGTTGTCTACGTTTTGGTAATAGTATGGCCAATGTTTGTAAGATTCCCCCGGATTCAAAGGAATACCAGAAACTCTTTCAGAAAAATGAATGTCACACCATTCTGCATCTGGCTCTAAATCTAATATCGGGTTATCTATATCTAATCTAAGAAAAAGATCTTCCTGTTCCAATATCGGATTCGATTGACTCGTTTTTATAGATTGCCATGTAGACGAACCTGAGTTCTTAGAGTTGTTCAGAAACTCCTGATAGACCTGTTTGATTTGTTCTTTCATCTTCTTTGAAGTTGTTAAGTGCAGCTGCATAAGCAACTAAATCTAATAAGTTGTCTTGTTTGTGGTTAAAGGATTGTCTGCCTAATTTTATTGCCATCTGTATGTAATAGATATCCTCTGCAGTAATTTTCTTTTGGATCATTATAGATGCCAAAGCAGCAATTCTTTCATTACACTCGTGGAAAGGACCATATTGTCTTTCCTTTTCCTCCGATCGGAGATTTACGATTTCGTTTGCTCTGACTAATATGTTACTCATAGCATTCTCCTTCTGCGATTCCAAAATAGGAACAAACGGCTTTGATTATTTTAATGTGCATTAGATTGACGTGGTTATTTCTTAACCATCTTTGGACTGTTTGAATATCCACGTTGCGGATTTCTGCCATCTCTCCTATTAGTGCGGGGGAGACTCGAATTTGATCTAAGACCTTCTTTTTGATCATAGAAAGGGTGTTTAATGTTAATAATAAGATTGGGTTCAAAATTAATATTAAAAATCACACAAAAAATTTTTTTTATCAAAAAAGGTTCCATATCATTGCATCTGTAAATCATTCAAGGATATGAATCGCAACCAGATAATTAAAGCATTCGAGAACAACGATCTCGAGTATCCTAAAACCCAAATCGAAAGACAGTCTTTTTTAAACACGTGTTGGGAATTGATTTTTGATACGGAAGAAAAACCTTATTTGGGTTTGATCCCTCACTACAACAAAGTGGCTGAAGCTTATAATAAAGAAGCTAAGTCTCCAATCATGGTTATCATTAATAATCAAATACAATCAAAAATGGCAACAGCAAAAAAAGCAGCTGCAAAAAAAGCTGCACCAAAGAAAGCTGCCGCAAAGAAAGCAGCTCCAAAGAAAACCGTTGTAAAGAAAGCAACGAAGGTGAACGCAGACAATGGCGAGAAACCTAAGACTCAAAAACAGATCATTGTCGAGTTGGCCGAGAAAGGTCATACTATCGACGAGATTGCGGAGATCTCAGGTATCCAAAAGCCTAACGTCTCCTCTACCTACAGCCGCCTGAAGCTGGGTAAGAAAGCAGGCAAAAAGTAAACCCATTCCCTTCATTCAAAAACAATTCGCAATGGCAAGACAAACGCCAAAGTCGGCAACCAAAAAGCCGACACCGAAAAAAGCCCCGGCGGTTCAAGAAAAACCACAAAGGGTAAGGACGCCAAAAGCTCCTGTTCCTCCACAGGAAATCATCGTTAAGGTTCAATTGGATCCTTCGATCTCTGAAGTGATTGCAAGCGCTGTCACTAACGCTGTAGCCGAAAAGGTTGCAGACACTATGACAAAGGTGTTTGACTTTATTAAGTCTAACACGAAGGTTTCAAAAGAAAGCACTCCTTCAAATCCTGTAACTGTAAAGGAAACTGTTCCTGTAAAGGAAGATCCTAAACCTTCTAAGGTAGAGGAGATCGAACCTTCTAAAGAGGAAGAGACCGAAGAGGACGAAGCCGGAGAGGAAAAAGTAAACCTGACCAAGATCCGTGAAATGATCAATCTGAAGGTTTCTGAGGGATTATCATCTAAGGTGAAATCTCTTTTGGCTAAGTATGATGCTAAAAACGCATCTGGCTTAACCGAGGAAAACTACAGTGGCTTTTACAACGATCTTAAAAAATTGAAGTAAATGCCAAAAACACACGCACTTCTGGGTCCAAGTAAAGCTCACAGATGGATGCATTGCCCTCCTTCTGCGAGACTGGAAGAAGAGTTTCCTAACACATCAAGTGATGCTGCAGATGAAGGAACTTTGGCTCACACTATTTCCGAGTTGCTTTTAAAGAACCACTTAAAGCTTATGCCTAAGGTGTTGTTCGAGAAAGAACTCAAAAAAGCAAAAGCAGATAAGTTCTACAATGCAGAGATGCTTGGTCACTGTCAAAGCTATGTATCTTACATAGTGGAGAAAATGCAGGAACTCAAAAATCCAATGATTTTCATAGAAGAATCCTTGGACCTGGAAGAGTTTATTCCCGAAGGTCACGGTACAACAGACTGCAGTATAGTTGCTGAAGGTGTCTTGGACGTGAACGATTTTAAGTATGGAAAGGGCGTGTTCGTTGAAGCCAAAGAAAACGAACAAATGATGATCTATGGACTAGGGGCTTATCTGAAATACTCCCTGTCTTATGATATTCACACCGTTCGTATGTCTATCTTCCAACCGAGATTGGATAATTACTCGACCTGGGAAATCTCTGTAGAAGATCTTCTTAGATGGGCAAACGAAGTATTAAAGCCTTCTGCACAAAAAGCTTTTGAAGGAAAAGGTACTTATAGTCCTGGCGATCATTGTAAATTCTGTAAAGCTCGCAACACTTGTAGAGCATTGGCTGACTTCAATATGGAACTAGCTCAGTTCGAATTCAGAGATGCAGAAAGATTGAAGCCTGAAGAGATTTCAGAGATCCTGGAAAAAGGACAAAGTTTGGTAGAGTGGTACAATAGTGTGAAAGCTTATGCGCTCGATCAAGCTAAGAATGGTAAGAAGTTTCCTGGCTTTAAACTCGTAGCAGGTAAATCTAATAGACAATA
>Ga0315900_10011674_pt1 | contig 10860 bp, 29 predicted proteins | sample LakEriMetagenome_FD_203521 | JGI IMG/M metagenome (GOLD analysis project Ga0315900, IMG submission 203521) | Freshwater fungal communities from buoy surface, Lake Erie, Ohio, United States - Buoy 12 MA114 | ecosystem: Environmental > Aquatic > Freshwater > Lake > Lake biofilm | place: USA: Lake...
AACAAAAAACACCTTTGTCGTTAAACTCACGAATCATCTTCCAAGCGTCAAATGGTTTGTCCTCAATGTATCTGTCGTGATTACCAGGAGTAAACACCTTCATCTTATATGGTAACTCACTGAACCAAGTTAAGAAGTCATACAAGTCTTCCCAATCGTAACCTGAATTCATAACGTCACCACTATGTAGAATCAAGTCACCACCATTTACAAGAACGTTACGTTCTTTGGTGTGGGTATCCGATAAGAGGGTTACGTTAATCTTTTTCATTTTACAAATATACTAATAATTTTTAATCCCACCAACCACGAATGTCAGTTCCATCAAGTTTTTCATAAAAATCTTCACCTGACTCTCGGATTGAATCATAATCAGGTCCCTTGATGATATAACAAAGTTCTTCCCAATATTCTTTTTGAATCTCGTGAGACCTTTTTATGATTTTGTTATTATGCTCTTTTTCTTCGGGAGTATCTTTATCCAATAGTTCATAAGAGTCCTCACGACCTTCAACCGGTACAAACTCCCAATCGTGATAAACCATTTCAATACCCAATTCTTTTTCCGCAACCTCAATATAAGAGTCATTCACACAAATATCAATCAGGTATGAAAGTCGTTTCATCTTTGCAACTTTCTTCATACGACTCTCCTCAACTTCGTGTCCACGTGTTTCAATTTTCCACGCAATATCATCAACCGCAGTTTTCACCCAAGGCAATATAGAACTAGTTCCATTATACCAAGTGTGATTCCATAAGTTCTTACGGAACAACCAAAGATTACGGAAAAATCTTGGTATGTCATATCTGAAAAAGTCCCAAGTCTTCCAATACCATTTCTCTCGGTTTATCAATTTTTCCATACTTTCAAAGAAAGTGTCTTTAAATTTTGTTTCCATAGTACAAAGATAATCAAAAAAAAAGACCTGTCAAATTTAACAGGTCCTTTTTTTGTTATATATAGAGTCTCTCGTGATGAGAGTGATAGTGTTTATAAATATATTGTTTTTAAAAAAATTACGTTCTTGGTAATATTAAACAAACTTTTTTCAATTTTCAAGTTCTAATATGTGATTAATTGTAATACTTTTTTCGTAATTGAACTTTCGATTATAACTCATCATTTCAATTTCAGAAATATAATGAGACCATTTTTTAAAAAAAACATTAAGTAAATCAATTGAAACTGAAACTTGTGACATTTTCTCACATGATTTCAATACTTTTAATACCCAATCAAAATCTTTTTTAATTTTTAATGTATCCATTTTGTTTTTTTATTATATTTCTAATTATGAAGGAATGTCTAAATGTCTTGTTGAATAAAGTTTTTAAAAGAGATTTAGAATTACTATACGGTAAAGATAGTAAGATTATTTTTAATAATGTAAAATATTGTACAAATAATCATAACTTCATTATAGATTGTAAGTTAATGTTATCTGACATCTCTTTATTTGAAGAATTACAGTATGATGGTTTAGAAGTTTTGATTTCCGAAAGTTGGAAATTTACAGGATTTGATACTTACAAATTTGTGTTAATCAGCACTTGTGATATCACCGCTTGATACAAAGTCATAATATACTTCTTCTATCAAATTATAATAATGTAAGTTTGGTTTTGTTTTTTTTCTTTTTTCTAATTCAACGTGAAACTCATCTAAAACACCTGAATAGTGAGCTGAGTGAAAAATTTCTTCAATAAACTTCTCGTTTGACATTTTGTAAGGGGGTTTATAAATAATTATATCATTTTTTTTGTTTAAGTCAAAAAAAATTGTATCTTAGTAGAAGAAAATAAAAACATATGAAAAACACAAATTCAAAATTACAAGAAGTAAACAAAATGATTCAAAAATTTGAGTCTCGTTTGAAGTTTAGCTTTGTTAACCTTTTATTCTTCTCGTTGGTTAGTATGTTTTTAACATATAATACAACTCAAATTTATTTTTTGATTGTTAGTTTAATCGTATCAATTATTTTTGTTCAACAAACAATTTATTCATACAACTACCTTAAATTTTACATTTACAAAAAAAATGTAATGGAATTATTCCAAAAAGAGTTAGAAAAAGTAAAAGGGGGTAAATAACCCCCTTTTTTTATTATCTAAATTTTTTAAATATTATCTTCCGTATGACTGAGCTCTAGTTCCTGAAGCAAGTTTTTGCATCATACTCAATTCAGGTCTGAAAATTAAGAATGGAATATCTTGACCATCTCTTTCAGTATATCTTAAAACAACTTTTCCTTTGTAATTTGAATCTTTAGCTTGTTTTAAAATTGATTCAAATGAGTTGAATAAGTCATCTTCAGTTAAACCTTCTTCTTGAACGATTTCTTCCATTTGACGGATTAATTCATTTTTAGAAGTTTCTTTTTCTTCTTTACTAGGACCAAATAATCCTTCTTCCATTTCTTGTTCAGCGATTACTCTTCTGATAATTCTTTCTAAATCAGATTCTGTTAAACGTATTACTTTATTTGCCATAACTTTTTTTATTATAAATATATTAATTTCTAAAAAAAAATTGATTTCTACTGTTTTTGAGTGTATATTTTAAAAAAAAAATATTATGAAAAAAGTTAAAATTGGTGATACTGTAACAGTAAACTACACAGGAAAATTATCTGATGGTTCAATCTTTGATTCATCTTTAAACGAAGGTCGTGAACCATTGACCGCAAAATTAGGTGAAGGACAACTTATCAAAGGTTTTGAAAACGGATTGGTTGATATGTCCGAAGGTGAAAAGAAGATAGTTGAAATCCCTTGTGCGGACGCTTACGGTGAAAAAATTGAGGGTATGACCAATGAAGTTCCAAAATCTAACCTACCTGAAGGAGTTAAAGTAGGTGACACTTTACAAGGATTTGGTCCTAATGGTCCAATCTTAGTAACAGTAGTTGAAATTAATGATGAAACCGTTACAATTGATGCTAATCATCCATTGGCGGGTAAAGATTTAGTTTTTGAATTAGAACTTCTTGGTATTGCTGAATAATCTTTTATTCGTATAACCATTCTTCAAAATCAGGGTGTGTTTGTTCAAATAATTTGACTAACCGCCCTGATTCACTATTTGCTTTATTCTCATTTTCACCACCAACATCGCCAGTTCTTGGTTTTTTTAAGATGGTCATGTCATACTCATGAACCCATTCATGAGCAATAGTTCTTAAAATATCTCTGTTTAATCTTCCTTTTGATAATATTTTTAAATCATTATCAGGAGTCCTTGCACCTGTTGTCATGTGACCCATTCTGTCACCCAAGAAATAAATTTTTAAGTTGTTTTTTAAAGGAAATTCTTTTTGTAAGAATCTTATGAAAGTATCGTATAATTTTGTATACTTTTGGTCAATACCAGATTTGATATGTATTATTGATATTTTCATACCAATAAATACATATGAAGAATAGATTATATTCTATCTTTTAAAGAATTTGTCTATAATATAGACGATATAACATAAAAAATGATAACTATAAAATAATATCTTATCAAATATCTTCATATTCGCTAATAGTTATCTTGAATTTTTTATTATTTAATGTAACAGGTACTTCTGTTTCATTGATTTCACCAATTTTTACTTTTTGTTTCTCAAAAGAAGCAGATTCTTTATTCTCCCAATATTTTAGAGAACTTACAATTTCTGAAGTTAACCATTTCGCTTCCCAATTATTATTTTCCATATTCAATTTTTTTCCATTTATTATCAGAATCTAACTCAAATTCTCCAATGAACTCTCGATTCCATTCTGTTGGTTTAATCAAAGATAAAAAAGTTTCACCATTATTTCCACGATACAAATAATATTTTTCACCAATTATTGGCTGGAAATTATAGTTTGCCGAATAAACCATTTGGTTCCATTCAAACTCTTCAATTAATTTATTGTATTGTTCTTTTATTTCATCATATTTTTTGTTGAAATAATGGTTTGTCTTTAATATTTTCTCGTTTTTCCAAGTTGATATGTTGTCAGGGATAATTACAGGAGCACCGACATTTGTTGCGTATGGTAATAGGTGAGCGTAATATCCACGTTCTTCATTCCATACAACGTTATCAGGGTATTTTTTTTCTTTTGGCATATCGTAAGACATTACGCTTGGCAAATCAGAATACTGACACCACAAATCATCAGTGTGTTCCATTTGTTAATGATATTCCGTGTCTTATTCCGTGTGTGAAATCTTGTAATTCACTTTCGGTAGTAATAAACTCACCCAAAACAATGCCAATCTCATTTCCGATATCAGACATATCTCCGTTATCGTAATTAACTTCATCCAATTGGGTTTTAATACGATTTAATATGTGTGTAAAATTATCCATTTTATAAATTTCTTTCTTTCATCATCCTAATTAAACATTTGAGTGGTGTTTCATTTGGTAATAATTCATAACCGCATCCAAGCGTTCCACCTTTATAACTACCTTTTCCATATCCAATCTCTTCATCAAATTGTATATCAATAGTTCGTCTTACTTTTTTGAATAGTGATGTCCACTTAAACCATCTCGGTCTCCATTCTCGTTCCTCAACAGTTATTGTTGCATTGGCGTAGTCCATACTCCCGTCTTTTCGGGTATTAAGATAAGGATGAATTTCTGCCCATTTTTTCTCCACCCATTCATCTTTCCAAAAATCTTGACGATTACCTTTGGTTTCGTGAGCCCAACTTCCGTCCTTTAACATAACTGAAGTTCTAACCCAATCCAAATCCCAAGGCAAGTAAAAGAATTTATTTTTTTTACCATACAAGATTACAAAATTATCAGGTATCCAACCATAATTAGAATAAAAATACCATCCGTATCTTGGTGGGTCAGCTTCATCATACTTACTTCTAATAAATGGGATATCAAAATAGAATTGTCCCCATAATATACAGAAATTTATTTGAGCTCTGTTGTCAAAATAACCTGCCGGCGCAATGGTGAAATTCCATTTTTTAAATCCAGGGTAAAACGACATCCAATCGTTTTTATAACCAATGGTTTTACCCTTTTCCTTTATTTTTCTAAAATTTAAAAAGCTCATATTAATAATTTTCAATCTTTAATAACACATTTTTTTCATATGATATTTCATAATCACGATAATCCGCACAATCTTCTTTTGAGTTCAATTTATAGGTATGATACTCATCACTATAAACCGTAATCGCAATTATTGTTTGAGGTGTTTGATTTACATCCGAATTAATATAAACCACATCTCCAATCTTGAATTTGTTTTGTATTGTCATACATAAAAAGTGTAAGGTTGATAAGTATAAACATTTCCGTATACTCTGCATTCTCCGTAACCTGTGTATTTTTTTAATAGGTAAAGTTCAGCGTCTTTATAAGATTCATGCACAACTGATTTAGAGTTAGGACCTTCATTATTGAAGACTTCTCTCCAACCAAAAAATTTCTTTTCTTCAATCACCCAATGACCTTTTCTGTCAGGGTGTCCAGATTTTGAGATAATCTCAACTATTCTAAATTTAATCATAATTAATCTTTTATTACTATTCTTAAACAATTCTTCTTAATATACTCCACATCATAACAAGGCGCACCTTCTGGATAAATGCATAGATGTTTCATTTTCGTATCATATAACACATCTGATGTGTCAATATGAGTTACAGGTTCTAATGTTGCGGTCATAGGTTAATTACTTAATGGTGCTTTAATTGTTGGGTGTGAATGGTAGTTCTCCAAAATAACATCATTGATTGAACTACAGAATATTCCATCTCTAACACTAACCTTTGGTAAGTCGTATGGTTCTCTACCAATCTGTTCTTTCGCTTGTTCAATATGATTTAGGTAAATGTGAGTATCACCCAAGTTACCAATCAATTCATCAGGAACCATATTCACTTCATCAGCAATCATAGTTAATAACAATCCATAACTTGCAATGTTGAATGGTAAACCCAAGAATGTATCCACCGACCTTTGATTCCACATTAAAGAGATTGCTCTGGTTGGAATGTTATTTCTATCCCAAGATTCTACTGTGATTGGTGAGATAAATTCTGAAGGGTGATTTGCTAATTTTATCCTCTCTTTCAAACTCAACTCTCTTGTATAAACTTGAAATCCATAATGACAAGGTGGAAGAACCATTTGGTCTAATTCTCCAACATTCCAAGCGTTGACCATTAATCGTCTTGAGTCTGGATTTGTTTTAAGGTCATTGATTAGGTTTGCGATTTGGTCTATATATTTTTCTCTTGACCAAGTTACTGGTTTACCTTCGGTTGTGTAAATCACATCCTTTTCTTCTGGTAGGAATGGTTCACTTCTCCAATGCCAACTTCTCCATTGTGCACCATACACAGGACCAAGATTTCCCCACTTATAAGCAAACTCATCATCGGTTTTGATTTTGTTGATGAATTCTTCTTGTGTGTGTGGTCTAAAACCATATGCAAATGATGGATTTGTAAAGTGTTCGTAGGAACCTTCAAATTCAACCAAACAATTATCTAAATGTCCTTTAATTCTATCTAAACCATTTTCTACACCAGTTATTGTATGTTTAAGATAGTTCTTATACGCATCACCATCCCAAATATGACAATTGTTATCAACAAGGTATTTGATATTGGTATCACCTTTTAAAAACCATAGTAATTCAGTTACCATAGTTTTCCAAGCCATCTTCTTGGTTGTAAGTAGAGGAAATCCATCTTTCATATTATGACGAATCTGTCTACCGAATACAGATAATGTTCCGGTACCAGTCCTGTCCGATTTTGTATATCCATTATCAAGAATGTCTTGAAGGAGTGATTGGTATGATTTATCTAGGTTGTTCATATTTTTCTATTGTTTGTTCTAATTGATGAAACATTTCTTTAATTCTCATTCCTAATGTATATGGGTCAGAATGTTTAATCTCTTCTAATGTTATTGTTTGGTTCGCTTTGAACCATTGTGGTTTCTTTGATTGGTTTTCTTGACCCCACACACCTTTATACTTTTTGAAACCAACATCATGCATTGTAACCAAACAATCAAATCTGATTTCACATACTCTTGTGGTGTCAGCTTCCATTTCGGATACTGGTTTTATTTCAATTTCGTTATTCATAACTTTCTAATTTATAAAATTGTGGTTGTTTATCTTTTTTCAAATGGTATTCTGGTAAACATACCCATTTACCGACTTCAATTATATTGTTGTAGTCTGAGCGTGTACATATACCATTTAGACGACCTAACCACATAATACCTCTAATGTCATAATATCCATTGGTGAAATTACCGAATCGTGGTATTATCATTTTAATGTTTTTCATAACTTTCTATAGTTTTTAATTTTAACATAAGCACAAGACAAGATACAAAAAAATAATGCTATTCCTATTTCTATATCACTCATAACTTTCTATTGTTTTGGAGTATCGTATTTCCCATCTAAAAATCCTCTCCAATCTAAATCGTGTTGAACTGGTTCCATTTGTTTAAGTAGTTCGTTTTCCAACTCTTCTCTTTTCTTAAAATCTGAAATAACCTTTTCAAATCGTTCAACACTAAGTTCATCCAAAGATGAAATTTTAAAATGTTGTGTTCTAATTGTGAATACATTGTACCCATCCGTAGGATTTCCATCAATACTAATACCATCTTGTAGGTATTTTAAAATTTCTTTTTCCATTTTTCATTAATTTTAACTTTCATAACTTTCTATTTCTTCTTTCTAAAGATATTACGTTCATATTCTAAATCCCAAATCCATCTTGTTCTACAAGTCCATACCCACAATCTCACTCTCCACCACCTTCTTAACTTAACATACCAAGGGTCGTTCTCCATTTCTTTAAGAAGTCTGTCTACTGTTTTACTTCTCATATCAGTCGCCGCTTTCAGTATTAAATTCAGTATCGTCAGGAGTTTCCTCAATATAAGGCTGATTTTCCAATTGTTCAATTACGATGTTGATTGCCTCAGGATAATGATGTCCTCTCTCAGAGTTAAGATATATTGATGCAAGACCTATCACTTTATTATTGATGTAATGTCTATTCTTACCTTTACCTTTTAAAATTTGATGGTCCATTGAAACATCGTTCCAATCTCTCAATACAAGTCCATTACCACCAGGTTCCTTGTAATGTAACCTAATAATGTTGTTATGGCTAAAGTTCTTAATAAATTCTCCTAGTGTCATATTATTTTTCTTTATTTAAAATTTCTTGTCCTTTTTTACTTACTATCTCGTGATTATCATTATCAAATAAACTCCACACCATTTGGAATGGATGTAGTATTACTATTTTAAATGATGTCTTCCAATCCATCAATTTCATCTCTCAATGTGTTAATCTTTGAATGGACATACTCCTCAAGTTCGTGAGATATCTCCAAATACTTTCTTCTCAGTTCGTGGAACTTTTCATCTTCAACTTCTTTGAATGATGAATAATGTTTGAAACAGTAATGGAAACCTTCAGCTTCCATTCTATAACGGACCATTTCAAAGTTCTCAAGTTCTTCGTGTAATTTATCAATTTTTTCCATATACTTCATCTAATATTTGTTCGTAAGTTTCGTCGTATTGTTTCCGTTGTTCCTCGGTAAATGTTTTATATAACTCCATTGTAACCCACTCGTCCATCTTGTAAGCAACCTTCAAATCTTTTAAGTAAGATTCACAATAATGTCCATCAGGACTCATTTTACACATCGTTGCTTTACAACAACCATCTTCACCACATCCCGAGCATACAGGACAATATATTGACTCCTCATTACTTTGGTTCTCCAATTTTTCAAATATGGGTTTCATATCATCTGCCCACTTTTGTTTCCACTCTTCAAATGTGAGAGTTGAGCCAGGGTTTTCTTCCAAGAATTTCCAATATTGTGATTCAAGTGTTGCCATTATCTTATAATATTAATCTCCGATTCAGTTTCAATTATCACACGTGCCCCACAGGATAACAATGTCTTTTCATTACCACCATACACAACACGACTAGGACCCAAGATTTCCACTTCAGAACAGTAGGTATTCTTTCTACCTTCTTTAATAGTTATAACAGGTTCTAACTCGTTATTCTTCTTGTTGGACCTTATCTTGTGTTGATTGACGTGGATATACTTTTTCATATCAATAGTGTAAATCTATGTAAAGATTTTCATCATCATTATACTTCACACAACACCAAGCAGGATGGTATTGTTCTTGTTCCGTCTCATACCAAGTACTTTCTTTTAATACAACACCCCAACCATTTTCCTCATAGTACTTGTCTTCCACTCGTTGTGTTAGAACCAAAGCATCATCAGGTAGTTCGGAGTGTTCCTCTAAAAACTTTTTAAGTTTACCAACAGTAAGGTAATCTTCATACTTACTTAAATCTTCAATAATTCTTACTTCACTCATTGGAATAATTTTTTTCTTAATGTCTTTAATTCATCCCTATACGGTTGGAACTCATCATGTGTATGACTTTTATGTCCTTTAGAAACCGCCTCAGTAATCATCGTCTCTAATTCCACTATTCGTGAAATGATTTCCTCTCTATTTATTTTTTTATTATGACCCATAATCCAAAATCAAAACATAAAAAGTTTATACATAGATTATATCTAGTTCCATAACTTTTAGTTACGAAGATTGTCGGGATTAATCCAACTTGCTTGAAGTCACTACCCCAAGTCATATCAAAAAATGGTATTATCTTCATAGTATTTTTGCATATTTAATTAGTTCATATGTTTCGGTGTAACCCATACCTCCATTGTCTTCTTCTACAATATCAAACTCAACTTTCTTACCGATGTTTGTTTCATCCAATTCACTTTTTGGGTGTACTGGTATAATTTCATTGTTCTTAATCTCAATAAACCAACCTTTTGTTGTCTTGTATGCGGTTCCTGTCATTATGATAGATATTTTGACATGTTAATCGCCGCAGTTCTTGCGTCTTCCCAATTTTTAATCGTATGTTTACCTCTCTTGTTGAATGGTATTACTGATTTGATTCCATCATTATAAATGTGTTTTCTATCAAAATCGTCACCCTTTTTATATGACTTGATATATGTTTTCCACCACTTTTTAAATTCCTTCTCATCATAATCTTCAACTACTGGATTATATTCTTCATCAAACAATCGGTCACCTATTTTGAATAGACCTCCACCACGATGTGTGTAACCATAATAACCTTTAACATTATCATTCTCAATTTGTTCGGTTACAAAGTTTTCATATTCATCTTTGAGGGTATTATGGAAAATAATATATGGAACATAATCCTTTAACTTCAAGGCAACTCCATGAGGATATTCCCTACAAACATATAGATTGTTAGTATAATAAAACCAAGCTGTGTCAATATTACCAATATATTTACCATCTTTGGTTAAGAAGGAATCCTCCAAAACAAATTCATCATTATCATTATCACCCCACTTGTGAGTTCCAATAACACCACCAGTATATTTCTCAATCAACTCAACTTTTTCAGGGTCAATATTTGAGTAACCTTCCATAACCTGATTTGGTATGAACCTAGATACCAATTTGGTGAACCCTAAATTAAGGTGAACTTTATTTAATCTACCATCCATACTACTTGTATAGTGTGGGTGTTTCTCAAACTTCAATATCATCTTACCGAGATATGGAGTTGTATTTTCAATTATTTTTTCAATCATATTATTCTTCTTCAATTATAATGTTACCACTTACCTCAATTAACTTTCCATTCTCACGATTTGTGAAATAATATCCATCAGAATTTTGTTCACTAATAACCTTACCCGTTGAATGATAGGTGATAATTGTATCAGGTCCCAAGACCTTAACTGTGAAGGTGTCACCATA
>Ga0315900_10011677_pt1 | contig 10860 bp, 11 predicted proteins | sample LakEriMetagenome_FD_203521 | JGI IMG/M metagenome (GOLD analysis project Ga0315900, IMG submission 203521) | Freshwater fungal communities from buoy surface, Lake Erie, Ohio, United States - Buoy 12 MA114 | ecosystem: Environmental > Aquatic > Freshwater > Lake > Lake biofilm | place: USA: Lake...
TTATTAGTGGATTAACTTGTTATTATGGTCTGGATAAACCGCAATAGGTGTATACTTTTTAGCTTCTTCAAAATCCATTAAACAATATGAAATGATAATGACAGAATCTCCAGTAGCAGCCTTTCTTGCAGCCGGACCATTTAAACAAATCATGCCGCTGCCACGTTCACCTTTTATCACATAAGTTTCGAGGCGCTCACCATTATTAATGTTTACCACCTGAACTTTTTCATTCTCAATCATATTGGCGGCATCCATTAAATCTTCGTCAATGGTGATACTGCCTACATAGTGTAATTCAGTCTGACTAACTTTAACACGGTGTATTTTCGATTTTAACAGTTGTATTTGCATAGTTATTTTTGCACGGCAAAAGTAAGCAAATTGCATTAAGGTACAAATTTTTGTGTTTGGGTCTTTGCTTGTCAAAAATTGGTCACAATGCCGTAAATTGATTTTTAGCATGATCAGGAACCTGGCTTTTCTATTTTATTTGCAGGCTATTTTAGCGTTAAAGTGATAAAGAAGTTTGCCTCCTATTTGATTGATAAATGTCTTATTTGGACTGTTCTGTGCACCTTTGTAATTGGGTGGATTGATAGCCAAGCTCAAAAATTAGATTCCCTTCAAAGTCTTGAAGAAATGGTAGTAACTGGGCAATATGAGGCCAATAGCCTGAATAAATCTGTGTTAAAAGTGAAGGTAATTGATGCCAAACGAATTGAAGCACAAGGCGCTTTTACTTTGCAACAGGTTTTGGCAAATGAACTCAATGTTCGGATTATTCAAGATCCAATTTTAGGAAGCAGTATGCAATTGCAGGGAGTGGGTGGTAACAACATTAAAATTTTAATAGATGGTGTACCCGTAGTAGGAAGAGAAAATGGCAATATAGATTTATCGCAAATAAACCTGCAAAATGTAGCGCGGATAGAATTAGTAGAAGGCCCTATGAGTGTTAATTTTGGCACCGATGCCTTGGGAGGAGTAATAAATATCATTACCAAAAAACAGGTGGCCAAAAGTAAAACAGCAAGAATAGGAGCCTATGCCGAATCTATTGGGCAGTACAATGCAGATTTAGCTTTGGGTTCGGCCAATGAGAAAAATAGTCTACTATTTGCCGCCAATCGTAACTTTTTTGGTGGATTTAGTGAAGACCCAAATAGTCGCGCTAAACTCTGGAAGCCACGCACCCAATACAATGCCGAATTAAGTTACTCTCGTTTTTTAAACAAAGGGCTGTTTCGATGGACAAACCAATTTTTTAGCGAAAAAATTATTGATAGGGGCGTGCCAAGTATAGATTGGACACAAGCCATTGCCCTAGATAGGCACTACCAAACTAGCAGGTATAGCAGTAGTTTTTTCTATGATAAAAAGCATAATGGTAAGCGCAATATAAATGTAGTGGGTTCATATAATGTTTACATGCGCAGGTTTAATACCTTGGTTAAAGATTTGGTTTCCCTCAATGAGCAATTGGTGGCCGTACCCTACGAGCATGATACCAATTGGTTTCATCAGGTGATGAGTAGGGGTACTTATGCCAATGTGGCTTTTTCTGAAAAACTAAGTTATCAAATGGGTTATGAGTTTAATCACGAGTTTTCATTTGGTTCGCGAATGGTAAATCAATCTGCAAATATGGGTGATTATAACCTTTTTGCCAGTACAGAATGGAAGCCATTTAAGCACTTTTTACTCAGACCTGCCATGCGTATTATTTATCATACGCAATATAATGCCCCAATTGTGCCTAGCATAAATTTTAAGTACGACATCCGCGAATCTATTGCTGTAAGGGGCTCTTATGCTCGTGGGTTCAGGGCACCAAGTTTAAAAGAGCTTTATTTGCAATTTGTAGATGCCGCTCACAACATTAGAGGCAATGAACAATTGAGTGCTGAAACCTCAGATAACATGCAACTCGGACTCTCATACGCGTATAAATGGGAGAGTAAAATAGTTCGGTTCGAACCGATTCTATTTTATAACCGTATACAAAACATGATAGATTTGGCCCGGGTAGGCAGTGGCAACGATGCGATGTTTCAATATGTAAATATCAATAATTTTACGAGCTATGGTTCTTCGTGTAATCTAGAATACAGAACAGAGCCCTACCAAGTTTCTTTGGGATATTCTGTTACTGGTAGGAAAAATGAATTACCCAATTATATGCCATCTAACCAGTTCTTTTATGCCCATGAATGGCGATTCAATGCGGCTTACCTTATAAAAAAATATAATTTGAGTTTGAATTATTTTTGTAAGCTAAATGGTCGCATTCAAATTTATGAGTATAATGCGATACAAAATGATGTTACGCTCGATTTTATAGATCCTTTTGCTTTGATGGATTTTACCATAAATAAATCATTCTTTAAACAACGCTTATCTCTCACAGGCGGCGTTAAAAATATTTTGGATGTAATTAATGTAAATGCCAATTTGAGCAGTGGTCCGCATGCTTCTGGAAACAGCATTGCAGCGGCGGGTATGGGTAGAAGTGGATTTATTGGGATTAAATATAGTTTTTTATAAATGAGATACCGTATTATAGATTTGAGAAAAATTGGGCTTGCTAGTTTGTTGCTTTTAGTGCTTTCTGCTTGTGAAAAGCCAGAAAAACCTTATGGTTTGCCACCAAAACCCATAAATGCACCACGAATGATGCAGGTAGATTTGGGCGATAATTATGAGCAACAAACCTTTATAAACTTCACCGATAGTCAATTTGTAAAAAACACCATCAACATCAATAGTTGGGATATTGCATTTGATTGCAATCTTGATGTTCATAAGGTTTTAATGAATGGAGGTAAGGGGATTCTCATTGGAAAAATTGAATCTTCAGATTTTGTTAAAGATTTAAAACCACGAGATGTTAAATTTAGGTGGGATGCGGCTTCAGGAGGAGATTCTATTGTTATTAATAACTGGCATCAAGCCATTAATACCATTTATGTGGTAGATCGAGGTATAGCTGCTGCTGGTGCCGGACAAAGGTATTTTCAATTTAAATTGGTTTTGGGTCAGGTTCCCGATTTTTGGATAGAGGTAGCCGATATGGCTGGGAAAGTGCTAAAAACAGTGCCAATTAATCGCGTACCAAATAAAAATTACGTATATTATAATTTTGAAGATAATGAGCCCCTTAATTTTGAACCCAATAACGATACTTGGCACTTTTGTTTTTTACCCACCAGATGGATTTACTATGAGTATAATCCGCCGCTATTATATATTGTTACAGGAATACATATAAACCCAAAAATGCTTTCTGTTGCTACTGATAGTTCTCTGGTTTATGAGAATATAACAGCAAAAGATGTGCTGAACCTAACATTCGAAAACAGAAGAGATGCCATGGGTTTTGAGTGGAAAATTTATGATTTTGGACAAGGGCGTTATCTAACCCGTAAGTATGTAAACTATATTTTTAAAACCAATGAAACTTTGCCTAAGTATTATAAGTTAAGATTTATAGATTTTTATAGCAAACAAGGGATCAAAGGTTCGCCCCGCTTTGAGGTCTTAGAAATTAAATAGAGGCTTTGTGTGTTTTGACTAAGCTTTATTAATGATATCCCAACTATGATCTCCTAGTAACTTTACTGAAGCTACATAGTTTCCAACTGTTCTGCTTCGCCCCCATTCGGTTGGACCAATAATGGATAGTTTAAAGTGGTCATCTTTTTCATACAGGTGGTATACTTGGCCAATTACTGGCTGAAAACGCATATCTGAGGTGTAAATATTTTCCGAAACTTTCAGGCGGTTTTCAATTTCCCTTACCTGTTCCATAATTAAATCTGCTTGTTTCTTTAGCAAAGCCATTTCTTGATTGGCATAATGATGCATAGCTTCAACAGCATTGGCTCTTAGCTTTCCTTTGTCTTCTGCTTTGATGATGGGCGAACCAACACTTAATGGGATAGGTGAGAGGTTGGCTGGACCAATGTAGCTTCCGTCTTCGTTTACAAAATTATTTTCCTCAATCATGTATTACTAAACCTTTTAATGGGCTCATTGTTTTTTTAGGGATTCAAAAATTTAGGAAACCAGTTTAATTTTTAATGCAAACCGATGCTTGGTAAGCGATGAACGCTTCTTTAAACCCAACGTATTCCTTTATTTTTAAACCTTTCTGCATTTCTGAGGTTTAATATGTTTGCTTGATGCAATTAAAATTTATCTTTGAAACATGAATGTAAGTGTAGAAATCGACAATAATTCGGGATTTTGTTTTGGAGTGGTGTTTGCCATTCAAATGGCAGAAGACATATTAAATGAAGAAGGTCATTTATATTGTTTAGGAGATATTGTGCACAACGACGAGGAAGTGGCTAGGCTTAAACAGAAAGGCTTGGAGATTATAGATCATGAAACATTTAATACATTAACTCATGCAAAGGTGCTTATTCGTGCGCATGGTGAACCACCAGAAACATACAAAAAAGCCCTCGACAACCATATAGAGCTAGTTGATGCAAGTTGCCCAGTGGTGTTAAAATTACAACATAGGGTAAGGGAAGCACATAACAAAGACGAGAAAATACTGATATATGGCAAGCATGGTCATGCCGAGGTTAAAGGATTAGTGGGTCAAACAAATGGAGAGGCCATTGTGGTAGAAACTTTTGAGGAGTTGGAACAGCATGAATTACCAAAGAAAATTCAATTGTATAGTCAAACCACCAAGCGCACTAAAAATTTATATGCATTAAAAGATAAACTAGAGGCGCAAGGCATAGAAGTTAATTTTAACGACACCCTTTGCAGACAGGTAAGTAACCGCGATATTCAATTGAGAGATTTTGCCACGCGTTTTGATAAAATTGTATTTGTTGCTGGCTTAAAATCATCAAATGGCAAAGTGCTTTATGATGTGTGTAAGGACAATAATCCGAATACATTTTTTGTAAGCAATAAAAATGAAGTAAAGCCAGAATGGTTTGCAGAAAATGACCGTATTGGAATTTGTGGAGCTACTTCAACACCTCAGTGGCAAATGGAAGAGGTTCGTAATCACATATTGGCATTATAAGCGCTAATTCTGCTTGGTTCTTTGCGCGATATTTATTTTATTTCCACCGCATTATTAAAAACAAACATGAAAAAATACTTTTATACAATACTCGGATTAGCTTTTGCAGGTATACTGATATACAGTTTTTCTGAAACCAAATTTAAGGCCTCAAGATTTAAAGAAATCGCCCCTGCAACTTCATTTCATCAATTAAGCATAGCAGGAATTGATGGAAAAACTACTTTACACATGAAGGACTACAAGGGTAAATTTGTTTTGTGTGTAAATGTAGCCAGTGAATGTGGCTATACAAAGCAATATGCTGCCTTACAACAGTTATCAGACACCTATAAAGAAAAATTGGTCATAATTGGTTTTCCATGCAATCAGTTTATGGGGCAAGAGCCGGGCACAGCAGAAGAAATTCAGCAGTTTTGCAAAAAGAATTATGGTGTAAAATTCCCGCTTACTCAAAAAATTGATGTTAAAGGATCTGCTCAACATCCGATTTATGCTTGGCTAACACAAAAGAGCTTGAATGGCAAAGAGGATGTTAACATTAAATGGAATTTCAATAAAATATTAATCGACCCTAATGGCAATTGGGTGAAATATTATGGCTCAGGAGTTGATCCATTGAGTAAAGAAATTACAGATTATTTAAAGTAATTGTAGGCTATTTAGCACATAAAAAAAGGGTGAAAATAAACGTTTATTTTCACCCTTTTTTTATGTTATCAAATTTCTATACACCTTTGAAATTCGAAAAATTAAATTTGAGTCCGAAGAAAATATCCCCACCGCGCACATTTCTCAATCCCACCATTTCTAGCAGGTGGTTGGTGCCAATATAAAAAGGGCCATACCTATAATAGAAGCCCATAACTGGATATTGATATTCAATTAAACTAACAGGAACTCCCCATTCATATTTTAGTTTTTCATAGCGTGCTGTTAAACTTAATATATTTGGAGATAGCAAGCTAACAGCTCCTGGAATGGGTATTCTTTGTGATCCTGAGAAGTTGAAAAACAGGTTCTTTTTGTAATTATAATCGAATTGAAATTGGAAGCGGGTAGCTGTATAATGGGTATATGCATCGCCCAAGTCGAAGTTTATCCCTGGATTGCCAGAATAATCAAACTGCAATCTTCTATCCAAAGCAAATATTCCTTTGTAAAACTCTAAATCTAAATTTTTGGTTGGGCCATTTGCATTTACATAACTTGTGGCTATTGTTTGATTATTGAAATCAATTTTACCAATATCCATGATGGCCAATCCTAATTTCCACTTATACTCTTGAAATTCTCTAACTCTACCACCATATCTAATATTCGGGCAAGCAGTTGTAATAGTTGGTCTAGATTTTCTTTTTCGCATGTAGGTATAACCAATATCAAATGCAAATCCTTGGCCCCTAGACTCCATTAATTCGGCCACTTTACCAGATTTGGTAGCAGCATAATTGAATCTCAAATTTCCATCAGTCATTAATAAGGATGAGTCGCCAAAGAACGACCAAGTAGTTCCTCCCATATCTGCGATGTTGATAGAGTTGATGCCATTTAAATAATGAGCACTAATCCCAATTCTTTGATTAGATTTATAGCTATTTACTATTTCATAGGAGTAATTGAAAGCAATATCAGTATATACCAATGTGCTTGAGGTAGCCTTATTCCAATCAAATGTTTTGCCAACTAAGTCTAATGTTGAACCACCTTTTAGCAAAAATATGGATAATTCTGGAGTAAGGTTAACTGTTCCCAAACCAGTTTTGAAGGCGGTAGTTAAACCATATGAATGTTTTTTATAATTGATTAATACAGATGGTCCGTAAATAGTTGCATCTGCAAAAATGTAGTTTCTATCTTTTAAGCTGCGTTGAACTTTAAAAACCCTTTCGAAAGATTTGTTTATACTTTCTTTTTCTCCAGTTGCAGTTTTTCCGGTAAATGATTTAAAAAAATCTGGTGAAAATAAAGTAGGTATCGGTTTAGGGTCTAGGTAAAAACCATTGTTAAGCAAACCGGCTGAAACAGAGAACAGCATAAAATCGGTTCCATTGTTTAAATAGTTTGTATTGGCTGGATTTACGGTTATTCCCATAACACCTGCTAAATTACTTGTAGGCATTCCGGTTTGGAATTGCCCATAACTTTGGTTTAACCCCAAGCCTAAAAGTGTAAGTACAAATATTAGTTTCTTCATTATTACTAGGTGGGTATAGGTTCCATAGTTTTTGATTGGTACAAAGTTACGCAGCAAAAGCTATACTCGCAATACTTAGCCTACAATCAGCCTTTTTTATTATTTCTAGTCCGCAACTTTCTATTGTTGCGCCAGTAGTTATTACATCATCAACCAAGAGAATATGTTTTTTGTTTAATGCTTCAGCATTTTTAACGTAAAAAATGGATGAAACATTTTTCCAACGCTCGCTTCTCGATTTTTTTGTTTGAGTATCAGTGGCTTTAGTTCTCTCCACTGTTGAGCTCAAATTTTCAATTCCTAATCCAATAGCGATACCCTCTGCAAATGCGAAACTTTGGTTATATCCTCTTTTTTTTAATTTACTTGGATGCAAAGGTATGGCAATTATTGCATCAATTCCATGATTTTGAGCTGTTTGTTTAATTCTTAGGGCATACAATTCACCCAAATACCGCGCTAATTCTTCATTTCCTCTATATTTTAATTCATGCAATAGCCGTTGTGTTACTCCTTTTTGATTAAAATAGAGGAAAGAAAAGGCCCGTTGGAAGGGAATTCTGCCCCACATGGTTTTCTCAACACTATTTTCATGGATCAAATGGTCATTTGTTTCAGGCAGAGTTAATTGGCAACCTAAGCACAAATACCGCTCGGTTTGAACCAAAGATTTATTGCAGTTGATACATAAATTGGGGTAGAGTAAATGGAGTAAATGTTTCAGCATTTAAAATGTTTCAGGGATTACATTCAACAAGTATACTAAAAAGCTTGTTTTTTAGTATAGTATTACGACTATTTTTTCATACAATCAACAGTATTTAACGTAAAACTGGCGCTTTAATTTATTCGAATGATTTTTTTTAGAGTTAATTTTGATATCACAAATTTATTATACTTTCACCTATTGAACTCAACAGTTAAAATAGTCTGTTTTCTCTTTTGTATGCTCCTATTTGCAGGGGCGAAAGAAAAGGGTTACGACCGAATTGATGGGTATAAAAATGGCCTTGCAAAAGTGTATAAAGGTAAATGTGTAGGTTTTATAAATACACAAGGCGAAGAAGTTATTCAATGCAGGTATCATTTTATATCCGATTTTATTGCTGGTTTGGCCAAGGTAATGATTAACAAAAAGTATGGATATATTTCTGCACAAGATGAGGTAATTGTGCCAATTAAATACGACTATATTGGACCGTTTAAGAAGGGTTTAGCTCAAGTGATGATAAACGGGCAATTTGGAGTTATTAATACAATTGGGGAGGAAATTATCCCTGTAAAATATGATGAAATAGGTGAGTTTAATGCGCAAGGCGAAGCGAAGGTGCGCATAAAAAAGTTGGAAGGAAAAATTAATTGCGAAGGGACAGAAGTGATCCCTGTTTATAAAAACTACACCATAGAGGAAGAATAGTAAATTTTTTGCTATTTTCGCATCTAGTCATGTTAAAGCAAGGTTTACAACAAAGTCAGTTACAGAAGCTATCCCCGCAACAAATTCAGTTTATTAAATTGTTGCAACTAAATTCTGTTGATATTCTGCAGCGAATAGACCAAGAGTTAATAGAAAACCCCGCCCTTTTGAAGGCCTCTGATGCTGATGCTGCACCTGATGAAACTGCACCTATTTCTGAAAGTGAGTTGGCAACACAAGATGAAGAGCCCAAAGACCTTACTGTAGATGATTTCTTGGCAGATGAATCTTTTGATGTAAAAGATTATGTGAATGATGAATATGACCCAGAGGGTTTTCACTTGAGTGATGAGGGAGATGAAGGTAAAAAAGAAAGGCCTTTAGCTGAATCACATTCTTTTCATGAAGAGTTAATGGAACAATTTACGGCCATTGCCGATAGTGATAGGGAGCTTACCATTGGGAATCAAATTATAGGTTCAATTGATGATGATGGATATTTGCGCAGGCCATTAGAAGCCATTGCAAATGATCTAGCTTTTTCAATGAATGTGGATGCGAACGTAGATGAGTTAAAAAAAGTTCTGCAAAAGGTTCAAACACTTGAGCCTGCTGGTATTGGTGCCATAAGTTTGCAAGAGTGTTTATTGTTACAGCTAAAACGAAAAGATCAACGCAATAAGCATGTTCAACTGGCCGTACAAATATTAACACAGTATTTCGATGATTTTACCAAGAAGCATTACGAAAAATTAACGCGCTCGCTTAAAATAGATGAGTCTGAATTAAAATCCATTATTCAGGTAATTACTAAATTAAATCCGAAGCCGGGCGAGTCTATAGACAATTCTGCCATACAATATATTACGCCAGATTTTATATTAATTGAAGAGTTAGGTAGATTGGTTGTTCATTTAAATTCTCGAAATGCTCCAGACCTCCGTATTAGCAGGGGTTATCTTGAAACCCTCAAAGGTTTTGATGGTGCAAAGGCGCCTACCCGTGAACAAAAAGAAACGGTTCAGTTTATTAAACAAAAGTTAGATGGTGCGCGTTGGTTTATTGAAAGTATTAAGCAAAGACATAATACCTTGCTCAATACTATGAATGCAATTCTTCATTTTCAATATAAGTTTTTTGTAGAAGGTGACGAGTCGTTTCTAAGGCCAATGATTTTAAAAGATATTGCGGAAATTACTCAGCTAGATATTTCTACTATTAGTCGCGTTGCCAATAGCAAATACGTGCAAACGGAATGGGGTACTTTCCCGCTTAAATATTTCTTTAGTGAAGGAATTCAAACAGATGATGGGGAAGAGGTAAGTAGCAGAGAGGTGAAGAAGATATTAAAAGAAGCCATTGAAGGAGAAGAAAAATCTAAACCATTACCAGACGAACGTTTGATGGAAATATTGAAAGAGAAAGGATATAATATTGCCCGCAGAACTGTAGCGAAGTACAGAGAACAAATGAATATTCCTGTGGCAAGATTGCGTAAGGAAATCTAACTAGATATTTATTTCTTCTAATAAAGTTCTGAACGCAATGAATTTTCCTCCAAATTTTTGCATGCCATCTGCTTGCAAACTTGGGGCAAATTCAGATTGATAGCGCTCATAATCTGCCATAGTTTTGCATGTATATTGTATTGCGTAGGTAGTGCCTGTTTCGTCCTCTTGTCTGCTCAAAAGTTTCAGCATTCTATAGCTGGTAAATAATCCACAATTCATTACATCACTTAAGTGTTTTTGTTGCATCCAATTTAACCAATCTTGGTGAATGCTATCCTCAACATTCACTGTAACATTATATACAATCATTCAATTTTAATTTATTTGATCTCCGCGTAAAATTCTATATTGTTTTCTTACATCCGTTAAGAAGAAACTACCCGCATAATTTTCAATAAAGAGCTCATAATATTTAAGTGCCTCCTTAGGATTATTGAGTTGTTTTTGATGCAATTTTGCTAGTTCATATAAAGCATTATCGCCCATTATGTCTGAACCAAAATCTTTGTATACTTTTTCATAATAGCTTGCTGCTTTTTCATAATTTTTAGTGCTTGTAAAAATCTGTGCTTTTTTAAATAAAATGTCATCAGTAAGCGCATGCTGAGGAAATAAAATAATGAGGCTATCTAAAATTTCAAGGGCACGGATATAGTTTTTTTGTACAAAATTTAAGTCGGCA
>Ga0315900_10011679_pt1 | contig 10858 bp, 24 predicted proteins | sample LakEriMetagenome_FD_203521 | JGI IMG/M metagenome (GOLD analysis project Ga0315900, IMG submission 203521) | Freshwater fungal communities from buoy surface, Lake Erie, Ohio, United States - Buoy 12 MA114 | ecosystem: Environmental > Aquatic > Freshwater > Lake > Lake biofilm | place: USA: Lake...
ATCTGATACAGAGGTAAGAGCTGTTATGATTGAGTTAGTAGATAATAAAGTTCCATTTGATAAGATGACAGTATCATCTGCACTTAAAAAGGCTATACATGAAGCTGTTAGCAATATGCCTTAGTTTCATTCCATTCATTGCATTTAGTCAAATACGTATTGATGATGTAGGAGATGGTTGGAAAACACAAGTAGAACAGGCATTGCAACTTATCAAGAACGTTGACAGCAACAAATATGAAGTTGTTATAGCTTATTGTGATCATATATCATATGCATTGATACCATATTCAACTACAGAAGCAGGACACGTCATTTTATTAGCAACTGCGGAAATGAAACGAGGTAATGTGTATGATATTGCTGCAGCAATAGTTCACGAATCATTGCATTTGTATTTTCAACGACATCCTATAGGATTAAATGCAAATGCTGAAGAGGCATTATGTTATGCATATGAAATAGAATTCCTCAAACAAATACCGGGAGTCGATCCATGGCTCATTGATCATGCAATGAAATATTATTTATACTTTTCTAACAAATTGGTTGGATCTAATTGATTTATTTCTTATATTATATAAAAATAAAGAGATGGAATTAAATAAAATTAGCGAAGGTTTATTTGAATTGTTAGATTCGGCAACAGGTACAGTTATTACAAGAGGTTCATGGGATCATTGTTTTGATTGGATGGCTGAATTAGATCGAGAAAATGAAAATGCATCATATGCTGCATTTTTATCAGTATCGGGCATATAATATATGCTTGGGTGGTGGAATAGGTAGACACGCCGGACTTAAAATCCTGTGGGCATTTGCCCGTGCGGGTTCGATTCCCGCCCCAAGTACACCCTGTCAAGGTAGTGACACGTTTCGGTTCATCACCGAATAGTATGTCCAATATGATGAGAAGTAGGCTGATTACCTACATGGGACTTCTGATAGGGAAACGCTCTATCCGGTTTGACTAACCGCGGGGAATATCAAAGGGATGCAAAGAACAACGTGCTCTCGTAGTCATTATGGTCTTTTAGCTCAGTAGGTTAGAGCAACTGACTCATAATCAGTAGGTGCTAGGTTCGAGCCCTAGAAGGACCACAAAAAAACGCTAATGCTCTGGTTGAGGCATTGAAGAGGATACTAGTCACTCCAGGCAGGTTAAGCGTGTCCTGCAACATTAAAGAAGACTGGCTCATATGATAACTTAACATTATCAGAGGGAGTACGGATGGTTAAGCATCGCGGTACCGGGTGAACTGCTGGCAGAGTTGAGTTCAAAATACAAGAAGGCAGGTGGGAGCTTGTATTATTTATGATATTGGTATTTATGAATACCCCACCGTTACTTGTTAACGGAACCCCATAGCAATACTGTTGCTACGGAATAACCGCCCTGCGTTGAGATAAACGTAGGCCTAAGAACCATCGGGCATACCGTAAGATCTGCTCACTCCGATGGTCGCTTTTGTTATTGGGAAGTGGAACTTGATTCTTTGGTGCAAGACGTTGCCTCACTGAACAACCCTATAACCAATTAACGCACCCAGGTAAGCCTGTCTGATCAACAGAAACTGCCTGGGTTTTTTACTGTACATATTTATATTAAAGGCCAGTTATGAAGCACGTATACGCACTTATTTACATGTTATTGCCCCTTGTAGCACTAACACAATATTGTCCTGCATTAGGACCAGATCAAATTCTTCCTTGTGGTATAGGATCAACAACACTTACAGCTGACTTAACGCAATGTGGAAGCGGAGCTTTACCAAAGCAAACTGTCAATTATGCAGTAACAAATATCCCATATGTTGCTCAAAACAATACAGGTACTCAGTTGTTTATGACTGATGACTCGCAACAAGGGCCATTCAATATTGGATTCACTTTTTGTTTCTTTGGGCAAACCTATACTCAGTTTTGGGTAGGATCTAATGGATGGATTTCATTCTCTGCGGGTCAACCTACTACATTCACTACGCAAACTATTCCTACTGGTAATGCATTGGTACCAAAGAATTGTATAATGGGTCCGTGGCAAGATTGGCATCCAGGTATCGGGGGACAAATACGCTATCAAGTTCAAGGTGTGGCGCCATGTCGCAAATTGGTTGTGAGTTGGACCAACGTGCCAATGTTTTCATGCACAGGTAATCAAGGCACATTTCATATTGTGATACACGAGTCAACCAATGTTATAGAAAATCACATACAAAACAAACCTCCTTGTTTGCAATGGCAAGGAGGTACTGCTACTCAAGGTGTACATAATGCTGCGGGTACTGTAGGTATTGCAACGCCAGGTCGCAACTCAACAGCGTGGACTGCAACAAATGATGCATATCGGTGGACGCCTAACGGACCTACAGTAACACCTACGTTGACTTGGTACCAAGTAGGCAATCCAGTTGCAATAGGTACCGGTCCTACTATTATAGTAAACCCGTTAGTACCAACACAATATACTTGCCAATTGACATATCCAACTTGTAATGCAGGTTGGAATGCTTGTAATGGTGCAACGGGTGTAGGGCCTGACACTGTATTAGTTGTACCAGGACCACCTATACCAACCACAGGACCGATTAATGGAGTTGATACAATATGTTATTTGAGTTCATATGAAATGTATGATGTGCCAGCAGTTGCAGGATATAATTACTTGTGGAGCAGTGTTGCTCCTATAACATCAGGTCAAGGAACTAACATCATTACGACTGATTTTAGTGCGTTTCCTGCAGGATTCATTCCAGGTGGCATACAAGTTATCCCAGAAGCTAATGGTTGTATAGGCCAACCTGTTAGTATTGATTTATTTGTGTTGAATATAGTTCCTACATTAGATACTATAGGCCCATTCTGCGAGTATGATGAGTTTGTAACTCTCAATCCAATGCCCGTTGGCGGCTTGCTTACTGGTACCGGATTAGCAGGAAATGACTTTTATCCTGCAAATGCTATAGGAACTAATACTATTACATATGAATATACGTTAAGCGGATGTATGTTCGATACTGCAATTGCAGTTACTGTTTATCCGCAGCCAACCTTAGATTCAATCACACCTTATAATCCATTCTATGAAATTTGCGAAGGAGATTCAGTAGTGACAACATTTACTGCTGCATACAATTTACCAGGCTATACGGAATGGCAGTTTATGGGTACTACTTATCAACAAGATGATATTGCAATAGCATTTGATACAGAAGGAGTATTTACTTTATCAGCAATACATTATGCTAATGGATGTGCATCTCCTCAGCAACAAACGTTTATTACGGTTGCAACGTGTCCGGAGTTATTATTTTATGCACCAAACTCATTTACGCCTGACGGCAATGAAAATAATCAAACATGGCAACCGGTGTTTACTACTGGTATTGATTTATATGATTATGCTTTAACAATATACAATCGTTGGGGAGAATGTGTATTCGAGTCTCGAGATGCGTATGAAGGTTGGGATGGCACATACGGAACATATAATTGTCAAGATGGGGCTTATGTGTATGAAATACGATTTGGAGTAACCCAAACTAGTTATCAATATGTAATTCGTGGACATTTTACTTTGATTCGTTAATTATTTTTATTAATATAAGTTATGAGTAAATTAGGAAATAGAGGAATTCCAATTGCATTAACGGAAGATAATGTGTTTAAACTTGCTGTTGAGCAAGGAGTTGTTGAAAATGAATTCAATTGGGAGTTAGTTCGCGAACGAGATGGACTAACTAAACAATCTAAAGAAATAACTTGGATTGAATGGAATGACGAAGGTCGTTTCAAGGCAAAACATGATGAACCTGCTATTGGTTGTTCATTAATAATGTCACCATTCAATGATTTCTTTACTTGGCAAACAACACAAGTAACGGAAATTGCGGAACAATCAGCTGATTTAATTATATTTAAAACAAAAAATAGTAATTACACATTGCGTAAACTATACGCAGAAGCAACTGGTAATCCAGTATAATATTCAACCCGACACCGGGAGTTCTTTGACATACGGAGGAAACAAATGGAAACAATTATGTTTACTGTTGGAGTACTGACAATGGTTTTGGTAGCATTAGCTGCTTTAGCTGTATACAGTACTGTGATGGTGTTAAAATTGAAAAAAGAAAACAATGACTTTCAACGACAAATGCATGATATTTATCGTGTAATAAGTGAAAGAGAAAATGAAATACATAGATCGATTGATGAAGTTGAACGAGAATTGCGCTCACACATAAATTCATTAGAAGAACATGTAAATCGTAGAATAGATGATGTTAATCGCGAATATGATGTAGAAAAAGATCAATTGCATCAACGAGTTGATCAACTCAATTCATATGTCGATCGTCGCATTGACAAAGTAATCGATGGCTATCTTTTAGTAAAAGAAGCCGAACAGGAATCAAAAAAATTAATTAAAGGATAACAAAGTTTCTCCCGTTGTTGGTTGGATATCAACTCATTATTTCTTATAATATAGAAAATAAAGAGTTATGACCTTAAGAAAAAAAATTAAATCTCGTTTCAAGTTAGCATTACGTCGCTTTGGTATGTTATGCAAACAAAAAAAATCTCCAAGTAAACGAATCAGAATCTCAAAAACACTTAATCCAGATGGCACTATCATAAATCATGATAAGCTAACCGAGCAACCGTTATATGAAGGCAATACGTTTGAAACGGAGTTACACATCTGGAAAGAGATACATAAAGATGTAAACAAATCAAAAACAAATAAATGAGTCTATCAGATCTAACACCAGAACAGCAAGAACAATATAACGCTTTCTTGCAAGAACTTCAAAACAACATTGATCCTACTGATTTTATGCCTCCGTCGATTCGAGAAGTAGCTCGAATGGATATGCAAACACTTAAATCAGAATATGATTTAGTTATAGCAAAACAATCAGAACGTAGCTCGTCGCAGCGACGTTGGATTCAAGAACGATATGAATTTGAATTAACTAAGCTTCAAGCAGAAGCAAAACAAACACAAGAAGATGACACAGCTGAGTAAAAAAGAAAGTGTATGGTCGGCTGCTATTGGCGTATTGATAGGTAGTATGGCAGGATTAATGATATCATTATCAATGGTTAAAGAAGCAAAACGGTGTGATGCATTAAAACGAGAAAATCAATTGCTCAAAGAAATAATCATGCAATATCAAGAACAGCCGCCATGTGGAGAATAAGAAGTTTTTTTAGAGGATTACATAACTTTTGGTACTTCCGTAAAGAGATATGGAACTTTAGAAGTTGGGACTATTCTTTACAATTGCGACTATTGCGTCGTTCATTGATTCCTTTACGAGATTGTCTCAAAGATGGTTATGAAGAAGAAGTTAGTCGCATGAAGAAGGTTATGGCTATCAATGAAGCAATTCATATTATCGATCGTATTTTGCAAGATGTGTATATCCTTGATGCTGAAGCTCAATTAGGTATCAATTTTTTAAGTGCAGATGCTGATGAAGCCTCAAAGGTTGTTGTCTTATCACATGAATTAGCAAACCAAGATTGGAAACGATTGTGGAGGATATTCGAAGGACAAAATCACAATGAATACATCATGTTGCTGGACCGTAATAAGATACAGAGCCAATTTGAAGATGGTCATCATGATGTTTGGGGTAAATGGTTTGATGGAACCGATATGCGGGGTTGGTGGGATTAGGATATTACAAAATAATTTCATATAATAAGTTATGAGAAGAAGTATAGAAGAACAAGCAGAATACATGTTAGAAAAGATGACAGTAGATATGTCAATCGACTTTTGGCAAACAAAAGAATGTGCAATTGCTGCGTGTGACATATGTATTGATGCAGCTCAAGACTCTTTGGATAATGATTTAATTACACCTGTTGTTATTTATTGGGAAAAAGTAAAACAACGAATACAAGATAAACGATGAGTGTATTACATAAACCAAATTTGAATTTTGACAATGAGACAAGGACACATATACCATACTCGGTACTTATGTCAGGTAGCATGGAATCATCTATAGAAAGATTTCGCAAACCAAAGAAACTTGTTGAAAAGAAAACCAAAAAGGCAAAACGAGAAAAAACAATTGAAAAGGATACACGAGCCTTTAAAAAATGGTTTATATGATAGAAGAAACTCCACGTACAGAACAAGAGATACGAGATAGCATTGCATATCACAAAAAAATGATTCGACACTTAGAAGTTATATTTTTGATCATGGCGCTATTGTGTTTAACATTCTTTTTCATAATTGCTTGGAAAAATGGAATACTTAATATATTATCATTTGCAATCACAATGTTCTCAGCCCATCGTTTATGGACTATAGGAACAGAATGGGAGTTATCAAAATTTTGGGATGAATTAGAATTATTAAAATTTACAAATAAGGAAGAAGATGAAGAAGTATCTTAAAACATTTGCAGCAGTATTAATGGTGTTCTCTGGGGCAATGACAACTGCAAAATTTTTTACACAACCAATATCATATACTAGTATGCTATATGGCGTAGCTGGTATATTAATTTTATATCCAGCAATTGGTGCATACAATAAAATGTTTGATAACTTGTTCGGCGAGTAATGGGATTCTACAACGGTAAGGCAGATCGAGATAACGCTAATGAGTTTGATAAAGATGATGACAAAGACTACATTGTAGTTGGTGGTAAGCAATATGCATATTATCAGAATCCGAATGCATGGGACGCCTGGCAGCCGATGCAACCCAAACAAATCGTTACCGGCAGCGATTATCCCAATATGAGTCTAGCCGATGATGCATTGAATCAAGTAACACAGTATGTCGCAGATTTGCAGAGTACAATTCGTGAATTACATGGAAAATTAGATGATGCTTACACTAAAATAGAAGGTCAGGCTAAGTTTATCGAAATCCTGCAACGACAAATTGCAATTGCAGAAAAATACATTATTAATGACAACGGAAGAGATACAAGAGTTGATTGATGCTTATCGGCAAGTAGCAGATGGAGAATTGTATAGCGATAGTACGAGACAAGCCGCTTTACGCAAAGTCAATTCATTGCGTAAAGAGTTAGGGTTAGATTCAATTGAGCTCAAACAATCATCTAAGGTACCAAAGAATCCAGTAACAACATCAACAACTACTCCGTTTAACAATTGGTTTAAATAATATGGCAAAGAGATTAACAAGAGAACAAAAGAAGGAACAAGCAATCGTTGACATCATTAACAAGATGTTTGAGATTGCTGGTCATGCAGTAACCTATGATGACATCAAGGATCGTAAGGATAATTGGTTTCAGGAATATACCATGACAATGGCTCAAAATGAAGAATGGCAAAAATGGGGTAAACAATACCTTATGAAATCATTGCGACTCCGCGCACATCGAGCCGAAATGGAAATGCAATGGTCTAGTTTAGCTTGGGGACTTAAATTTTCAGATTTTCCTAAAATACAACAAGATGCAGATACAGAAGTATGATGTATGGGGACAATGGTATGTGATACCTACCCTACGATTAACAACAGACAAATACCTTAACGGAAGCTATGCTATTGAATTAGTATGGCTGAAATGGACTATAGAATTATCTTGGTAATTTGAAAATAATTTCTTATAATATAGAAAATAAGAAGTTATGAGAATTAGAATAGATAACATTGAATGCCGCAACAGTTATGGCCGTTATGAAATCGTAAAGTGGTATCCTAACAAATATTATGGTTCCGAAGAATCCATGATTGAAGAAGGTTATGAGCGCATCGTATATGATAATGGCGGCTGGGCTTTGCGCAAAGATTGTTTTACGATACATGGATCTTGCTTTGTGAATGAGGAATCATGTTACACGATTGCCACATTGAAATGGGATGCAGATGAATATTGCAATGAACTTGTCTCAGTAGGGCCTCTCTTATTGGATCTAAGCAAAGAAGATCGAGATGCATTCTTTGAGGTTTATCGTTATGCAGAAGATCGTATCAAACAAGAAAATTTAGAAGAAGATGAAGACTAAGAAATACTCAAATCGTTATGGAGATGAATACAAATTCACTCCTACAGAAGATGGCCATATCCTTTGGGAAGGCAAATTTGAATGGTGCCGAATGGGTTGGCCGAATGTGTATGATGATGCATATCGTCGTTACCAAGCAGATGGAGGCGAGTTGAATGAGGTAGAGTTTATAGAGGAACTACATCGTCAAGAATATGATGCAGAAGGCAATTGGTTGCGACAGTCGGATATTTGCGAGAAATATAGTCCATATGTTTATTCAGATCGAGACACGATTGATATGGTAGATCCATCAGGTGGTCCATTTTTGTCTCGCGGAACTGATTCAGAATTCATCCATCCGGATGTAAAAGGTAAAAAGGTAGATCAATTTATCCCAACGGAAACAGGATACAAAATTATATTAAAATGAGAAACACACCATATTGGAAAGCAATGTTCAGCCCGTTTAGGAGACTGACACTTAAAGTATATGCCGGTAAGTTGGCAATAGGTATGCCTTATTTTTATCCACGCAAATTAGTTCCTGTATCAGAAACAGAAGCGTGGGAATTGGCAGATAAGGATGCAGATCGTCTAGCAGCAGCAGGCGTAAAATATGATTATGCAAACCTTTTGCAATATGCTCGTAGACAACGCAAGTTTGTTCCTCGTCGCTTCGGCTTTGATTATATTGGATTAGGATACAAGACTAAATGGTCAAATACAGATTATCGATTTGAATGGTCACCGCGCTTATCATTTGTATGCTTTGGTTATCAAATTGCTGTTACGGTAGTGCCAAAGACGCCAAAGGATGCTGCATTAAGTTCACTTGATTATTATTGGGAAGCGTGGTTGTATTACAATTACAATACAGATGCTACAAAGACACCAAAGGAACGTGTTGCAGAAGCTCGCGAAGCAAGACCAATGATGATTACTACATATCGAAAAGACGAAGAACCAGTTACTGCTAGTGCATGGGATTCGGTATTAAAATCACGTTACCTATGAAGAAGAAAGAACGTTTTCTTGAATTGGTTTCTGAAGAAGAGACTAATACAATTGAAAGAGCAAAGCAACGCATTGACAAAAGACAAGCCTTTAAGATAGACCAAGAAGAATTCAATCGCAAAGCACAACATATCCTTGACACTGTAGTGAAGCCTCAAGTTGAGCGATATGAAAAGGCTAAAGCTGAAGGTACTTTAAGACGATTAACTGAAGAAATGCGTAATGATCCATGGCACGTTAAGCTAAGACGATGGTGGCGTTTGCAACGTTGGGTTTGGATGTGTAGAACACGATGGATCTGGGATTTGGATTATGAACATAACATATTCAGAAAGAAAAGATGAAAGTAGAAACAAGTGAAATTTCAGATAATTACCAACTAGGTGATATCTGTATGTTTAAAAAGGCAGAAGAAGGACACCCAAGAGTATTTACAACTCATAAAGTTGATATGGATTATGGTGTTGTTTATTACTACAAACTTGATGGTGTTGAAGAAAGCATTGGTATTAGTTATATCAAAAAACTAACATTTAAACAACAAGAACAATGATAGGATTATACACATACAACGAAATTCGAAGGATGAAAAATGAAGCCTTTGATCGTGGAGAAAAATGCGGAATATACATGGCAATTGATGAGTTACGAGATGCTCAACGCTACAATTGCATCAATCTAACCCAAGAAGAAAAAGATGAAGTAATGAAATACCTTGTCGACAATAAATTAGAGTTCGGATACAATGTCGAAGAAGGTGGATTTTATATAGTAAAAAAGAGATAAAGCATATGAGCTATTACAGATTAAGAATTGAAGAATTAAGCAATGGTGATAATCGGTACTACATTGAAAAGGCCGTGCTTGTAATTACAAAAGGTTGGATTCAACGCCAACACATTGAGTGGAAAGATTACGCCGGACCATTTTCATTAGAGACAACGGCCATGACAGCACTTGCTAATATCAAAGCAGAAGATGCAAAACGTGAAGGCCAACTAGTTGTGAAGACAACATACAAAGATGTATAATCGCAGTCCCTGCAAAAATTGTAGGTTGACTTGGTGGCAACAAGTATGCCCGAACTCGATACCTTAAGTCGAGCTGTTGCTTTACGGAAGCAGCTTAAGTGTCAATTTCGGTTGGCACTTTTTTACTGGGTGCTCGGACTAATTAGTATCCGTAGGAATGTAATGTTTCCGGGTACTGCAGACAAATATATAGTAAGCATATACGAAGAATACAAAGAGTAATACAAGTAATAGTATTAAGTATAGAGCGAGTATATACACACACGCACATACGTATAGATGTTCCCTATTACCCTGGTATTTGTATAGACGTTACTATGCCATAGAAAATAGGGAAAGAGTCTAGTAGCATCTCCACCACCCAACGTATTTTTAGATTGATTCAGTAAAAGTACTAGGCTTATTTTTAGAATGAAATGTGGTTTTAGTGTCTAGTAGCATTCAGCAAGACAGGTTATATATCTTCCTCCCGGTCCTACTTATTTTTACGGGGCGTAGACTCTATATTGCCTTTCGCCTGGATAACGTATATATCTCGCCAGGTCAATGTTCTTAGATGCGTTCTATATGCATCGTTATTTTTAGACGAAAAGGCCTCCTCCCCCTGCTATTTTTAGTTCAATCTTTGCTTTAAGTGCGTTCTATTTTTAGACGAAGTGGTTTTATTTTTAGAAGGATACCAGGTCACCAGGGCCTATTTTTAGTCCGAGTCTTCTCTCTATATATACATGATCTTATATCATTTTATTTTTAGATGCTATATGTATGCGTATATATAAGAGTCTGAATGGTTTATTTTTAGAGCAATATCCGGC
>Ga0315900_10011683_pt1 | contig 10857 bp, 8 predicted proteins | sample LakEriMetagenome_FD_203521 | JGI IMG/M metagenome (GOLD analysis project Ga0315900, IMG submission 203521) | Freshwater fungal communities from buoy surface, Lake Erie, Ohio, United States - Buoy 12 MA114 | ecosystem: Environmental > Aquatic > Freshwater > Lake > Lake biofilm | place: USA: Lake...
CCGATCGAGTCGCGCTGACGTGCGCCGGAGCCTGCGCGCCGCACTTCGCACGCCCGCGCGTCCCCGTCGCGGCGCTGCCGGCCGCAGCCGTTGCCCGTGCGCGACTGCGCCGCGCACGTCCGCTCGCGCCGCCCCGGCGTGACCCCGCCCGGCCGGGCGCCGATACCGACGCACGGCCCCCCCGCCTCGCGCCCGCGCGGCGCGAGTTCCCGCCCCCGCCGGAGGATCATCGATGTCCGCCCCGATCTCCAACATCCGCCCCGAGCCTGACCGCCTGCTGGTCGACATCGCCGACTACGCGGTGTCCGCGCGCATCGACAGCGACGAGGCCTATCGCACCGCCCGCTACTGCATGCTCGACACGATCGGCTGCGGGCTGGAAGCCCTCGAATACCCGGCCTGCACCAAGCTGCTCGGCCCGATCGTACCGGGCACGATCGTCCCGCACGGGGCGAAGGTCCCGGGTACGCCCTGGCAGCTCGACCCGGTGCAGGCGGCCTTCAACATCGGCACGATGGTGCGCTGGCTGGACTTCAACGACACCTGGCTCGCCGCCGAGTGGGGCCATCCATCCGACAACCTGGGCGCCATCCTGGCCGTGGCCGACTGGCTGTCGCGCACCCGCATCGCCCGCGGGGACGCACCGCTGACGGTGCGCGAGGTGCTGACCGCGATGATCAAGGCGCACGAGATCCAGGGCGTGCTCGCGCTCGAGAACAGCTTCAACCGGGTCGGGCTGGACCACGTGGTTCTGGTCAAGGTCGCCTCGACCGCGGTGGTCACCGCCATGATGGGCGGCACGCGCGAAGAGGTGATCGACGCGGTATCCAATGCATGGGTCGACGGACAGTCGTTGCGCACCTACCGCCATGCGCCGAACACCGGCTCGCGCAAGTCGTGGGCTGCGGGCGACGCCACCTCGCGCGCGGTGCGCATCGCGTGGATGACCCTGCGCGGCGAGATGGGCTACCCGTCGGTACTTTCGGCCAAGACCTGGGGTTTCCAGGACGTGCTGTTCAAGGGCCAGCCGCTGGTGCTGGGTCGTCCGCTGGGCTCGTACGTGATGGAGAACGTGCTGTTCAAGATCTCGTTCCCGGCGGAGTTCCACGCCCAGACCGCGGTCGAGTGCGCGCTTGCGCTGCATCCGCAGGTGCGCGACCGGCTCGACGAGATCGAGAAGGTCACCATCACCACCCACGAATCGGCGATCCGCATCATCGACAAGCGCGGGCCGCTGCACAACCCGGCCGACCGCGACCACTGCATCCAGTACATGGCTGCCGTCGGGATGATCCGCGGCAACCTGACCGCCGCCGACTACGAGGACGGCGCCGCCGCCGATCCGCGGATCGACGCGCTGCGCGAGCGGATGGAGATCGTCGAGGACTCGCGCTACTCGCGCGACTACCTCGACCCGGAGAAGCGCTCGATCGCCAACGCGATCGAGGTCAGGTTCCGGGACGGGACGTCGACCGCCCGCGTGGAAGTCGAGTATCCGGTCGGCCATCGCCGGCGCCGCGAGGAGGGCTACCCGCTGCTCGACGCGAAGTTCGCGGTCAACCTCGCGCGCCGGTTCGCACCGAAGCAGCAGGCCGCGATCCTGTCCGCCTGCGCCGACGCCGCGCGCCTGGAGTCGATGCCGGTGGACCGCTTCGTCGACCTGTTCTCGGCCTGAGGGGCGGGCGTGCCCCGACCCGGGCCGGCTGCATCTCCCGACCCGGGGAACGGTGCCTGCGGCACCGCGCCTCGTCGGGTCCAGGGCCCGGCAGTCGAGGGTCACGGTCGCCGGGCAGCCCCTGCAGCGAACTCAACGAGGAAGCTCCACGCAGGCAACCGCCCGGGGCCGGGTGACATGAGCGGAAGGGACTGGGCGCCCCCCGAGCGGAAGGGGCTGGGCGGCCCCCGTCCAGTCCGGTAGCCGCCCCGCCCGCCGCTGTTCCGCCCGGGTCAGGCCGCCTCGGCCACGAGTTCCCGCAGCACGTACGGCAGGATGCCGCCGTGCTTCAGGTAATCGACCTCGATGCCGGTGTCGATCCGCAGCGTCAGCGTCACCTTCTGCACGGACCCGTCGGCACGGGTGATGGTCATCACCACGTCCTGCATCGGCTTCACGTTGCCGCCCTCGAGGCCCTCGATGGTGAAGGTCTCGGTGCCGTCGATCTTCAGCGTCGACACGTCCTCGCCCGGCTTGAACTGCAGGGGTACCACGCCCATGCCGATCAGGTTGGCGCGATGGATGCGCTCGAAGCTCTTCACGATGACCGCGTTCACGCCGAGCAGCTGCACGCCCTTGGCCGCCCAGTCGCGCGACGAACCCATGCCGTAGTCCTCGCCGCCGAAGATGACCAGCGGCGTGCCCGACTGCCGGTACAGTTCGGAGGCCTCGAAGATCGTCATCTGCGCGCCATCGGGCTGGTGCTTCGTGATCGGCCCTTCGGTGCCCGGCGCCACCGCATTGCGCAGCCGCACGTTGGCGAACGTACCGCGCACCATCAGCTCGTGGTTGCAGCGACGCACGCCGAAGTGCCCCCACTCCGCGGGCGGATGGTTGGCCTGGAACGGCTCCAGCCACTTGCCCGCCGGCGTGCCGGGACGGATCTTGGTGGACGGGCTGATGTGGTCGGTGGTGATCGAGTCGCCGAGGATCGCGAGCGCGCGGGCACCGACGATGTTGCTCACCTTGCCCGGGGTACGGGTCACGCCCTCGAAGAACGGAGGTTCGCGGATGAAGGTCGACTGCGGATCCCACTGGTAGACCGCGCCCTCGACCGTCGGGATGGCTTCCCAGAGCTTGCGGTTGCCCGAGAGGTCGCTGTATTCGCGCCGGAAGTGCTCGGCATTGGACGCGTACTTGAGCTGTGCGGCCACCTCCGCGTCGGTGGGCCAGATGTCCCTCAGGAACACCGGCTTGCCGTCGCGATCGGTGCCCAGCGGATCGGTGGTGAGGTCGGTGCGCACGGTGCCGGCGAGCGCGTAGGCGACCACCAGCGCCGGGCTGGCCAGGTAGTTCGCGCGCAGGTTCGGGTGCACCCGGGCCTCGAAGTTCCGGTTGCCCGACAAGACCGCGCAGGTGACGAGGTCCTTCGACACGACCGTCTCCTCGATCTTCGCGTCGAGCGGGCCGGCAGCCCCCATGCAGGTCGTGCAGCCGTAGGCCACGACGCCGAAGCCGAGCTTCTCGAGGAACGACAGCAGGCCGGCATCCTGCAGGTACTTGGTCGCCACCCGCGACCCGGGGGCCAGCGAAGTCTTGATCCGCGGATGGGTGGTCAGCCCTTTCTCCACCGCGCGCTTGGCGAGCAGGCCCGCCGCCAGCAGCAGCGCCGGGTTGGAGGTGTTGGTGCACGAGGTGATCGAGGCGATCAGCACGTCGCCGTGGCCGACATCGAAGCCATGGCCGGTCTGCTCGCGCCGGCCGAGGTCGTCGGCCGCACGCGCGTAGCCGTTCTTCTCGGTCGGGGCCGAGAACAGGCGATCGAAATCTCGGCCGAGGTCGGGCAGGTTCACCCGGTCCTGCGGCCGCTTCGGTCCCGACAGGCTGGGGACGATGCTGCCGAGGTCGAGTTCGATGACCTGCGTGTAGTCGATCTCGCCCGCCTTCGGCATGCCGAACATGCCCTGCGCCTTGAAGTACGCCTCGATCGCGGCGATGTGGTCGGCCTCGCGCCCGGTGGTGCGGAAGTAGTCGATCGTCTTCTCGTCGACCGGGAAGTAGCCCATGGTCGCGCCGTACTCCGGCGCCATGTTGGCCACGGTGCAACGGTCGGCCGCCGTCAGGTTGGCCGCGCCCTCGCCGAAGAACTCCACGAACTTGCCGACCACCTTCGCCTTGCGCATGAGCTCGGTGACGGTCAGCGCCAGGTCGGTGGCGGTGACGCCTTCGCGCAGGCGTCCGGTGAGGTGGCAGCCGACCACGTCCGGGGTTAGGAAGGCATTGGGCTGGCCGAGCATGCCCGCCTCGGCCTCGATGCCGCCCACGCCCCAGGCCACCACGCCGATGCCGTTGACCATCGTCGTGTGCGAGTCGGTTCCGAACACGGTGTCGGGGAACCACACGCCGTCCTTTTCCCAGACCCCGCGCGACAGGTATTCCATGTTGATCTGGTGGATGATGCCGTTGCCCGGCGGCACCACCCGCACCGTCTTGAAGGCGCCCTGCGCCCACTTCACGAACAGGTAACGTTCGGCGTTGCGCTTGAACTCGATCTCCTGGTTCACCTGCACCGCGTCGGGTCGGTTGTAGACGTCGATCTCGACCGAGTGGTCGACCACCACGTCAACCGGCACCAGCGGCTCGATGCTGCCCGCCGGGACGCCGAGCTTGCTCGCCGCGTTGCGCATCGCGGCGAGGTCGTTCAGCGTCCCGAAGCCGATCAGGTCCTGCAGCACGATGCGCACGACGATGAACGGGATCTCGGTGGTGCGCGCCCCGTTGGCCTGCCAGGCCGCGAGCGCCTTCACGTGCTCCGGCGTGACCTTCTTGCCGTCGCAGTGGCGTACCAGCGCCTCGAGCACCACCCGGATCGAGCGCGGCAGCCGGGAGATCCTGCCCAGGCCCGCCTCCTCGAGGGCAGCCAGCGAGTGGTACTTGCCCGACCTCCCGGCCGAGGGGGTGAAGTCGCGCAGCGAGTTGAAGGCGTCTTGGGTCATGTCAGGCTCTGTGAAGGGAGGGGGCAGGAAGAGGCCGCCGCGGCAAACGCGCTCAGGCAGCCATCAGCTCGCGCAGCACGAACGGCAGGATGCCGCCGTTCTTGAGGTACTCGACCTCGATCGGCGAGTCCACGCGCAGCGTCACCGCGACCTTCTGCGTGGTCCCGTCCTTGCGGTGGATCACCAGCGTCACGTCCTGCAGGGGCTTGATGTCGCCGCCCTCGACGCCGAGCAGCTCGTAGCGTTCCTCGCCGGTGATGCCCAGCGACTGCACGCTGTCGCTGCCCTTGAACTGGCAGGGCAGCACGCCCATGCCGACCAGGTTGGAGCGGTGGATCCGCTCGTAGCCGCGGGCCACCACCACGCGGATGCCGAGCATCTGCGTGCCCTTCGCCGCCCAGTCGCGCGAGGAGCCCGTGCCGTACTCCTCGCCGCCGAACACGAACAGGGGCACGCCCTCCTTCTGGTAGCGCATCGCGGCCTCGAAGATCTGCATCTTCTCGCCGCTGGGCTGGTGGATCGTGACGCCGCCTTCGGAGCCGGGCACCATGAGGTTCTTGATCCGCGGGTTGGCGAACGCACCGCGCACCATCACCTCGTGGTTGGTACGGCGCGAGCCGAAGCTCGACAGGTCGGTGCTTCCCGCCGCGACCAGCCAGTCACCGGCCAGCGTGCCCTTGCGGATCGGCGCCACCGGGCTGATGTGGTCGGTGGTCAGCTTGTTGCCGAAGATGCCCAGTGCCCGGCCGCCGCGCACGTCGGTGACTTCGGGCAGCGTGCGCTTGAAGCCCTCGAACAGCGGCGGCTCGAGCAGGTAGGTGGATTTGCCGTCCCAATCGAACAGCGCGCCCTTCGCCTCGGGGATCGCCTCCCAGAGGTCCTTCGCGCCGGACAGGTCGCCGTATTCGCGGCGGAAGCACTCCGCGTCGGTCGCGTACTTCATCACCGCATCGACCTCCGCCGGCGTGGGCCAGAGGTCCTTCAGGAACACCGGCTTGCCGTCACGATCCTTGCCGATCGGGTCGCGGTCCATGTCGATGCGCACCGTGCCGGCGAGCGCGAAGGCGATCACCAGCGGCGGGCTCATCAGGAAGTTGGCCTTGAGCGACTGGTGTACCCGCGCCTCGAAGTTCCGGTTGCCGGAGAGCACCGCCGCGCAGATCACGTCGTTCTTGACGATCGACTCCTCGAGGTCCTTGTCCAGCGGACCGGCCAGGCCCATGCAGGTCGTGCAACCGTAGGCCACCACGTGGTAGCCGAGCTGCTCGAGGTAGGGCAGCAGGCCGGAATCCTTCAGGTAGGCGGTGACCACCTTGGAGCCGGGGGCGAGCGAAGTCTTCACCCGGGGATGCGGCTTCATGCCCTTCTCGACCGCCTTCTTCGCGAGCAGGCCCGCGGCCAGCAGCACCCAGGGGTTCGAGGTGTTGGTGCAGGAGGTGATCGCCGCGATGCCGATGTCGCCGTGCCCGACATCGCCGATCGAGGCGTTGGCCACCGGGAAGCGCCGGTCGAGATCCGCGGCCGGCTTGTTGTAGCCGCTCTCGGCCACCGGGCGGGAGAACAGGTCGTTGAATCGGTCCTTGATCGCCTGGAGGTCGAGGCGCTCCTCGGGCTGTTTCGGGCCGGACACGCTCGGGCGCACGGTCGACAGGTCGAGTTCGACCACCTGCGAGTAGTCGATCTCCCCCTTGCGCGGGATGCCGAACATGCCCTGCGCCTTGAGGTAGGACTCGATCGCGTCGCAGTGCTCCTCGCGGCCGGTCATGCGGTAGTACTCCAGCGTCTTCTCGTCGATGGCGAAGAAGCCGCAGGTCGCGCCGTAATCGGGCGCCATGTTGGCGACCGTCGCCCGGTCGGTCGGGGTGAGCGAGGCCGCCCCTTCGCCGAAGTACTCGACGAACTTGTTGACCACCTTGGTCTTGCGCAGCAGCTCGGTGACCGTGAGCACGAGGTCGGTGGCGGTGACCCCCGGGGCGAGCTTGCCGGTCATGTGCACGCCGACCACGTCGGGCTCGAGGAAGTAGTAGGGCTGGCCGAGCATCGCCGCCTCGGCCTCGATGCCGCCCACGCCCCATGCCAGCACGCCGATCGCATTGACCATGGTGGTGTGCGAATCGGTGCCGACGGCCGAGTCGGGATAGAAGATGCCGTCCTTCTCCCAGACGCCGCGCGACAGGTATTCGAGGTTCACCTGGTGGCAGATGCCGTTGCCCGGCGGCACCACGCGGATGCCGGAGAACGCCTGCTTGGCCCACTTCAGGAACGTGTAGCGCTCGCCGTTGCGCTCGAACTCGATCTCCATGTTCCGGCGCAGCGCATCGGTCGAGTTGTGCACGTCGACCACGATCGAGTGGTCGACCACCAGGTCGACCGGCACCAGCGGCTCGATCCGCGCCGGATCGAAGTTCTGCCGCTTCGCCTCGGCGCGCATCGCCGCGAAATCGTTGAGCGCGGGAAAACCGGCCATGTCCTGCAGCATGATCCGCGCGAGCACGAAGGGCAGTTCGGTGGTGCGCTCGCCGTTGGGCTTCCAGCCCGCCAGCGCCTTCACCACGTCGGGCGTGATGCGCTGGCCGTCGCAGTTGCGCAGCACGGACTCGAGCACCACGCGAAGGCTGACCGGCAGCCGGGAGGTCTTGCCGAAACCCTGTTCCTCGAGCGCCTTCAGTGAGTACATGCGTCCGGTCCGGCCGGACTTCAGTTTGAACTCGCGCAGGGTGTTCAGCGGATCGTGGGCCATGCTGGCTTCCTCTCAGGGGCTTGCGTTCGGAACTTCGCTCTGGACTTGCCGTCGGCGTCAGCCTGCGCGTGACAGGGCATGCGGGCGCGGCGCGGGTACCGGTCGGCGCAGCGGCACTCACCCGCCGTCGATCCGACGCCGCGCTCGGGCCGTGTCCGCGTCCGGTTGGCGATCGCATCGCCTCCCCGGCCCTCCCGGGCCGGGCTCCGGTCGGCCTGGCCGGCCCGGACCGCGAGCGCTACCGCCTGCCACGCGTGCAGACCGGATCGGTCACGGCAATCGCTTGCTACCGACCGTCCGACGCTGGAGCCCGATTCTTGCACATTTCAAGGAAAACGCGCCGGCCTCCACCGGCCCCGGCTGCGATCGCCCGCCGGTTTCGCGAGTAAGCCCCGACGGGCATCGCCCGCAAAGGCGGTCAGCCCAGCGCGGCGACGACGAACAGACCCACCACGCAGCCGAAGGCGGCCGTCCACACCAGCGAGCGCGCGGTCGGGCGGTCGGTGACATAGAGCACCGCATACAGCACGCGCAGCAGGACAAACGCCACCGCGAGACCGTCGACAAGTACCGGCGACGCACCGGTCATGTGGGCGATAATCACGCCGGCGGCAAACGGCGGAAACGCCTCGAAGGCGTTGAGGTGGGCCCACCAGGCCCGCTGCCGCGCCCCCCCGGACCGCTCGGCCTGGGCGCGGGGCGCGGCGTTGTCGTAATCCGGGCGATACTTGGACACGGCCACCGTGAAGTACGGTATCAACGCAGCCACGAGCACCATCCAGAACGCCATCGTCACGCCAGCCTCCCCTGTTCGACCGCCCCCGAGCCAACCCTCGCCGAGTCCCACCAGGCCATGATAGACAAGATCCGCAAGACCGACGAGCAGTGGCGCGAGCAACTCGACGCCGAGGCCTACCATGTCACCCGCCGCCACGGCACTGAGCGCGCGTTCACCGGCCGCTACTGGGACTGCAAGCAGGCCGGAACCTACCGCTGCGTGTGCTGCGAGCAGCCGCTCTTCGACTCCACGACCAAGTACGATTCCGGCACCGGCTGGCCGAGTTTCTGGCAGCCCGTGGCGCCCGACGCGGTCCGCACCGAGGCGGACAACAGCCTGTTCATGCGCCGGACCGAGGTGCTTTGTGCCCGCTGCGACGCGCACCTGGGCCACGTGTTCGAGGACGGGCCGGAGCCGACCGGCCTTCGCTACTGCATGAACTCCGCGGCGCTGCGCCTCCAGCCGATCGAAGACCGATAGCCCCGAGCAGACCGGACGAGCCCACGTCGTCTCCATGCGTGCCCGCCTCAACGCCGTCGCGAAGGACATCCTCGCGGCCTACGACAAAGCCGGACCCTCCGCGGCCTCCAGCGTGACGCCCGGGATGCTGGTGTCGGCGCTCGACGTGTTCTTCGGGGACTGCGAGCGCATCGACCGCCAGTACGGGCCCGGCTCCCAGGTGATGGGCGAGGACATCTCCACGCTGTCCGACCAGATCTTCGACTGCCTGTACGACCTCGCGAGTTGGGCGGACCGGCTCGGGCTGCGCCCGATCCGCATCAAGGTCATCGACATCTCCCTCGACGTCGCGCAGTGGTGCATGCGCCACGGCGGACAACTGCGCCAGATCGGACCGCTGGTCGCCGCCCTCGCCAATCGCGCCAACCTCGCCAGCAGCCTCGAGGCCTGCACCGCGCTGGCCGACGCGTACGAGGCGGTGATCGCCAACGTGGCGACCCGGCTGCAGAGCGACCACCTCTCGAAGGACCCGCAGCGCCCGTGGCGGCAACTGCTCGTGAACGGGGCGATCGTCGCCACCCGTGCGCGCGACCTTCGCCGCATGGAGCGCGCCTACCGCCGGCTCGAGGCCCACCTGCCCTCCGAGTGCCCCGCCTTCTTCGAACGGGCAAACCACCAGGTGTCGGGGCTGGGCTTCTCGGTCGAGGCCCGGGCACTGGTCCGCGTCCGGATGCAGCGCTGGTCGCGCGCGGCGCAGCCGGGAGACCCGCAGTCGTGAAGTGGCTGTTCGACCTGTTGCCGCTGGTCCTGTTCTTCGTCGCCTACAAGCTCGCCGGGGTCTTCACGGCGACGGCCGTCGCCATCGTGGCGACCCTCGGGCAGGTGCTGTGGCTGAGGCTCAAGGGCCGCCCCGTGGATACCGCCCTGTGGGTCAGCCTGGGCGTCGTCGTGGTCTTCGGCGGCGCGACGCTGCTGCTGCACGACGAGGCGTGGATCAAGTGGAAGCCCACCGTGCTCTACCTGCTGCTCGCCGCCGGCCTGCTGTTCGCGCAGTTCGCGCTCGGCCGCAACCCGATGCGCGCGATGATGGGCAAGCAGGTCACGATGCCCGACCGCGCCTGGCACTGGCTGGGGCTCTCGTGGGCCGCGTTCTTCGCGGGGCTGGCGGCTCTCAACCTGTTCGTCGCGAGCCGCTTCTCCACCGATGCGTGGGTGAACTTCAAGCTGTTCGGCGTCACGGCCCTGATGCTGATTTTCGTGTTCGCGCAAGCGCTGGTCATCGCCCGCGTCGGCGATGCGGTGGACGAGGCCCCGCCTGCGGACGCCGGCGACGCCCCACCGCCTCCGCCCGCGGGACCGCCCCGATGAGCGCCCGTCCCCCGGTCGCCGACGAGCTGCGCGAGCGGCTGTCCGTGCTCGCGCCGACACGGCTGGAACTCACCGACGACAGCGCGCTGCATGCCGGCCATCCGGGGGCCGCGGGCGGGGGCGGCCATTTCCGGATCGCGATCACCAGCATGTCTTTTTCCGGACGCAATCGGCTGGAGCGGCACCGTCTGGTGTACGCTGCGGTCGGGGACCTGGTGCCCGGCCGGGTGCACGCGCTGGCGATCGATGCGCGAGCCCCGGGCGAGCCCGGAGCCTGACCGTCGCGCGGGCCGCGCACGGGCACGAACCCGCGCCACCGCCCGGCGCCCCCCCACCGGCAACACCCGCCCGCACGGCGAATCGTATCCCGCCCATCCACGGAGTCCACCGACATGCGCAAGCCCGCCATGACCGCCCTGCTCGCCGCCGCGTTCGCCGCCGCGACCCTCCTGACCCCGGGGGCCGCCACGGCACAGGGCGGCGGTGCGGGTACGGCGGCCCGGGTCAATGGCGTCGCCATTCCGCAGAGCCGCGTGGACCTCCTGGTGCGCCAGCAGGTCGGTCGCGGCGCGCCGGACAACGCCGAGTTGCGCGCCCGGGTGCGCGACGAGCTCATCAGCATCGAGGCCGTCAGCCAGGAGGCCGTACGCCGTGGGCTCGAGATGACGCCGGACGTGCAGGCGCAGATCGAATTCGCGCGCCAGCAGATCCTCGCGCAGGCCTACATCTCGCAGGCGCTGCAGAAGAACCCGGTGGGCGAAGCGACGCTCAAGGCCGAGTACGACAAGATCCGCAGCTCGCTCGGTGACCGCGAGTACCGGGTGCGCCATATCCTGGTGAAATCCGAGTCCGACGCCAAGGA
>Ga0315900_10011684_pt1 | contig 10856 bp, 12 predicted proteins | sample LakEriMetagenome_FD_203521 | JGI IMG/M metagenome (GOLD analysis project Ga0315900, IMG submission 203521) | Freshwater fungal communities from buoy surface, Lake Erie, Ohio, United States - Buoy 12 MA114 | ecosystem: Environmental > Aquatic > Freshwater > Lake > Lake biofilm | place: USA: Lake...
TTCACGGAAGACCCCTTCACGCTGCAACTTCTTCTTAAGCGCCTTCAGCGCCTGATCAACATTGTTGTCACGAACGACGACTTGCACGCGGCACAACCCCCTTCATGGATCGCTGGTTCAAAGCAAAAGACGCGCAGCCGGTTTCCCGGCGCCCGTCCAGACAAAAAGCCTTAGCACAGTGATTCCCCGCGCCGGAAGCCCCTTTCAAGGCTTTTTGGGGCCAATTATATAAAAAGCGCAATTCTGTCGCGGGAATGTCATGGCCATTCTGAAAATCGCCCGGCTGGGCCACCCCGTGCTGCTACAACGGGCGGAAGCGGTGGCGGACCCGACGGCGCCCGAGATGCGCCGCCTGGTCACTGATATGGTGGAAACCCTGACAGATATTGGCGGGCTTGGCCTGGCCGCCCCGCAAGTCCATGCTTCCCTTAGGCTTTTCATCTGGCGCACGGCAGCGGGCGGGCATTCCGCCCTGTTCAACCCTGAAATTCAGCCGATTGGAGAGGAGGTCGAGGAAGCCTGGGAAGGCTGCCTCTCCATCCCCGGCCTACGCGGCGCGGTGCAGCGCCCGGCCCGAATTGCCTTTCGCGGCCAGGATATCGCCGGCACCTGGATCGAAGGTGAAGCCGCCGGCACCGCCGCACGGGTCATGCAGCATGAACATGACCATCTTGAAGGTATCCTCTATCCTATGCGCATGACGGATTTGTCTCGCCTTGGGTTTGTTGAGGAATTGGCCCGGTTCAACCCACCAAAACCCGTTGATAATGAAAGACAAAAACCATGATGGAAGCCGGACCGGATCGTGATGCGCGGGATGCCGCGCTGGATGCCATTCTGCCGCTGGTGCCGCTTTATGGCTGGCAGGGCAGCGCCATTGCCGACGGGCTGAAGGATGCCGGCATGGCGCCGGAAGATGCCGAATGGATGTTCCCGCGCGGTGCGATTTCGGCGATTGAAGCCTGGATAGACTTGGCCGACCGGCGCATGGAAGCCGCGGGCCTCGCCGCCGATATGGGCGGCATGCGCACCCATGAACGCGTCCGCTTCCTGATCAAGGCGCGGCTGGAAGCGGCTGAACCGCACCGCGATGCGCTCCGCGCCGCGCTTTCCCTGCTCGCATTGCCATGGAACGCGCCGATCGCCGCGCGCAGCCTGGCGCGCAGCGTAAGCGCCATTTGGTATGCGGCGGGCGATAAATCCGCCGATTTTTCCTGGTATACGCGCCGCGCGACTTTGGCTGCCATCTACAGCGCAACCCTGGCCTTTTGGCTAAGCGGCCGGGGCGATGGGCTGGATGCGGCGCTGGAATTCCTCGACCGGCGGCTGGCCGACCATGCCTGCTTCCAAAAGGGGCTCGCCCGCTTCAAGCCACGCGCAGCCTGATCGGGCGCTTTGGTTCCATTCACGCAGGCAAACCCCTATACCGGCCAAGACGTCATTTGCGGCGGCCGATTCGCTGCCCTCTGGCCATGAGAGGATGAATTCGATGGGTTTGAAGCGTGTGCTTATGGCGGCGATGCTGCCGATTCTTTTTGCCGGGCCTGTTTTGGCGAGTACCTGCCTGCGCCCTGAGGAAAGAAAGGCCGCGGATACCTGGGCCATGAACAGCTACCTCAGGGTTATCGGAATGCAGTGCAAAATCGATCGCGCGCGGATGATCGATGCTTTTCAACCCCATAGTGGCGAACTCTCGGTGGCGGCCAATGTCATTCAGGGCTATTTCCGCCGCGCCTATGGCGGGGCCGGGCAGACCCGGTTCGATCAATACTACACCAATATCTCACAGGATCATGCCATGGATGCGACACGCGCCGGGGCCTATTTCTGCCGTGACGCGGATGTGATCCTCACGCAGATCAGGGCCCTGCCCCCCGGGCAATTGGCGCAGTTTTCCGTCAAACAGAATATCATCCAGCCGATTGCAGCGCCTGATTGCGGCGCCGGGGCTGCTGCGTCGCCGCGGGCTGCCAATACTGCCCGGCGCTAAATGCCAAAGGCGCTGGGCTGGAAGCTGATATCCAGCCAGCGCCTACTGCCCAGCCTGTAAGAAATCAGGGACTTTCCCCTCATCCCCCTTGACGTCCACGCCGTCTTCAGTAGGAAGGCGGTCGAAAATCCCGCTGCATTTTGGCAGCGAGCCGGAGTTGTGAGCCATGGCCAAGTCAAACACTATTCTCATTCGCCTCGTCAGCAGCGCTGAGACGGGCTATTTCTACGTCACCAAAAAGAACACTCGGAACATGACCGGGAAGATGGAAAAGAAGAAGTATGATCCCGTGGCGCGCAAGCACGTCGTGTTTCGCGAAGCCAAGATCAAATAACTGGTCATTAGGTCGTCTCCCGTTCACCCTTCTTCGCGGGACACCGTCTAGGCCTTTGTTCCAGCACAATTTCTGCGGCGCCAAGTGAAGCCACTTGGCGCTCATTTGTATTGACCGGGTTGTCCTGATCCGGCCAGTCAGCGGCCGCGCCTTACCCTTAATTTTGCCTAGGGGTTTCGCGGGGCACGCGGCCCCTTACGGCTGAAACATTTGCGACCCGGGCGTGCTCGCCAGCTTCAGACTGGCCGCCAATCCGCCGCATCTGCGGCTTCTACCCTATTCCGGCCGAGCGCCTTGGCGCGATACATGGCTGAATCGGCTGCCGCTATAAGCGCCTCACCTTCTGAATTACTCGCCGATAAGGCGCTACCGATACTCACGGTGACCGGCAGCTTGGCCTGGCCAAGATCAATCGGGCGCTCACCTATGGCGACGCGTAGCCTTTCGGCGATGACGGCGGTTTCCTCGGCGCCCGCGCCCGACATCACCACAAGAAATTCCTCACCACCGTAACGCGCCACAATATCGGAAGCGCGCACATGTTCGCGCAGCCGCGCCGCGACCTCACGCAGCGCCGCATCGCCCGCCGCATGACCATAATAATCATTGAGCGGCTTGAAGCGATCCACATCAATCATCAGCACGCCGCAGGCCGTGCCTGCACGCAGCAGGGATTCCAGATGCCGAAAGACGTAACGGCGATTACGCAGCCCTGTCAGTGCATCGGTAACGGCCAGTTCCAAGGAACGGTCGAATTCCGCCCTAAGGCGCAGCTGATAGCGCCGGCGCCGCACCTGGTTGCGCACACGCGCACGCAATTCCTGTTCATTGATCGGGCGCAGCACGTGATCGGAAGCGCCCAATTCGAAGGCGCGCAAGACAAGGTCTCTTTGCTCCTCATCCGCAATCAGCATCAGCGGCAGATCGCGCGTTTCCGCTTCTGCCCGCAGCCGAGACGCCAAGCGCAGCGGATCACCTTCCGGCATGGGCAGCGATGTCAGCACCAAATCATAATGTGCATTGGGGTCCTGCAACCTTGCCCAGACCAGCTTTTCATCACGGTATTGCTCAAGCTCCATGCCATCCGTAGCCAGGGCAGCGGATAAAGCCGCTGCTTCGGCCGCGTTATCCGAAAGCAACAGAACCTTCGCACCCTCAAAATCCTCAGGCGGTGCGCTCGGTGGCTCAAAGCCCAGATCGCGCACGGTCTCAGCGCGAAGCCGCCAGGCATCCAGCACCTGCTTCACGCGCAGCAGGGCGCGCAGACGGGCGAAAAGTGTTGCCTGATCCACGGGCTTCACCAGGAAATCATCTGCCCCGGCATCCAGGCCGCGCACCCTTTCATGCTGGTCATTCAGGGATGTCACCATCACCACCGGAATATGCGCGGTGGCGGGTTGCGCCTTCAGCCGCCGGCAGGCTTCGAAGCCATCCATCACCGGCATCAGCACATCCAACAGGATGATATCAGGCGACCAACGCTGGGCGAGCGTAATGGCCTCAGCGCCCGAAGCAGCGCCGACAACTTCAAAATACTCATCCTGCAAACGGGCTTCGAGCAGCTTTCGGTTCGCCGCGCTGTCATCCACCACAAGCACCCGCGCGGTCATGCCAGGGACACTCCTCCACACGGCATTGCACGCACAGACGCAAGCGCCCTTGCCGTGGGCGGCAAGGGTAATGAAGGCCGGCGAGCAGATGACCGGTAGTGAACAGTTCGGCAGGTTCTTCCCATGCGGGAAATATGTCCCGAAATCACGCGGAAAGATAGAGTGTTGAAAGGGCTAGGCGGCTCATCTCAGCCGCTGGAAAGCACGGCTTCTCGGCCATCAAGGTGGCATAAATGGGCGATCAGGCGGGGGCTTGGGCTTTGGCGCAGCTTGATGGCTTCGGCCAAGCCACGCGCCACGATCGCCTCTCGCAATGCATCCATATCAGGGTGTTGGGCTTCAAGGCCGGTCAGCCGCCAACCGCAGTCGGGGATCTGCGCGGCGGCGCGCGCCCCATCCCATTGAATGAGCGGGGGGATCAGATTGCCCATATCCTGGCGCTGCGGCGGGAAGGCCATGCGCCAGGAAAGCGCACCGCGGCTCATGGCCCGGATGGTACCACCATGCGATTCGCCAAGCCGCGCCACCACCGCCTCAAGCGCGGGGGTTGCCGCGACATAGGCAATCAATTGCGGTTCCGCTTCCAGCGCGAGCTTGAGCGAAGGGTCATCCAAATCAAAAGGACGGGGATGCGCGGTGTTTCCCTGGGCGGGATCAGGGGCGATGATTTCAATGTATTGGCTGGGGCCAAGGCCCAGCAGCATGTTATGGGTGCCCACCCCCGGATGGGCGCCGCCAGCCACGGGCCGCACCCCCAAATGGCGTTCCAGATAGGCAGCACCGGCATCAAGTGTCGCGGCGCCAATCACAAGGTGGTCAATTTCGGCCATTGTTCATTCCCCCAAAAGGCCGACCCGGCATGAAAGCCTCGGCGCTTGGTTTTGCCCAGAGAACATCCTGGTAGGTTCATTATGGATTGGGGATCGGTGCCGGTATTGACCAAGATCAAGAATTATCCGCCATGCCGATCAGGACCATGGAGCATTTCAGTGCAAAGCCCGGTCGTCCCTGCAATGGGATCATGCGATCAAGCCGACAGATCACCTGATCACCCATCACGATGTTTCTGGCGCCCACTGGCAGCAAGGCGAACGATATCCCAAGCCCAACCGTGATCGGCACCGAAATGGCCGCAGCTTGCAGCGTGGTGGCGAGGCCATCCAAGGCCAAACAATCGATCGGCGATGTTGCAACAAGCGAAAACGCGCGATTCTTTCGGGTGCTGAAGCAGGCTTTCAAAATCTAAGCCTGGATCAAAGCGCCCCCACCCCAACAATCCTATAATCAAACACCCCGCCATCGGGCTCGGTGATGGTCACATGCTCGCCCGGCCGGATGGGGCTGGTGCCGGGGTCAAAACGCGCCTCAGGCGCATCAAACCGCTCGGCCAGGCTGCCGCTGAAGCGGATGAACCAGCCATTATCGCCATCGAATTGCACATCACCCTGTTCGGGTGGCGCATCCGGGCGATAGCGCCGCGCGCGCCAAGGCGAAGGGTCCTCGGCCCAGGCTTTCGCATCCGCGTGGCCGCCGGCATCCAGGACAAGCTCAATCTCGTAGCGGTGATCCACGCAGCCCAAGGGAAAACCTGGCCCCGCCACCAGGGAGAGTGTCACCAACATACGGTCCATGCACACCTCCTGCTTTTCTGGCCGGTAAATGGGAAGGGGGCAGACGCAGCCCCAATCACATTTCAGATCGCGACCTTCACGCCCAGCTCTACCACGCGATCCGAAGGAATGCGGAAGAATTCCGTGGCCGAGAGCGAATTGCGGCTGAGCAGCATGAAAAGCCCCTGCCGCCAGCGCGACATTTTAGGCACGGCCGCTGCCACCACCGTCTCCCGCCCGAGGAAATAGGAGGTCTGCATCGGTTCATAGGGAATGCCCAATTCGGCCAATGCTTCAAGCTCGCGCGGGATATTGGGGCTTTCCTGAAAACCGTAGCGGAGCGCGATGCGATAAATATTGGGGGCCAATTCCTCAACCGCACGGCGGCGATCGGGCCCCACCTGCGGCACATCCTCATTGGTAACAGTCAGGAAGAGCACGCGTTCATGCAAAACCTTGTTGTGCTTAAGGTTATGCAATAACGCGCCGGGCAGGAATTCGGCCTGGCTGGTCATGAACACAGCCGTGCCGGGCACACGCACGGTGCGTGATTGCGGCAGGCGCGCAATGAAGGATTTCAGCGGCAGCCCATCCTGGCGGATGCGCGCGAACAGCAATTCCCGCCCGCGATGCCAAGTCAGCATGATGGTGAACAGCACAACACCAAGCACCAGCGGCACATAGCCGCCATCGGGAATTTTGAGCACGTTGGAAAGGAAGAACGCCAGATCAAGCGCCAGCAGCGGCAGGAAAACGCCAAGCACGCCAAGCAAGGGCCACCCGAACTTCCGGTGAAACACAACGATAGCGAGTAATGTGGTGCAGACAAAAGTCCCCGTTACTGCAATGCCATAGGCAGCCGCCAGGCGTTCAGAGTCACGGAAAGTCACTACCAGAATCAACACACCGATCAGGAGCGCGAAATTCACCTGCGGCATATAAATCTGGCCTTCTTCCGTATCGCTGGTGTGGCGCACCACCAGCCGCGGCATGAAGCCAAGCTGCACGCATTGCCGCGCAATGGTATAGGCGCCGGAAATCATCGCCTGACTTGCAATGATAGTGGCGGCAGTGGCCAAGAATACCAAAGGCAGGCGGAACCATTCCGGCGCCAGCAAAAAGAACGGATTTTCGAGCGAAGCCGGATCGCGCAGCAAAAGCGCGCCCTGGCCAAGGTAATTCAGCACCAGCGCCGGTAGCACAATCACAAGCCAAGCCCAGCGAATGGGTCGGCGCCCGAAATGCCCCATATCGGCGTAAAGCGCTTCGGCCCCGGTCACTGCCAGCACCACGGAACCAAAGGCGATGAAGGCCATAAGCTTGTAATGCAGGCAGAAGCTGATGGCCCAATGCGGAGAAACCGCCGCCAGCACGCCCGGGTTATGCAGCACTTCCCAAAGCCCAAGCAGCCCCAGCACCAAAAACCAGGTGGCACAAATGGGCCCGAAGATCGCCCCCATTTTCGCCGTGCCGCGATATTGCACCAGAAACAGCGCCAGCAGGATCACCACTGAAATCGGCAATACCGCCTTTTCCAGATGGGGAGAGACAACCTTGAGCCCCTCAACCGCCGAAAGCACGGAAATCGCCGGCGTGATGATGCCATCACCAAAGAACAGGCAGGCGCCGGCAATGCCAATCAGCGCCAAAGCCCAGCGCAGCCGCGCATTTTCAACGCTGCGCTGCGCCAGCGCCATCAGCGCGAGGATACCGCCCTCGCCCCGGTTATCGGCGCGCAGCACGAAAGCGACATACTTTACAGTGACCGTCAGGATGAGCGACCAGATGATGAGGCTGAGCAGGCCCAGAACCTCCCAGGCCTCAACGCCACCATCCTCAAAATGGTTCGCGGCGGCGCGCATGGCGTAAAGTGGGGAGGTGCCAATATCCCCATAAACCACGCCCAGAACCGCCAGGATCAGGACAAGCGAAGGGGCGCTACGCTCGGTAGCGGCGGGGCTGCTCATGGCGTTCTTGCCTTCCTGGGAATCATTGCCGCGCAATCTGCCCCGTCAGCCAAGGATTGCAAGGCATTTGCCCCGCATGCCGCGCATGGCGGGCATTCAATGCCCGCGCAGGATCTGGCTCAAAAACAGCTTGAGCCGATCGGTCTTTGGTGCGTTGAAGACCTGATCGGGGGTGCCGACTTCCACCACCTCCCCCTGGTCCATAAACACGACGCGATCCGCCACCTGGCGGGCGAAGCCCATTTCATGGGTCACCACCATCATGGTCATGCCCGTGCCGGCCAATTCCACCATCACATCCAGCACTTCCTTGATCATTTCGGGATCGAGCGCTGAGGTGGGTTCGTCGAACAGCATGATCTTGGGGCGCATGCAAAGGGCGCGCGCAATCGCCACACGCTGCTGCTGCCCGCCGGAAAGCTGACCCGGATATTTCTTGGCCTGTTCTGGGATCTTGACCCGCGCCAGCAATTCCATCGCCAGTTCTTCCGCATCCTTCTTCGGCATCCGGCGCACCCAAATGGGCGCCAGGGTGCAGTTTTCCAGCACGGTCAGATGCGGAAAAAGATTGAAGGATTGGAACACCATGCCAACTTCGCGGCGGATCGCATCCAGCGCGCGCACATCATCGGAAAGTTCGATCCCTTCAACCGCAATGCGGCCTTCCTGGTGCATTTCCAGCCGGTTGATGCAGCGGATCATGGTGGATTTGCCAGAACCTGATGGGCCGCACACCACCACCCTTTCGCCGGGGGCGACAGACAGGTTCACATCGCGCAGCACATGCAGCGCGCCGAACCATTTGTTGACGCCAGCCAATTCAATGGCGGGGGGCGCATCGGCCTGGACGGCGGAAGCGACATGGGCAAGATCAGCGGAAGCGCTCATGATTGTTTTCCCGGGATTCAGCGATGGCGATGGCGGTTTAACTCCGCCTCCAACCCGCGGCTGTATTTGGACATGGCGTAGCAAAAAACCAGATAGATGCTGCCGATAAAGACATAAACCTCAACGCCGAAGCCCTGCCAGGCGGGCTCCACAATCGCGGTCTTGCCGGCGGTCAGCAAATCGAAAATGCCGATGATCAGCACCAGCGATGTATCCTTGAAGAAGCCGATGAAGGTATTCACCAAGGGCGGGATCACCATGCGCAAAGCCTGGGGCAGGATGATCAGCCCGGTCTTCTGCCAGAAGGACAGGCCCATGGCATCGGCAGCCTCATACTGACCCTTGGGCAGTGCTTGCAGGCCGCCGCGCACTACCTCGGCCAGATAGGCACCGGCGAATAGAATGATGGCAATCTGTGCGCGGAGCAGCTTATCAATATTCATCCCCTCTGGCAGGAACAGCGGGAACATGACGCTTGCCATGAACAGCAGGCTGATCAGCGGCACGCCGCGGATCAATTCCACGTAAAGCACACAAAGCACCTTGATGGCGGGCAGCGATGAACGCCGGCCAAGTGCCACCAGGATGGAAAGCGGAAAGGCAAAAGCGAGCCCGAAGGTCGCCAGGATCAGCGTAATCGGCAAACCGCCCCAGCGTTCCTGCGGCACATAGGAAAGGCCGAATACGCCACCCCACATCAGCACGCCAATCGCGGTCAGCATGGCAATCCAGATCAGCGCCAATTCCCAGCGCCAGAAACGGCGCATGGCGGAAATCACATACAGCACCACGAACAGCACACAGGCCAAGGCCGGGCGCCAATGCTGTTCATAGGGATAGGTGCCAAACAGCATGAAGCGGTGCTTTTCGCCAATTACAGCCCAGCAGGCGCCAGAACCCTGCAAATCCCGGCAGCTCTGCGTCTGCGGCCCCTGCGCATTGGACGGCACGGACCAGATGGCATTCACGAAGGCCCAATCAACGAAGGACAAGGCCATCTTGATCAATAGATAGCCAAGCGCCAGCGTCACGGCCGTGGAAAGCCAGCCGGAAAACAGATTGGCCCTGGCCCAGGCAATCGGCCCCACCGCCGTAATCGGCGGCTTGCGGGGCCCCGTGGAAATGCTTGCGTTGCTCATGGCTGGCCCCCTTACCGTTCAACCAGCGCGATGCGCGCATTATACCAATTCATGAATAGGCTGATCGAAAGGCTGATCGTCAGATAGACCGCCATGATGATGGCAATGCCTTCAATCGCCTGTCCCGTCTGATTGAGTGTCGTATTGGCGATGGACACAATATCCTGATAGCCAATCGCCACCGCGAGCGAGGAATTCTTCGTCAGGTTCAGGTAATTCGACGTCATGGGCGGGATGATGACGCGCAGCGCCTGCGGCATGACAATCTGCCGCAGCACCGAACCATGTTTCAACCCCAGCGCCTGTGCCGCTTCCCATTGCCCGTGATTGACTGACATGATGCCGGCGCGCACCACTTCCGCGATGAAGCCTGCCGTATAGGTCACAAGGCCGATCAGCAGCGCGAAATATTCGGGGCTGATGTTCATACCGCCGCGGAAATTGAAACCGCGCAGGACAGGGTATTCAATCTCCCACGGCGCGCCCATCGCATACCAAGCCACCATCGGCAGGACCAGCAGCAACCCAAGAGCAGTAGGCCAAACCTTACGCGGCTGGCCATCTTCCATCTGCTTGGCGCGTGCCATGCGCGCATAAAGCCAGGTGCCGATGATCCCGAGCAAAAACGCGACCAAGGCCGCCGTATGCGCGTTTTCCCAGATCAGCGCCGGCAACTTCAGGCCACGATTGGAAAGCACCACGCCTTCAACAGGCTTTAGCGCCTGGCGCGGCCCGGGCAGGCCCTGCAAAATCGTGTACCAGAACAGCAATTGCAGCAGCAGCGGCAGATCGCGAATGATCTCGATATAGGCGCCGGCAATGCGCGAGAGCAGGAAATTCTTCGAAAGCCGTGCAATGCCAATCGCGGTGCCGAGGATAGTCGCCAGCACCACGCCAATCACCGCGACCTTCAGCGTATTGAGCACACCCACCAGAAGTGCACGGGCATAGGTATTCGTTGGATCATAGGGGATCAGGCTTTCGGCGATGGGCAAACCTGCTTCGCGATCAAGGAAGCCAAAGCCGGTCGCAATCCGCCGCACCGCCAGATTGTGGGACGTATTGCTCCAAAGCCAATAGATCAGGCTGCCAACAGCCGCGACGACCACGATTTGCCAGAAAATGCCGCGCACCCGTTCATCCGACCAGGAAAGCCGGAGCGGGCGTTTGGGCGGACGCCGCTTATAGCGCGGATCGCTCGTCGTTTCGGACATTATGCGCCTCTCCTGCATTCTTGCCCGGCCTTGGGGGCGGGATAGTTCCTTTGCAACTTCATGGCTGCTGCTTTGGTAAGCACTGCGTTACCGGATAGCAGGCC
>Ga0315900_10011686_pt1 | contig 10855 bp, 2 predicted proteins | sample LakEriMetagenome_FD_203521 | JGI IMG/M metagenome (GOLD analysis project Ga0315900, IMG submission 203521) | Freshwater fungal communities from buoy surface, Lake Erie, Ohio, United States - Buoy 12 MA114 | ecosystem: Environmental > Aquatic > Freshwater > Lake > Lake biofilm | place: USA: Lake...
AAATATCATAGTCAGTCTTGCTTAACAATCCAGCAGTTGTTCCTGATTCGGATGCCAAAGGTATCGTTAAAGAAATGGTAGGGTTTGAAGTTGCATTGGCAACTGTAGAAGAAAATGTGCTTCCACTTGCTGTTACTGAAATTGGGTTAATGCTTGTAACCGTTCCACCACTTCCTGTAGCAGAAACAGTAATTGAACCGTTACCATTTGTTATTGTAACTCCACTACCTGCAGTTAAAGTAGTCTTGGACAATGTACCACTAGTCGTTCCAATTAATACTTGCCCATCTGTATAAGTTGATTGTCCTGTACCTCCATTAATAACCGGAATAACGCCTGATATTTTATCACCAGATACACTAGTAGATTGAAGAAAATCATTAACAAACTTAGTCGTTGCAACCTGCGAATTATTACTACTAGTAGATGCTGTTGGCGCAGTTGGAACACCTGTTAGGGATACATTTTCAATTGTTTTATTCGTCAAGGTTTCTGTACCTGCTAATGTTGCTAGTGTACCTGTTGTTGGTAAAGTAACATTTGTAGCTCCAGTACTAGTTATTGTAGTACTAAAATTTCCGGCAGTAATCAAATTTCCTCCCAAGGTGATTGTTTTACTTCCATTATTGACACCAGTGCCTCCATAAGTCCCTCCAATTGGCTGTGTTAAGTCAGCTGTGCCATCAAAATTATTTCCATAAATATTTCTAGCATTTTGTAATTGTGTTGTTGTACTTGCATTACCTGCTAAACTTGCTGTAATAGTACCCGCACTAAAATTATCACTCGCATCTCTTTTAACGATTGTACTAGGAGTATTAGTTGAAGTTGCAGAAGCAATATTGCTAGCAATTGTAGTAATAGTAGATGAGCTAACACCACCTACAGTATTTACTCTTGGTACATCTGCTGTACCGCCTAAATCACCTGCTAATAGTATTATACCTTTTTCAGTTGCTGTTGCACCTGTTGCAGAACTTGATATCTGTGCACGAACAAAGGCCGCAGTAGCAACTTGTGTTCCAATCGCATCAGCAGCAGGTGTTGGTGCGGTTGGTGTTCCAGTTAAAGAAGGTGACGAGATAGTTGGGGATACAATTGTTTTATTCGTCAAAGTTTCTGTACCTGCTAAAGTTGCTATTGTACCAGTTGTAGGTAAAGTAATATTTGTCGGACCTGTACTTGTTAAAGTGGTGCTGAAATTACCAGCAGTAGTGAAATCACTTGCAGTTAAAATATTTCCACCTAAAGTGATCGTTTTACTTCCATTGTTTATACCTGTTCCACCATAAGTACCTGCAATTGCTTGCTCTAAATTAGCAGTACCATTAAATGAATTACCGTATATCGTTCTTGCAGATTCTAATTGTGTAGTTGTACTTGCATTACCTGCTAAATTTGCAGTAATAGTTCCAGCACTAAAATTTCCACTCGCATCTCTTTTAACTAATGTTGTAGCTGAATTCGTAGAAGTAGCAGCATTGATTGTTGTATTAATTGTAGCAACTGTTGAAGAACTTACCCCTCCTACACTATTTACAGTCGGTAAATCAGCGGTACCACCTAAGTCATTGGCTAGTTTTATAATACCTTTTGCAGTTGTAGTTGCTGGAGTGGCTGCACTTGTAATCTGAGATTTAACAAAGGCTGCTGTAGCCACTTCTGTACTATTTGCATCAGCAGCTGGAGTTGGCGCTGTAGGCGATCCTGTTAATGATGGTGATGATATAGTTGGTGAAACTATTGTTTTATTAGTTAAGGTTTCTGTGCCTGTTAATGTTGATATCGTACCTGTAGTTGGTAAAGTGATATTGGTTACACCTGTACTTGTTAAAGTTGTACTGAAATTACCAGCAGTAGTGAAATCACTTGCAGTTAATACATTCCCACCTAAGGTGATTGTTTTACCAGAATTATTTACACCAGTACCTCCAAACTGCCCAGCTATTGCTTGTGTTAAATTGGCTGTTCCATCAAATGAATTACCATAGATCGTTCTAGGTGTTTGCAATTGTGTTGTAGTGCTTGCATTACCGGCTAAACTAGCAGTGATTGTTCCAGCAATAAAATTTCCACTCGCATCTCTCTTAACTAATGTTGTAGCTGAATTCGTAGAAGTAGCAGCATTGATTGTTGTATTAATTGTAGCAACTGTTGAGGAACTTACACCTCCTACACTATTCACTGTTGGCAAATCCGCTGTACCGCCTAAATCGTTGGCTAATTTAATGATGCCTTTAGCAGTTGTTGTTGCATCTGTTGCTGAACTTGAAATCCTTGATTTAACAAACGCTGCAGTAGCTATTTCTGTACCATTAGCTTCAGCAGTTGGAGTTGGCGCTGTAGGCGATCCTGTTAATGATGGTGATGATATAGTTGGTGAAACTATCGTTTTATTAGTTAAAGTTTCTGTTCCAGATAAAGTTGCAATTGTACCTGTTGTTGGCAAGGTCACATTTGTTACACCCGTACTGGTTAAATTTGTGCTGAAATTGCCTGAAGTTGTGAAATCATTTGCTGTTAATATATTACCGCCTAATGTAATTGTTTTACTACCATTGTCTACTCCTGTACCTCCATAAGTTCCTCCAATAGCTTGTGCCAGGTTGGCTGTGCCATCAAATGAATTACCATATATTGTTCTAGCCGTTTCTAATTTTGTTGTTGTACTAGCATTACCTGCTAAATTACCTGTCACATTACCAACCACATTACCTGTTAAATTACCGGTAACGTTACCAGTTAAATTACCAGTCACATTACCTGTGACATTTCCGGTTAAACTACCTGTGACATTACCAACTAGGTTTCCAGTAACAACTCCTGCACTAAAATTACCACTTCCATCTCTTTTAACTAAAGTATTGACAGTACTGCTTGAAGTTGCAGCATTAATAGTTGTATTAATTGTAGTGATAGTAGATGAACTTACACCGCCAACACTATTTACTGTTGGCAAATCTGCTGTACCACCTAAATCATTCGCTAATTTGATGATACCTTTTGCAGTTGTTGTCGCATCTGTTGCTGCATTTGTAATCTGAGATTTTACAAATTGTGCTGTAGCCACCTCTGTACTATTTGCGTTTGCAGCTGGAGTTGGAGCAGTAGGACTGCCTGTTAAGGAAGGAGATGAAATTGTTGGTGATACAATTGTTTTATTTGTTAAGGTTTCTGTACCTGATAATGTTGCAATCGTACCGGTTGTTGGCAAGGTCACATTCGTTGCACCTATACTTGTTAATGTAGTACTAAAATTACCAGCAGTTGTAAAGTCACTTGCTGTTAAAATATTACCACCTAAAGTGATTGTTTTATTTCCGTTATTAACACCTGTTCCTCCATAAGTACCTCCTATTGCTTGTGATAAATCTACACTGCCGTCAAACGCATTACCATAGATTGTTTTTGTTGCAGCTAATTTTGTAGCTGTACTTGCATTGCCTGCTAAATTTGCAGTTACAGTTCCAGCACTAAAATTACCACTACCATCTCTTTTAACTAATGTATTAGCTGTATTACTTGAAGTAGCAGCGGCTATATCAGATGCAATTTCAGCAATTGTTGCAGAACTTACCCCTCCAATGCTATTGGATGATGCAGTTATTCTGGATAAAACAAATGCCGCAGTTGCTACCTCAGTGTTAGTAGCAGCATCTGAAGGTGTAGTCGCTGTAGGACTTCCTGTTAGAGATGCACTTACTAATGTTTTATTGGTTAAAGTCTCTGTACCTGTTAATGTTGCAATCGTACCTGTTGTTGGCAAGGTTATATTTGTTACACCTGTACTAGTTAGGGTTGTACTAAAACTACCTGCTGTTGTGAAATCACTTGCTGTTAAAATATTACCACCTAAGGTGATTGTTTTACCAGAATTATTTACACCAGTACCTCCAAACTGTCCAGCTATTGCTTGCGTTAAATTTGCGGTACCATCAAATGAATTACCATAGATCGTTCTTGCTGTTTCTAATTTTGTTGTTGTGCTGGCATTACCTGCTAAATTACCTGTCACATTTCCTACCACATTACCCGTTAAATTACCTGTCACATTTCCTACCACATTTCCAGTTAATGATGCTGTAATATTTCCTGCACTAAAATTGCCACTCGCGTCTCTTTTAACTAAGGTACTGACTGTATTAGTGGCAGTAGCTGCATTGATTGTTGTATTGATTGTTCCTACTGTTGAAGAACTAACCCCTCCTACACTATTCACTGTTGGCAAGTCTGCTGTGCCGCCTAAGTCATTTGCTAATTTAATGATACCTTTTGCAGTTGTAGTTGCTGGAGTAGCAGCACTTGTAATCTGAGATTTAACAAAGGCTGCTGTAGCAACTTCTGTACTATTTGCATCAGCAGCTGGTGTTGTTGCAGTTGGGCTACCTGTTAAAGAAGGAGATGAAATTGTAGGCGAAGTGATTGTTGGTGATACAATCGTTTTATTGGTTAATGATTCTGTGCCAGATAATGTTGCAATTGTTCCAGTGGTTGGTAAGGTTACATTTGTAACTCCAGTGCTAACTAATGTTGTACTATAACTACCTGATGTAGTAAAATCATTTGCTGTTACTATATTACCTCCTAAAGTGATTGTTTTACCAGAATTATTTACACCAGTACCTCCATAAGTGCCCGCAATAGCTTGTGTTAAGTTTGCAGTTCCATCAAATGAATTACCATAGATCGTTCTTGATGTTTGTAATTGTGTTGTGGTACTTGCATTACCAGCTAAATTTCCTGTTACATTACCTACAACATTACCAGTTAAATTACCAGTGACATCTCCTGTAACGTTACCTGTTAAAGCTGCAGTAACAGTTCCCGCACTAAAATTTCCACTCGGATCTCTTTTAACTAATGTATTAACTGTATTATTTGAAGTAGCAGCATTAATTGTTGTATTAATTGTAGCAACTGTTGAAGAACTTACCCCTCCTACACTATTTACAGTCGGTAAATCAGCGGTACCACCTAAGTCATTGGCTAATTTAATGATACCTTTAGCAGTTGTTGTTGCATCTGTTGCTGCATTTGATATCTGAGATTTAACAAAGGCTGCTGTAGCCACTTCTGTACTATTTGCATCAGCAGCTGGTGTTGTTGCAGTTGGGCTACCTGTTAAAGAAGGTGACGAGATAGTTGGGGATACAATTATTTTATTCGTCAAAGTTTCTGTGCCTGCTAATGTTGCTATTGTACCAGTTGTAGGTAAAGTAATATTTGTCGCACCTGTACTTGTTAAAGTTGTACTGAAATTACCAGCAGTAGTAAAATCACTTGCAGTTAATACATTCCCACCTAAAGTGATTGTTTTACCAGAATTATTTACACCAGTACCTCCAAACTGTCCAGCTATTGCTTGTGTTAAGTTTGCGGTTCCATCAAATGAATTACCATAGATCGTTCTAGGTGTTTGCAATTGTGTTGTAGTGCTTGCATTACCAGTTAAATTACCAGTGACATCACCCGTAACATTACCTGTTAATGCAGCTGTAACAGTTCCCGCACTAAAATTACCACTCGGATCCCTTTTAACTAATGTATTAACTGTATTATTTGAAGTAGCAGCATTGATTGTTGTATTGATTGTTCCTACTGTAGAAGAACTTACCCCTCCTATGCTATTTACTGTTGGCAAGTCTGCTGTGCCACCTAAGTCGTTGGCTAGTTTTATAATACCTTTTGCAGTGGTTGTTGCATCTGTAGCTGCGCTTGTAATCTGAGATTTTACAAAGGCTGCTGTAGCCACTTCTGTACTATTTGCATCAGCAGCAGGTGTTGGTGCAGTTGGACTTCCAGTTAAAGAAGGTGATGAAATAGTTGGTGAAGTGATTGTTGGAGAAACTATAGTTTTATTAGTTAATGACTCTGTGCCTGCTAAAGTTGATATTGTACCAGTTGTTGGCAAGGTGATATTTGTTACACCTATACTTGTTAAGGTGGTACTGAAATTACCAGCAGTAGTGAAATCACTTGCAGTTAAAACATTCCCACCTAATGTGATTGTTTTACCAGAATTATTTACACCAGTACCTCCAAACTGTCCAGCTATTGCTTGCGATAAGTTTGCACTACCATCAAATTCATTTCCATATATAGTTCTTGAGTTAGCTAATTTGGTGGATGAACTTGCATTACCCGATAAACTTGCTGTAATAGTACTAGCGCTAAAATTACCACTGGCATCTCTTTTAACTAATGTATTGGGATTATTATTTGGAGTAGCGTCTGCTATGTCTTGCGCAATTATGGCAATCGTTGATGAACTTACTCCTCCGATACTATTAGATGAAGCGGTTATACTTGTATTAACAAAAGCAGTCGTTGCAATTTGTGTATTACTAGTTCCATCTGCAGGTGTAGGAGCAGTCGGAATTCCTGTTAAAGCTGGGGATGCTACATTTGCTTTTAAATCTAATGCATTTTGAGTCGCAGTACTTATTGGCTTGTTTAAATCTGTTGTATTGTCAACATTTGTTATTCTTGAACTTATACTTATTGAATCATTCAAAATTTTAGCACGTAAAACTGATGCACTATCTAACAATGATCTATTTAAAGTGGTAGAATCTGCTTTTATCTTTGCAGCCGAATATAGACCCAGAGCCACCCAATCTGAATTACTAAGTGTAGTAGCTGATGAAGTGGAATTTAATTTATAAATTGAATCAACTGCTTGAACATACACCAACATGCCTAATTTTCTTCTTGGAGGTGTTATAGCATTACGGTCAGTAATTGATGGTACAACCATATATCCACCCTTACCTAAACTATCTAAGTGTGTAGGGTTAGTTGCTCCACTTGCTGGCGAAATAAAATCCAATAACTTAATCTGTGCATTCGTAGCAGAGTAAGTCAATTGAAAAATCACATATAGTAATACTACTTTTCTCATTATTGAATTATTAGTGTTTCATTATCAGTTCCACTGTTCTTTTGAACATATATATCATAACTAACCACATACCCTTGAGCATTGGTAAAATTTCTTGTCAGTTTATCAAAGGCTGCAATACTCTCAAATCCTCCTGCTGTAATGCTTGTAATTGTTCCAGATGTAGCACTTGGAACTGCATAAAATGCATATTTCACAGGTCCTGCACCGCCTGGGCCAGTAATTGTAAAGGAAGATTTTAATTTAGATGTCGCCCATTCTTTATTACCTCCAACAGTTGCCAATATATCTGCATCAGTGATATTAGCAGAAGAATTGGTTGTCATTCCCCAATATTTGTAAGATGCAGGTGTATAAGTTAAAGTAACTTCTGTGGTAGAGCCCGCAGTTATTATGCCAGTACTATCTGGTTGCGATAAATTATTGTTTAACACATCACCTTTCGCATAACTAGTTATTGCAGAGAAAATTCTATTTGTAGTTATATTTCTTACACTATCAACATTTACTCCAACACCTAAACTAACACCACTCTTTTTATAAGTTGTAGATATAAGTGCTCCTCCTTGATTTTGAGTGTAAGATATACTAAGTGTAACTGGAAAACTAGATCCAATTTCAACAGTATAAGGACTTGGACTAGCACTAATTGATATAGTTGGTCTATTGTAAGTTGGTGGTATAATTTTTGTTAAGATATCATTAAATACCTCGTCAATCGTTTTGCCAGCAGCAGGAATGGTTTGACCATTTGTATATTTACCAAAACTACCTCCTCCATAGTTAACTTTTAAGTCAGCAGTAAATTTATTGGATCCAGAAGATAAAGTTCCAATTCTATTTGATAAAGATGCTGTGTCAGCAGCATTTAATTTGGTTACAGAAAATTTCGCAATACTGTCAGAGAATCTCAAAATACTGTCTGAGACGTTCAAGCTCTTAACAAATAAATTACCATCTACTTTAACAGCTCCTGTTACGGATAAAGTTCCTGTTCTTGTGTTATTTGTTACTACTAAATTATCTCCAACACTCGCATCACTTGTGGCACTTAAGGTTCCTGTTCTCGTGTTGCCTGTTACTGTTAATCCATTATTTAATGTGGTCGAGTCTGCAACTGTTAATGTACTACTTAGTGTCGCGGCTCCTGTTAATGTAGTAGCACCTGTTACGGATAAAGTTCCTGTTCTTGTGTTATTTGTTACTACTAAATTATCTCCGATAGTAGCCACACCTGTTGTACTTAAAGTACCTGTATTTGTGTTGCCTGTTACTGTTAATCCATTATTTAATGTGGTCGCGTCTGCAACTATTAATGTACTACTTATTGTCGCGGATCCTGTTAATGTAGTAGCGCCCGTTACGGATAAAGTTCCTGTTCTTGTATTATTTGTCACTACTAAATTATCCCCGATTGAAGTATTACCCGTTGCACTTAAAGTGCCAGTATTTGTGTTGCCTGTTACTAATAAATTACCTCCAACACTCGCATCACTTGTGGCACTTATGGTTCCTGTTCTCGTGTTGCCTGTTACTGTTAATCCATTATTTAATGTGGTCGCGTCTGCAACTGTTAATGTACTACTTATTGTCGCGGATCCTGTTAATGTAGTAGCGCCCGTTACGGATAAGGTTCCTGTTCTTGTATTATTTGTCACTACTAAATTATTATTAATCTTAGCACTTCCATTAGCTATTAGAGAGTCACCTAATAAAAGTTTACCCTTTAACAATAAACTTGAATCTATCCTAGCACCTCTGGTGACTGTCAATGAATCTTGGAAATCGAACCCTCCGTTAATTGATAATTTACCCTTTACAATTAAATCATTATCAATCATTACATTCCCTCTCACCAATAAAGAATCATTGATTCTTGTTCTTCCTCTAACTGTTAATGAATCATTCAACCTAGTCACACCCATAACTGTCAATGAGTCGTTTAATCTAGTCCTTTGATTAACAAGTAAATTGTTATCAATTACTGCATTCCCTTTTGCCAATAATGAATCATTTAATAAAAGTTTACCTTTTAATAGCAAACTTGAATCAATCCTTGCACCCCTTGCGACAGTCAAGGAATCTCTAAAATTAAAGCCCCCATCAATAGATAATTTACCTTTGATAGTTAAATTAGAGTCAATTAAAACATTCCCAACAACTCTTAAAGAATCATTCAATGTTAAAACTGAATCAATTCTTACTTTACCATTAACATACAAACTTGAATCTACTCTTGCATTTAAAGTATTCACTTTTGTATTGATCCTATTTGAAAGTGATATCGTATCCCTTTCAATCCTATTTGATAACATGACAGAAGTGTCAGAAATATTAACTTTTAAATTTGTGCCAGAAGTAGTTGAACTTCTTAATTCATCAATTCTATTTGATAAGGTAATTGTATCCTTTTTTTGTAATAAAAATGAAGTATCTCTTTTTATTCTATTCGTTAACATAGCTGAAGTATCAGAGATCTTTAACCTTAAACTAGAGGAAGAGTCAATAGAACTACTAAATTGATTTTTTATTACAGCAATTTGATTACTAATATTAGCTTTTACATATTTTATATTGGCAACTGTACTATCACTACTTAAGCTGTCTGCAGTTGATGTTAGAGGTTTTCCTAAAAGCACTGGAGAGACTAAAAATTTATTAATTAGCGTATCTATGCCATCCGTATTTATTAATCTACCATTCTGTGGAAGTGTCAATGATGTTAATCCTGTTGTGTTAAATTTTAGATTACCTAGTCCTTGTATTTCAAAATTTCTGCCTAAAGTGATTGTTTTTCCGGTGTTATTTATACCTGTACCACCGCTTTCACCCGCTAAAACACCCCCGAATTTTGTAGCAGAATCGGCGATAACAGCTTTGAATGCACTAAATGCATAAGGCACAGCCCATATCTGAGATGTACCCATATCGACATATTCTTTTGAAAGATCCCAACCTGGTGTAGGTAAAGAAGGTGCTATAGCAACTTTTAAATTGATAAAATAAATTTGAGATCTCCAATTAAGATTGTCAAATTTAGTTGCACCAGATAATCTTGCTCCATTACCAATAATTAGGTTAAAAATTCCCTCATCATTAGATACAACCTGATGGCTTTCTGAATAAACTGTGGAACCAGTTGAAGTAGCTTCTCGTATTTCTACAATTGCATATATTGTTCTATTTGCTGCAGCATTATTACTCGCATCTCTAGCTACAGCCTGGAATAAAATTCCGCTAGGCTGTGTTTGTGCTATTAAATTCTGAAAAGAAAATAATATACTAATAAAAAATAATATTTTAACTATTTTGCTCATTTAAATACTAATTCTTTAAAATTTTAAATGTTTGTAAAATAGAGCTAGAAGCTATTTGTATAAAATAATAACCTGAAGGCAATGAAGACATGTCTAATTTATATCCTGCTAAAAATGCTTCTTGAGAAACATCTTTTAAAATTTCAGGTTGCCCAGTATTATTATAAACAACAAGTTTAAACTTGTTTTCTTTTTGAAGCATCGATAAAAACCTGATATTAGCAAAAGTAACAACTGGGTTCGGAGTAATTTTAATACTCAATTTTATAAAATCTAAATCAACCATACAAGAAGCAAAAAACTCACCATCCTTACTAGCCCAAAATTTTGTAATGTTATTAGAGATCAAAAAACAATTTTCACTTGATATTAAAATTGGCGAACTTAAACCAGCAACTTTTGGCATGCTTCCTATTGACCCAATAGAGTAACTGATACGAATTTGTGAATGCGTATTTAAAGTGAAAAAGAGAAATAATATGTAAATTATTAGTTTCAAAGGAATTGATTAGTTATAATTTTTTTACTCTCTTCTTTTTTATTTATAATTAAATTAGAAAACTCTTCATTAGACTTAAAACCAGATGCATTGATCAAAGAGATAACAGGTAGATCTGAATTAATAGGATTAGTACAC
>Ga0315900_10011688_pt1 | contig 10852 bp, 9 predicted proteins | sample LakEriMetagenome_FD_203521 | JGI IMG/M metagenome (GOLD analysis project Ga0315900, IMG submission 203521) | Freshwater fungal communities from buoy surface, Lake Erie, Ohio, United States - Buoy 12 MA114 | ecosystem: Environmental > Aquatic > Freshwater > Lake > Lake biofilm | place: USA: Lake...
ACGCTCAGAACCGCCCCATCGACGAATTGAAGGAGCCCACCGAGTTCCTCTTCGGCGGCGAAGACCTGCTGCCCAAGATCGAGGAAGCCCTGCAAGGGCAGGAGGTAGGGTTCGAGGCGCACCTGCACCTGGAACCCGAGCACGCCTTCGGCGACTACGACGCCAAGCTCGTGTGCTTCGAGGACCGCAAACTGTTCCCGCAGGCGCTGGAAGAAGGCATGCGCGTCGAGGGCCTGCCGGCTGGGGCCGTCACCCAAGGCATGCCGACGGACGCGATCTACACGGTGACCGAGGTCTACCCGTCCCACGTGGTGCTGGATGGCAACCATCCCATGGCCGGCATGGCCATCCGCATACAGCTGAAGGTGCTGGACGTGCGCGAGGCCACCGAGGACGAAGCACAACGCGGCACCGTGGGGCGGGAGCTGTTGGCCGTGGTGGAAGCGCCCGGGCCTGGCGAGCCGCTGCACTGAGCGCGGCTGCACGCAGCCCCGTGCGAAGGCGCCACACACGCCTTGGTGAGCGCCGGTGTGCTTGCCGGTCCTTCAGCCCCGACCTGTGGAGCCAAAGCCCCCCTCGCCCCGGTCGGAAGCGTTGAACTCCTGAACCTGGCGAAAGCGGGCCTGCACCACGGGCACGATGACCAGCTGCGCGATGCGGTCCATCGGCTGCACGGTGAAGGCCGCCTTCCCGCGGTTCCAGCAGCTGACCATGAGCGGGCCCTGGTAATCGCTGTCGATCAAGCCCACGAGGTTGCCCAGCACGATGCCGTGCTTGTGGCCCAGGCCTGAGCGCGGCAGGATCATGGCGGCCAGCCCAGGGTCACCGATGTGGAGGGCGATGCCGGTGGGGATGAGCGTCGCCTGCCCCGGCTCGATGACCAGCGGGCCGTCGGTGCAGGCGCGCAAGTCCAGGCCTGCGCTGCCGGCAGTGGCGTAGGCCGGCAAGGCGTCTGCCATGCGAGGGTCCAGCACCTTCAAGTCGATGGTCGTCATGTCGAGTCTTCCGAGTCAAACGGGCTGGGTGGCCAGCCGGCGAGCAATGTCCTGCACCAAGCCCCGCGCCAGGCTGAGCTTGTCAGCGCGAGGCAGCTCGACCTCACCGGCATCGTCCACCAACACGAGCGCGTTATCGTCCTGGCCGAAAGTGGCGGGCCCGTGGTTGGCCACGATCAGCGGCACGCCCTTGCGCAGGCGCTTCTCGCGGGCATGGCGCACGACGTCGTGGCTCTCGGCCGCAAAGCCGACGCAATAGGGCCGCTGCTCTGCCGGCAGTCGAGCCACCGCGGCCAGGATGTCGGGGTTCTCGGTCATCTCGAAGGCGGGCACACGCCCTGAGCCGTCCTTCTTGATCTTCTGGTCGGCCGCCGCCAGAGGGCGCCAGTCGGCCACGGCCGCGGTAGCGATGAAAACCTGATGACCAGGTGCCGCCGCCATCACCGCTGCATACATCTGCAAGGCGCTTTGCACATTGACCCGGCTCACGCCCGTGGGCGTGGGCAGGTGCACCGGACCAGCCACCAGCGTGACGTCGGCGCCAGCCTCGGCCGCTGCGCGCGCGATGGCAAAGCCCATCTTGCCGCTGGACAGGTTGGTGATGCCCCGCACCGGGTCCAGCGCTTCAAAGGTGGGGCCCGCCGTGACCAGCACGCGCTGCCCTTTCAGCACCTTGGGTTGGAAGAAGGCGATGACCGCATCGCGCAGTTCCTCAGCCTCCAGCATGCGGCCGTCGCCCGTCTCGCCACAAGCCTGCGCGCCATGCCCGGGCCCCAGCAGCAACGCACCGTCGTCCACCACCTGCGTGACATTGCGCTGCGTGGCCGGGTGCGACCACATCTCCCGGTTCATGGCAGGGGCCAGCAGCAGCGCGCAGCACTCGCGCGGACGGGCCAGGCACAGCAGGGCCAACAGCTCGGATGCGCGGCCCTGCGCCAGTTGCGCGATGAAGTCGGCGCTGGCCGGCGCAACGATGAGGGCGTCGGCCTCACGCGAGAGGTCGATGTGGGCCATGTTGGCCGGTGCGCGTGAATCCCACTGGTCGGTGACGACCGGGCGGCCCGTCAGAGCCTGCATGGTCACGGGCGTGATGAAGCGGCAGGCGGCCTCCGTCATCACCACCTGCACGGTGGCGCCCGCCTTGACCAGTTCACGCGCCAGCTCCGCCGACTTGTAGCAGGCGATGCCGCCCGACAGCCCGAGCACCAGATGCCGGCCCTTAAGATCGAGTCTTGCCATCACGCGAAACAGCTCCCTGTGGTGGAACCCGTGACTGTAGCCCTGCCGGACCACAGATCTGCAAGGGCCCGGTTGCGACAAGGGCGCCGCCCGTTAGACCATCCGCCGGCCAAGACAGAACTGCCCTCGCGGTGGCGCCCTTCTGCGTCGGCGCTCAGGGTGCCAGATGCTCCAGCGCCGAGAAGCCCGCCGCGCGCTCGATCACCTCCCCCGCGGCCAGCAACCGATCTTCGCGGAACTTGGTGGCCACCAATTGCACCCCAGCAGGCAGGCCATCCGACAAGCCGGTGGGCACCGACAGCCCGGGCAGCCCCAGCACCGCGGTGGACAGCAGCGGTGACTGCGCCAGCAAGATCTGCTGGACACGGGCGTCTGACACCTGATCGTCATCGATGGGGAACGGCCGCTCCCAGGAGTTGGGCAGCAGCAGCACCGGGTAGCGTTCGAAGAACACCGCCCAGTCGCGCGCGATGCTGAAGCGCCGCGTCATGGCGTCCAGCACGGCGTCGCGATCCCAGGTGGGCGTAACCGCCATGTAGGACGCGAGCGCACGGCGCAAGGGCTCGTCGCCATGCTCGCGCATGAAGGCCTCGCCCCCGCGCCGCATGTCGTTCATGACGAGTTGGAACTGCATCGCTGCCACTTCAGCAAAGTGCGGCGGCTCGGCTTCTTCCACCTCGTAGCCCGCGGCCTGCAGCCAGGCGGCGGCCTGGTCCAACGCAGCGGTAACGCTCGCATCGACCGCGTAACCCGACCAACTGCGCATCAGCGCCACACGCGTGGGTTGGGCCGCATCAGGGTAGACCAGGGGCGCATCCACCCACTGCGGGTCCAGCGCGGAGCCGCGCGACATCACCTGCAGGGCCAGGCGCGCGTCGGCCACGGTGCGCGTGAGCGGGCCCTGCACCGACATCTGCTGATTGGTGAGGATGCGGTTGGGCGCACTCGCCTTGTAGGACGGGATGCGGCCCACCGTCGTGCGCAGACCCACCACGCCACAGGCCCACGCCGGGTAGCGCACGGAGCCGCCGTAGTCGTTGCCATGCGCGATGGCACCCAGGCCCAGCGCCGTGGCGGCTGCTGCACCGCCGCTGGAGCCGCCGGGCGTCACAGCGGCGTTGAACGGGTTGAGCGTGCGGCCGTGCAAGGCGTTGTCCGTGAACCAGCGCAACGAAAACGCCGGAGCGTTGCTGCGGCCCACGATGATGGCGCCGGCCGCGCGCAGCGAGGCCACCAGAGGCGAATCTGACGCAGCCACGTTGTCCTTGAACGCCACCGCGCCATCGGTCGTGGGCTCGCCCGCCACGTCGACGTTGATCTTGATGCTCACCGGCACACCGTGCAACGGGCCCAAGGCATCACCCCGCGCCTGCGCGGCGTCGGCAGCGCGGGCAGCGGCCAAGGCACTGTCGGCGTTCACCCAGGCCAGCGCCTTGATTCGCGGGTTGACCCCGTCGATGCGCGCGAGCACGCTGCGCGTCACAGCCTCGGCGCTCAGGTCGCCGTTGCGGATGCGTCGGGCCGTGTCGGTGGCTGAGAGCCGCCAGAGGTCTTGGGTCATGGAATCTTGCAAGGCTCTCAAACGTGGAGGGGTCTTCAGGCCCCGTGGCACTTCTTGTACTTGCGGCCGCTGCCGCAGGGGCACGGGTCATTGCGGCCGGGGGTGTCCGCCGCCCGGAGAGGGGCGCGCTTGGGCGGGTGGTCGATCCACCAGATGCGCAGGTCCTGCACCGCGAAGCAGGCCTCGTCGACCAGTTCGTCGCGGGTGGGGTCCGCCTCTTTCCAACCCTTGGCGGCGAAGGTGCGGAACTCGTCGCTGCGCGGATCCATCGCGAGCGCGGCCACGGTCTCTAGCAGTTCGCCGAATATCTCGGCGTGCTCATCATCCGGGTCGGCATCGGGCCAGTCGGCCGAGAAGTCTTCCAGCGCCTGGAAGAACCCCAGCGCCCAACGGGCGCCGGTGTGCAACTGGGCGGCGTCTTCCACCGTGCCCAGGCCCTCTTCCACCACCTGCTGGCGGGTAGTGTCGTCCCACACCTGCATCAAAGGCGCCAGGCGCAGCTGGTCGGGGTCGTCCAGCAAGGTCTCGGGGCCGAGGTCCGCGCGCAACTGGCTCAGGCGCGCCTGCAAGGCCTGGCGGGCCGCGGCTTCGTCGGTCGGGTCGGCAAATGCGCGCGCAAAGGCATCGCCGCACATCAGCGGCAGTGCTTCTTCCAGCGGTATGGCGCGCCAGCTTGCGGCCACGGCCGTCAGGTAGCCGTCGGCCCACTCAGTGTCCAGCGTGTCGTCGAAACCCGCCAGCCGCCGGCAGATGCCATCAAAGGCCTCGACAACGGGGTCGAGGTCATCCAGCGGCGCGACCTCCGCTGTCGCTGCGGGATCGGCGCCCGGTTCAGGCCCGAGCGCAGCGCTCAAACCCGCTCTCCCACCCAGCCCGCCACCGAGGCCAAGGCCTTGGGCAGCGCGGCGGCGTCGGTGCCGCCGGCCATGGCCATGTCGGGCTTGCCGCCGCCCTTGCCGCCTACCTGCTGGGCGACGAAGTTCACGAGTTCACCGGCCTTCACACGGCCGATGCTGTCAGCTGTCACCCCCGCGGCCAACTGCACCTTGCCGCCGTCCACGGCCGCCAGCACGATGGCGGCGGTCTTGAGCTTGTCCTTGAGCTTGTCCAGGGTCTCGCGCAAGGTCTTGGCGTCCGCGCCTTCGAGCGTGGCGGCCAGCACCTTCAGGCCCTTGACGTCCACCGCCTGGGCCATGAGCTCGTCACCTTGGGCGGACGCCAGCTTGCCCTTGAGCGCGGCGATCTCCTTCTCCAGCGCACGCACCTGCTCCAGGACCGCGCTGACGCGGCCCGGCACCTCCAGCGGCGTGACCTTGAGCGAGCCGGCCACGCCGCCCAGCGTGCCTTCCAACTGCTGCAGGTAGGCCAACGCGCCCTCCCCCGTGACCGCCTCGATGCGGCGGATACCCGCGGCAATACCGCCTTCAGCAACCACCTTGAACAGGCCGATGTCGCCCGTGCGCTGCACGTGCGTGCCGCCGCACAGCTCGCGCGAGGAGCCGATGTCCAGCACGCGCACCTCGTCGCCGTACTTCTCGCCGAACAGCATCATCGCGCCGAGCTTCTGCGCCTCGTCAATCGGCAGCACGCGCGCCTGGGTGGCAGCGTTGGCCAGGATTTCGGCGTTGACGATGGCCTCTACCTGTGCAACCTGCGCGTCGGTGACTGGGGCGTTGTGGGCGAAGTCAAAGCGCGTGCGCTCGGCCGTCACCAATGAGCCCTTTTGCTGCACATGGCCGCCCAGCACCTCGCGCAGGGCCTTGTGCATGAGGTGGGTGACGCTGTGGTTGCGCATGGTGCGCGCGCGCTGCTCGCCGTTCACCCGGGCCACGAACACATCGCCCAGTTCGACCGCCCCTTCCAGGATGCGGCCCTGATGCCCGTGCACGCTGGCCTGGATCTTCACCGTGTCTTCCACCACCACCCGGGCGCGCGGGTTGCGCAGCTCGCCGGTGTCGCCCACCTGGCCGCCGCTCTCGGCGTAGAACGGGGTGTGGTCCAGCACGATCACCACGTCATCGCCCGCCTTGGCGTGGGTGACGGGTGTGCCGTCCACGTACAGGGCCGTCACCTTGGAATGCTCGCACACCAGATGCTCGTAGCCGTGGAACGCCGTGGCGTCGCCCGAATACTCCAGGCCGGCGGCCATCTTGAACTTGGCGGCGGAGCGGGCCTGCTCGCGCTGGCGCGTCATCGCGGCATTGAAGCCCGCCTCGTCCACCGACACGCCACGCTCGCGGCACACATCGGCCGTCAGGTCCAGCGGGAAGCCGAAGGTGTCGTGCAGCTTGAAGGCTGTCTCGCCGTCGATGCCGCTGCTGCGCCCGGCGTCCGTGGCCAGAGCGGTCTCCAGGATTTCCATGCCATTGGCAATGGTCTGGAAGAAGCGCTCTTCTTCCTGCTTCAGCACCTCGGTCACGCGCACGGCCTCGCGCCGCAGCTCGGGGTAGGCATCACCCATCTCGCCGGCCAGCGGCTGCACGACCTTGTGGAAGAAGGGCCGGCGCGCGCCCAGCTTGTAGCCATGGCGGATGGCACGGCGGGCGATGCGGCGCAGCACGTAGCCCCGGCCTTCGTTGCCCGGGATCACACCGTCCACTACCGTGAACGAGCAGGCGCGGATGTGGTCGGCAATCACCTTCAGGGAAGGCGCCAGCAGGTCAATGTCGGCCGCGCCGCCGGCAGCCACCACGGCGTCGCGCGTGGCCAGCAGCAGGTTGCGGAACAGGTCGATCTCGTAATTGCTGTGCACATGCTGCAACACCGCGGCCAGGCGCTCCAGACCCATGCCCGTGTCCACGCTGGGCTTGGGCAGCCGGTGCATGGTGCCGTCTTCGGTGCGGTTGAACTGCATGAAGACGTTGTTCCAGATCTCGATGTAGCGGTCACCGTCCTGCTCAGGGCTGCCCGGGGGGCCACCGGCGACTTCCGGACCGTGGTCGTAGAAGATCTCGGAGCACGGGCCGCAAGGGCCGGTGTCGCCCATCATCCAGAAGTTGTCGGACATGTAGCGTCCGCCCTTGTTGTCGCCGATGCGCACGATGCGCTCGGCCGGCAGGCCGATCACCTTCAGCCAGATGTCGTAAGCCTCGTCGTCCTCGGCATAGACCGTGGCCCAGAGCTTGTCCTTGGGCAGCTTGAAGTGCTCGGTGAGCAGTTCCCAGGCAAACGAGATGGCGTCGTGCTTGAAGTAGTCGCCGAACGAGAAGTTGCCCAGCATCTCGAAGAAGGTATGGTGGCGCGCGGTGTAGCCCACGTTCTCCAGGTCGTTGTGCTTGCCGCCAGCGCGAATGCACTTCTGCGCCGTGGCCGCCCGCGTGTAGGGCCGCTTGTCGAAGCCCAGGAACACGTCCTTGAACTGGTTCATGCCCGCGTTCGTGAACAGCAGCGTGGGGTCGTCGCCCGGCACCACGGGGCTGGAGGCTACGGCCTGGTGGCCCTTGGACTCGAAGAACTTCAGGAAGGTGGAGCGGATTTCAGAGGCTTTCATGGGGGAACTTCAGTTCAGGTCAATGCGAGTAAAGGATGCAGCAGACGAGGGGAGCCTCTCGTCGAAGCGACGGGGCCGTCAATCCAGGACGGTGACGCCGGCACGCCGAGCCGCTGCAGCCAATTGATTGTCGAGGGTGGCCAGCGCGCAGCGTCGCTGCAATGCAAGTTCAAGATACGCGGCGTCGTAGGCAGTCAGGTCATGGGCGTGCGCTGCAAGGAAGCGCTGCCGAACACCCAGATCTGAAGACGGTGAGGTTTCCACCTCGAAAGCTTCTACATGGGCACAAACGGCCTGCACTTCCGCCTCGACCAGGCGTCCGCGCCGGATGCCGTTGCGCAAGGCATTGGCAACCTCCACGGGCCAGATGGCCGGTGCGAACAGTCGGGCGTCCATCACGGCCACCAGGCTTTGGGGGCGCGCCTCATCTGGCATCACCATTGCCAAGGTGTAGGAACAATCGAGAACGATCACCTGCGGCCCTCACGAATCCACTCCAGCACCTCTTCTCGGGTGATACCCCCTGTGCGCTCAACGACCTGACGCCCAATGGCCTCCAACTCGGCGATCGCCGCTCGACGACGGGCCACAAGGTCGGCTGGCACCTGGCTGATGGGCACCAGTTTGGCCACCGGCTTGTTGTGGCGCGTGATGATGACCTCCTCGCCCTGCTCGGCGCGAGCGACAAGTTCCGAAAGGTGCGTCTTGGCTTCGAAGAGCCCGATGGTTTCCATGGCTGGTACCGGATGACAACGCTGATACGGGAAAACACACTCTTGGTTGAATCAACCAGATTCTAGTTCTACCCACCGCGAGCCTGGGTCGGGCCCGACGCCTTAGCATTCCAGGGTTGCCGACATCAACAGGACCTCAGACCCATGGCTAACGCCTCCAAGACCTCTGCCAAGTTCCAGTGGGACGACCCGTTCCACCTCGACGCCCAACTCACCGACGACGAGCGGGCCGTGAGCGAAGCCGCCCGTGCCTACTGCCAGGAGAAGCTGGCGCCGCGGGTGCAGTTGGCCTTCCGCAACGAGCACACCGACATCGCCATCTTCCGCGAAATGGGCGAACTCGGCCTGCTCGGCCCCACCATCCCTGAGCAATATGGCGGCGCTGGCTTGAACTACGTGTGCTACGGCCTGGTGGCGCGCGAGGTGGAGCGTGTGGACTCGGGCTACCGCTCGATGATGAGCGTGCAAAGCTCGCTGGTCATGCTGCCGATCTTCGAGTTCGGCACCGAGGCGCAGAAGCAGAAGTACCTGCCCAAGCTGGCCCGGGGCGAGTGGATCGGCTGCTTCGGCCTGACCGAGCCCAACCACGGCAGCGACCCTGGCAGCATGATCACCCGCGCCCGCAAGGTGCCTGGCGGCTACAGCCTGAGCGGCAGCAAGATGTGGATCTCGAATTCGCCCTTTGCCGACGTCTTCGTGGTCTGGGCCAAGGACGATGCGGGCTCCATCCGCGGCTTCGTGCTGGAGAAGGGCTGGAAGGGCCTGTCCGCCCCGGCCATCCACGGCAAGGTGGGCCTGCGCGCCTCCACCACGGGCGAGATCGTGATGGACGAGGTGTTCTGCCCGGAAGAGAACGCCTTCCCCGAAATCCGCGGCCTGAAAGGCCCCTTCACCTGCCTGAACAGCGCGCGCTACGGCATCGCCTGGGGCGCGCTGGGCGCGGCCGAGGACTGCTTCCACCGCGCGCGCCAGTACGTGCTGGACCGCCAGCAGTTCGGCCGCCCCCTGGCGGCCAATCAGCTGATTCAGAAGAAGCTGGCCGACATGCTGACCGAGATCAGCCTGGGCCTGCAGGGCTGCCTGCGCCTGGGCCGGATGAAGGACGAGGGCACGGCCGCCGTGGAGATCACTTCCATCCTCAAGCGCAACTCCTGCGGCAAGGCCCTGGACATCGCCCGCATGGCGCGCGACATGATGGGCGGCAACGGCATCAGCGACGAGTACGGCGTGGCCCGGCACCTGGTGAACCTGGAGGTGGTGAACACCTACGAGGGCACGCACGACATCCACGCGCTGATCCTCGGCCGGGCCATCACCGGCATCCAGGCGTTCCAATGACCGTACCTGCACCGCTGGCGGGCATCCGCGTCCTGGACCTGTCGCGCGTGCTGGCCGGGCCGTGGTGCGGCCAGTTGCTGGCCGACTACGGCGCCGACGTCATCAAGGTGGAGCGCCCCGGCAGCGGTGACGACACGCGCGGCTGGGGCCCGCCCTACTGGGGTGACCCGGCGCAAGGCATGGCGGCCTACTACCTGAGTACCAACCGCGGCAAGCGCTCCATCGCCATCGACATTGCCAGCGCGGAGGGCGCTGCGTTGGTGCGCCGCCTGGCCCAGGACGCCGACGTGGTGCTGGAAAACTACAAGGTGGGCCAACTGGCCAAGTACGGGTTGGACTACGCCAGCCTGTCAGCGCTGAACCCGCGCCTGGTGTACTGCTCGGTCACCGGTTACGGCCAGGACGGCCCCTACGCGCAGGCTGCGGGCTACGACTTCGCCATCCAGGCCACGGGCGGGCTGATGAGCGTCACGGGCGAGAAGGAAGGCACGCCGGGCAGCGAGCCGCAGAAGGTGGGCGTGGCCGTGAGCGACCTGTTCACGGGCGTCTACGCCTCGGGCGCCGTGATGGCCGCGCTGATCGAGCGCGGACGCACCGGCCGCGGGCGCCACATCGACGCGGCCTTGCTCGACGTGCAGGTGGCCATGACCAGCCAGCAGGCCAGCAACTACATGCACAGCGGCAAGACCCCGCAGCGCATGGGCAACGCCCACGTCAACATCGTGCCCTACCAGGTGTTTGCCACGAAGGACGGCCACATCGTCATCGCCGTGGGCAACGACGGCCAGTTCGAGCGCTTCTGCACCCTGGCCGGCCACGCGGAAGTGGCGGCAGACCCGCGCTACGCCCGCAACTCCAGCCGGGTGGAACGGCGCGCCGAACTGGTGCCGGTGATGGCCGCCTGGATGCTGGAGCGCACCACGGCGCAATGGGTGGCGCTGCTGGAACCCAACGCCGTGCCATGCGCACCCATCCTGTCCATCCCGGACGCGCTGGCCCATCCCCAGGTCGTGGCACGCGGCATGCGGGTGGAAACAGACGGCATCCCGATGCTGGCCACGCCCATGCGCTTTGACGGCCAGCGCCCCGTGGCGCCCTTGGCACCGCCCAGGCTGGACGAGCACGGCGAGGCCATCCGTCAAGCCCTGGCCGATCAGCCCGGCTGGCCATCGCCCTGAACGCCGCATCGCGCGCTTCTACGACGACCCACCGCACACCCCCCGACAACCCCGCTCACAACGCCCCGGCCGATAGCCACGCACGACCGGCGCTTGAAGGGTTCCCCGCAATCCGGATCAAGCACAGCACCATGACCACCTCCCCCCTGGGCAGCCTGAACGACCCCACGCTGCTGAAGACCGATGGGCTGATCGACGGCCAGTGGGTCAGCGGCAGCAGCCGCTTCGCCGTGCACGACCCTGCCACGGGCGGACACCTGGCCGATGTGGCCAACCTGGGCGCGGAACATGCGCAGGCCGCCATCGCCGCCGCCGAC
>Ga0315900_10011690_pt1 | contig 10850 bp, 9 predicted proteins | sample LakEriMetagenome_FD_203521 | JGI IMG/M metagenome (GOLD analysis project Ga0315900, IMG submission 203521) | Freshwater fungal communities from buoy surface, Lake Erie, Ohio, United States - Buoy 12 MA114 | ecosystem: Environmental > Aquatic > Freshwater > Lake > Lake biofilm | place: USA: Lake...
GCGTAGAAATTGTTCCAGTCGCCGCTGCTCTCCTTGATCGCCACCACCTTCTCGAGTGCGGCAAGACGCAGCGCGAGCGCCGGAGAGATCGCGTTCACCGCATTGCCCGGGATGTTGTAGGCCATGATCGGTAGGGGTGAGGCGGCGGAGACAGCCGCGAAATGCGCGAAGATCTCATCATCGGTGAGCTTCACGAAGTAGGGCGGCAGCACCAGCACGCCGTCCGCGCCGCATTCCGCCGCCATCTTCGCGAAAGCAATGGTATCGGCCGCGCCGACGCAGCCCACGCCGACGATCGCGGTGCCGCGTCCCTTGGTCGCAGCCACCGTGTCGCTGTAGAGCGCGCGGCGTTCCTCGGCGCTAAGCGTCCAGAACTCGCCGGTACAGCCGCAGGCGACGACGCCCGTGGCACCTTCATCGAGCAATCGCGTGATGTTCGCGCGGAAGCCCGCGCGGTCGAGGCGCCCGTCGGCATCGAAGGGCGTCGTCACGGCCGGCATCGGCCCGGACCAGGTGACGCTGTTGCGATCCATCTTCGGCACTTCCTCTATCGTTCCGGTCGCGGCACTAGGCCGAAGCGACCTCGATCGTCATGACGGCCACAGACGGGCCGGTATTGGCACGTAAGCCATTCAGTTCCTGCGGACTTGCTCTGCAGCGGCGCGTCTCACCTGCCCGCACGAGCATGTCGGGTGCCAGGCACACGACCACCATTTCGACGCCGGCAGGTTCGCGAGCCACGATCTGACCGCTGGCCATGATTCGGCGAGACCAACCGAAGCACCTCGCGCTGACATTAGAGCCGGCGCGAGGGCCAAGCATTCGTGACGGACGTCACGCACCCCGGATGCAAACGCAGCGGCACAAAGCAACAGGACAGCCTCCCGGTCAGGGGAAGCCGCCCTGGCTTGCTTGGCGCTGGACGCCGGTTCAGCTGTCGAGGCTGATCCCAAGTTCACGGATCAGCGGCTGCCAAGTGGCGACTTCCTGACGCACGAGATCGCGCATCGCGTCGGTGCCCAGATTGTTCGGCTCCAGCGCCAGCCCCCGCAGGCGGGTGACGAAGTCGTCGCTCTGCACAACGCGGCTCACCTCCGCCTCAAGCCGGCGCACGATCGGCTCTGGCGTGTTGGCGTGCACGGCGACGCTGTTCCAGGCGTAGATCTCCGCGTTCATCACGCCCTGCTCGGCGAAGGTCGGCACGTTCGGGAAGGTGCCGACGCGCGAAGGCATCGAGGTGCCGAGCGCCTTCACCTGGCCGGTCTGAATGGCCTGGACCGCGACCGCGACATCGCTGAAGCAGGCGTTCACGACGCCCGCGATCGTGTCCTGCAGCGCCGGCGCGCCACCGCGATAGGAGACCTGGTTCACCTCGATCCCCGCCGCGCGGGTCATGCGCACGATGCCGAGATGGTTCGGCGAGCCCACGCCCGCATGGGAGACCGACACCTGGCCCGGCCGCGCACGGCACTGCGCGACGAACTCCTGCAGCGTGTTCGCCGGGAAGGAGGGATGTACGAGCAGCATGTAGGGGAAGCGCCCCATGCCGTGCACGATGCGGATGTCGCGCTGCGGGTCGTAGGGAATGCGCTGCGACATGGCCGGAATGAAGACGAGGCCCGTCAGGTCGGCCGAGAACAGCGTGTAGCCATCGGCCGGTGCGCGCACGAAGACCTCCGTCGCCGGGATGGTCGCGCCGCCGGCGCGGTTCTCGACCACGATCTGATGGCCGAGCGGACCGCTGATTCCCTGCGCGACCAAGCGCCCGACGAAGTCCGAGGAGCCGCCGGCGGCCCAGGGCACGATCCAGCGCGGCGGCCGGTTAGGGTAGTTGCCCTGCGCGAAGGCGGGCGCGGCGAGGCCCGCCAGCGGAAGGGCCGCTAGGCTGCGGCGGCTGAATTTCGTCATGGAATCTCCTCCCTGATGTCGGCGACAAAGTGTTTACGGAATAGGTTCGCAGGGCAAGCCCTTTCGACAAAATTGTTCGCTGTGCGGCACGGCGGGGGGCCGCGAGGGCCGTGCGTTTCCGGCGCCACCGACAACAGTTGCGGAAGAGCGGCGTCGCCAATGATGGGAAGTTCGGCGCCGAGAAAGGGTAGCGCTCCTTCGTCCGCACCCAGTCCCAATCGTCATGGCGGCATATCCCCAGCGCCGCTTGCCTCCCTCGCAACATCACCCACTCCGGCTGGCAAGGCTCGATACGGCACAAGGGCCCGATGCGCTGCACCCTGCTTCCAGTCAGAGGCGGGTGAATGCGGATCTGGGCCGGGGAGGCCGCTCATCGGACAGACGCCCCAGGCTGTGGGATGCGTCCTGGAGGGGGCTCAAACCCGAGCCACGCATACCGTGCTTCCTCACCCCAAGGTCGACGCTGCACGGGTAGACAGTCGGCAGCTTGTTCGCTGACCGAACAAGCAGCAAGATGGTACCAAACCCTGGAACGTCCAAGCATGGATCACCCCCGCCCACCTGCCGAAGCCGATCTGCCGAACGCCCAGTTGCTGGAGGAGGAGACTGGCCGCGGCGCTGATCGTGAGTTGGTGCACTCCGCGTTGCGCCTGTTCGAGGTGCTGCGCGCCTTCAGTCGCGCACGCCCGAGCATGACGCTGAGCGAGGTTGCCGAACATTCCGGCCTGACCCGCGCCAGCGCGCGGCGCTTCCTGCTCACGCTCGTCCATGCAGGCTATGCCGAGACGGATGGCAAGCGCTTTGCCCTGACACCCAAGCTGCTCGAACTCGGCCATTCCGTGCTGGCGGCGGCGAGCATCTGGGACGTGGCGCGCCCCATCCTGGCGCAGGCGTCCCACAGGCTGGGCGAGAGCTGCTATGGCGCGGTGCTCGACGGGGCGGAGGTGCTCTATGTGCTGCACATTCCTTCGGCGCGACACCTCGTGAATGTCGATCTGCGCGTGGGCAGCCGCACGCCGGCCTATTGCAGCTCGGTGGGCCGCGTGCTTCTCGCGGGCCTCACGCCCGAAACCGTGGACCGCGTGCTGGAGGAGATCAAGCCCGAGCCACGCACGCCGCGCACCATCACCGCGAAATCGAAGCTGCGCGAACAGGTGGAGCAGGCGCGCCGCCAGGGCTGGGCCGTGGTGGATGAGGAGTTGGAGCTCGGCCTGCGCAGCCTCTCCGTGCCGCTGCGTGGGCGTGATGGCGTGACCGTGGGCGCGATCAATGTCTGCGGCCCGACCAGCCGCGTGCCGATCGAAGATCTTCGCACGCGCTTCGTTGCCGAGATGCTCGATGCGGCCGCGCGAATTCAGGCCGCGCTCGATTGATCAGGCGAAGCGCGCGGGCGTGAATCGCGTAATGTCGAAGCCGCCGTCGCGCCCAAGCAGCGCCGCCGCGGCCAGCCTCCCGACCAGCGGGCCGAGCGTGTAGCCGGCATCGCCAGGCACGGCGAAGAACAGCCCGCGCTGCTGTGGCGATTCACCAAGGATGCACTGCCCGTCGGCGGTCGTGTTCACGCCCGCCCAACTGCGGATCAGCCGCAGCCGCCCGACCTTCGGCACCAAATGCTGCGCGAGCCCCAGATTGCCGAAGAGGCTGCTGGACTCGACCTCCGGATGCCCATCGCCCGGTGCAAGCCGCGCCGGCCAACCGCCGCCGATCACCACCTGCCCGGCGGCGAGCTGCTTCATCGTGATCATGCGCTCCGCATGTTGCACGAGGTGGGTCACGAGCGGCCCCGTCGCCTCCGTCACGTTCATGTGCAGCGGCTCGGCCACTGTGGGCACGCGCAGGCCGAGGGGTGCGACCAGCGCGCCCGTCCCTGCCCCGGCCGCGACCACGACGCGCCCGGCGCGCCAGGCGCCGCCGGCGGTCTCGACCTGCCATCCCGCTCCTTCGGGGGCCATGCGTGTCACGCGCGTCTCGGGGCGATGCACGACGCCGGCGGCGAGCATGGCAAGGCGCACCGCCTGGTTCGCGAGCAGCGGGTTCAACTTGCCCTCATGCTCGCAGAGCTCCGCACCGATCACAGCGGGACCGAGATAAGGCGCGATGCGTTCCAACTCGGCCCGGCGCAGCATGTGCACCCGCAGGCCAAGCGCGGCCTCGCGCGCGCATTTCTGCGCAAGGAATGCGTAGGCGGTCTCATCCTCCGCCACCATCAGTCCGCCGCTGGCGCGCAGTTCGAAATCCGCGCCGAGATCGGTGGCGAGTTCCGCCCAGAGCGCGGCGGCGGCGACATACATCGGCAGCGAGGCTTCAAGTCCCGCGACCTGCTCGGGATACATGCGGATGAAGCGCGACTGCATCTGCACATGCAGACTGCCGGCATTCGCCGTGGTGCCGCTATGCCGCCCGTCATCGAGCACCACCACGCCCCGCCCGGCCCGCGCGAGGTCGAGCGCCGTGCACATGCCCACGATGCCGCCGCCAATGACGGCGACATCCACGCTCCGCGCGGTCATCGCTCGCCGAGCGCCACGATGTCCGCGATGGCGATGGGCTTCACTGGCGCACGCGGCGCGAAGAGCGCGCGGTCATCCAGCGGGCGGCCCTGCGTCTCGGCCAGCCATTCCGCCAGCACGGGCGCGCAGTAGCGGCCCTGGCAGCGGCCCATGCCGCAGCGTGTGCGACGCTTCACCTCGCCGATCGCGGGGTCGCCATCGGCCATTACCGCGATGATCTCGCCCTTCGTCACTTCCTCGCAGCGGCAGATCAGCGTGGCGTCGTCCGCGAGTGAAACGCCCGGCCGCGGTGCCGCGAAGACGCGCCAAAGCGCCGCCTGGAAGCGGCGATGCCTGGCGAGGCGCTTGCGTGCGGCCACATCTTCCTGTGCCAGGTCGGACGCAATCGTCCTGCCCAGGCGGCGCGCGGCGGCGAGGGCGGCGATCACGCCCTCCTCGCGCGCAGCGGGCGCACCGCCGAGACCCGCGCAATCGCCAATGGCATAGACACCCTCGAGGCTCGTCATCGCATCCGCATCGCGCCGCATCACCAGATGCCCGCGCTGCGTGTCGTGGTCCGCCGCTGCGCCAAGGGCGCGCAGCACCTCATTCGCCGGCAGGAAGCCATAGCCCATCAGCACGGCATCGACGCTGTCGCTGTGCTCGCCTTGCGCATCGCGCAGCGTCGCACGCAACGCCTCGCCCTCCTGCTCAACGCGCACAAGTTGCGCACCACGCCGCAAGGCAATGCTGTGCCGGCGCAGCGCGGCGAGGTAGCCCAGACCGCGCAGCGCCAGCGCCGGATCCGTCGCCGCCATGCCGATGGAGGCGCCGAGGTCGCGCATCGGCGCGGCTTCCGCCACGGCGACGACCTTGCAGCCGGCCTCGGCCAGTTCGACGGCGACCTGCAGGTTGAGCGGGCCATTGCCCGCCACCAGCACGCGCTTGCCCGGTGTCGTGCGATAGCTGCGCCAGAGCGTCTGCGCCGCCCCCACCGTCATCACGCCGGGGAGTGTCCAGCCGGGCAGCGGCAGGCCACGTTCCTGCGCGCCGGTGGCGACGATCAGTGCGCGCGGCGAGACCAACCTTGTCGTGCTGCCATCGAAGATCGCGAGACTGTCCGGCGCGAAGGCGGCCCAGAGCTCCGCCCCGCGCAGCAGCCTTGCGCCGGAGGCCTCCGCCGCGGCGACCAACGATGCGCCCTCCTGCTGCTGTGCATCGAGAGGCGTGGCGGCGAGGCCGGGCGCGGCCTGCTTGTAGTACTGCCCACCCGCGGCGCTGCGCTCATCCACCAGCAGCACATCGAGCCCCGCGCGGCGCGCGGTGATCGCCGCCGTGAGTCCCGCAGCACCGCCACCGAGAATCAGCAGATCCACCATCTCGACACGCGGCATCGCAGGCGCGTCGCCGGGCGGCAGGGCGGGTTTGCGCGGCAAGGCGGGCGCACCGGGGAAGGCCTGCTGCGCCACCTCGAGGCCGGGCTTGGCCTTGGTCATGCAGGCGCGCTGATTGGGCTCGCCTTCAACGACAACGAGGCAATCCTGGCAGACGCCCATGCCGCAGAACACGCCGCGCCCCGGCCCCGCGCGCCGCGTCTCACGAAAGCGGCGGATGCCCGCTTCGGTGAGGGCGGCGGCGATGGACTGGCCCTCGCGCAGCGGCACATCCTGCGTGCCGGCCGCGCTGGTCCAACGGAAGCTGCTCACTCCGCCGCCTGGCGGGCGGCGTCGCCATGCTTGCGCTGGAAGGCGCGCCAGGTGGTGGCCCAGCGGGCGGGATCCTCGCAGCCCTCGGCCAGCACCTTGCCGATCGCGGCGTGATGCGGCGCGTTCTTCACCAACTCCGGATCGCTGTAGGCCTCCTCGCAGACCTTCGCGACGACGGCGACCCAGGTGTCGATGTCTTCCTTCGACCAAAGCTCGCCGGCCTCGGGCGTGAAGGGCTCGGGCACCACCCAGGGCTCATGCGAGAGCCAGGGCGCGTCGATGCCATAATCGGTCATGCGATTGCCGAGCTCGATCACGCCGATGCCGGTGTCCTGCTTCAGCGGACCGACGCCATAGCGCGTCATCTCCATGCGCGGCCCCGCGACATCGGGGTTGGAGACGGCGACGCCGCGGATCGCGGCGAGGCCCTTCTGCATGTAGTTGTTCGCCAGCACCGAGAGGTCCGAGGCCTCATGGATGCCGGCCGCGCCCATGCCGCGCGCCCAGGCATAGGCGCGCATCACGATGTGCACATTGCCGAGGAATTCACGCACCTTGCCAACGCTCTGCGCCGGCACGTCGAGCCCGAAGCGGCCATCCGCCTGCTTCGTCACCAGCGGCTTGGGCAGGAAGGGCTCGAGCTCGGCTGAGCAGCCATAGGCGCCCACGGCCGGCCCGCCACCGCCCTTCGGCCCGCCGAAGGTCTTGTGCAGCATGAACATGCAGGCGTCGAAGCCGAGGTCGCGGGCGCGGATCTTGCCCATCACGCCGTTGAAGTTCGCATGATCGTAGAAGGCGAGCGCGCCAGCCTCCTTCGTCAGGCGCACCCACTCCTTCATCTGCGGGTTGTAGATGCCCATGTCGTCGGGGTTGTTGATCATCAGCGCCGCGGTGCGCGGGCCGAGCGCGGCCTTCAGCGCCTCGAGGCTCGGATAGCCGCCCTCCTCGAGCGGCAGGGTGATGACCTTGAAGCCCGCCGCCGCCGCCGTCGCGGGGTTGCAGGGATGCGCCTGGATGGAGGTCACGATCTCATCGCGCACGCCAAGCTCACCGCGTGCCGCCAGCCAGCCGCGCGTGACGCAGACATGGGTATAGGCCGCATCCGCCCCGCCGGCCGCCTGGAAGGTGAAACGATCCATGCCTGAGAGCGCGCGCAGGATCTGGTCGAAGTTCCACAGGATCTCGAGCACGCCCTGCAACGTCGAAGGGTCCTGCAAGGGATGCAGCGAGGCCATCTGCGGGCGCAGGCCCAGCGCCTCGGACATGCGCGGATTGTACTTCATGGTGCAGGTGCCGAAGAGGCTGATGCCGACCATGCCAAGGATCTGCTGCGACAGGCGCAGATAGTGGCGCAGCGTGTCGTGCTCGGTCATCTCGGGGAGCGCAGGCGCGCTGCGGCGGCGCATGCCGGCGGGCACCAGCGAGGCCGCATCGCCGAGTGCGGCGACCTCGGATTCCACGGCGGGGAAGAGGATGCCGCGGCGGCCCGGCGCACCCAGCGCCATCACCACCGGTTCATGCCAGCTCGCCTGGCGATAGAGCTTCGGCGCGGGGCTCATGCCACGATCTCCGTCAGCGTGGTGGCGAGGCGCTGCACATCCTCGGCCGTGTGGATTTCGGTGAAGGCGTAGAGCGCGCAGCCGTCGAAGCCGGGCATGTCGGACAGGTCGCGCCCGCCGAAGATGCCTTGCGCGAGCAACGCCTTGTTGATCTCGGCGACGCTCTTGCCGGTCGCGGTGAAGTCGAGGACCACTTCCTTGAACAGCCCCTGGGTGAAGCGCGGCCGCACGCCCTTCACGCCGCTGAGCAGCTTCGCCGCATGGGCGGTGCGCTGCAGGATGCGCTCGCCGATCTCGAGAAAACCCTCGGGGCCCATCAACGTCATGTAGGCGCTGGCGGCAATGGCGTTGAGGTAGACGGAATTGCCCGTCCAATCCTTGCCTTCCTCGCGCATGCCGTAGCTCGACTGGTGCGCGAGGCTGAGCGCGAAGCCCCACTCGCCCGCATTCACCGTGGGCGCGATGGAGATGTTCAGCGTCGGGTATTCGCGCGCATAGCGTTCGTCATCGCGCGAGGCGATGAAGCCACCCGCGCCGCCACCGCAGCTCATATGCACGCCCAGCGTCTGGATCGTGCCCACCACCATGTCCGCGCCATAGTCAGCCGGCGGGGCGAGCACGCCGAGCGAGATCGGATCCACGCCCACGATGCACTCCGCCCCCACCGCGCGCGCCAGCGCGGAGATCGCCGCCCCTTGCGTCTCGATCACGCCGAGGAAGCCGGGATTCTCGAAATAGACCGCGCTGGTCCGCTCGGAGATCTTGCTTTTCAGGTCTGCAAGATCGAGCAACCCGGTCGCCGCATCGAAGGCCACCGGCACCACGGCGATATGCCCGCCCGAGCCCTCGGGCTCGGCATATTGGCGCAGCACGTCGAGGCGTTCCGGGTCCATGCTCGCGGGCACCAGCACCTCGCGCCGCCCGTTCATGCGCGCGGCCATGCGCACCGCGTAGCCGATGGCGCAGCCCCAGGAATAGACGGGCAGGCCGACGAACTCGAGGCCGATCAGCTCGCCGAGTTGCGAGCAGAATTCGAACCAGGCCTGGTTGCGGCCATGGTCGGACATCGGCGTGCCCCAGACATTCGTCAGGAACTCGCTGCGCCCGGCGATCTCATCCACCACCGCCGGCACATGGTGCTGCCAGATGCCCGCGCCGAGGAAGGAGAGGTTGGTCTCGCAATCCGCATTTTTCTTGAGCAGGCCGAGCATGTGTCGCTTCAGCGCGACCTCCGAGGGGAGCGCCGGCGGCAAATCGAGCGTGCCACGGAAGCGGTGATCCTCCGGGATCTGCGCGAAGAGACTCTCGATGCTCGGTGCGCCGATCGCGCGCAGCATCGCGGCCTTCGCCTCGGGCGTTGAATTCGCCATCCATGGATGCGCGCTCTCGCCTGCCATCGATTCGTCTCCCCTATGCGATCTTCATCATCATCCGCTGGCCCGGCGCGGTGTGCACGCCAATATAGCCAGCCAAATCCCGGTCGAGCTCGGCATCGCCGGTATCGACATGCAGCACCGGCGGGTCGAGCGCGATCAGCTTCTGCGCGCCCGTCACCACCATGATGTTCTCCCGCCCCACGCGGCGGAGCACCCCGGCACTGATCTGCGGGTTGCCGCGGCCGAAGAGGAAGCCCTGCCCGCCCGTCGCACTCACCACGATGGTGGCGGCGGCGCGGTCGAGCAGGTTGAGCAGCTGGCTCTCCGTCGCATCGGCCGCGATCAGCCGCCCGCCGAGCACGACATCGACGCCGAGCAGCGTGCCCTCGATCCCCATGGCACGCTTAAGCCGCCGCGTCGTCGTGCCGCAGCCGAAGACCAGCAGCCGGTCCGCCGGCCATTCGCGCGCGAGGCGCCGGGCGAGGGCCTCCAGCGCATCCTCATCGCCCGGCATGGCGGGCCCCTTGCGGCACTGCACGCCACGCCGCGCGCGGGGCACCATCGCCGTGCCGAAGAGCCGCGCGGCGACGCGGCCCTCGCGCAGGGCGGCCTCGTCCAGATCCATCACCTCGGCCTCGATGAGGCCCCCCCCCGCGCGCAGGAATTGCGCGGCGACCTCGCCGGCCGCTTCGGGCGTGGTGGCGAAGACGGCGGAGTGCATCTTCACGCCGGTGGGAATGCCCAGGATCGGCACCCGCGTGCCGAGCGCCGCGACCAGGTCGCGCGCCGTGCCGTCGCCGCCGGCGAAGAGGATCAGTTCGACCCCGGCCGCCTGCATCCGCGCCGCCGCCTTGCGTGTCTCGACCGCGGAGGTTTCGGCGGGGGACGCACCGGGCAGCGTCTCGCAGGCGAGGCCGGCGGCGCGCAGGGCGGTTTCGCCCATCGCGCCCGGCGCGGCCAGGATGGCGCCCGCATCGCCGAGGCGCCGCAGGGCGCGGATGGCCCGGCTCTCCGCCAGCGGCTCGGCACCCAGGGCACGGGCGCGGGCGAGCGTGGCGGCACCATCGGTGCCCTTCAGCCCGACCCGCCCGCCCATGCCCGCGATGGGGTTCACGATGACCCCGAGCCGCCCCTGCACCCCGTTCTCCTGCGTCCGCGATGCGAACATGATGTCGCTTCGCGCACAGTCTAGGGGCTAGATCGGTGCGTGCAACCGGTCAGCTCACCGGTGGGCCGCAGCGGCGCCAGACGGGCTCGATTGTGCCCGCGCTGGCCTGGGCGCGCATCAGCGTGTCGCCCTGCAGGCGCAGGCTGACGCGCCCGCCGGCGCCGGGCTCGCCGGCCGGCGCATCATAGGCGAAGCCGTGGCGGTCGTAGTCGCCGGTCAGGTTGCGCCCGCCCGGGGAGACCAGGCGCGGGCCCTGGATAGTCAGGCGCAGCCCGCCCTCGGTGCACCAATGACCGTCGATGGCGTCGGCCCTTGCCTGGGTCGGTGCGAGCAGAAGGGCCGCGCCGCCCAGCAGAAGGGCCGCCAGAAATCGCACGCCCGTCATCCGCCTCTCCCCTCGATGTGGTGGAAAGGCTAGCGCGCGCGGTGCGCGGAATGCCAGTTCTTCACGCGCCCATCGCCTCGGCCACCACCGCGCGCTCGGCCATGGTCATGTGCAGGCCCAGCCGCGAGCGGCGCCAGAGAACGTCCTCGGCCGTCTCCGCCCATTCCTCGCGCCGTAGCCAATCGAGTTCGCGCGCCGTGAGGCCCGCGCCGAAGGGCTGGCCGAGATCGGCAAGGCCCTGCGCATCGCCGAGCAGATC
>Ga0315900_10011694_pt1 | contig 10848 bp, 10 predicted proteins | sample LakEriMetagenome_FD_203521 | JGI IMG/M metagenome (GOLD analysis project Ga0315900, IMG submission 203521) | Freshwater fungal communities from buoy surface, Lake Erie, Ohio, United States - Buoy 12 MA114 | ecosystem: Environmental > Aquatic > Freshwater > Lake > Lake biofilm | place: USA: Lake...
AACATTGTTCGACACGAGCTTGACGACGACGGTCCCGACCTTCGACACGGTGCTCTTGGTGAACGTCCGCTCCACGTACTCCCGATCGATCCAGTTCGCCGCCTCATTCACCGCCTTGACCAGAGCCGTCGTCCCCTTGAACCGACCCTTACCGTCGTTGGCGGACTGATCGAACGACAGATCACCGTCCCGCATGGCCAGGCACACTACGGCCAGGGTTGCCGCATCAGCGTTGGCGATGCCGTTACCGAACGAACCCAACAGGTTACCGTACTTGCTCATCTTGAATCATCCTCCGTTGTTTGTTGTTTCCATCCGAAACCGTTTCGGACAGTAGCGGATGCCAGAGAATCGAACTCTGACGAACGCATGTTCGTGACTTCCACGTCGCACCCTATGTTGAAACCCTAGCGGACATTGATCCAGTCGCAACGCACACTCACCCAGTGTCGGGCGGACTCACCGTCTCACCTTTCCCGACCTATCCAGAGTGCCTGGATACTGCACCGCTAACGCAGCTTGTATTACCTCTAGACGCTCCCATTTCGGGGATACGGTCACGAACCGTTACAACCGTGACCAACGTTGTCCCGACACCCCTAGCGCTGTACCTAGGTTTACGATGAGCAGGGACGACAGGGTTTAGCACGAATACCTAGTTGAGACTTTATGAGCGACCCCTTACCTACTCGCCGCACCCGATGGGTACTCGTTAGTAGGCGTTTCTCAACCGTTGTCGTGCGACCCCTAGAGACCTGCACTGCACGTAGTGGAACCGTGAGTGACTGACAGTCTGAACGTATGCCCTAAGGTGGGTGTCGCATCCGATAGCGAACGGTTGGTCGGGACACGAGATGCCCTTGCAGCAGTGCTGCAATGAGGACTTACGTCTGGTGCGATCCTGGGTTGGCCGTTCGCCTATGGCAAGGGACTGCATCGGGACGGTGTGACGCCTACCGTTCCGAACCCTCACTGTCGTTTCGCTTGGTGCGATCCGACGAGAGAAACAGTACAGGCTCCGCCGACGGAAACACGCATCCTACGATGTGACATTCGTCACACCCGATAGTTGCACACTGCAACCTAGGGCTCGCTCGGCGGACGCCCCACGCGCACACACGCACACGCGCGTACACGCGCGCACGGGCGTGCATGCACGCAACGGACCCTTGACTAGGGAACGCACGCGGGAACACACGCGTACACGCACACACGCGCACGCGCGCCCATGCGCGCGCGGACGCGCGAGAGAACACATGAAACAAATTTCTAGAAGATTACGTAAGCGTAGAACGATTCTCACGAAACACGCATACCCCCCAGGGTATCCGAAACGCCCTGTGGATAACCCTGGGGAAACGCATACCCCCCACCGTACCCCGAACGGGTGAATGTGGAAAACCCTGTGGAAAACCCTGTGGAAACGAGGGTATAACCTGTGGAAAACCCCGAAAACTGTGGATAGTCAACCGACTAACAGGGTCTGACGGGCTGTAGTTTATACCATCTGACCAGGGACGATGCTCTCTGCTGCACAATCCACAACAGGGTCGGCACCAGGATGCCCGACCCCCCAATAACACTGTGATAACGGCGTCTAGAGGCTGCACGTTACAAACACGTTACAAACAATATCCACAAGAAATCCACAACCTGTGGAAACAAACCCAGCACACAAACAAGTTACACAAAGAAACTAACCGACCAATCAATAAACCCACGCCACAAGCACCCGACCCGACCCCCACGACCCGACCCCCACCCGAAACTTGCGCACACAACTGTTGAGCGAACTCAACTATCTTCCCGCCTCAAGGGTTTTGTTAGGCTTGCCTAACATGGCCCGACCCCTATCAAGCGTTTGCTCGGTTGACCTAACGTTTGCTTGGTTGACCAAGCGTTTGCTCGGGTGGCCGCTGGCCCAACCAGCCCGCACCCACACACACGGCACCCCCACACAGGCACGGGGGCATACAGGGGGGCGGCGGCATGCAGGATGGTAAGAGTCCCGTGGTGGTTCGGTATCTGGCTGTCTGTGACATATTTCACAAATGTTTGGTTTGGGGGGTGTGTGCTGGGGTTTTAGGATTCCTGTACCTTGTGTGTGTGATATTGTAACATGTTTGTAACAAACGCTGTGTGCTGGGGTTTTGTGTGTTTGTGCTGGTCAGGGGGTGTTGACGGTTTTTTCTGATAGAGTGAGGCGCGGGAGCGCCGAACGGAGCTTGTTAGCTTCTAGTAGCTTCTTATAGCTTCTTAGCTTACGAACGTTAGTGAGTAAGCTACTAGTAAGCTACTATTAGCTACTACTAGCTTCTATCGGGCGGAACCACCTTCGTGGTGTCCGCCCTTTGTTGTTTCTGTCTGAAAGTGGGTTGGTGACGGTTTCCCCCTCCGCTCTGCTTCGGGGGTGTCTAAGTCCCCTCCCCCCCGAGGTGACTTCCGCGGGGGTCCAACGAGTGGGGTGTGACGAAACACGTGTATAAGGTATGGCAGCAACTATCCGAACCCACAAGACATGCAGAGTCTGCGGCGAGACGAAGCCCGTAGAGAGTTTCGAGAAGAAAGATGCCCAAGGCAGGCGTCGCAGCGCCTGCAAGGAGTGTCGCCGCCCCATCAGGGCAGCTCGCGAGCGTCGTCGCTACCTGGAGAATCCCCAAGCCCTGGAGGCAAAGCGCTCCCGAGACAGGAACCGAGAGCGTCAGCGACACGGGATGTGGGCCGAGGAACGAAAGGCCCTTTACGCCTCTCAACAGGGGCTTTGCGCCGCCTGCGGCAAAGAAGAGGCAACCCAAGTCGACCACGACCACGCCTGTTGCCCTGGATCGCAAGGCTGCAAGAAGTGTGTTCGTGGCATGTTGTGTGGAACCTGCAACTCTGTCCTGGGTTATGCCCGAGATTCCGTCGAGACCCTGAAAGCGTGCATTGTGTATCTAGAGTCCCACTGACCCCCGTTGCGCTCGCCCCCCTCCCCAACGGTGTTGAACGGTTGGGGGTTTTTGTCGGGTTACGGTTTTGGTTCATAGGGTATGGGTAACAAGAATTCTGGGAATATCACGAACGCCGAGCGCGCCAGGCGGGCGCGCGAGTTGAACGCTCGACAGCGGGCGTATGTTATTTGGAAGGCTACTCCTGAGTTGCAACGGTCTCCAAAGACTCAAAAAGAGTTTGCTGAAGTTATTGGTGTTACTGAGCAAGCTGTTTGGAAGTGGTCGAAGGACCCGCGGATTATTGAGGCGATTCGTTTTGTCACGTTGCAGAATGTTGGGGAGCCGAAGAAGGTGACGGACATTCTCGACATGATGTACGAGGTGGCGATGGCGAAGAAGGACCCGAAGGTTGCTGAGGTGTGGCTGAAGGCAACTGGGGTGTATTCCCAGTTTGGGCGTACCGCGGATTTTCTGGAACTGCCCGAGGATGCTGAGGGTGATTCGTTTGAGGATTATTCCCTGGAGGAACTGGAACGCCTCCGTGCTGAGGCGTTGGCCCAGAATCTGGAGTCGGTGACGATTGAGCTTGCTTCACGCAAGCTTGCTGGGACTTCGCCCGATAGGCCGCTGGAAGGCTCTGAGAGCGCCGAATGACCGAAAATGGCACTCGGGTACCCGACGGCCGTTTGCGGCCGTCTGCGGCCCTTCTAGGGGCCAATGCGGCCACCCCTAGCGCGAACGCCATCAAGCGTTCCCGCAAAGAGAAGGTCACATGGTCGATCTCGGAACTGGATCAGGAGATCAAATGGCGGCACTGGTTCCCGAACACGGACGGGGTTGACTGGACAAAAGACCTGGAAGACGACACCGTACGAATCCTTCATCAAGGATTCGTGTCGTTCTGCGAAGACAACCTGCATGTCAAGTTCCCTGGTAAGGGCCGTATCCCGTTCAAGCTGCGGGAATCCCAATCCCAAGTGATTTGGGATTGGATCAAGTATCGTCGCAACATCAACCTGAAAGCCCGTCAGATCGGGTTCTCCACCCTGGTTGCAGCCTACTGTTTGTGGTGCGCGTTCGGCTGGCCCGACCGCGAAATCGTCATGCTGTCCAAATCTGAGCGTGAATCGGTGAAGCTACTGGCGAAGACGCGGTATGCGATGCGTTCGATGCCTGAGTGGGTGAAGTTGCGTGGACCGAAACTGTTGGACCGAACCTCGCAGCGCATGTCGTTCGACAATGAGTCGATCATCACGTCACTGCCGTCGAACAACGACCCTGCCCGTGGTGACTCGCTGTTCCTGATCATTCTGGACGAATGGGCGTTCCTGCCGAACCCCGAACAGGCGTTCGCCTCCGTCGAAGCGACCACCGACCTCGGCGGTCGTGCGATCGGCCTGAGCACCGCGAACGGTGAAGGCAACTTCTTTCACACGATGTGGCTGGAAGCCCAAGCTGGTGTCAACGGTTTCAACCCCGTGTTCTTCCCGTGGTCCGCTGTCCCTGAAAGGGACGCGGACTGGTATGAGCAGAAGAAGCGGGAACTGGCAAGCCGCCTGTGGCAGCTCCACCAGGAGTATCCGTCGAACCCTGAGGAGGCGTTCGTCGGATCAGGTAACCCTGTGTTCAACCTGGAGTTGATCCGAAAGTTTCGTCCCGAAACAGGAACCGAATGGACGATCCAGGGGGCATCCCACAAGGATGTCCAAATCTATGAGGGTGGCCCGTTTACGGTGTGGGAACCACCGAACCATGCGGACAGGTACTCGTATGCGGTCGGAAACGATACCGCGATGGGTTTGGAGCATGGTGACGCGACGGTTGCTTGGGTTGTTTGTGTAAACACAGGGAAGCCTGTGGCCTGCTGGTATGGCAAGGTTGACCCTGATGTGTTTGGTGAAACGATCCTGCCCGCGATCGGCTGGTGGTATCGGAACGCGATCATTGTGCCCGAAGTGAACAACCACGGTCTGACCGTGGTCAAGGCTCTGCAACGAGCGAAGTATAAGAACATTTATCGTCGTCGCGCGTTTGCGCGGCGCAACAACCAGGCGCTTGAATCGTTGGGTTACATGACTTCTGGCACAACTAAGCCTGTGCTGGTTGACGAGTTGGGCGCTTGGCTGCGCGACGTTCCGAATGTTCCGCACAAGAAAACGATCCATGAGCTGATGACGTTCACCCGTGACCAGAACGGCAAGATGTCAGGGTCGCCGCATGATGACTGTGTGATTGCTTTGGCGTTGGCAATCCAGGGGATTGCGTATGCGAAGAAGGAATTGCCTACGCTTGAGGTTTCTGCTTCTCAGGTGAAGGGTTCGTTTGCGTGGTGGGAGCACAAGTTGGGTGGCGGCGACGCTGGTCGTCGCCGTGTTTTGGGTTCAAAGTGACGGTTGAAGGTGATAAACGTGATGGATGCTGGTCGTATTTGTGCTGAATGTGGGCTGGAATGGCCCCTTGACAGGTTCCGTGATGACAACCCGAACCCTGATCTGTGCTTCAAGTGTCGCACTCGTGGTGTTTCCCTGTCTCTCCAGGGTGGCAAATCGTATTGGCATAACGGCACCGAGTCGGAACGGGCACGGCACGCGCTTTCCGAGGCCCGTGCAGCGGGTTTCGACCCTGTGCCGCGTGAAACTGGCAAGGGGTGGAACGGTGCGGGCCCGTCAACGCTGGCAAAAATCGGCGAAGTTAGCAAAAAGAACGGCGCATTTGGTGGGAAACCTACTACGGAAGGAGCTAAGTAATGCTGCAAGTTGGGTTTTTGCCCGTTTCCACCGACGCAAAGCTCTGCGGCATCTGTCTGAAAGTGCGCTACAGGAATGGCCAGCGGCGTGGGCGCTGGGAACCTAGCCCTGCATGTCGCTCATGTACCGTGAAGAAGAACGCGCCGCCATATCGCAGCGAAATGACGCGACCCGAACGGGCACGGACACGCAATCTAGCCCGTTTCGGACTGACAAATGAGAATTATGAAGCTATGTGGTCGGCGCAGAACGGCAGATGCGCCGCGTGCGGTCGCCCAGAAGCCGAATGTGGCAAGTACAGGCTGGCGGTCGACCATGACCACCGCTGCTGCCCAGGGAAACGATCGTGTGGCAGGTGTGTGCGTGGGTTGCTGTGCGCTGCATGTAACACGGCCCTGGGTTTGCTGGGGGACGACCCGCGTAGGATTGCAAATTTGCAAGCCTACGCCACCGAACGAAGTGAGGTAGCGACTTGATGGGCAACTCGATGGATTACAGGGTCGGGAACGACCCCGATTCGGACTACGAAACCCCCAGCAAGGGCCGTACGACCACAAAAAAGTACCGTAAGCGGGTCGAAGCCGCCGCAAAGTGGCGGAAAGACGCAGGTTACGACTCCAAGTGGGCGAAGTTCATCAAGGTGTACGCCTCCCAGTACGACTACAGTGAACTTGGCGACTATGATGACGTGATTGCACCCAACATGGTGTTCTCCACGGTTAACATTATTGTTCCCAGCATCGTTGTGAACTACCCGAAGATCACCGTGAACGCCCGTAAGGCCGCAGATGTGGAACGTGCAGCCACCGTTGAGGCGATGGTGAACTACAATTGGCAGCGCTATAATGTTCATGAGGAACTGAAGCTCGCGATCCGCGATTTCGTCATGTTTGGCCTGGGTATCTGTAAGGTGACCTGGACGTTGCGCGAGGAAGATGTCGAAATGGACCGTGACGAGTACACGTCAACGGTCCAGCAGGCGTTGATGGAGGTTGCGGCGGGCCGTGAACGGTCCGATGCCGAGGGTTTGAAGGTTGTGTACCCGTCTGATGATGAGGTGATTGCGGCGGCACCCACCATGAAGGTGGTGGTGACCGCCGACCATCCTTCCGTTGAGCGTATTTCACCGTTCGACATCTACATTGATCCTGATGCGACCCGCATCAAGCACGCGCGCTGGATCGCGCAGCGCACTTACGTCCCGATCGAGGTTGCACGCGAAAACGAAAACTGGGATGCTGGTGCACGCAAGAAGCTGAAGCCGACCGCCATGTCGGACGCTAAGCATGACCAGGAAGATGTCATGTTTGACGGCGAGAACCGCGGCAAGGACAGCGATTTCGTGGTTGTGTGGGAATATTACAACCTGATCGACAAGACGATGTGCGTGTTCGCTGATGGCTGTGACGAGTTTCTGATCGAACCTGATGAGACGCCGCTTCCGTTCCCGCATCCGTTCGTGTTCGGTCTGAACTATGTGGTTCCCGAAAAGCTGTATCCGCTCGGTGATGTCGAGTCGATCCTGCCGTTGCAGATCGAACTTGCGATGACCCGTACGCAGATGATCAACGACCGTAAACGGTATCGTCGCATGTATCTTGCCAAGCCTTCTGAGATTGGCCCGAAGGGCATGGAAGCTCTGCTGAGTGGGGCTGATAATGCGATTATCGAAACCGAGTATGATGGTCCGCTGGCGGACGTGCTGGCCCCTGTGGGGACCAGCATGTTGCCTCCCGAGTTCTACAATCAGACCGCAATGATTCTGGACGACATCAATTTGACGGCTGCGATCACTGAATATCAGCGCGGTCAGGTGTCGGAGATTCGTCGTACTGCGACCGAGGCGAGCATGATTCAGGACATGTCGAATGCTCGTTCGGCGGACAAGCTTGCGCTTGTTGAGCTAATGATTTCGGAAATGGCTCGTCGTACGGTGCAGCTTGCTCAGGAGTTTTTGACGACTGAGCAGATCGCTCGTGTTGTCGGTCCTGATGGGATCGCGACGTGGGTGCCGTTTACTCGTGAGCAGATTGAAGGCGAGTTCGATTTCCAGGTTGAGGCTGGGTCTACCCAGCCGCAGAACGAGTCGTTCCGTCGCCAGTCTGCGATGCAGATGATGGATGCTATGACCCCGTTTTTGCAGGCTGGTGTGGTTGATCCTGCGAAGCTGGCTGAGCATGTGTTGCGTAACGGTTTCGGTATCAAAGACCCTTCGATGTTTATTATGGCCCCACCTCCGCCGATGCCTGAAATGCCTGGTCAGGCACAGTTGCCACCTGAAACTGCGGGTGCTGGTATGCCGCTAATGTGACGGTTGTGGCGTATAAAGTGACGTTGCAACGTAACCTTCTCAAATCTTTGCAAAGGAGTAAACCATGACGCTTAGTCAGGAAAATGCTGGTCAGGTCAACGAGCGCCACATTGATCGTAAGACCCCTGTTGTCGTGCCTTCGGCCACGACCCGCACGCTGGGTCAGGTTGACGCAGACAATCTGGTTGTGTTTCAAGCTGCTGGTGCGGTGACTGTGACGGTGCCGACTGATGCTGTTGCGCCGAACATTAACCGTGGTACGGTTATTCGTGTGGCGACGACTGGTGCTGGTGGTCTGACGATCGCGGGTGCTGGTGTGACGTTCACGGGTGCGGCTCTGACTGGCGCTCAGAACGTGACGAAGGAGATCATCAAGCTTGCTCCGAACGCCTGGTTCGTGCTGCGCTGATTCTGCCTTACGGCCTCATCTCTCTAGCTCAATCGGTAGAGCAGCGGCCTCCAAAGCCGCGGGTTGAACGTTCGAATCGTTCGGGGGATGCCATGTCAGGGTGGAGCAACGGTAGCTTGCCAGCCTCATAAGCTGGAGGTTGCGGGTTCGAATCCCGCCCCTGCCACCATTTACGGAACACCCCACAAATTGTGGGACTCTGAAAGGAAACAAATACAATGAGTGATCTTGGCGACATCTTCGACACTGTGGTCAGTGAAGGAGGTGAAACCAGCACCGATGATGTCTTCCCTCAGAATGCAACCATTCACATGGGGGATGACGACAACCCCGCTGAGGACGGCGGGGACGACACCAACTACGACTTTGACGAGTCTGAAGTTGGTGACTCCGATGAGGACGACGCAGAGGACATCGAGGACGACGAGTCAGGGGACGAGTCGGACGATGCAACCGTTGACGGTTTCGATTTCGATTCGGTAAAAGATGAGCTGGTCAGTGTCACTGTGAACGGGGAAACCTTTGAGGTTCCGTTGGGTGAGTTGCGTAACGGCTATATGCGCCAGGCGGATTACACTCGGAAGACGCAGCAGATCGCTGCGGATGCCGAGGTGGTGCGTTGGGCGAAGGTTCTGCGAGACAATATCACGAACAACCCTGTGGGGGTTGTGACTGAGCTGGCTTCCCGTTTGGGTTTCCAGGTTGTCGAGCCGAACAACCCTTGGAACGAACTGGTCGAGAACGACCCGTCGCTGGCACCGCTGGTGCAGCGACTTCAGCAGCAGGAACAGGAACTTGCGGAACTGCGGAACACTTCCCAGTCAATCGCACAGGATCGTGAGCAGGCTGCAGTTCGCGCCGAGTTGGATGCAGTCAAGTCGAAGTATCCCGACTTTGACCCTCAGGTTGTTCTTCCTATCGCTATCGAGAACGGTGTCCGCCTTGAGGCGGCATACAAGATTTGGAAGGCTGACCAGTTGCAGGCCGAAACTGTCCAGGCGGAGGCTGCGAAGAAGGCCGCTGCCGAGGCTGCGGCCCGCCGCGAGAAGGCTCGTGCTGCGAAGAAGAAGGTTTCTTCGGGCGCTACGAAGTCGCGGGCAACTGAGGGTGATGAGTGGATGAAGTTTGACTCTTTCGAGGACATCTTGACCCACGAACTCAATCGTTAAACGAAAGGTAAGAAATGGCTAACCCCGCATTCGATCAGCGCGTTGCCACCACTCTCAAGCGGTATTTCACCGAGGGCGGCAAGGCTGTTGACAACATTTTCCGTCGCACCGCGGCCCTTGACTGGCTGAAGAACACTGCGAAGCTGGACGCCCAGGGTGGCGATACTGCCGTGTTCCCGCTGCACTACCGTACGAACGGTTCGTTCCAGTGGTACTCGGGCTACGATCAGCTTGTCCCTGTTCATGGTGAAGAGCTGGTGACTGCTGCCGAGTTCCAGTGGAAGCAGGCTGCGATTTTCATCCCGATGTCGGGTCTTGAGGAAGCCCGTAACAGCGGTGATCGTGCCGTTATCAACCTTCTGAAGACGAAGGTTGAGAACGCCGAGATGACGTTCGCTGAGCAGCTTGAAGCCGCGTTCCTTCAGTTCACTGGTACTGAGGCGAGCGGTAAGGCTTGGGGTGGTCTGCCCGATCTGGTCGAGAACGTCTCGACCCCTGTCGGTGGTATTGATCCTGTGGCGAACGCTTACTGGCGTGCGTTCACTCCGACCTCTGTGGTGTATTCGCTTGCGGCCCATTCGCAGGCGTACAACACTGTTTCGTACCCTGGTGACATGTGTGACTTCCAGGTGACCACGCAGACGCTGTGGGAGCGGTACGAGAGCGTTCTTCAGCCAGGCCAGCGGTTCACTGATGCGAAGACCGCTGAGGCTGGTTTCACGAACCTGCTGCATCGCGGTTCCAAGGTTGTGTGGTCTGATCTGATGCCCGCTAACCGCTGGTACTTCCTGAACAGCCGCCATGTGAAGCTGGCTGTTCTGTCGGGCAACTGGATGAAGTTCCGTGGTTTCGTGGAGCCGTACGATCGTGACGCGAAGTATGGTCTGATCACCTGCTATGGTGCGTTCGGTACGAACGGTCGTCGTTACCTGGGTCGCGCCATCTGGACCTGATTTCGGGTTGCTGGTCTTCGGACCATTGTTGTTGATAACGGGAGCGGGGTGTTTCCCGCTCCCGTTTCACGTTTCAGGAGAGGAACAGGATGAGTGTCAAGGAAGCGTTTTCGCGTGTTCGGAAGGCCGTCGCCGTGGCTGTTGCTGGCGTTGTTGTCGTTCTGCTTGGCAGGGCTGGTGTGATCGTTGATGCTGGCACGGTCGAGACGCTGGTCACGTTCGCGATCACGAGCGCGATCGTGTATGTGGTGCCGAACGCGAAGGGTGTTGTGGATGAGTGATATGACTATCGTCTGGAAGGGCGCTGTTCCGCTAGATCAGTGGATGGG
>Ga0315900_10011696_pt1 | contig 10848 bp, 14 predicted proteins | sample LakEriMetagenome_FD_203521 | JGI IMG/M metagenome (GOLD analysis project Ga0315900, IMG submission 203521) | Freshwater fungal communities from buoy surface, Lake Erie, Ohio, United States - Buoy 12 MA114 | ecosystem: Environmental > Aquatic > Freshwater > Lake > Lake biofilm | place: USA: Lake...
ATCATAAGACCCGTACGAGCCCAAAACCCTTTAAAAGTGAACTTTTTTCCGTAAAATTTCATGAAAAATATTTGGATTCGTACGGGTTTTCTCTTATCTTTATATGGTAAAATACATACAAAATGAACAATAACACGAGGTTAGGTTATGCCTGTATCAATATGACACTAGGCAATCGACCGAAAAAGCTCGGTGGTCGTATTACGACATCCCGAGGTATTAAGAAAGGTTCTTGGTATAACACCCGAGACTTAGCTAAGATTGGTGAGTTAGCATTACAGAATGCTGGTGACCTTTTACATATTCTCAAATGGAACGAGGAGAATGGTATACGTCTTTTCCGAATTGGTTCAGATCTCATTCCATGGCACGATCATTTCGAGACACATGAGTTGCCTCAGGCAGATCATATCAAGGCTAGGTTGCTCGAAGCTGGCGACTATGCTCGAGCGCATGGTCATCGACTTAACTGTCACCCCGGACCGTTTCATATTTTAGGTTCGCCACATTCTGCTGTCGTCGACAAGACTATTACAAGTCTCGAACGCCAATCTGAATTATTTGACCTTATGGGTTATGCGCCATCTTTTGATAACGAGGTTAATATCCATATCGGTGCTGCATACGGCAATCCTGAGGCTACTGCACAAGTATGGAAACGCAATTGGCATAGGTTATCTGATAGTTGCAAGGCACGTTTGGTTGTAGAAAATGACGATAAGCCTAGCATGTATACAGTACAGATGTTATACGATTTTATATACACTGACATACGCGTGCCGATTACATTTGACTATTTTCATCATTCGCTCAATCCTGGTCAGTTGACCGAACAGCAGGCGTTAGAGTTAGCACGTAGTACTTGGCCTTCAGATATTCGTCAAGGTTGTCACTATAGCGAGTCCCGTCGGACCGAGTATCAGACTATGCTGCAAGGCATGTGTGACCGTAATAATATTACGATTGAAGAGTTAGCTGCATGGCCTACCTTAGCCAAGTACAAGAAAGAGTTTGACAAGATCAAGATTACAGCACATGCTGATTACATCAAGTTACCTATCAATACATACGGCTATGATTTAGATATTATGGTCGAGGCAAAGGCTAAGGAGTTAGCCCTTTTAGAGTATAGGAATATTTATTCAAAACAAAAAGGAGTTTTATGAAAGACAAAGACAATGTGTTACGACGCTTAGATGAAGCCGATAACATGGCTATGATTTTAGCTGACTTAGCAGATCGCAAGGCTGTAGATACGAATGAAGCCGTGCGTCGTTTAAACGAGATTCGCAGTCGTATCAAATTTGCGATGGATCGTATTTCTATAAGTTAATATGAAGTCTAAGATATTTCCGTACATTATCGCAACGGCTGCATTAGCCGTTTCTTTATCAGCAGCATTCTATTCGGTTTATGGTTTAGGTAAACTGTTCGCCGGCGCTAGTCTACAAGTCATGATTATGGCCGGTAGTTTAGAGTTTGCAAAACTAGTGATAGCATCTGCATTATACCAGTACTGGGCAACCATTAATAAAGTATTACGTGCTTATTTAGTTATAGCTGTAATTGTATTGATGACTATAACTAGTGCTGGTATATACGGGTATCTGTCTGGTGCATATCAACAAACATATGCTGGTACAGAGGTTATAAATCGACAAATATCTGTTATCGAGGCTAGGAAACATAGTTTTGAAGAACAAAGATCACAGTATATAGCCGAAAAAGAACAATTAACGGGTAGTATTACGCAACTAAGAACAGCTATTTCTAACCCAGGTCAGAGCCAGTATATCGACCGTAAAACAGGTCAAATCATTACAAATACCAATGCTAGTGCTAGATCTTTATTACAACAAGAACTAAATACGGCTGTAAACGAACGTAACTCGGTAGATACAAAGATACAGTCATTAAATGATTCTATAACAACAGCCGATATCAGCATTATCGAACTCAAGAATTCAGATGAATCAGTTCATGAATTAGGTCCATTGATGTACTTATCAAAGTTAACGGGTTTATCTATGGACCGTGTTATCAATTGGTATTTGTTACTTATCATATTTGTATTTGATCCATTAGCAATTGCATTGGTAGTTGTAGCTAACCAAGCATTTAGTAAAAAGAAGTATGTCGTTACAGACGAAGATATAGAAAAACCTATGGCTGATCATCCTATAGGATTTCCTACATATGTAGAAGAAAACGACGATCCGTATAGTGATGATGTGTTAGAACGCAATTGGTATGAATATCAATACGTTACTGCTAGTATGCCAACAGAAAAAGATATGCCAGAAGCAGAATATATGTATACACTCAAATATGACGTGCCAGCAGATTCAGTTGCCGTTACGTCTAGTATACAAGAATCTAAACCAGTAGAAGAGACCAAACCACCAAAACGCCCAGCATATTGGGCATCTAAATAATTTCGCATGAGTAAAAAACAAAATCAAAAACAGTGGAAAACACGCACCGACGGTAAGAAGCTTTATATGATTTGTCAGAACAGTGAACCAGATGGAAAGTATTGGCAAGGTCATATTTGTAACGAATGGTCTGTAGTAGGAGAACGTACTACTACAGTATTGTGTTGGAAATGTACCATGTCATTATGTACTGCCCCTGAGGTAGGAGCTGGTTATAAGTCATCCGGCAAACCTCGAGGTTGGCAATTCATGAAAGAGTTTGTTGATGAACAAGGTAATGTTTATCATAAGGGCATTGAACAACCTCAACTTAAAGGTACATTGCCACCGACGGCAATCGAAGCCTCTGATAAAAAGAAATTATCTAAAAAAGAAAAAGAAGAGTTGAAAGAACAAATACTACTTCAAATAGCTATGGTACGTGGCCAGGTTAAAAAAGCCACTCTCAAAAAAGATATTTCTAAAGGCAAGAGTGATCTTAAAAAATTAGAACGACAACTAAAAAAAGTACAGTAAGTTCTAGGTTTCTAAAACAAAAATCATTATAATAAGTTATGAGTATTTACGACGATAAACCAAAGCGTGTCGATATGAATCAACAAGATAAGTATATCGAAGTTGAGACTGAGAACGTATATGAAACAATAACACAACAAATTCAGACACAAGTAGACCTACGAGACTCTGTTGTATTTTTAACAGATGAAATTACGGAAGGTACGCTTGTTGATCTAATGATACGTATACGTGCAATTCTTAACAACCGTACAGAGGAAGATAAAGATAAACCGATTAACTTAGTTATCAATTCATCAGGCGGCGATGTTTATGAAATGCTAGGTATTATTGACTATATCGAAACACTAAGTGTTCCTGTTAATACAATTTGCCGCGGTAGAGCATTTTCAGCCGCAGCTGTTATTTTAGCTTGTGGTACTGGTACGCGCATGGTTAGTAAACGTTCATGTGTAATGTTTCATGAGTCTAGTAGTTATCTAGACGGCATGAAGATGAGTGATATGTCTGCATACATCAACAACCTTAATAAGATTGAAGACGATGTATGTGAACTATTAGCTAAACGATCTAATAAAGATGCGGCTTGGTGGAAACAGCAACAACGTATTGATATGTTTCTATCAGCTGAGCAACTTCTAGAGTATGGAATAATTGACGAAATAATATAAAGAACAATGTTAACAGCAGAACAAATTCACAACAATTGGATCGCATTTCGCGACAAAATCAATCTGTTTCCAGGACGCGAAGCAGAACTAAATCAACTGTATGATACGTTAGAAGAACGTATAATGATGATGCCAGCATCTGGTACAGAGTATTATCACAATGCTTTTGCGGGTGGTTATGTAGATCATGTGTTACGAGTAATGGATTGTGCAGAAACACTATATGAAGTATGGAAAGCAAAAGGCGCGGATGTATCCGGATTTACTCTAGAAGAACTACTATTTGCAGCAATGCATCATGATTTAGGTAAAGCAGGTTTTCCTGGCCCAGGTCAAGAAGTATATCTTCCGAATGATTCTGAATGGCATCGTAAGAATCAAGGAAAGATTTATAAACATAATCCGAACATACCATTTACCTTAGTTCCGGACTTAAGTATTTGGACATTGCAACACTTTGGAGTAACAATGTCATGGAATGAGTTTCAAGGAATACGTATACATGACGGTATGTATGATGATGCTAATAAATCGTACTTCATATCACGTAGTGCCGATGCTAAACTAAAAACAAATCTACCAATCATACTACATCATGCTGACCATATGGCATCGATTATTGAATATGATGCATGGAGAAATAACAAACCGATATCATCAGCAGCTACTGAATCTAAGAAAGGTGGTCGTATAACAAATAGCGATACTGCTTTTGATTTGTCAAAATTATTTGGATAATTGTATGGAATTACTTATATTTGGAACATTAATTGTTGCATTACTAGTGTGTGGTTATATTATACGTAACCTCATGAGGAAAGTAGAAGTGTTAGAAGATAATGTTGATGAACTATCAAAAGAAGTTCAGAACTATGATGCGTTTTTTGATGATGTTAAACAGCATGCTGATGCTTCTATTGCTAGAATGAAACAGATAGACCGTTTAGGTTCTTTTGAAGCGGATGACGAAACAGGTCATGTGTTTAAAGAACTTTACGAAATCGTTGAATTGTTGAGCAAGAGGTTTAATTAATGGTATCTCCAGTAGATCAATTTTATGCAGATTTAGCAGTAGAAGAAGCACAAAAAGCATTAGAAACAAAAGGTAAGCGCGGACGTAAAGCTACTAACATGTACTTTACATCTACTACCGAAAAGGCAATTATCGCCTATAATTTAGAAACTGATTATTATAAGCGTAATCGAGTGTATAGAGAACATATCGATTACGCTTTTAATAAGCTAGTCGAAAATATCTATCATACATTTAAGTTTCCGTACATTGACGTACCATATGAAGACATTAAATGTGAAGTGGTAGCTTTTCTCAATGAAAAAATACATAAGTATACACAAGGCAAAGGTAAAGCCTATAGTTACTTTAGTCGCGTAGTAAAAAACTATTTGATCATACTTAACAACTCTAATTATGCTAAGTTAAAGCGTCGCGTCGAAACAACGGTTATCGACGACGATCGTGACTTAACATTAGAAATGTCTATTTCATCTTATCAAGAGTCTCTTAAAGATTTCGTTAATCAATGGGTTGATTGGTATGAAACAAATATGGAAAGTATATTCACAAACAAACGTGATATATTGATAGCCGATACTATTCTAGAAATATTTCGTATACGTGAAAATATTGAAAACTTTAACAAGAAGTCGATCTATATCTTGATACGCGAACGTACCGGATTAAAGACACAAAATATAACACGTGTACTAAATATTATGCGTAAAGACTTTGATAAGATGTATTCTTCATATCAAAAGTCCGGCCATTTATTGCAATAACACATAGCCCTTATATTTATTTTAAAGGGCTATTTATGTCTACGGAATTCGAATTATTTAAAGGTACTACCTTCTCAGATCTGATGAAGGATATTTACCACAATTCAAAAATGAAGTCGCGTCAAATAGATGGGCTAATAAAAGAGTTACAACCGTTAGTTAAGAATGTAGGCGACGCGGCAGTTATTGTACCTATGATTAAAGACTATCTAGAAGTATCTGTAAAGAACGATGATGCTCTAGTTAAACTAGCAGCAGTTGTACAACGTTTGTTATCTGCATCTGCTAAAGAATCAGAAGGTGGCGGAGAATTCATATTGTCTGATGAAGAACGTTCTCGCTTGTTACAAGAAGCTGAAGACGAAATCAAAGCTATTCAGAAAAGTCAAGGTAATGTGTAATGAATAATACGTTCTCTGCAGAGGTAATCGATACTAATATTAGTTATAAAAGTTCGACGGATGAGAACAATGTTACGTATCCACACGGTGCTATAAAGTTTAGATCTAGGCCTGGCGGTACTAGTGCTATACCTTATGAAGGAGTAGCTGTACCTCTATCTACTAATGATTTTGAAATGCCATTAGTAGGCGAACATGTTATGATTACAACAGCTACATCAAATGATTCTAGCGTATTTAAAAAACGCAGTACGTTTTACTATACCAACGTTGTAAATATTCAAGATAGTGTAAATAGTAATATACTACCTTCAGTTAACGCGTTTAGGGCCAATGGCAATCTTTCTAGTAACTATAGATCTAAGTCTATGAGTAATGCTAGTAATGGTATTACCGAACAAACTGTAAAGACGTTATTAAAAACTCATACTATTGATAATAATATTACATTCTTACAACCGTATGAAGGCGATCGTATTTTACAATCACGTTACGGCGCTGGTATACGTTTTTCATCAACTATTTTAGGTAATACTAGTATTTATGAAAATGTTCCGTCGTGGCAAGGTACGAAAGCTAATGATCCGGTATTAATTCTGTCTGCAGGTATTACAAATAACAATCGTTATTATACAATAGAGAACATCGACACGGATAAAAGTTCGATATACTTATTATCAAATCAAAAACTATCATTAGCTAGTAAATCCGTATACAATACTATTACGCCGGTATCTGTATATACAGGTGCACAAGTTATAATAGCATCTGATCGTTTGGTATTTGCTAGTAAAAGAGATTCTATCATTTTAAGTTCTGAACGTACGGTCGGTATTAGTACAGCTAACTGGAAAGCCGATATGGATAAACTCTTTACGTTATTAGAACGTACTTTACAAGCGTTAGCAGATTTAACTTCAGGAAAAGCTCAGTTTCAAACACCGATGGGCGGGCCGACACTAACAGCTACGAATGTTACCGAAGTTCAAAAACTATTGACAGAACTTAAAACAATGAAACAATAAGGAAATATATGCCACTAAGTACAGCACAAGTTGCATTAGAAGCACAATTATTAGCTGCGTTTAAAAAAGCACAGTTAGCAAAAAATCCACAATCGGCTACGGCACAATTGGCTAGTGATTTAGCACAGGCCATATATGTATTTACAGTACAAACTACCGTTAATCCAGGTCAAGCTGTTATTGTCGGAACACCTAGTGGTCCAGGAGCTGGTAGTACAACAAGCCCAGGAACCGTATCGTAAACATATTTATTTAAAAGGAATTCAATGGATTCTAAGGAATTTATAAAGGCATTACGTACTCTAATTAGAGAAGAAGTACGTGCTGCTGTACGCGATGAAATTAAAGCGTTGAACGAAACAAAAACTGTATCTAAGTCTAAGTTAACAGCTGAAGCTATTTGGGAAAGTATGGGTAGTACCGCTGGTAAGAGATCTACAGGTGCACATACTACTACTACACCTAAACCAAAAAAGTTTGTTAAAGATCCGTTATTAAATGACTTACTTAACGATACTGCTTCAAACCCAATACAGTTAACTGAAGATTATGATACTATTGGTACATTTTCAGCTGAGATGGCACAAGGATTTGGTATGATGCGTGCTAATGGCGTTGCTACTAACAATTCGCCAATCGTTGCTCCGATGAATGATTTAGACGGACGTCCTGTTAATATGGGTAATGAACAAGTAGCAACTGTTGTTAATGCAATGACAAAAGACTACTCAGCATTGATGAAAGCTATTGATGCAAAAAAAGGTAAAGTGTAACATATGGCTAGAACCATATATCAATATAAACCATATAACGATCGACCTGATAAAGCTATCGGTATATTGTTGCCGTTTAATAAATCAGCTAGCAGTCGTACTGATGTGCAGAATTATGCTTCTGGTTCGTCAAATGGTGGCAGTGTGTTTGCTCAGTCATATTCAACAGAACAACAGGCTGTTAGTAATTTGAAAAATCTTTTACTTACAAAAAAAGGCGAGCGTATTTTGCAACCGACGTTTGGAACTGATATACAAAACGTTTTGTTTGAACAAAATACAGAAGATACGGCTACGATATTACGAAATAGTTTAGAAACTGATATTGAATTTTGGTTACCTTATATAACAATTAAAGATATCACAATTTTACGTGATCCGGACCGTTATGCATTTTTGATACGAATAACGTTTTCAGTTACGAATGTAGGAGCTAACTTAGTAATTAATGTATTAGCTAATGAAAATGCATTGGTTATAACAGAACAGGATAATACTATGAGATTGACTCCAGTAGGATTTTTACCGTTAGGAGGAATTTAATGGAACTAGTTAAAAAGGATGTAAAATATCTTAACAAGGATTTTGCTCAGTTTAGACAAAACTTAATTACATTTGCTAAACAGTATTTTCCAAACACATACAACGACTTTAATGAATCGTCGCCAGGCATGATGTTCATTGAAATGGCTTCATATGTAGGTGATGTATTATCTTACTATGCTGATCAACAGTTTCGTGAATCTGTTTTATCTACAGCGCAAGAAGATGCTAACGTTTTAATGTTATCGCAATTGTACGGATATAAGCCAAAACTTAATGCTCCGGCAATTGTTAAACTAGATGTTTATCAATTAGTGCCGGCTATAGGTACCGGTACAAATGCTAAACCAGATTATCGTTATGCATTATCATTGCAAGGCAATATGCAAGTACAGTCTGATAACGGCACTAAATTTAGAACACTGCAGCCTGTAGATTTTTCTTTTAGTAGTTCATTCGATCCTACTGATATAAGTGTGTATGAAATTGATAATACAGGAAATGTTCAATACTACTTGTTTAAGAAACAAGTACAAGCTATATCTGGAGAAATTAAAACTAGTACTTTTACATTTGGTGATCCAAAGCCATATGATAAAATAACACTACCAGAAACAAACGTTTTAGATGTTGTTTCAGTAACTGATGACGAAGGCAATACGTGGTACGAAACAGATTATTTAGCACAAGATACTATATTCGAAGATATTGCTAATATTCCTTTCAATGATCCGACATTGTCACAATATCGTAGTACAGTACCGTATATTTTAAAGTTACGTCGTACATCTAGACGTTTTGTAACACGTATAAGAGCTGATTATCGTACAGAACTACAATTTGGATCTGGTATTAGTTCAGATGCAGATGAAGAAATTATTCCAAATCCTAAAAACGTTGGTATGGGTCTAGATTATTTATCTAGAACAACAACTTCAAATATCGATCCTAGCAATTTCTTATACACCAGTACTTATGGGTTGGCTCCAAATAACGTTACGTTAACTGTTCAATACACGATAGGCGGTAGTGTTACTGATAACGTTTCTGTAAATACAATTACAACGATCAATACAGTGACATATAATTCCGATACTGAAGTATATGGATTAGATCTATCATTTGTTAAGTCATCTGTTGCCGTAAATAATCCAGAACCAGCAACAGGCGGAAAGACACGTGACAGTATCGATAGTATACGACAAAATGCTTTAGCTAATTTCGCAGCTCAAAACAGAGCTATTACAAGAGAAGACTATATAGCTAGAACATATTCAATGCCTGCTAAGTACGGATCTGTAGCTAAGGCTTATATAATTGGCGATACACAACAAGATACTAATGACCGTGATTATCCACGCGAAACTATATCAAATCCATTAGCATTAAATCTTTATGTATTATCATATGATAGTAATAAAAATCTAATTGCTCTTAATGAAGCTATACGAGAAAACTTAAGAACATATTTATCAAACTACCGTATGTTAACAGATGCGATAAACATTAAAACTGCATATATTGTTAATATTGGTATTGAGTTCGAAGTAATACCAACACCTAATGCAAATAGTAATGAGGTGTTACTACGTTGTGTGAATCGTTTAAAACAAATGTTTGACAACGACCGCATGCAAATCAACGGCCCGATTAACATTTCAAATATTATCAGCGAAATTGATAGATTAGAAGGCGTTCAATCGGTACCTAGATTAGAAATTGTTAATTTATTTGATATGAACAAAGGATACTCTGGTAACGTTTACGATATACCAGCTGCTACAAAAAACGGTATTGTTTATCCTAGTTTAGATCCATGTATATTCGAAGTTAAATATCCTAACTCTGATATTAAAGGAAGAGTAGTAAAACCATAAAGTAGTGAATCATGATTCAATTATATTACCCAGAGAGAGATACTACATTATACGAACGTTATCCGGACAAAAACACGGGTATAGATCAGATGCTTGAACTAACTAAAATTACTTCAGGCTCGTTGCTAGATGGCGAATTGCAAGGCAACACATATAATAGTAGAATACTTATTGATTTTGGCAATCAGATAACAGCTATTAGTGACGCTATTGCTAGTGGTGATATTCCTCCAATTGGAGCTGTTAATGCCGGATCTGCATCTGTTTATTTAAACATGCGTGTAGCATATGCTAGTGATTTGCCATATAGTTATACATTAAAAGCTTTTCCGTTATTCGAGAATTGGACCAACGGTACCGGTAACTATAATGATATACCAGAAACAACAAACGGCGTTTCTTGGTATAATATCGATAATAAGACACAAGCAACACGTTGGTCTACTGGTTCAGCACCGAGTTATAATGATTATAGCGTAACAAATATACAAGGCGGCGGTTCTTGGTATACTGGCTCCGGATACGAGGCGTCTCAGGCATTTCAAGCTGGTATAAATGCTTCGCCTGATATGCGTATGGATGTTACGGACATTGTTAAAAGATGGGTAAACGATACAATTGAAAACTATGGATTCATAATCAAACGTACTACACCAGATGAACGTTCGTCTAATATAATGGGCACGTTAAAGTTTTTTGGTTTAGATACACATACAATTTATGTGCCTAGATTAGAAGTAGTTTGGAACGATACTATATTAACGGGTACTGGATCTTTTACAGAAATTACAGATGATATTTATGTGCCGT
>Ga0315900_10011700_pt1 | contig 10847 bp, 20 predicted proteins | sample LakEriMetagenome_FD_203521 | JGI IMG/M metagenome (GOLD analysis project Ga0315900, IMG submission 203521) | Freshwater fungal communities from buoy surface, Lake Erie, Ohio, United States - Buoy 12 MA114 | ecosystem: Environmental > Aquatic > Freshwater > Lake > Lake biofilm | place: USA: Lake...
GTCACGCCCTGGGGCTTCCCGACCAAGGGCAAGAAGACTCGTTCGAACAAGCGGACCGACAAGTTCATCTTGGCGAGCCGTCATTCGAAGAAGAAGTAACAGAGGCCCGTCATGGCACGTTCCGTCTGGAAAGGTCCGTTCGTCGACGGATACCTCCTGAAGAAGGCCGAGGCAGCCCGTTCGTCGGGCCGTCATGAGGTCGTCAAGATCTGGAGCCGTCGCTCCACGATCCTCCCGCACTTCGTCGGGCTGACCTTCGGTGTCTACAACGGTCAGAAGCATGTCCCGGTGCAGGTCACCGAGGAGATGGTTGGCCACAAGTTCGGCGAGTTCTCGCCGACCCGCACCTTCTACGGCCATGCGGCCGACAAAAAAGCGAAGCGGAAGTGAGCCATGGGTAAGCCCGCAACACCCCGCGCCCTGGGCGACAACGAAGCCAAGGCGGTCGCCCGCATGCTTCGCGTCTCGCCGCGCAAGCTGAACCTGGTGGCCGCGCTCATCCGCGGCAAGCCTGTGGACACCGCGCTCGCCGACCTGGAGTTTTCGCGCAAGCGGATCGCCAACGACGTCAAGAAGTGTCTCGAGAGCGCCATTGCCAACGCCGAGAACAACCATGATCTCGATGTCGACGATCTGGTCGTCGCCGAGGCGCATGTCGGCAAGGCCTTCGTGCTCAAGCGCTTCCACGCCCGTGCCCGCGGTCGCGGCGCCCGGATCGAAAAGCCGTTCTCGCACCTGACGATCGTTGTTCGTCAGGTCGAGGAAGCCAAGGCCTGAGGAGAGAACGATGGGTCAGAAGATCAATCCGATCGGTTTCCGCCTCGGCATCAACCGCACCTGGGACTCGCGCTGGTTCGCCAACAAGGGCGAGTACGGCAAGCTTCTGCACGAGGATCTCAAGATCCGCCGTGAGCTGATGAAGCTGTTGAAGCAGGCGGCGGTGTCCAAGATCGTCATCGAGCGCCCGCACCGCAAGTGCCGCGTCACGGTTCACTCGGCGCGTCCGGGCATCGTGATCGGAAAGAAGGGCGCCGACATCGACAAGCTGAAGAAGGCTGTCTCGAAGATGACCGACGCTGAAGTCGTCATCAACATCGTCGAGATCCGCAAGCCCGAGATCGACGCGACCCTGGTGGCCGAGTCGATCGCCCAGCAGCTCGAGCGTCGCGTCGCCTTCCGTCGTGCCATGAAGCGAGCCGTTCAGTCGGCCATGCGTCTGGGCGCCGAGGGCATCCGCATCAACTGCTCGGGCCGCCTCGGCGGTGCCGAGATCGCCCGCCTCGAGTGGTATCGCGAAGGTCGCGTGCCGCTGCATACCCTCCGTGCCGATGTCGACTACGGCACGGCCACGGCCTTCACGACCTACGGGACGTGTGGTGTCAAGGTGTGGGTCTTCAAGGGCGAAATCATGGAGCACGATCCGATGGCCCAGGACAAGAAGTTGTCCGAGGGCGAGGGGTCGACCCGCCGGTCGCGCGGTCAAGACCGCGACGCGGCGTGAGGATGAAGGTCTAGAACCATGCTTCAGCCCAAGAAAACCAAGTTCCGTAAGCAGTTCAAGGGTCGCATCAGCGGCGCTGCGAAGGGCGGTACGGACCTGAACTTCGGCCAGTTCGGCCTCAAGGCCATGGAGCCGGAGCGTATCACCGCGCGCCAGATCGAGGCCGCCCGTCGCGCCATGACCCGCGAGATGAAGCGTGCCGGCCGTGTCTGGATCCGCATCTTCCCGGACGTTCCGGTCTCGAAGAAGCCCGCCGAGGTCCGCATGGGCTCCGGCAAGGGTGCCAACGAGTACTGGGCCGCCAAGGTCGCTCCTGGCCGCATCATGTTCGAGCTCGACGGCGTGCCGGTCGAGGTCGCCAAGAAGGCGCTCGAGCTGGCTGCTGCCAAGCTGCCGATCAAGACGCGCTTCGTCCAGCGCATCGCCGAGTGAGGAGAGGGTCATGAAGGCCGAAGAGATCCGGACCAAGACCCTCGACGAACTCGAGGGCCAGCTGGGTGACCTGAAGAAGGAGCAGTTCAACCTGCGCTTCCAGAAGGCCACCGGTCAGCTTGAGAACGTCGCCCGCGTCCGTCAGGTTCGCCGCGACATCGCCCGCGTGAAGACCATCGCCGCGCAGAAGCGCGCCGAGAAGAAGTAAGGAGAGGGCATATGCCGAAGCGTGTGCTCGAGGGCATCGTCGTCAGCGACAAGCAGGACAAGACGGTTGTGGTGAAGGTGGAGCGTCGCTTCACCCATCCGCTGCTGAAGAAGACGGTGCGTCGCACCAAGAACTATCACGCCCACGATGAAGGCAATGTCTTCAAGACGGGCGACGTGGTGAGCATCGAGGAGGGCGCGCCCTTGTCGAAGCTGAAGCGTTGGGTCGTGCTGCCGAAGGCCTGAGCTTTCGGTGATCGTTAGAACAGCGCGCCGCCGTCGGGGAGACCCGAGACGGGCGCGAAAGGAAGAGGTTGCGTCATGATCCAGATGCAAACCAATCTCGACGTGGCGGACAATTCGGGCGCACGCCGCGTCATGTGCATCAAGGTGCTCGGAGGCGCGAAGCGCCGCTACGCCCACGTTGGCGACATCATCGTCGTCTCCGTGAAGGAAGCAATTCCGCGTGGCCGCGTGAAGAAGGGCGACGTCATGAAGGCGGTCGTCGTTCGTACCGCCAAGGACATCCGCCGCATCGACGGTTCGGTGATCCGCTTCGACCGCAATGCGGCCGTGCTGATCAACAACCAGAAGGAGCCGATCGGCACCCGTATCTTCGGACCGGTTCCGCGCGAACTCCGCGCCAAGAACCACATGAAGATCATCTCGCTCGCGCCGGAGGTGCTGTGATGGCCGCCAAGATCAAGAAGGGCGACAAGGTCGTCGTCCTTGCTGGTCGCGACAAGGGTCGCACCGGTGAGGTGATCCAGGTCATGCCGACCGAGAGCCGCGCTCTCGTGCGCGGCGTCAATATCGTGAAGCGCCACCAGCGCCAGAGCCAGACCCAGGAAGGCGGGATCATCTCGAAGGAGAGCCCGATCCACCTGTCGAACCTGGCCTATGCCGACCCGAAGACCGGCAAGCCGACGCGTATCGGCTTCAAGGTTCTCGCCGACGGCAAGAAGGTGCGTGTGGCCAAGAAGTCCGGGGAGACGATCGATGGCTGAGGCGGCTTACACCCCGCGCCTCAAGGCGCACTACGACAGCGTGGTCCGGCAGAAGCTGGCCGAGGAGTTCGGTTACAAGAACCCCTTCGAGATCCCGCAGATCGAGAAGATCGTCGTCAACATGGGCGTCGGCGAATCCACCGCCGATTCCAAGAAGGCGACGGTTGCCGCCGCGGATCTCGCGCTGATCACTGGCCAGCGGCCGGTCATCACCCGGGCCCGTCAGGCCATCTCGAACTTCAAGGTTCGCGAGAACATGCCGCTGGGCTGCAAGGTCACCCTTCGCAAGCAGCGCATGTACGAGTTCCTCGACCGCCTGGTGACGATCGCGCTTCCCCGCGTTCGTGACTTCCGCGGCCTCAACCCGAAGAGCTTCGACGGCCGTGGCAACTTTGCCATGGGCCTGAAGGAGCACGTCGTGTTCCCCGAGATCTCCTATGACAAGGTGGATCAGATGTGGGGCATGGACATCATCGTGTGCACCACCGCCAAGACCGACGAGGAAGCTCGCGCTCTCCTCAAGGCCTTCAACTTCCCGTTCCGGCAGTGAGCCGGGTTTCTTGATCTAGAAGCCCGTCTCAGACGCGGAAACCAGGAGAAAACGATGGCGAAAAAGAGCTCCATCGAAAAGAACAACCACCGCCGCGCTCTGGTCGCGCGGGACGCCAAGAAGCGCGCTGCGCTGAAGGCGACCGTGATGGACCAGTCGATCTCGATCGAGGAGCGTTTCGCGGCGACCGTGAAGCTTGCGAGCCTGCCGCGCAACGGCGCCAAGGTCCGCATCAAGAACCGCTGCGAGGTCACCGGCCGTCCGCGGGCGTTCTATCGCAAGCTCGGCATGAGCCGCGTGGCTCTGCGTGACCTCGGCAACAAGGGGCTCGTTCCGGGCCTCGTGAAGTCGAGCTGGTGAGAGGAGACAGATCATGGCTCTCAACGATCCGCTCGGCGATATGCTGACCCGCATCCGCAACGCGCAGATGCGCCGCAAGACCCGCGTGTTGACGCCGGGCTCGAAGCTGCGCGCCCGCGTCCTCGACGTTCTCAAGTCGGAAGGCTACATCCGCGACTACATGACCGTCACGCACCCGAACGGTCGTTCGGAGTTCGAGATCGAGCTCAAGTATTTCGACGGCGAGCCGGTCATCCGCCAGATTGCCCGCGTTTCCAAGCCGGGTCGTCGCGTCTACGCCGGCGTCGGCAACTCGCCGCGGGTGTCCAACGGTCTCGGCATCACGATCATCTCGACCCCCAAGGGCGTGATGGCCGACCATGATGCACGGGAACAGAATGTAGGCGGGGAGGTGCTCTGCACGGTCTTCTGACCTGGCGGAGCTCTCACACGACAAAGGACGATATCCAATGTCTCGTATCGGTAAGAAGCCGGTCGACCTGCCGCAGGGCGTCACCGCCCAGGTGTCCGGCCAGACCGTGAAGATGAAGGGCCCCAAGGGTGAGCTGTCGTTCACCTGCCCCGATGACGTCCTCGTCAAGATGGACGGCAACGTGGTGAAGGTGGACCCGCGCGACCAGGGCAAGCGCGCCCGCTCCATGTGGGGCATGGCACGCACCCGCGTCTCCAACCTCGCCGTCGGCGTGAGCAAGGGCTTCGAGAAGAAGCTCGAGATCACCGGCGTCGGCTATCGTGCCGCGGCCCAGGGCAAGGTTCTGAACCTCGCGCTCGGCTACAGCCACGACATCAACTATCCCGTGCCGGATGGCATCACCATCGCGACCCCGAAGCCGACCGAGATCGTCATCTCCGGCAACGACAAGCAGCAGGTGGGCCAGGTGGCGGCCGAGATCCGCGACTATCGCGGTCCGGAGCCTTACAAGGGCAAGGGCGTCCGCTATGCGGGCGAGTTCATCTTCCGCAAGGAAGGCAAGAAGAAGTAAGGCGACGGCCCCGTCTCGGGGCCCGTCCGTCTTCCGGGGCGCGATCCGGGTGCGGATCGCGTCGATCAAAGGAGCTGGCTATGGCCAATTTTAAGGATGCAACGGAGCGTCGCAAGGCGCGTGTCCGTCGGGCCCTGCGCTCGACGGCGAATGGGCGTCCGCGGCTGAGCGTCTTCCGTTCGTCGAAGCATATCTATGCGCAGATCATCGACGACTCGAATGGCGTGACGGTTGCGAGTGCCTCGTCACTGGAGAAGGACCTGAAGTCTTCGCTGAAGACCGGTGCCGATCAGGCTGCGGCATCTGCCGTCGGCAAGCTCGTCGCCGAGCGCGCGGTGAAGGCTGGGGTTTCCACCGTGGTCTTCGACCGCGGCGCCTATCTCTATCACGGGCGCGTCAAGGCGCTCGCCGACGGCGCCCGCGAGGGCGGCCTGAGCTTCTAACGGATACGGGCGGCCCCGCCGCCGAAAGGACAGAACATGGCTCGGGAACGTGAACGCGAGCGCAACCGCGAAGAGCGCGACAGCGAATTCACCGACAAGCTCGTGCACATCAACCGTGTCTCCAAGACGGTGAAGGGCGGCAAGCGGTTCGGCTTCGCAGCTCTCGTCGTCGTGGGCGACCAGAAGGGCCGCGTCGGCTTCGGCCACGGCAAGGCCCGTGAGGTGCCGGAAGCGATCCGCAAGGCGACCGAAGCGGCGAAGCGCGGCTTCATCCGCGTCGCCCTGCGCGAGGGTCGCACCCTCCATCATGACGTGCACGGCCGCCACGGCGCCGGCAAGGTCATCCTGCGCGCCGCTCCGGCCGGTACCGGCATCATTGCCGGCGGCCCGATGCGCGCCGTCTTCGAAACGCTCGGCATGGCCGACGTGGTCGCCAAGTCGATGGGGTCTTCCAACCCCTACAACATGGTGCGCGCCACGTTCGACGCGCTGAAGAACCAGGACAGCCCGCGCTCCGTCGCGGCTCGCCGTGGCCTCAAGGTGTCGGTCCTCCAGGCCCGCCGCCAGGAGGAAGGCGAGGGCGACGCGTAAGGATCAGATCCATGGCCAACAAAGCAACCGTCACCATCGAGCAGATCGGCTCGCCGATCCGCCGCGAGAAGTCGCAGGAAGCGACCCTCGTCGGTCTCAAGCTCAACAAGCTGCACCGTCGCGCTACGCTGGAGGACACCCCGAGTGTCCGCGGCATGATCGCGAAGGTCGCTCACCTCGTGAAAGTGGTGGATTGATCTCATGAAACTCACCGACATGAAGGACAACGACGGCGCGACGCATCGCAAGATGCGCGTCGGTCGTGGCATCGGCTCCGGCAAGGGCAAGACCGCCGGCCGCGGCGTCAAGGGTCAGAAGTCCCGTTCCGGCGTCGCGATCAAGGGTTTCGAGGGCGGTCAGATGCCGCTCCATCGTCGCCTGCCGAAGCGAGGCTTCAACAACATCTTCCGCCTTTCCTTTGTCGAGGTGACGCTCGCCCGCATCCAGCGCGCGATCGACTCCGGCAACCTGAAGGCTGGCAAGATCGACGAGGCCGGGCTGGTTGAGAGCGGTGTGGTCCGCCGCGCCCGCGACGGCATCCGCCTGGTTGCGACCGGCGAACTGAAGGCCAAGATCGATCTCACGGTTTCGGGCGCCTCCGCCGGCGCCGTGGCCGCGGTCGAGAAGGCCGGCGGCTCCGTCACGCTCCTCAAGGCGAAGGAAGAGGCCGCGGCCTGACGGCCGGCGCGCCCCGTCCTTTCGCGACGATCAAGCTTCGAGGGGCCGGTTCGACGAGGACCGGCCCCTTTTCATCTGTGCACTGCCGTGTCGCCCGCCGCCCTGCGGCGTCGGGGGACTGGCGAAGGTGGCTTCGGGCCGCTAAGTGAGTGCGACTTTTCCGGATGGACGCGTCCGTCCCTCATGCATCGGAGCCACCATGGCATCGGCAGCGGAACAACTGGCAGCCAACCTGAATTTCGGCGCCTTCGGCAAGGCCGAGGACCTCAAGAAGCGCCTGTGGTTCACCCTCGGCGCGCTGCTGGTCTATCGCCTCGGCACCTATATCCCGCTGCCGGGCATCGATCCCGAAGCCTTGCGCCAGATCTTCAACGCCAACCAGGGCGTGCTGGCGATGTTCAACGTGTTCGCCGGCGGCGCCGTCGGGCGCATGGCGATCTTCGCCCTGAACATCATGCCCTACATCTCGGCCTCCATCATCATCCAGCTGCTCACGGCGGTCGTGCCTGAGCTGGAGAAGCTGAAGAAGGAGGGCGAGCAGGGCCGTAAGCAGATCAACCAGTACACCCGCTACCTGACCGTCGTTCTCGCGGTGTTCCAGTCCTGGGGCATTGCGGTGGGCCTTCAGTCGTCGGGGTCGGTGGTGGCCAATCCCGGCCTGTTCTTCGTCATGAGCACGGTCATCACGCTGACCGGCGGCACCATGTTCATGATGTGGCTCGGCGAGCAGATCACCCAGCGTGGCGTCGGCAACGGCATTTCGCTGATCATCTTCGCGGGCATCGTCGCCGAGCTGCCGAGCGTTCTGGCTCAGGCCTTCGAACTCGGCCGCCAGGGCGTCATCTCGACGCCGCTTCTGCTGGCGCTGCTGGTCCTGATCGGCGTCACGATTGTCATCATCGTGTTCTGCGAGAGGGCCCAGCGGCGGTTGTTGATCCAGTATCCAAAGCGGCAGCAGGGCAACAAGGTGTTCGAGGGCAATTCCTCCCACCTGCCGCTGAAGCTGAACACGGCAGGCGTCATTCCGCCGATCTTCGCCTCGTCGCTGCTGCTGCTGCCGACGACGGCCCTGTCGTTCCAGTCGAGCCCGCCGGAATGGCTGCGCCTCACGGCCCAGCTGCTCGGCCACGGCCAGCCGCTGTTCATGGCGCTTTACGCGCTGCTGATCATCTTCTTCTGCTTCTTCTATACGGCCATCGTGTTCAACCCGACCGAGACGGCCGACAATCTGCGCAAGTATGGCGGCTTCATTCCCGGCATTCGACCGGGCGAGAAGACCGCGCAGTACATCGACTACGTCCTGACCCGCATCACCGTCGTCGGTGCGGCCTACATCACCCTGGTCTGCCTATTGCCCGAAATGCTGATTTCGCAACTCGGCCAAAGCTTCTATCTCCTTGGTGGCACGTCGCTGCTCATCGTCGTCACGGTGACGCTCGATACGGTAGCGCAGGTGCAGGGATATCTGTTGGCCCATCAGTACGAAGGGCTGATCAAGAAGTCGCAGCTCAGGGGGAAACGTCGATGAAGCTGATTTTGCTCGGGCCTCCCGGGGCGGGGAAGGGGACCCAAGCACAGCGTCTGGTGGACCGGCACGGCATCGTCCAGCTGTCCACCGGAGACATGCTGCGGGCGGCGGTCAAGGCGGGCACGCCCGTCGGCATGAAGGCGAAGGACGTGATGGCGCGCGGCGAACTGGTGTCGGACGACATCGTCGTCGGCATCATCGAGGATCGGATCGCCGAGCCGGATTGCTCCAGGGGGTTCATTCTCGACGGTTTCCCGCGCACGGTCGCGCAGGCGGAGGCACTGGACCGGATGCTGGCGAAGAACGGCCTGGCCCTCGATGCCGTCATCGAACTGAAGGTGGACGAGGGGATCCTCGTCGGCCGCATCGAGAAGCGTGTTGCCGAGATGACGGCGCGCGGCGAGCCGGTCCGTGCCGACGACAACGCGGAGTCGCTGAAGAAGCGTCTCGACGCCTATCGTGCGCAGACCGCGCCGGTCTCCGATTACTACGCATCCAAGGGCGCTCTGAAGACGGTCGACGGCATGGCGCCGATCGACGACGTCACGAAAGCCATCGCTGCCCATCTCTCTGTCTGACGATTTCCGGTGATTTCGTCTTGACGCGCGGGCGAGGGCGGGCTATGCGCCCCATCTCGTCCGATCGACGGTGACATCGATCCGTCTGCTGTGCAGGCGGATCGAACTGTTTCAAGGACAACCGCGCAAGGGCCGGCCTCCACCGGACGCGCGGCTTCATTTTCCACCGCGGCGACGCGGCTTACATGGAGACGAGATATGGCTCGTATCGCGGGTGTCAACATCCCGACCAACAAGCGCGTCGTCATCGCGCTGCAGTACATTCACGGCATTGGCGCCAAGTACGCCGCCGAGATCTGCGACAAGGTCAAGATTCCGGCCGAGCGCCGCGTCAACCAGCTGACCGACCAGGAAGTCCTGGCCGTCCGCGAGACCATCGACCGCGACTACATGGTCGAGGGCGACCTTCGCCGCGAAGTCTCGATGAACATCAAGCGCCTGATGGATCTCGGCTGCTACCGCGGCCTGCGTCACCGCAAGGGCCTTCCGGTCCGCGGCCAGCGCACCCACACCAATGCCCGCACCCGCAAGGGTCCGGCGAAGCCGATCGCCGGCAAGAAGAAGTAATCCGGCTCCGGGGCGCCCCGTGCGCCCCGACCGTTTCCCGAGCGCCTGGCATTACGGGCGCGCCTGAAGGACAAGGACTGGAATATGGCCAAGGAAGCCACCCGCGTTCGCCGCCGCGAGCGAAAGAATATCGCCTCCGGCGTCTGCCACGTGAACGCGTCGTTCAACAACACGATGATCACCATCACCGATGCGCAGGGCAACACCATTGCCTGGTCGTCGTCGGGCACGATGGGGTTCAAGGGTTCGCGCAAATCGACCCCCTATGCCGCCCAGGTCGCCGCCGAGGACGCTGCCCGCAAGGCATCGGAGCACGGCATGCGCACTGTCGAGGTCGAGGTGTCCGGTCCCGGCTCGGGTCGCGAGTCGGCGCTGCGCGCCCTTCAGGCGGCCGGCTTCACCGTCACCTCGATCCGTGACGTGACCCCGATCCCGCACAATGGCTGCCGGCCGCGCAAGCGCCGCCGCGTCTGAGCTTTCACCTTTCTCGCAATCGCGGGCCGGCCTGTGGCGGTCCGCGGTTTTCCGCCCCGTGCCGAAAGGCGAGGGGAACCGGTCGTCAGGGTCCTGCAGGGGACGAGACAGCGGCCAGATCAAAGCGAAGGTAGACCCCGTGATCCAGAAGAACTGGCAGGAACTGATCAAGCCGGAGAAACTCCACATCGTTCCCGGCGATGACCCGAAGCGTTTTGCCACCGCCACCGCCGAGCCGCTCGAGCGTGGCTTCGGCGTGACGCTCGGCAATGCCCTGCGTCGCGTGCTTCTCTCCTCGCTCCAGGGCGCCGCCGTCTCGGCCGTCCAGATCGACGGCGTTCTCCACGAGTTCTCGTCCATCCCGGGCGTGCGTGAGGACGTCACCGACATCATCCTCAACATCAAGGACATCGCCATCAAGATGCAGGGCGACGGTCCGAAGCGCATGGTCGTGCGCAAGGAAGGCCCGGGCGTCGTCACCGCCGGTGACATCCAGACCGTCGGCGACGTGGTGATCCTCAACCCCGAGCTGGTCATCTGCACCCTCGACGAGGGCGCCTCGATCCGCATGGAGTTCACCGTCAACACCGGCAAGGGCTACGTTCCCGCCGAGAAGAACCGCGCCGAAGACGCGCCGATCGGTCTCATCCCGGTCGACAGCCTCTACGCGCCGGTCAAGAAGGTGTCCTACCAGGTCTCGCCGACCCGCGAGGGCCAGGTGCTTGACTACGACAAGCTGACCCTGACGGTTGAGACCGACGGCTCGGTCTCGCCCGAGGACGCGATCGCCTATGCGGCCCGCATCCTGCAGGACCAGCTGGAAATCTTCGTGAACTTCGAGGAGCCGCGCAAGGAAGTCGTCCAGGAGTCGATCCCGGATCTCGCCTTCAACCCGGCGCTGCTGAAGAAGGTCGACGAGCTGGAGCTTTCCGTCCGCTCGGCCAACTG
>Ga0315900_10011705_pt1 | contig 10844 bp, 8 predicted proteins | sample LakEriMetagenome_FD_203521 | JGI IMG/M metagenome (GOLD analysis project Ga0315900, IMG submission 203521) | Freshwater fungal communities from buoy surface, Lake Erie, Ohio, United States - Buoy 12 MA114 | ecosystem: Environmental > Aquatic > Freshwater > Lake > Lake biofilm | place: USA: Lake...
CACATGGTGCAGAGTCGCCGGAATGTGACCCATCGCGTCCTGCTGAACGTCCTTGGAACGATGGGAACAGGACATGCTGGGCACGGTTCCGCGCGGCCTCATCAGCGTCGCGCAACCTGGGTGCCGGATCCTTCCGTGCATCGTCCCGACTTCACGCGGTTCTGGTTTTCCTTCCCTTGGTCGCTGCGGCATCGCTGGCGAGGACGGGGGTGGGGACGGCATGCAACCGCTGGCCTGCGTGATCGGCGACATGGACCTTCTCGCCCCCCTCGGCCGGGCGGGAATCGGCTGCATCGCCGTGGCGCCGTCGGGCAGCCCGCCGACCTTGTCCCGCTATGCGCAGGCGACGATCCCGCGCGCCCAAGGCGCTGCCCCGGATGCGCTGCTGCATGCGCTGCTGCGCTTCGGCGCGGCGCAGCCCGTGAAGCCGGTGCTGTATGTCCAGGATGACGATGCCTTGCTGCTGGCGTCGCGTCACCGCGCGCGGCTCGCGTCGTTCTTCCACTTGCCGCTGGCCGATGCGCCGCTGGTCGAAGCGCTGGTGGACAAGGCGCGCTTCGCCGCCCTCGCGGCGCGGCACGGGTTGCCGGTGCCGGCAACGCGCCGCATTGCGGCGGCGGATGGCGGGCTGCGCTTTCCCGTCATCGTGAAGCCGCTGACGCGCGATGCGGCCTGGCCCGGGACCGCCAAGGCCTTGCGGGCCGATACGCCGGCGGCGCTCCAGGCGCTGCGCCACTCCCATGGCGATGACCTGCTGGTGCAGGAACTGATCCCCGGCCCCGAGACGCAGGTCGAGAGCCACCATGTCTATGTCGATGCCAGCGGCGCGATCGCGGCGGAGTTCACCGGCCGCAAGATCCGCACCTGGCCGGCTTCCTTCGGCCATAGCACGGCGGTGGAGATTACGGATGCGCCGGATGTTGCGACGCTCGGACGCCGCGCGGTGCGCGCCATCGGGCTGCGCGGCGTCGCCAAGCTCGACATCAAGCGGGGGCCGGATGGCACGCTGCATCTGCTGGAGATCAATCCGCGCTTCACGCTCTGGCATCACCTGGGCGCGGAAGCGGGCGTGAACATCCCGGCGCTGGTGCATGCCGATCTGTGCGGCCTCCCGCGCCCGCGCCTTGCAGCCGCGCGGCCTGGCGCCGCCTGGTTGCGCCCGCGAGAGGATTGGCGCGCCGCGCGCGCGGCCGGTATCGGTCCTCTCCGCTGGCTAGGCTTCCTGCGCGATGCGGCGGCCAATGCAAGCTTCGATTCGCGCGATCCCATGCCCTTCCTGCGCGGTGAGGCCTGGAACGGCCTGAAACGCAGCCTCGCGGGCCGACGCTGAGCGATGCGGATCGCGCTGATTTCCGACATCCACGCGAATCTCGAGGCCCTGCGCGCCACGCTACTGGATGTCGCGCAACTCCGCATCCGGCGTATCCTCTGCCTGGGCGACATTGTCGGCTATCACGCCGATCCGGGCGCCTGTATCGCGCTGCTGCGGGACGCGGGGGCGATCTGCATCGCGGGCAATCACGATCGCGCGGTGACGGGGCTACGCGGTACGGAGGGCTTCAGCGCCGACGCTGCGCATGCGGTTGCCTGGACGCGCGCGCGGCTGGATGAGCGCGACCGCGCCTGGCTTGCCGACTTGCCGTCGGAACACTGCATCGATGGGGCGCTGCTCGCGGTGCATGGCGCTCCGACGCTGGCGGGCGGCTGCGACATGACGCGGCTTGACGATACGGTGCGCCGGCGTGCGGCCTTCCGTGTGCTGGCGCGGCATCCGTGCCATGCACGGATCTGCGCGGTCGGGCACACGCACATCCTGGGCGTCCATGCCTGGGATGGCACGGTCGAACGCACTCTTTCGGGCGATACGGTCGCGCTGGCGCCGGATGCGCTGCACATCCTCAATCCTGGTGCGGTCGGCCAGCCGCGTGATGCGGAGTTGCGCGCGACCTGGATGCTCCTCGACCTCGCATGCCGCACGGTTACGATCCGGCGCGTCGCCTATGACCGCGACAGCGCGATGGCAAAGGCGCGGCTGGCAGGACTTATCCCGCCCCGCTCGCGGCTCGGTGCGGCGCTGCGGCGGGTGCGCCGATTGGGTCAGCGCGTGGCGCTTTAGCGATGCAGCCTGTGCCATTCCCGCCGGAACATCCATTCCGCTGCCGCAGGCACCCTCCGTGCCACGTCCGCCGCCGCATCCGCGGCGCGGCGCCGCAACGAGATCGGGCCGACCGTGCCCGCGACCAGCGTCACCTCGGCATCCGCGAAGCGACGCTTGTAGCCTTCCTCACCCGCCCCGAGGTCGATGCCCGCCAGCCCCGCCTGCGCCGCGTGGCGGATCGCTTCCAGCAGCAGGATGCGACCTGGTGCGAGCTTCGCATGGGCCGGATCATGCGCGGGGAACCACCAATGCAGCAGGCTTCGTGACCGCAGGCCGAGATGCGCGGCCACCAGCGTATCCCCCGCCCAGAGCGTGCACAGCATGCCTGCGAAACCTGCTGTCTGCGTGGCCTGCACGCGTTCCAGCAACGCGACAGCCCAGGGTCGTGCGAGAGGATCGAGCGCTCCCCCCCAGCGCGGCCGCGCATATTGCACTCGCTTCCATGCGATCAGCCGGTGCAGCAGGCGGAGGTCCGGATCATGCGGCACGAAGCGCAGCGGCCCGAGCGCGCGTTCCAGCCGCCGCGCATGCGAATGCGCCTGCACCAGCGCCTGGCTTCCGGCCGCGCGGCGCGCGCGCGCATAGGCCTCGAAGCCACAGCCGAGGCGGATCAGCGGCGCGGCGGAAAGCCGTCCATGCGCCGGCACCACACCGCCCCGCGCGACGGCCATCCGTGTGACATCCAGCCGTGCGAGGCCGAGTGCCCGGACCAGGGCAGCACCCTCGCAGCGCCAGCCGGGGGTGGCGACGATGGCCTGGCAATCCGACAAGCCCCCGCCTAGTGGCAGGCCGATCCGCCCGCGCCTCTGGAAGCCCAGAAAGGCCTGCGGCGAGTCCTCGGGGCCAAAGGCCGCGACGACGACATCGTCGCGCACGGCGCCCACGGCTTCAGCGAATTCGGGCCGCAGGAAGGGGCTGGCAAGGGCCGGATCGGCTTCCTGCAGACGCGACCAGGCGGCCAGATCGCGGGCGGTCATCTGGTCCGGACGGAGCAGGCGCAGCTCGTTTCGCATGCCTCTGCATGTCGCGGCACGTCGCGCGGCGGCAAGCCAGCGCGCAGCTCCGTGACGTGCAATTCCGCGCATGGCGGAATTCGGCACGCGCTCGCGCGATGCTGATTGCGGCGCGGCATCGCTTTGCATGGCGGCTGCGTTCGTCTGCCGGATCGCTCCGCGACGTCGCGGGATGCGGAATGGCGCATGGCCTGGAACAGGGGTGGGGCGGGTGTTGACAATACGAGGCGCCGATCGGGGATCGCCTGGCCTGAGGGGGCGCAGCGCCCTGCTTCCGATGCTTCGTCGCATGGTCAGGGGCGCATCTGCGGCAACGATCCTCGCGCGGATGCGTGCGCTGCCTTTTGCGATGCCGGATACGCTGCTTGGCACTGGGGATGCGCTGATCCTCGCACCCCATCCGGATGATGAGAGCCTGGGATGCGGCGGCTTGATCGCGGCCTGCTGCGCGATGGGGCGGCCGCCGATCGTTGTCGTGCTGACCGATGGCGCAGGGTCGCATACCGGCTCCGCGGCCTTTCCGCCCGCGCGGCTTGTCGCTCTGCGCGCGGCGGAGACGCGGGCGGCCGTCGCAGCGCTCGGCCTTCCCTCGTCGCGACTGCATCTCATGGGCCTGCCGGATGGCCAAGCACCGCGCGCAGGCCTGCCCATGGAACGGGCCGCCGACGCGCTGGCCCAAATCGCGCGGCGCGGAGGGGTGGGGACGATCCTCGGGACATGGGAACACGATCCGCATGACGACCATGTCGCGGCGCATGCCATCGCGTCCCGCGCGGCGGCGCTGGCGGGAGCGCGGCTGCTGTCCTACCCGGTCTGGGGCTGGGCGCTGCCGCCATGGCGGCGGCTGGAGGCGGGCACCATCGCCGGCGTGCGGATCGACATCGCGGCGCAATTGCCGGCCAAGCGGCGCGCCATCGCGGCGCATGCGTCCCAGCATGGCGCCGTCGTCGCCGATGATCCGCGCGGCTTCCGCCTGCCGGCGACGCTGTTGGACGCGCTCGACCAGCCCTTCGAGGTGTTCCTGTTCTCGCGATGAACGCAACGCCCGTCGCCTCGGTGATCATACCGGCCTTCCAGGCTGCTTCCTTCCTCGATTGCGCGATCCGCTCCGCGCTGGAGCAGACGCTGGCGGAGATCGAGGTGATCGTGGTGGATGATTGTTCCAGCGACACCACCTGGGATGTGATGGCCGAATGGGCGCGGCGCGATGCGCGCATCGTCCCGCTGCGCCAGCCAGTGCGTGGCGGCCCTGCGGCCGCCCGGAATGTCGCCATGGCCCAGGCACGCGGCCGCTGGCTGGCGCTGCTGGATGCCGATGATCTCTATGCACCCTGGCGCTTGGCCTACATGGTGGAGCTGGCCGAGGCGATGGGCGCCGATCTGCTGGCTGATAATCTGCGGCGTGTCGATTTCCACACCGGCCAGGATCTCGGACCGCGCTTCGCCGATACGACGATGCGGCTGCCCGGCGCTGTCACGCTGACCGAGGCGGTGCGGCGCGACATGCCGGACCAGTGGTCGCGCGGCGAGATGTTCGGCCTTCTCCAGCCGATCATGCGTCGCTGTGCCCTGGCTGCGCGCCGAATCCGCTACGCCGAGGATGTGATCGTGGGCGAGGATTTCCTGCTCTATTTCCAATGCATCGCCGCGGGGGCGCGATTTCACCTGACGCCTGTGGCTGGCTATGTGCAGAGGCTACGCGCCGATTCCCTCTCGCGCAGCGGGGAAGCGATGCTGCATCTCAGCACGGCGAACCGCCGCATGGTCGCCCTGGCGGCGGGCTGCGCGGAGCCCGGCCTTCTTGCCCTGCTGTGCCGTCGGCAGCGGCGGATCGACATCGACTGCTTCGCGTTGCTGCTGGAACGTGGCGCCATCGGCGCGGCGTTGCGTCACGCGCATTGCGACACGCCGGCGCAGCTGTTGCGCCACGCACGCGCGGCGGCCGGGGCCTTTCGGCGCCGGCGCGTCGCGTCTGCCCGGCTGGCGTGATGGCCGCCGGGCCGCAGGTGCGCGCCTGTCAGTCGGCGCGTGCGCCCACGGCCTGGATCACCACGCGCCAGCGTTCGCTCTCCTCCTGCATGAAGCGGGTGAAATCGGCGCGCCCCATCCGGCGCGGCACGGAGCCGCCGGTGATGATGCGATCGCGTAGCTCCGGCTCCTCCATCACAGCGCCGAGCGTGGCTTCGAGCCGCGCGAGGATCGGCTCCGGCACACCGGCGGGGGTGCAGAGGCCGAACCAGCCAGTGGAGACGATCTCGACGCCCTGCTCCCGCATTGTCGGCAGGTTCGGGAATGCGCCAACGCGTTCTGCGCCGCTGACGGCGATGGGGCGCATGCGGCCGGCCTGGGCCAGCTGCGTGACGGCGGATATCGACTGGAACAGCATGTCGATCCGGCCTTCCATCAGGTCCGTGTTCATCTGCCCGCTATTCGTATAGGGCAGGTGCTGCATCGGCAGGCCGGTGATCATCTGGAATTGCGACCCGGCCAGGTGCTGCGACGACCCGGCGCCGACCGAGCCGAAATTGATCGGCCGGTTCTGCGCCCGCGCCCAGGCGATGAATTGCTGCAGGTTCTGCGCCGGAACGTTGGGCGGGATCACGACGATGTTCGGCACCAGCGCGATCATGCCAACAGCCGCGAAATCCCGATCCGGGTCGAAGGGCAGCGAGCGGTAGAGCCACTTGTTCGCGGCATTCGCGGCGATGGAGGCGAGGCCGACCGTGTAGCCATCCGGCGCCGCGCGCGCGACCTGCGCCATGCCGATATTGGTGCCTGCACCCGGCCGGTTGTCCACCACCACCGGCTGGCCGAGCCGCGCCGAGAGCCTGTCCCCCACCAGCCGCGAAAGTACATCGCCCGCCCCGCCCGCCGGCCCCGGATTTACCCAGCGGATCGGCCGGTTCGGCCAGTCGCCTGTGCCCTGGCCCGCCTGCGGCGCCTGGGCCAGTGTGGGCCGCGTGAGCCCCGCGGCGGCGAGGCCGAGCAACAGCGTGCGGCGGTTCGGGCTTGGCATCGACGGTCTCCTCTTGGTTCGGCGAGGTTGTGGCGATGTCGCGCGGGGCGCAAGGGATGAATTGGTGGATTCGCCGCGCCGGGGCCTTCCCCCGGCCGCGCGCTGTGGCACCTTGGCGCGGCCGATGGCGATGGTGAAGGGAAGCGTGCGATGGGTGACGTGCTCGGCTGGCGGTGCAAATTCGGGGTCATGGGCCCGTCCACCAACACGGTGGTGCAGCCGGATTTCGACATGATGCGTCCGGCCGGCGTTACCAACCATTACAGCCGCATCTTCACGCCGAACGCCGACGCGGTGTCCAACGAGACATTCCGGGCGGGCGCGGAGCTGATCGGGCGCAACACGCTCGATGCCGTCCGCTCGGTGATGACGTGCAAGCCCGATCACCTGGTGATGGGCATGTCGGCGGTAACCTTCTTCGACGGCGCAAAGGGCGCCGATCGCTTCGTGAAGGAGGTCGAGGATCTCTCCGGCCTGAAGATCAGCGTCGGCAGCCATGCCTGCACGGCGGCGCTGAATGCCCATGGCGGGGTGAAGCGGCTGGCCGTGCTCTCCCCCTACTGGCCTGCGATGAACACCGAGGTCGCGCGCTATTTCGGCGATATGGGCTTCTCCGTCGTCCGCGACATCGCGCTGAAGCGCACGAGCTGGACCGCGATCGCGGAAACGACGCCGGCGGAATGCGTGGCGGCGATGAAGGCGATCGACGGCGACGATGTGGACGCCATCGTCCAGGTAGGCACCAACCTGTCCATGGTGAAGCTGGCGGCGGTGGCGGAGATGTGGCTGGGCAAGCCCGTGATCGCCATCAACACCGCGACCTATTGGCACGCCCTCCGCACACGCGGCATCACCGACAAGGTCGAGGGCTGCGGGACGCTGCTGGAGCGGTTCTAGATCGAACAGCGGGAGGGCTCGCAACCCTCCCGCGTGCCACTCATCCGTAGTGCAGCCGCGCATCTCGCGCGCGGTCGGCCGGATCGCGGTCCGATGGCGGGCCGAAGCCGCCGCCGCCCGAGGTTTCCAGCCGCACCACATCGCCCTGGCGCAGCGGCATGTTGTCGGTCTTGGGCGGGATTGGTGTCTCGGCACCGTCTCGCCGCAGCACCAGCGCGCCGGTCGCCGCCGGGCTGCCGCCGGCCAGACCGTAGGGCGCGTGGTCGAAGCGGTCCATATTGGCGGTGAAGAAGCAGCGCGCGCTGTCGATCCGCCATTCCCGCACCAGGCCGAGCCCGCCGCGCCGCCGGCCTGCACCGCCGCTGCCGTCACGTAGCCCGTAGCGCAGAACCGTCAGCGGCAGTTGCGCCTCGATCATCTCGATGGGGATGTTGGCGTTGTTGTGCATGCCGGAGGCGAAGGCGTTGACACCGTCCTTCGCCGGATGCGCGCCGGATCCGCCGATCTCGATCTCCACCAGCACCTCGCGGTTGCCGGTGGCGGCGACGGTCTGGAAGGTGGTCACGTAGCTGTTGCCGTAATAGGCGGCGGGGATCAGATCCGGCACCGCCTGGTGCAGCGCGCCCATCATCGCGTTCAGCAGCCGGTGCCCGACCGCGATGCGGTGCGCGACGGGGGCGGGGTGGCGCGCGTTCACCACCAGCCCTTCCGGGGCGACGACGGTGATCGGGCGGTAGCAGCCGGCGGACATGTGCAGGGACGAATCGGCGCAGCACATCAGTCCGAACATCACCGACGCGTTGGTGCTGGCCAGCGTGGCGTTCACCGGCCCCGCCGCCTGGGGCGAGCAGCCCGAAAGGTCCACCAGTGCCGTCTCGCCGCTGATCGTCAGCTTCACATGCAGGCGGATGCGCTGGCCGACGTCGATCCCGTCATCATCGAGGAAGTCCTCGAATTCATAGGTGCCGTCAGGCATGCGCCCGATCGCGGCGCGCATGCCCGCCTCGCTCATGTCGAGGATGCGCTGGCCGGCCTCGATCACCGCCTCCGCGCCGAAGCGGCGCGCGAGCCGGAGCAGCGCCGCCGCGCCGACCTCGAGGCTGGCCAGCTGCGAAGCGAGGTCGCCGAGCAGCAGGTCGGGCTTGCGGATGTTCTGGCGGATGATGGCGAAGACCGCTTCGTTGCGGCGTCCGGCTTCGATGATCTTCACCGGTGGGATGCGGAGGCCTTCCTGGAAGATCTCCGTCGCCTTGGCGGCGTAGCTGCCGGCCGCGAGCCCGCCCACATCGATGTGGTGGCACAGCGTCCCGACGAAGGCGATCCGGTGGCCATCATGGAAGACGGGCCGAAAAGCCAGGATGTCGGGCAGGTGCTGGCCGCCGCAATAGGGGTCGTTGAAGATGACGACGTCGCCCTCGTTCCAGGCATCGGGCGGCACGTGCTCGGCCAGCAGCGTCCGCAGCGCATGCGTCATCGAGTTGAGGTGGCTCGGGATGCGCGCGGATTGCGCCAGGTTCGCGCCGTCGGCGTCGAAGACGGCGGTGGAATAGTCCAGCAATTCCCGCACGATGGTGCTGCGGCTGGTGCGCCAGATGGTCACATCCATCTCGGCCGCCGCGGCGTTCAGCGCGTTGCGGATGACCTCGATCTCGATAGGTCCCAGCATCATGCTGTCCTCCGCGCGACGATGGCGCCTTCAGGGTCGAGCGCCGCGACCCAGCCGGCCCCGATCACATGGGTGGCGAAGGCTTCCTCGATGATGGCGGGGCCTTCGACGCGGTCTGTCAGGCGCAGCCTCTCGCGCATCCAGACCGGCCAATCGGTCACAGCTTCGCCCTGCCAGGCACGACGCGTCTTCGGCGCCGTTGTGCCGACTGGGGTTTCCGGCGCGGCTTCCTCGGGCTTGTCGAGCTGACCGATGGCAGTGGCGCGGAAGGTCACGATCTCCACCGGCTCGCCCTCCGCGGCATAGGAGAAGCGCGCGCGATGCGTCGCGTGGAAGCGCGCGAGCAGGCCGGGCAGGGCGGGCGCCTCCGGCCAGGGCACCAGTAACTCGAAGGCCTGGCCGCGATAACGGAGATCGGCCGCGATCTCGACCCGCCGCTGCGCCTCCGGCACGTCGTCATCGGCCAAGCGTTGCAGCGCCTCGGCGCGCAGGGCGGCGACCTCCGCCTCGATCAACGGCAAGTTCGCAGGATCGGCCAGCGTCAGCCGCGACCGCGCGATGTCCTGCGCGAGGTCGGAGAACAGGATGCCATAGGCCGAGAGCGTGCCGGGCTCACGCGGGAAGACCACCTCGGTGATGCCCAGCTCATCGGCCACATCGGTGGCGTGCAGGCCGCCGGCGCCACCGAAGGACAGAAGCCCGAAATCCCGCGGGTCCAGCCCCTTTTCGAACAGGGACAGCCGCACGGCGGCGGCCAGCTGCACATTCGTCACGCGCAGCACGCCTTCCGCCGCCTGTTCCGGCGACAGGCCGAGCTTCGCGCCGATCCGCTCCGCCATCGCTGCCCGCGCGGCGGCGAGTTCGAGCTTCATCGCCCCGCCCAGGAAGAAATCCGGATCGAAGCGGCCGAGCACCGCATTGGCGTCCGTCACTGTCGGCTCCGTGCCGCCGCGGCCGTAGCAGACAGGGCCGGGCCGCGCCCCGGCGCTGCGCGGGCCGGCGGTGAGGCGACCGGCGGCATCGACCGCTGCGATGGAGCCGCCGCCGGCGCCGATGGTCCGCATCTCCACCATCGGCAGGCGCACGGGCAGGCGGTCCACCTCGCCTTGCGTCACCAGGCCGATGCGGTGGTCCTGCACGACGGAGACATCGAAGCTGGTGCCGCCCATATCCACCGCCACCAGGTTCGGCTTCCGCAAGCGGCGGGAAATCCGCTCCGCCGCCAGCGCACCGCCGGAGGGGCCGGACAGCAGCAGCCGCGCCGGCTGTTCCGCCGCGCGCCTCAGGCTGCACATGCCGCCATTGGACTGCACGAGGTAGAGGCGCGGCGCGAAGCCGCCCTCGCCCAAACGCGCTTCCAGCTTGTCCAGATACCGCCGCACCACCGGCATCAGCAGCGCATTGAGCACCGTGGTGGACAGGCGTTCGTATTCCCGGATCTCGGGGCTGATGTCGGAGGACAGGCTGATCGGCACGCCCGGCAGCGCGGCCGCGACCGCGTCGCGCAGCGCGCGTTCATGCGCGGGGTTGGCGTAGGCGTGCAGCAGGCCGATGGCCACCGCTTCCGGCGCCGCCGCGCGCAGGCGGTCCAGCACGGGGCCGAGGTCGCCCAGCGGGACCTCCACGCTGCCATCGGCGCGCATCCGTTCCGCCACGCCGAAGCGCAGGTCGCGGTCGATCAGGCAGGGGAAGGGGTCGGGGGCGAGGCTGTAGATGTCACGCCGGACATGGCGCGTGATCTCCAGCACATCCTCGAAGCCGGCGGTGGTCAGCAGCACGCCGCGCGCCAGCTTGCGTTCCAGCACGGCGTTGGTGGCGATGGTCGTGCCATGCAGCAGCAGGCCGACATCCTCCAGCGCGAAGCCGAAGCGCGCCGCGGCTTCCCGCACGCCGGTCAGCAGCCCTTCCGAGGGATCGGCCGGCGTCGTCGGCGTCTTCCAGGCCACAACGCGCCCGTGCCGGGCATCGAGAATCTGCAGGTCGGTGAAGGTGCCGCCGATATCGACGGCGATACGAACGGGACGCGAGAGGCTCATGGCGTGTGCGGCATCGAGTTGGGGTCCGGCGCGCGGGGAAACGCCACTCTTCCCCACG
>Ga0315900_10011706_pt1 | contig 10843 bp, 7 predicted proteins | sample LakEriMetagenome_FD_203521 | JGI IMG/M metagenome (GOLD analysis project Ga0315900, IMG submission 203521) | Freshwater fungal communities from buoy surface, Lake Erie, Ohio, United States - Buoy 12 MA114 | ecosystem: Environmental > Aquatic > Freshwater > Lake > Lake biofilm | place: USA: Lake...
CGGTCGGTGACCGGAGCCGGTGGCGATCGCCACCGCACTCCCGTCACCTCGATTCATCATAGCAGACAGTGGTCAAAGTGCCCGCCGCTGGATGCGGCGGCTGACACCCCCGAAAAACCGCGGCTTTTTCGGGTGTGTCGCGAGTGGAAAAAGGTCACGGATGACTTTTTCCACGGACGGCGAGACCCGACCGGCGCCGGAGGCGAGAGAAAAATCGTCGTCCGGGGAGCCTTCAGGCTCCGGTGCGGCCGGCACGGGGATCGGGGCCCCGCGAAAACGTGCGCCCCAGGTAGATGTCGGGGCGGCGCGGGAAGTTCGGCCGGTCGAGTTCCGTGGGGAACGGCTCATCGCGCGGCACGAACCGCCCCCCGTGGTCGCTGCGGCGGGCCCACGTCACCTCGAGCACCTCCGGGAGCACGAGGTCGCCGATCCAGAGGGGGAGGTAGTAGCTGTTGCCGTGGACGTGGATCGGCACGTGCGTGACGGCGAGCTTCGCGAGGCCCGCGACGACCGACGCGTGCCCCTCCGGATGGAGGACACACGACAGGTCGTGGAACTCGACGGCGATCTGGGAGAACTGCTCGAGCGTGCCGCTCGACGCCTCGGCGAGCACCGGCCACTCCGCCCCCTCGATGTCCATCTTGAGAACCAGATCGCGGCGTCCCCCGTGGCCGTTGTCGGCCACCACCTCGGCGAGCGTCCGACAGCCGGCCACGGGCTCCGCACCGCGGATGCCCTGCCGCACGAAGCGGGCCCGCGGCACCGGCTGCGGCAGGCCCCGCACCGTGTGGTCGTAGAGGACCAGGTCGATCCCCCGATCCGCCACGGCGACGTCCCACGACACGTCGTGGCCGACACCGAAGCCGTAGCCCGCCGTCACCGTCGGGGGGCGAAGGGTGTCGAGCATCACGTAGCCACCGTCGAGGTCCCCCCCCACGCGCACCAGATCGACCCCCTCCACGCGCCAGGTCTGCAGAAGCCCCGTCACCTCCGCGACGCGGCGGTAGTCGGGGAGCCGCTCGAGATCCGACCGGTCGGCCCGCGCAGTGGCCAGGGCGTTGCCGAGGAGGAGCAGATCGCGCCGCATCCGCGCGTCATGGTCGGCGTGCCGGCGCTCGAGCGCGTCGGTGCCGACGATGCCGCGGAAGAGTCGCTTGAGCGCGCCGAAGGGTGATGGCATGGGGGATTCGTCGGGGTGGGGCCGGAGTCTACCCCCTCCGTCGCCGCCGACGCACCCGTCGGGTGGATGTCAGTCGTAGAGGAGCCATCGGCCGCGCCGCTCGGCGAAGCCCCGCAGTCGGCGGGCGGCGAGGAGATGGAGTTCGTCGGCGGGCCGCCCGGCGAGGAGCGCGTCGAGCAGTTCGCGGTCTCCGAGGAGCGTCCCCCACTTCTCCGCCTGCCACTCCCGCGGATGGAGCGCGCGGAGGGCGGCGGCCAGTTCGATCCCCAGCCGCACCGGATCGAACGCCGCCCGGTCGGTGACGGCGAGGTTGACGCCGCCGCAGCGCTCGCCGGCGAACCGGCTCGCGTCGGGCGTGAACGACACCGGCACGATCGCCACGCCGGGGATCGCGCGGCCGGCGAGCTCGTCTGCCAGCAGCCGGCCGTCGATCCACGGCGCCCCCACGACCTCGAAGGGGGTGTCGGTGCCGCGGCCCACCGAGACGTTCGTCATCTCGAGGAGCCCCACGCCGGGATAGAGGAACGCCTCGGCGAGGCTGCGCATGTTGGGCGAGGGATTGACCCACTCGAGCCCCGTGGCATCCCAGGCGTCGGCCCGCCGCCACCCGGCGCAGGGGACGACGACCAGGTCGAGATCGAGCGCGAGCTCCCCGGCGAACATCCGCGCGAGCTCGCCCACGGTCATCCCGTGGCGCAGCGCCAGCGGATGCCAGGCCACGAACGACTCCGCCCCCGGGTCGAGCACCGGTCCGGCGAACTCGACGCCGCCGAGCGGATTGGGCCGGTCGAGGACGACGAAGCGCTTGCCGTGCTCGGCGGCCGCGCGCATCGCCTCCCCCATCGTGGAGACGTAGGTGTAGAAGCGGCAGCCGACGTCCTGGATGTCGAAGACGAGCGTGTCGACGTCGGCGAGCATCGCCGCCGTCGGCCGGCGCGTGCGGCCGTAGAGGCTCCGCACCGGCAGGCCGGTGTCGGGGTCGCGGGCATCGGGGACCTCCGCCTGGTCGAGGGCGCCGGCGAAGCCGTGCTCGGGGCTGAAGAGGGCGACGAGCTCCACCCCCGGCGCGCCGGCGAGGAGCGTCGCCGTGGGCACGCCGCCGCGCGAGCGGCCGGTGTGGTTCGTGATCAGCCCCACGCGCCGCCCGGCGAGCTCGCGGAAGCCGCCGCTCTCGAGGACGTCGACGCCGCAGGCCACGCCGGCGCGCGGCACGGCCGCTCCCGGCGTGCGCACCGCCGCGGCGGCGATCGACCCCACGCGCGCCGCGAGCGGGTTGACCACGCCCTTGCCGTGGGGATGGAGGCGGCTCGAGAGGAAGACGACGAAGAGATCCAGGCCGGGATCGATCCACAGGGCCGTCCCGGTGAAGCCGCCGTGGCCGAAGGCGCGCTGGCTGAGGAGATCGCCGCGGTTGCCCGAGAGGGCGCTCTGCGCGTCCCAGCCGAGCCCGCGCAGGCCCCCCCCGGGCACGCGCCACGCGCGCGTCATCGTGGCCGCCGTCTGCGGCGAGAGGATCCGCGCCCCGCCGAGGCTCCCGCCGCCGAGGAGCGCCCGGGCGTAGGCGGCGAGGTCGGTGGCCGTGCCGAAGAGCCCCGCGTGCCCCGCCACGCCGCCGAGCTTCGCGGCGCGGGGGTCGTGCACCTCGCCGCGGAGGAAGAGGTCGCCGCGGCGCTCGGTCGGGGCGATGCGCGGCCGGAGCGGGGCCGGGGGGAGGAAGCCGGTTTCGGTCAGGCCCAGCGGCGCGGCGACCCGCTCCGCGAAGGCACGGTCGAGCGGCGCGCCGCCGAGCGCCTCCACGATCCTCCCCAGGAGGAGGAAGTTGACGTCGGAGTAGACGAACCGCTCCCCCGGCGGCGCGATCGGGGCGAGCGCCAGGATGCGGCGCCAGGCCTCGTCTGGCCCCTGCTCGTAGTCGGCCAGCGCGTTGTCGGCGATCATGCCGCTCGAGTGGAGGAGGAGGTCGCGGACGGTGATCTTCCCCTTCCCCTCCGCCTCGAAGCCGGGCAGGTGCGCGGCGACGGAATCGGAGAGCCGCAGCTTCCCCTCCTCGACGAGCCGCATCGCGAGCGTCGCGGTCGCCACCGGCTTGGTGAGCGAGGCCAGATCGAAGACGGTGTCGACGGTCATCGCCTCCTCGACCGGTTCCACCACGCGCCGGCCCCACGCCCCCGCGAGCGCGACGCCGTCGCGCCGCCCCACGCAGACGACCGCGCCGGCGCAGTCGCCGGCGGCGATCGCCGCCTCCACCTCGGTGCCGATGCGCCCGAGCGTCGCCGGATCGAGGCCGAGCGCGGCGGGGGACGCGGCAGGCTCGGCACCACCCGCCGCGGCGACCCATGCCGCGACGATCGTCGCGGCGCGGGAGAGGACACGTGTCGTCATCGTCGGGCTCCGTCGGGGTGACGCGGGGCGCTCCGGTCCTCGAGGCGCGCGAGTGCCAGCGCCGTGGCGACCGTCACGGCGGCCCCCAGGAGCGCGAACCAGGGGAAGGCGACGCGCACGCCGGAGGCGGGAAGGAGGAACTGCACGGCGAGGAGCGCGAGCACGCCGGCGGCGGCACCGAGGAGGGTCGCCCGTTCCCCCGGGCGGCGTCGGCGCAGGCCGAGCGCGAAGACCCCGAGGAGGGCGCCCGAGGCGTAGCCGGCGATCGACAGCGCGGCCCGGATCACCGTCTCGCCGAGCGCCGGCGCCGCGATCCCCACCGCCACCTGCACCGCGCCGAAGAGGACCGTCAGCCGGCGCGTCGCCGACAACAGTGCCTCCTCGCTTCCCGGCCGGCCGGCGAGCGGGATCCAGAAATCGTGGAGGAACGACGACGCCGAGGCGTTGAGCGAGCTCGACACGGTCGACATGGCGGCGGCGAGGATCGCGGCCAGGAACAGGCCGACGAGCCCGGTGTCGCGCGGGAAGTGGTCGACGATGAAGGCGGCGAAGATCTCGTCGGGCCGCGCGGGGGCCGGTTCTCCCGAGAGCGCGTGGAAGGCGCCGAGGAGCACGCCGATCCCGACGAAGAGGAAGAACTGCAGGAACACGACGACGCCGCTGCCGACCACCGCCCGGGCGGCGTCGCCGAAGCTCCGCGCGGCGAGGTAGCGCTGCACCATCATGTGGTCGGTGCCGTGCGTGCCGAGGGAGAGGAAGGCGCCGCCGACGAGACCCGCCCACAGCGTCCAGGGATCGGCGAGATCGAAGCGGGTGTCGACGACGCGGAGCTTGTCGTGGGCCACCGCCCATTCCCAGGCCGCCGGCCAGCCGCCGGGAATCCGGTCGAGGAGCACCCCCACCGCGGCCAGCCCGCCGACGACGTACACCACGAGTTGCACGCAGTCGTTCCAGGCCACGGAGCGGAGGCCGCCGAGCACGGTGTAGGCGACGGTCACGACCCCCATCGCCACGATCGCCACGGCGAGCGGCATGCCGGTGAGGCGCTCGAGGACGATGCCGGCGAGGTACAGCCGCAGGCCGTCGCCGAGGCTGCGGCAAACGAGGAACATCCCGGCGGCCGCGCGCCGCACCATCGGGCCGAAGCGCGTCTCCAGGACCTCGTGCGCGGTGTCGAGCCGGCCGGCGAAGTAGAGGGGGAGGAGGAAGCGGACGATGGCGATCCGACCGAGGAGGTAGCCGGCGGGCAGTTGCAGGAAACGGAACCCCGCCGCGCCGAATCCCTCCGCCGGCACCGAGAGCACCGTGGCGGCGCTCGTCTCGGTGGCCACGATCGAGCCGAGGATCACCCACCAGGGCAGATCGCGGTCGCCGAGAAGATAGGCGTCGAGCGAGCGCGTGCGCCGCGCCGCGAGGATGCCGACCGCCACCGCCGACGCGAGGAACGCGACGAGCACCGCGACGTCGACCGGACCGATCGGCAGTCTCCCCATGGTGCGGGAGTATAGTGGCCGTCATGGAGCACCCCGCCACCGAAGCCGCCAATCCGGCGAGCGACGCGCTCGACCGCCTCGACGCGACGGGGATCGTCCGCCTCATGAACGCCGAGGACGCGCGCGTCGCGGCGGCGGTGGGGCGGGCGGAGGGGCCGATCGCCCGGGCGATCGACCTGGTCGCCTCCCGGCTCCGCTCGGGCGGCCGGCTCGTCGAGCTCGGCGCCGGCACCTCCGGCCGGCTCGCCGTCCTCGACGCCGCCGAGTGCCCCCCCACCTTCGACACGCCCCCCGGGATGGTCGTGGGGCTCGTCGCCGGCGGCGACGGGGCGCTGCGGCGGGCGGTGGAGGGGGCGGAGGACTCGGCCGACCTCGCCGTCGCCGATCTCGACCGGATCGCCCTCTCCTCCGCCGACGTCGTCCTCGGCATCGCCACGAGCGGCCGCACCCCCTACGTGCTCGCCGCGATGGCCCACGCCCGGAAGCGTGGCGCGGCGACGATCGGCCTGGCCTGCACGCCCGGTTCGGCGCTCGCGGCGGCGGTCGATGTGGCCATCGAGGTGCCGGTGGGGCCGGAGGTGATCACCGGCTCGACCCGGCTCAAGGCGGGCACGGCGACGAAGCTCGTACTGAACACGATCTCCACCGGCGCGATGGTCCTCCTGGGGAAGACCCACGGCAACCTGATGGTCGATCTCCGCGCCACCAACACGAAGCTCCGCGATCGGGCGGCACGGATCGTGGCCGCGCTCACCGGCCTGGCCGCGGATGAGGCGGCGGAGCTCCTGGCGGGGCACGCGGGCGAGGTGAAGACGGCCGTCGTGGCCTTCACGCGGAAGGTGCCCACGGACGAAGCCCGGGCCCTCCTGGCCGCGGCCGGCGGCCGGCTGCGCGAGGCGCTCGAAGGGGGGCCGGCCTCCGAGCCTGCCCGCCCCGCGGTCCACCCCTCTCCGCGGGCCCCGGAGGGGCCCCTCCTCCTCGGCATCGACGGCGGCGGCTCCGGCTGCCGGGCGGTGCTCGCGATCCTGGACGATGGCCAGCCGCGGGTCGTCGGCCGCGGCGTCGCGGGCACCGCCAACCCGCGCCTGGCGGGGGTGCCCCGCGCGGCGGCGCATGTCGGTGCGGCGGTGGCGGCGGCCTTCGCGGCGGCCGGCATCGCGCCACGACGAGCGGCGGCGGCGGTGGCGGGGCTCGCCGGCACCGGCCGGGCGCTCGACCGCGAGGCGATGGAGGGGGCGCTCGCCGATCTGGCCGCCGACCTCGGGATCCTCACCGACGCCGAGCTCGTCCTCGGGCCTGCCCCCGGCTCGGTCGCGCTCGTGGCGGGTACCGGCTCGATCGCCGTCTGCCGCGCCCCCGACGGGTCGCTCGCCCGCGCCGGCGGCTTCGGGCCCCTCTTCGGCGACGAGGGGAGCGGCCACTGGATCGCCCTCGAGGCGCTCGCCGCCGCCGCGCGGATGGCCGACGGCCGCGGCGCCCCCACCACGCTCCTCGCGCTCCTCGGGGATCGTCTCGGCGCGGAGTCCCCCGCGGCGCTCGTCGAGCGGATCCACGATCCGTCGATGACGCGCGACCGGATCGCGGCGCTCGCGATCGACGTGGAGCGGGCTGCCGTGGCGGGGGACGCCGTGGCCGCGTCGATCGTCGACCGCGCCGCCGGGGCGCTCGCCGATCTCGCCGCGTGCCTCCGCCGTCGCCACGCGATCCCCGGCGACGTCGCCCCGCCCTGGGAACTGCGGCTCGCCGGCGGGCTCCTCCTCCACTCCGAGCGTCTCCGCCACCTCGTCGCGGCCCGCCTCGCCGCGTGGAACCTCGCCCCGACGGCGGTGACGCTCGTCGACGACCCGGCCGCCGCGGCCCTCTCCATGGCCGCCCGGCGGGTCGGGGAAGCCGCCCGGCAGGCGGGTGAAAAATCCTCCGGGCCACCGCACCGGCCCGGGCGGGCCTCGTAGAAAGGGGAGCCGGGGGGGGAAGAGGTGCAGCCGCAGCCTCCCCTCCGCGCCCGTTTTCCCCGGGCTATCCCGGGAGGAGCGTTCGATGGTCGCCGCCCGCAGGAACCTGCTCCGCGAGATCCGCCGCTTGGCGATCCGGGACGAACTCCGGGCCATGCGCACCCGCGGCCGGCTCGTGGTCCCGCCGCCCCTCCTTCCGCCGCAGCCGGCCGGAGGCTCGGCCCCACCGCCGCCGCAGGGCCGCGCCGAGCGGAACTGACCTCCGGGAATACCGGGCGATCACGCCCCGCCACCACGCGTCCCCGCGGAGGACTCTCCGCCGCGCCACGGAGCCGGGCACGGTTACTTTTTTAGCATACGGTGTTGCCGCGGCACCCACGACAGGCTAATAAATTAACCGTTCTTCCCGCTGCCTCCGGATCATCCCGTCGCATGCCCCGCTCCGCCGAGCCCAGCCTGAGCCGCCGCGAACGCCAGATCCTCGACGTCGTCTACTCCCGCGGGCGGGCCTCGGCGGCCGAGGTGGTGGCCCACCTCCCCGACGCGCCGAGCAAGACCGCCGTGCGCACCTTCCTCCGCATCCTCGAGGAGAAGGGGCACGTCGTGCACGAGGAGCAGGGCAGGACCTACGTCTACCGCCCCTGCCAGCCGCAGAAGCGCGCCGGCGCGGGGGCCTTCCGGCGCGTCCTCGACGTCTTCTTCGGCGGCTCGCTCGAGGAGGCGGTCGCCGCGCACCTCGGCGAGTCGGCGGCGGATCTCGACGACGCCGCGCTCAAGCGCGTCGCCGGCCTGATCCGCGAAGCGCGACGCACCCGCCAGAAAAGAAGGGCCCCAGCATGAGTGGATTCCTCGATCTCGTGGCGGCCGCCGGGCCGGGGCTCGTCGTCCGGGCGACGGTGGTCCTCGCCGTCGCCGTCGTGCTCGCCGGAGCCCTGCGCTCCTCCTCCGCGGCCGAGCGTCATCTCGTCTGGGCGGCGGCGCTCGCCGCGGTGCTCATGCTCCCCGCGATCCACCACGCCCTCCCCGCATGGCCCATCCTCCCTGCGGTCGGTACCCGCGGCGGAAGCGATCGCCCGGCCGCCGACGGGCCGAGCGCGGTCGCGGCGAGCGCGATCGACGCGATCGCTTCCCCCTCCGCCGCGGCCGATGCCGGGCCGACCGGAGCGCGGCAGTCGGCCCGCACGTCCGCAGCCGACTCGTCGCCGTCGCTCGGGCGCGGTCTGGCGATGATCTGGCTCGTGGGCGCAAGCGTGTTCGCCGCGAGGCTCGTGCTGGCCGCCCTCCGCGTGCGGCGACACGAGCGCGAGGCGGCCCCGGCCAGCGGACCTGTGGCCGCGCGGCTCGCCGAACTGGCCGCCGCCAGCGGCGTTCGCGGTGCGGTGCGCGGGCTCCTCTCCCGGCGAGGGTCGATCCCGATGGCGTGGGGATGGCGGCGGCCGGTCGTGCTCCTTCCGGAGGGCGCGGGATCGTGGCCGGAAGGACGCCTCCGCGCCGTCCTGCTCCACGAACTCGCGCACATCCGGCGGCGCGACGTCGCCACGCAACTCGTCGGCGAACTCGCCCGCGGGCTGTTCTGGTTCCATCCGCTGGCGTGGTGGAGCCTGCGGCGTCTGCGGGCCGAGCAGGAGGCCGCCTGCGACGACTGCGTGCTCCGCGCCGGCACGCATCCGGACGACTACGCCGAAGACCTCCTCGCCGTGACGGCCCGGCTGCCGGCCGGGCCGCAGGCTGCCGACGTCGCCCTGGCGATGGGGCGCCCGGGGCGGATCGAGGCCCGCATCCGCGCGATCCTCACTCCCGACCGCGACCGCCGCCCGGTCGGCGGCGCGCGGCGGGCGGTCGTGGGGGCGTCGTTCGCCGCGCTTGCCACGCTGGCCGCGGTCGTCGCGCCGGCGGTCGCCCGGGACGACGCGCCCAAGCGCGGGGCGTCGCCGGTCCCGGCGAGCGCAGCCGACGAGACGCCCGCGGCCGGCACCGAGGGGGCGGAGGTGCCCCGGTCGGAGTCGCCGGCCGAGGGCCCGACCGCGGGCCTCCTCGGCGAGTGGTTCCACGCGGCCGAGGACACCCCCGGGGAACCGCTCGAGATCGGGGAAGACGCCGACGGCCTCTGGATCGTCTTCGCGGGGAAGAAGGCACGGCTCGAACCGGTCGCCGACGGCGACGCAGGCGCCGGAGCACGGCCACCGATCACCGTCGCGGTGATCGCCGACGACGAGGCCGAGCGGCGAGTCCGGATCGAGCGGAAGCCCCTCGGCCTGTCCGTCGAGATCGCGACCCGTTTCACGGACGGTTCCGGACGGGCGAAGCAGCGATTGAAGACGGCCTACGCGCGCCGTGAAGATTTCCTGCCCAATGGTTACTACGTCTTCTTCGCCTCGAGCGAGGAGGGAGGGCTCGCGAAGGAGGGGGTCAACTTCGGGGCGAACATCGCCGGGCCGCACGTCCCCGAACTCGGCAACTCCGGCGACGTCATCTACGGGAGGATCGATCCGAAGCCCGGTCTCCCCCCCCACCCCGATCACGCGCCGGGCTTCTTCGTGATCGACTCGGCCACCGACGCGGTGAAGACAGGCCTCGATCACGACGCCTGGCTCGCCGAACTCGAGGCGCGCTCGATCACGAAGCCGAAACTGGTGCCGTCGCAGCAGAAGTGGCCGAAGCGGTGGTGACCGCCGGCGGCGGCCACGTCCTCCGGACCGACGCCGGAGGAACGGACGCCGGGCCCACTCGTCCGCCGGGCACGGGGCCGATGGCTCGCCACGCTCGGCCAGGGGATGTCCGTCGGATGCCTTGACACACCCTGGGAGCGTCTCCTCCATGAGCCACCACACGTCATGCCTCGCGGTCGTCGCCTGCCTCGGCGTCTCCCTGCTGGCGGCTCCGCCACTCGCCGCCGGCCCCGCCGACGAGGCGACCGACCGCCTCCTCGACCAGATTGAGCCGAGGCTCCGGGCGATCGTGGAGACCGACGAGTTCCGGAGCCGGTCGTTCGACGCCACCTGGCTCCCCGATGGCTCTGGCGCTTTGAAGCTCGAGACCCCCGAAGGAGCCGCGGCCGAGATCGCCCGCTACGACACCGCCACGGGCGCACGCACGGTGCTCGCCGGAGGCGATGCGCTCCTCGCCCCCGGCACGACCGAGCGGCTCGTGATCCACGGATTCCGTCTGTCGCCGAGCGGCCGCACGCTCCTCCTCCACACCGATCCCGTCTCGGGGAGCGATCACTGGCTCCACGAACCGGCCACCGGCAGCCTGCGGCCGGTGACGGTGCCCGCGGGGGTGGGCTTCGATGCCAACGCCTTCTCGCCGGACGAGAGCCGGCTGCTCGGCGCGCAGGGCGGAAACCTGCTCGTGTTCGACATCCCCTCGGGGCGCACGATCGCGCTCACCGCCGACGGCGATCCGGGCACGATCGACAACGGCAGCGCGGCCTGGAGCCCCGATGGCCGCTGGATCGCGTTCGTGCGTTCCGACGCCTCCGACGTGCCGCAGCGGGCGATCCTCGTCCCCGGCGACCCGACCTACCGCACGTTCCGCGAGGCCCGCATCGAGCGCATCGGCGGGCCGATCGCGAGGCTGCAGGTCGGCGTCGTGGGTGCCGACGGGGGCGACACCCGCTGGATTCCCCTCCCCGACGAGCCCGGCACGTTTTATCTGAATCCAATTGGCTGGGCCGGGAACTCCGCCGAGGTGCTCATCGATATCTTCAGCCGCTTCCACGACGAGCGGCGGGTGTTGCTTGCAGATCACCACAGCGGCGCGATCACCACCGCCTACACCGACACTGACACCGCCTGGGTGGACCAGGAGCAGGGGGGCCTCGAGTGGATCGGCGA
>Ga0315900_10011708_pt1 | contig 10842 bp, 13 predicted proteins | sample LakEriMetagenome_FD_203521 | JGI IMG/M metagenome (GOLD analysis project Ga0315900, IMG submission 203521) | Freshwater fungal communities from buoy surface, Lake Erie, Ohio, United States - Buoy 12 MA114 | ecosystem: Environmental > Aquatic > Freshwater > Lake > Lake biofilm | place: USA: Lake...
GAGCCGTTCTTCGAAACGAAGAAGGTGGTGGCGGTGAGCTTGTAAGGAGGAAGTTCGAATGGAGCGATTTCAAGAGCCTACGAGCCCTTGCGACTTTTCCAACGGTCGTGAACTGAGTGCCCGCAACACCAAGGGCCTTTTCGACCCGAACTCAATTACTCCTGCAATCGTAGTTGGAGATGTACTGGAAGATCGTAGTGCCTCCCGTGCGTCGGGTTTCCTTATTGTGCCAGTCCTTGATTCCCTTCTCAATAAGTTCGATGGCCTTTGGACACTCAGGGAAGTACTTCTTGATCACATTGTTCAACGTACTGCGGTCGTCCTTCTCTTTATCTGAATGTTCCAACTTCTTCACCACTACTTCCATGCTCGTGATATCATAGATGTATAGTACGAACTTGGTTCCGCCGTAATAACTCGTCAGGACATACCGGTCATTGGCCATAACGACTTCCTGTAGTCGATCCATGCCAAGACTGGCGATGGGGAGGTTGATAAAGGCCCTGTTCCCGAAATGAAGTTCCTTGATACGCTTTTGTTTCTCCTCGCGTGGCTGCTTTTTGACCTTGTCGAAATAGTTGATGAATTCCGCGCTCATTTCGAGGCCACTTGATCTGGCCACCGGATTCCTGTGCTCTCGAGGGTCACTATACATGATCACCGTATCGCCCTCCTGTCTGACGAAGTATCCCAATGAATCCTGGGTTTGGCCCACCAAGTGGAATGGTGTCAAGAGGACGAGAACAAAAAGTAAACGCATGACTATGATATGGCTAATGAGTTCTTCAAGACAAGAATAGGAAAACACCTCGAGACCTTCCAGCCATCCGTCAGACATTCTCCAACTGCGTCCGGCTCAAGCTGAAGTACAGCCCATCAGCATCCGCGATCAGCTCATCATGCGGCCCGCTCTGCACCACGGTGCCATGGTCCAACACCAGGATGCGGTCGGCGTCGCGCACGGTGCTGAGGCGGTGCGCGATCACCAGGCTGGTGCGGCCCTGCATCAGCTTGTCCAGCGCGTCCTGCACGAGGCGTTCGCTTGCGGTGTCGAGCGCACTGGTGGCCTCGTCGAGGATCAGGATCGCGGGGTCCTTCAGCACGGCGCGTGCAATGGCGATGCGCTGGCGCTGGCCGCCGCTCAGCTGAATGCCGCGTTCGCCCACCACGGTGTCGTAGCCCTGCGGAAAGCCGGTGATGAAGTCGTGCGCGTTGGCCTTGCGCGCCGCCGCCTCGATCTCCGCCTGTGAGGCGCCGGGCCTTCCGTAGGCGATGTTCTCGCGGATGCTTCCGCCGAAGAGCAGCACTTCCTGCGGCACGATGCTCATGCGGTCGCGGAGCGCCGTAAGGTCCAGCTCGCGCGCAGCACGAGCGAGGCGATGGTGCTCTTGCCCGCGCCGCTGGGCCCCACCAGGGCCACGCGCTCGCCAGGGCGCACGGTGAAGTGCACGTCCTGCAGCACGGGCAGGTCGGGCCGTGTGGCGTAATGGAAGGCGACATGCTCGAAGGCGATGGCCCCCTGCAGGGTGAGCGGTGCGCCACGGTCGTCCATGCGCACGGGCTCGGCCTGTTCCTCCTGCAGGTCGAGCAGGCGCTCGGTGGCGCCCACGGCCTTCAGCAGGGTGGTGATGAGCTCGGGCACGCTGCCGATGCTGGCGCCGATCATCACGCTGAGGCCGATGAACGACATGATGTCGCCGAGCTCCAGCTGGCCCACGGCCTTCAGGTGCACGGCGCGCCACACGATGAAGACCACCACGCCGAACATGCAGAAGATGATGAAGCTGACGAAGGCCCCGCGCCAGCGCGCGCTGGTGATGGCCAGGTCGCGGGCCTTCCGCACTGCTTGGCTGTAACGACCGGCCTCGTAGGCCTCGTTGGCGAAGGCCTTCACGTTCTGGATGCCCTGCAGGGTCTCGTCCACGATCACGTTGGTGTCGGCGATGCGGTCCTGCACCTCCTTGCTCAGCTTTTGGATGAACCGCCCGAAGAAAACGGCGACGAGGGCCACCACGGGCAGTGTGAAGAGCATGGTGAGCGTGAGGTCGCCGCTCACGCGGGTGAGCAGCACGATGCCGATGCCGATCACGAGGAACTGGCGCAGGAACTCGGCGAGCACGGTGGTAAGCCCCTCCTGCAGCAGGGCCACGTCGGCGCTGATGCGGCTGTTGAGCTCGCCCACGCGGCGCTGCGCGAAGAAGGTCATGGGCAGCATCAGCAGGTGGCGGTAGGTGTCGTTGCGCAGGTCGGCCAGGGCCTTCTCGCTCACGATGCCGAAGGTGTAGATGCGCAGGAAGCCGAAGAGCGCCTGGGCCGCGAACACGAGCAGCAGCAGCTTGGCGATGGAGTCGATGTTGCCCAGGTCGGTGAGCGGGGCCTCGAGGAAGCCGGTGAGCGGCCGCGCATCCACGAGCTTGCCCAGCAGCAGGGGGAAGGCGAGGCTCAGCAGGCTGGTGAAGAGCAGGAACACCATGCCCAGCGCGTAGGTGCCGGCGTAGGGACCCAGGTAGCGGAAAAGCCTGACGGTCTTGCGCAGCGTGGCCTTGTCCAGCTTCGCCGGCTTGGCGCCGTCATCGTCGGAGGCGCGGGAACGACCGCGTCGGGAGGCCATGGCGCGAAGATCGGGGCGGCGCGGTCACCGCAGCGTCAGGTTGCGGGAGATGCTGCTCGCTCCTCAGGGGCAGAACACCTCGTTCGTGGGTTGCGCGATGCCACAGAGGCGCGGGTCCAGCTGATCACCGCAGACCGGTGTGCCGGGGTGGTGCAGGCAGCCTTCACTGCCATAGTCGAGCACGTACAACCGGCACTGCCCGTTCAGCTGCACCTGGGAGCTTGTGCGGGCCGCAACGTATACCGTGTAGGGTCCGGTCCCCGAACTATCCGTGCCATCCCATGCGGTATTGAAGGAATCCGTGGCGAACACCTCCTTGCCCTGGGAATTGCGGATGTGGACGGCGATCTCCACGATGTGCTTCGTCCACACCAGGAACCGGTCGTTCACCCCGTCACCGTTCGGGGTGATCGTGTTGCCGGTCAGCACACAGGCCGAATCCACACTGACTTGGATATGGCTGGTCAGTTCCGTTCCACCGGGTTGGGATGGGTCCTTGCGGCATCCCAGGACCAGGACCAACAGGGCAATGAGAAAAGGACGCACATTGGTCATCGCACAGCAAGGTACGGCGGCGAGACCGGTCGTTCAAGCCGCCCCGTGCAACGCCACCATCTTGTCGGCGATGTGGTCGAAGAGGTGCTTCAGCGGGCTCTCCACCATCATCTTGATGAAGGGGTTGAGGTCGGCCTCGAACACCTGCCAGGCGCGCGTGCTGGCGCCCTTGTCCTCCAGGTGCACGGTGAGGCTGAACTTGAACGGGGACCGCTCGGTGCTCACCATGCGCACTTCCTTGCCGGGGATGCCGCCGTCGAGCTTCAGCCCGATGGTGGCCGCCCCCTGCACCTTGAAGCTGCACGAGGCGCCGTCGCTCTTCCACTCGCTGATGCGGTCCTGCGGCAGTAGCTGCTGGAAGTTGTTCATGTCCTGCAGGAACGCGTCCACCTGCGCCGCAGGCTTCGCGATCTCCACCTGCTTGCTTTCAATGCGCGTCATGCGGGGGTGGCGGTCTGTTTCCAGTTGGCGGGGTCCCTGCGCCACTCGTTGAGGGAGAGCAGGTCCTTCTCGGTGATGTAGTTGCTGTGCAGCGCCTGGTCGAGCAGGATGGGGTAGTCGGTGAGGCTCACGAGCTTCACCCGGGCCTGTTCGAAGGCCTTGCGGGCCTCGTCGAAGCCGTAGGTGAAGATGCTCACCATGCCCTTCACCTCGCAGCCGGCCTCGCGCAGGGCCTGCACGGCGTTCAGGCTGCTCTGGCCGGTGCTCACCAGGTCCTCCACCACCACCACGCTGCGGCCCACGGTGAGGTCGCCCTCCACCTGGTTCTTCATGCCGTGGTCCTTGGCGCTGCTGCGCACGTAGATGAAGGGCAGGCCGAGGTCGTGGGCCACCAGCACGCCGTGGGCGATGCCGCCCGTGGCCACGCCGGCGATCATGTCGGGCCGGCCGAACTCGTGGTTGATGATGTGCACGAACTGCTGGCGTATGTACGTGCGCACGGCGGGGAAGGACAGCGTCTTGCGGTTGTCGCAGTAGATGGGCGACTTCCACCCCGAGGCCCAGGTGAAGGGCTTGTTGGGGCTTAATTTGACGGCCTTGATCTGAAGCAATGACTCGGCCACGCGCAGTGCCGGGTCCAAGCGGGCATCCATGCGACGAAAGTATACCATCCACATCGAAGGCCGCCCCGTGGTGATCGCGGCCAGTGCCGAGCCAGTGCCCCCGGACGCGAACTGGCTGGTGCTGCGGGTGAACGACCTGCGCGAGGTGCGCCCTGCGGTGAAGCAGTTCGCGCAGCGCATCGAACTGGCCGGCATGCTGCTCCATGCCGACGATCCGGGGCCGGTGTGGAAGGAGTTCAAGGGCGGCTACCGCTTCGTGCAGGCGGCGGGCGGCGCGGTCACCGATGAGCACGGCCGCCTGCTGGCGATCCACCGGCTGGGCCGCTGGGACCTGCCCAAGGGCAAGGTGGACAAGGGCGAGGCGATACCCGCTGCGGCCGTGCGCGAGGTACGGGAGGAGTGCGGCCTGCGGAAGGTGGACCTGCAGGCGCCGCTGTGCGATACCTGGCACACCTACGAGCGCAATGGCGAGCAGCACCTCAAGCGCACCGACTGGTTCCTGATGCGCGCCTCATCACACGAGGAGCTCGTGGCCCAGGCCGAGGAGGACATCGGCGACGTGCGCTGGCTCGATGCGGCGGGGGTGAAGGCGCTCAAGGCCGACACCTACCCGTCCCTGCTCAGCGTCGTGGAGGCGTGGGAGGCGGCTGTTCACCCCCGAACTTGATCTTGTCCGCTTCTTGGGCCTGCACCTTCATTCGGTGCAGGATGGCGGGCAGCCCCTCGCTGGGGAGTGGCGCCGGCGAATGCACCAGGGTGCGGTCCTGCAGCAGCAGGAACTGCGGGATGGAACGCATGCGCAGCTGCTCCATCATCAGCAGGTCATCACCGGCGTGGAGCCAGGTCCAGTCGCGCTTGGGGTGCAGGCGCAGGTAGGCCTGGAAGGCCTCCATGCCGGGGTCGGTGCTGATGCCGATGAAGGTGACCATCCTCCCATGCTCGGCGTAAAGCTGTTCCAGCGCGGCCATCTCCACCTCGCAATAGGTGCACCAGGCGGCGGTGAAGGCCAGCAGCACGGGCCCCTTCAGCAGGCTGTCGAGCACCACGGACGCGCCCTTCAGGTCGCGCAGTTCGAGGGTGGGCAGCGTGGCGTCCGGACGCATGGCGGTGAGGTCCCACGCCATGTCGGCGGCGAGGGCGCGGTGCTCGGGGTAGGTGGAGCGCGCCTCGGCATCGGCCAGCACCTTGCGGATGCCGGCGCGGTCGAGGAGCTTGCTGGCGTGGTTCGTCCATAGCTCGGTGAGCACCACCAGCTCGCACAGGCGGTCGTCGTCGCGCAGGAACTCGTGGCTCGCGAACACGCGCTTCACGCTGTCGAGCACGCCGCCGGCGATCGCGCGTTGCAGATCGGCCTCGCTGCTGCGGAAGGGGAAGCGCATCAGGTGGTCCTCGAAAAGGCCGCGGATGAACCGCACGTACTCGGGGTCGTCGTAGCGCACGGGGCGGCCCTTGAGGTGGCGCTCCCACAGCTCCCTGTCGTTGGTGCGCGGGCCGAAGCGCAGGCCGGCCACGCCGTACTCCACGGTGCCCGTGAACCAGGCATCGTTCACCCCGGCGTAGAAGCGGTTGAGCTTGCGTTCGAAGGTGTCCACCCGCGCCTCGGACCACGATGGGGTTACGAAGAGGGTGCCGGGCCGCGCGCTGCTGTCCGGCGCTGGTGCCCCGCCTTTGCGCACCACGTCCACGGCCTGCATGCCGGCGGCCTGGTCGGTGGCGAGGTCCTCCGCGACGAACGCGTCGAGGCGCTCGTTCAGGTCGCTGGTGAGCGCGTTGATGTCGAAAAGGTCGAGCCCGTTGAAGAGGAGCTCGGCGTTGGACCTGCCGGCCACGGTGCGCGCTGCGCCCGGCAGCCGCTGGAAGACCACGTCGTAGCTGGCGCCGGGCTCCAGGTAGAGGTCGGTGCGGGCCTCGCCGATGCGCAGCTGGGCGCGGGTGCGCACGGCCACGTCCAGCTCGAGCACCACGTCGCCCCGCGTATCGGTCCGTGCGGAGACCAGCGGTGCGGTGCGCAGGGTGAAGAGGTCGAGGTAGCGCTGCACCAGCACGGGCCGGTCGTTGAACCCGGGGGCGGTGATGCGCAGCACGGTGCGCGCCTGCAGCAGGCCCGCGGTGAGAAGGAGGGTAAGGATGAGCGCCGGCCTCATGGGATGTGCACCGCCTGCGGCACGAACGCGGAAACGTCGGCCTTATTGGCGATGAGCTCGCGCACGATGGTGCTGCTGATGTGGGCGTGCTCGGGCCGGCTGGGCAGGAAAAGCGTGTCCACCCCGCCGATGGCCATGTTCATGAGGGCGATGCTGCGCTCGCTGCCGTGGTCGGTGCTGTTGCGCAGCCCGCGGATCACGAAGGTGGCGCCCAGCCGCCCGCACAGGTCGGCCGTGAGGCCCTCGAACACGATGGGCGTCACCTTGGGCTCCCCGGCGAAGGTGGCCTTCAGCCAGGCCAGCCGCTGTTCCAGCGGGAACATGTACTTCTTGGTGGTGTTCACGCCGATGGCCACCACCACCTGGTCGAACAGGGGCAGCGCGCGTTCCACGATGTTCACGTGCCCCACGGTCACGGGATCGAACGACCCGGGGAAGACGGCGATGCGGCTGCTCATGCGGAAGGGTGGTTGTCAGGAGTTGCCCGCCGGGGCGTTCGGCGCGGGGGAGAAGAAGCTGAAATGCACGTTGCCGTAGGGGCGGTGCTTCCGGAACCAGGGATCGCTGCTCAGGTTCACCTCGCCGGGGTGCTCCACGATCAGCAGTCCGTCCTCGGCCAGCAGGCCGCCTTCACGCACCAAGGTAGGGATGCGCTCGAAGCCCTCCATGCGGAAGGGCGGGTCGGCGAAGATGATGTCGTAGGTGGCGCGGTGGTTGGCCAGGAAGGTGAACACGTCGGCCTTCACCATCTGCCAGTTGGGCTCCTCCAGCTTGCGGGCCAGCGCCTGCTGGTAGGCGAAGAGGGTGCGGTCCTGTTCCACGCTCAATGCGCTCTCGGCGCCGCGCGAGAGGAACTCCAGGGCGATGTTGCCGGTGCCGGAGAACAGGTCGAGCACGCGGATGCCCTCGAGCGGCACGCTGTGCTGCAGGATGTTGAACAGGCCCTCCTTGGCGTAGTCCGTGGTGGGGCGCGCCTCGATGCCCTTGGGCGGATCGATCCGCCGGCCGCGGTATTTGCCTCCTATGATGCGCATGCGCACTGGTCAAGCAGGCCGGCCAGCCGCTCGGGCCGGTCGATGGGCAGCCCGTTCACCACGCCATCACCCGCTGCAGGCAGGGCCTTCACCTCCGGCAGGTAGGCCTTCAGCAGGGCCTCCTCGGCGTCGTTCAGGTGCGTTCCGCCGATCACCACGGTGGCGGCGTCGGGCTTCATCCCGCAGCGTTCCAGCGCGAATAGGGCGTAGTAAAGCACGTCCTCGCCGTTCACCGCGTGGAAGGCGTTGGTGAGGGTCACCTTGCCGTCGCGGCACACCGCCAGGTCCACACGCTGGGCCGTGCGGTGCAGCAGCAGCACGGGGCCGGTGGTGGCGTACCGCAGCACATTGCGCACCATCAGGGCCTGGAGCGACATCGGTCGTGCGGCGGGGAAGCGCTTCAGCAGGCGGTGCTCGGCGGCCTCGTCGTGCAGGTAGATGCAGCGCGCCCCCAGCGCCTCCACCGGCTCGTCGCGCAGCAGGCCGGTGGGCAGGCTGCCGTGCACCAGGCGCAGGTGCTGCAGCTCCATGCCCGGTGTCAACGCGCTCTCGGGCACCAGGGTGCTGATCTCGGGCAACGCGATGAAGGAGGTGCGGACGGGCCTCGCAGGAAGCCGTTCCACATCGGGGAGCTCGTCGCCCGGCGCGGCATGCAGGGCCACGCACCGCCCGGTGTCGAGCTCGTGCACCGCCCAGGCCGTGATGCTGCCGCCGGCCCAGATGCTCAGGTGCCAGGTGCGCTCCCGGTCGGGCGCATAGGTGTTGGAGGAGACGGCGGTGCGCATGCGGCCCCAAAGAAAGCACACCGCAGGCGGCGGGGGCGCGCCGGTCCACCCGTGGGACCGTACTTTGAGCGCCACGCGATCGACACCAACGCCGTCATGACCACCCGCACCACCGACCTGGGGGCCAAGCTGCTGGCGGAGCTCGGTCACGGGCCAACGCCGGGCCAGCAGCGGGCCATCCAAGCGCTCGATCGGCTGCTGCTCAGCGAGCGGGAGCACGCCACGCTGGTGCTCAAGGGCTACGCGGGCACGGGCAAGACCACCCTGGTGGGCGCCCTGGTGAAGGTGCTCGCGCGCGAGCGCAGACCCGTGGTGCTGCTGGCCCCCACGGGCCGGGCGGCCAAGGTGCTCTCGGCCTACGCCCAGGCGCCCGCGAGCACCATCCACCGGCGCATCTACCGTATGGGCATGGATGGTGACGAGGGTTACGGGGGGCTCTCCGTCGTGCGGCACAAGGATGAGGGTGCGCTCTTCGTGGTGGACGAGGCCAGCATGATCGGGCAGGGCGGTGGCGAGGGGGCCTTCGGCGACCGCGACCTGCTGAGCGACCTGTTCGCGCACGTGTTCAACACGAGCGGTTGCAAGCTGCTGCTCATCGGCGATCCCGCCCAGCTGCCGCCCGTGGGCAGCGACCACAGCCCCGCGCTCGAGGTGAAGGACCTGCGCGGCATGGGGCTCAACGCGGGCGTGGTGGAGCTCACCGACGTGGTGCGCCAGGCCGAGGGCTCGGGCATCCTCACCAACGCGACGGCGCTGCGGCACCTGCTGGACACCGTGCCGCCCGATACACCCAAGGAGGAGCAGCGCCTCCAGCCCGTCTTCATCCAGGGCTTCTCGGACGTGCAGCGCATCGACGGGTACGACCTGCAGGATGCCCTGGAGAGCGCGTACGGCCGGTACGGCGACGACGAAGTGTGCCTGATCACGCGCAGCAACAAACGCTCGTTCCAGTACAGCCAGCAGGTGCGCGCGCGCATCCACGGCTTCGAGGAGGAGCTCTGCGCCAATGACCGCCTGATGGTGGTGCGCAACAACTACTTCTGGGCGGGACGCAACGGCCGACCCGAGCTCATCGCCAACGGCGAGGTGCTGGAGGTGCGGCGCGTGCACGGCCTGGAGGAGCGCTACGGCCTGCGCTTCGCGGACGTCACGGCGGGCTGGTGGAACGGACAGGAATACCGCGAGCTCGACTGCAAGGTGATGGTGGACACGCTCGCGGTGGAGTCGCCGTCGATGCCGGGCCCGCGCATGCGCCTGTTGCAGCAGCAGGTGCGCGAGGGCATCGTGGCGCGCACCAAGGGTGAGCTGGTCGCCAAGCTGAAGGAGGACCCGTACCTCAACGCGCTGCAGATCAAGTACGCCTACGCCGTCACCGCGCACAAGGCGCAGGGTGGCCAGTGGCAGGTCGTCTTCGTCGACCAGGGCTACATCACCGAGGAGATGCTCGACCGTGAGTACGTGCGCTGGCTGTACACCGCCATCACACGCGCAAGCGAGAAGCTGTACCTGTTGAACTTCGTGCCGCGGTTCTGGGGGGAGGAGTGATCCTCAGGCCTGGAGGAGGACCACGGAAGCGGCCGCCTCGGGCGTGGCCAGGCTCACCAGGTGTGCCGGCCCCACGTGCCAGGTGCGCACGTGGTACTGGGGCGCCGCCATGGCCGTGAAGGCCTCGTGGTCGATGGTCATGTTGTTGAGCGCGGCGTCCACGCGCAGCACGCGCAGGTCGTCCATGATGCCCACGCCGCTGGCCTTCAGCACGGCCTCCTTGCGGGTCCACAGCTCCAGGAAGCGGCGCTTGGGTTCCTCCGCCGCCTCTATGGCGCGGATCTCGGGTGCGGTGAAGTAGTGCTCGCTCACGGCGCGGTGGTCCACCTCGCGGGCCATGGTCTCGATGTCGGCCCCCAGTTCGATGCCGCTGGCGAAGGCGATGAGCAGGGCGTCCTTGGTGTCGCTCAGGTTGAAGTGGAGGTCCTTGCGCTCGAGGAAGGGCTTCCCGAAGGGACCGCGGGCCATGCGGATGAGCGATGGGTCGCGCTCGAGGTAGTGCCCCAGCAGCGTGCGCAGCAGGCCGTGGCCGAGGATGAACCGCTCACGGTCCACGGCGAAGCGGAAGCGCTGCATGCGTTCCTGTTCGACCGGGTCGAGCAGGGCGGCGTAGGTGGCGAGCCGGTCTCGGATGCGGTCCAGGGGGGTGTACCACAGGTGCACGGTGCCGGCCTCAGGAGGGGCGACGCCTGGTGCTGCCGGGGCGGGCGCGCCGGACAGGGGGCCTTCGCAATGCACCACCAAGGGGCGCGGCACGGCTGCGGGCATGGCTCAGATGGCCGCTGCGGCGCGTTGCCCCAGGGCCTTTTCGATGCTGCGGCCCAGTTCCATGGCCAGGGCCTTCACCTGCGGTTCCTTCACCACGTTGTAGTGGTCGCCCGGCACCACGCGCACCTCAAGGGAGCTGGGCTCCTTCCGCGCCCAGCCCATGTGCTCCGCACCGCTGGAGGCCTCTGCCTTGAAGACGGTGATGGGCCCATGGTACACGCCGGCGTCGTATTCGCGTATCGCCTTGTCGTAGATGTCGATGATGTAGAAATGGCGCAGCCGGGCCGGGAGGGGCTTGTCGCGTTGCAGGTGCCAGTTCGTCGCGGCCCGCAACAA
>Ga0315900_10011710_pt1 | contig 10841 bp, 10 predicted proteins | sample LakEriMetagenome_FD_203521 | JGI IMG/M metagenome (GOLD analysis project Ga0315900, IMG submission 203521) | Freshwater fungal communities from buoy surface, Lake Erie, Ohio, United States - Buoy 12 MA114 | ecosystem: Environmental > Aquatic > Freshwater > Lake > Lake biofilm | place: USA: Lake...
CATCTCACGCAGCGCTCGCACGTCGCGGATGTCGAGGATGGTGGTGTGGTAGCCGAGGGCCCGCGGCGCGATCGGTTCGTGCCAGGGGCCGATCTCGAGGATCTCGTGCCGCGGATCGATGTCCGCCCGCAGCATCCGCAACCTTCGGCCCACGTGCATCTCCCTGACGGCTCAATCGCCGGGGAGGGTAGGTGGGGCGGACTGGCCGGGCAAGGCGGCTTCGGGCCGCGTATGATGCCGCCTTTCCCGCCCCTTCGCAGCGGCGTTCCGATCCATGCAGCATCCGCTCCGCTGGCACTGCCACGACCTCGCCACGAACCTGCCGCCCGGGAACGTGGCGAACAGCGTCGCCGTGGTCATCGACGTTCTGCGGGCATCGACCACCATGACGACGGCCCTGGCCCACGGGGCGGCGGGAGTCAGACCGACGCTCAGCGTGGAGCAGGCCCGGGCGGCGGCCGGGCCGGGCGTGCTGCTCGGGGGCGAGCGGGGTTGCGTGCGCATTCCCGGCTTCGACCTGGGCAACTCGCCGCTCGATTACGTGCCGGACGTGGTCGCGGGTCGGCGGGTCGTGATCACCACCACCAACGGCACGGCGGCGCTCGAGCGGTGCCGCGCGGCCCGGGAGGTGCTCGTGGGGGCGATGGTCAACCGGTCGGCGGTGGCGGCCGCCGTGCGGGCGTTGGCGGTCCGCTGTGGCAGCCGCGACGTGCACCTCGTCTGCGCCGGCACCGACGGCGAGGTGTCGGGCGACGACGTGCTCACGGCCGGTGCCATCCTCGACGCGGCGGCCGCCGATCCGGCGGGCGTGGGCGACGGGTTTGACTTGCCAGCCAGAGCGGCGCTCGAGTCCTTCCGAACGCTTTGCGCCCGGGGCGGGTCGGTCGAGGGGATGATCGAGGAGGTGTTCCGGCATTCGCCCGGGGGCGTCAATCTCGTGGCCCTGGGCATGGTCGCCGACCTGGCGGCGGCGGCCGCCATCGACTCGCTGACGCTCGTGCCGCGGCTGGATCACGCGACCGGCTGGTTGCACGCCTTCCCCGCACGCCAGCCGGCGCCGGCGTGAGGTGGACCCCGCAGCGCGGCGCGAACTACACTCCTTCACCGCCCACGTTTTGCTTCGCCTCCGGCCCCGGAACACCATGGAAAAACAGAACGACCAATCGCGGATGGACAGGATCGTGTCGCTCGCCAAGCGGCGTGGCTTCATCTTCCAGTCGAGCGAGATCTACGGCGGCCTCAACGGCTTCTGGGACTACGGGCCGCTGGGAGTGGCGCTCAAGCGCAACCTCAAGGACGCCTGGTGGCACGACATGGTGGCGGGCCACGACGAATTGGCGGCGCTTCCCGGCGCACCCTCCGAGTACGAGATGGCGGGGCTCGACTGCACGATCATCATGCACCCCCAGGTCTGGAAGTGCTCCGGCCACTTCGACCTGTTCCACGACTGGATGATCGACTGCCGGGAGTCGAAGCGACGTTACCGCTACGACCACCTGCACGGCCGCTGGGCCGCCCATCGCGGCAAGAAGGCCTTCGTCACGACCGATCAGTCCGGGGACGAGGCGCCGCCCGACACGGTGGCCAAGGCACAGAAGTTCTTCGGGCTGCGGGCCAAGCAGGTGGATGAGATCGAGTGGACCGGCGGCTTGGAATCGTTGGCCGGCGCGATCGCGGCCGGCACGGTGAGCCTGGGCGACGTACTCGGCCCCGACGCGGCCCAGCCCGGCACGCTCACCGCCCCGCGCGAGTTCAACCTGATGTTCGAGACCCGGATCGGCGCCCTGGCGGGCGACGATGACGACCGGGCCTTTCTCCGGCCCGAGACCGCGCAGGGCATCTTCGTCAATTTCAAGAACGTGCTCGACACGTCGCGGGTGCGCGTGCCCTTCGGCATCGCCCAGATCGGCAAGAGCTTCCGCAACGAGATCACGCCGCGGAACTTCACCTTCCGGTCGCGGGAATTCGAGCAGATGGAGATCGAGTTCTTCTGCAAGCCGGCCGACTCGGCGGCCTGGTATCGCTACTGGCGCGATCGGCGCTGGAAGTGGTACCTCCACCTCGGCCTCACCGAGGGCAAGCTGCAACTGCGGGAACACGGGGCGGACGAACTCTCTCATTATTCGGTGGGCACGGCCGACATCGAATACGCGTTCCCGTTCCTGGCGGCGGGCGAATTCGGCGAGCTGGAGGGGATCGCACACCGCGGCGACTTCGACCTGCGCAGCCACATGGAGGGGAAGCTCGTCCGGCGGGATGGCGCGCTCGTGGTCGAGACGGGGGCGGACGGCAAGCCGCGGCACCGCGGCAGCGGCAAAGACCTCTCCTACTTCGACGACGTGAGCCGTGAGCGTTACGTGCCGCACGTGATCGAACCCTCCGCCGGTGCCGACCGCGCCGTGCTGGCCTTCCTCTGTGATGCCTATCACGAGGACGAGGTGCCCGACGAGGACGGCAAGCCGCGCAGCCGGACGGTCATGAAGCTGCATCCGCGGCTGGCCCCCGTGAAGGCGGCGATCCTGCCGCTCGTGAAGAAGGACGGCATGCCCGAGGTGGCGATCGACCTGTATCGGCGGCTCAAGCCGCACATGGCCTGCCAGTACGACGAGAAGGGGTCGGTGGGCCGGCGCTATGCGCGGCAGGACGAGGCCGGCACGCCCTGGTGCCTGACGATCGACGGTCAGACGCTTGCCGACCGGACGGTCACGCTCCGCGACCGGGACACGCTCGCGCAGTCCCGCGTGCCGGTGGACGAGGTGGTGGACATGCTGCGCGACCGCCTGCGATGAAACCGGCCGTCGCCACCGTCTGCTCGCTCGATGCCGCGCTGGACACGGTGCTGGAGGACTACGCGGCCGGTCACTGCGACGCGGTCGACCTCTGGCTGGGCCACGCCGAGGCGTTCCTGGAGACGCACGAACCCGCCGCGCTGGCCGCCCTCCTCGCACGGCACGGCATCGTGGCCGTGGCGGCGAGTTTCCAGGGCGGGTTGCTCACCAGCCAGGGCGAGGCCCGTCGCGAGCATTGGGCGCACTTCGAGAAACGACTGACGCTGTGCCGCGAACTGGGTATCCCGGTGCTGGTCGTGTCCGGCGATGCCTTCGGGCCGCTCGGGCCGCAGGACCTCGGACGGCTCTCGGCCAGCCTCGCGGAGGCGGCCCGGCGCGGCGCCGATGCCGGCGTGCGACTGGCGCTCGAGTTCGACTCCCGGGCCAGTTTTCCCAACAACCTGCAGTCGGCGATCGCCCTCGTGGAGGACGTGGGCTCGCCGGCGCTGGGGCTGTGCCTCGACTGGTTTCACTTCACGGTTGGGCCGAGCAAGCCGCTCGACCTGGGGTTGCTCTCGAACGAGACGCTGGCCCACGTGCAGCTTTCCGACATCGCCGACGTGCCGCGGGAGATGGCCTCCGACTCCGACCGCATCCTGCCCGGCGAGGGCTCGGCGCCGCCGGATGACCTGCTGCGCCGCCTCGAAGAGATCGGCTACACCGGCGCGGTGGCGGTGGAACTGCACAATCCGCAGCTCTGGCGGGTATCGCCGCGGCAGTTCGGCGAGATCGCGATCACGGCGCTGCGCAGGCTCCTCGGCCAGGCCGGCATGGGCGGCCAGGCCTGAGCGCGGCGGGTCTGCCGCAGGGCCGGCGCGTCAGCGCGGCCCCCACTGCCCGTGGACGCGAAGGGCTTCGGTGGCGGCCGCCACGATTTCGCCGGAGATCCGGCTCTGCTGCGTGATGTCGCTGATGCCGGAACTCGATGCGGCCGTTTTGCCGACGATCACGTAGGGGTTGAAGCCCGTGGCGGCGCCGATGGCGAGTCCGCCCGGAGCCATACGGCCCTTGTCAGACGTGGCCAGCACGAAGAAGGGCTGACCGTTCGCCGTGCGGGGATCGGACAAGGCAACGTCCACGCCGATCTTCTTATTGCCCACCCCGAAGCCCACCACGCTGCGCGCCGCGGCGTTGCCGTCGTCCAACCCCACGATCTCGCCGTGCAGCAGCCAGCCGTCGGCGGGGGGCGGCGACGGTTGATCCCAGAGCACCGCGGGCAATCCGGCCTGGGCCAGCCCATCGGCGACCTGACGGGCGATCGACAGGCCCACGGGTGCGCTGCGGTCGAAGCCCGTCACCACGTCGGCGACCCGCGGCCGGTCCGACAGCAGTTGCCGCACCGGCCCCTTGGGCAGCATGCCGGTGGAATTCTGCTTGAGTTGTTGCTCCAGGCCCGGCTCCATGGGGAAGGGCACGACGTAAATCCGCGCCGGGGGTTGGGCGGGCCAGGTTGCGGAGGGAGCGGGCCGGTTGACCGCAGTCGTCGGGCCCAAGGCGGGTTGCTGGGCGCGGCAGGTCGTGTCGATCGCGAGTGCGACGAGCAGGGCGACGGCCGCTGTCAGCGGACGCAGAGAGAAACGCGGCGCCATGGTGGCCTCGGAGGCGTTGGTGGGTGGAGTTGGGCGTCGGGAAAATAGGAACCCCAGGGGGATGTCACAAGGCCAGCAGCGGCCGTTTCGCTGCGGGGCCGCTCAGCCGGGATAGTCGCGGAGAGCGTTGCTGCGCGACTCGATCTCGTCGATCGGCCGCAGGCAGCCGTCGATGCCCTGGGGCAGGATGGGGAAGTGCCGGGCCGCGGTGAGCGCATCGACCAACTGGCTGCAGAAACCGTCGTGCGTGACCCAGAGGGCAGGGTCGTGCCGCCGCAGGTCGACGGGCAGGGAGTACGTCCGCAGCGTCTTGCGTCGCTTGCGCACGTACTGCGGAAAGAAGGAGATGGCCAGTTCGCGGAGCGACCGGTGGATGGGATCGCGGTAGCGGAGGAACGGGCTGTTGCTCTTCGAGATCGCACCCCAGTGGCCGTCGCGTCTGAACAGGGCGACGACATGGTCGACGTCGCCCCGGGCGGCCGCCATGTCCATCAGCAGCGGCGGTTCACCGGCCAGCCAGAGGGCACACCCCGCCACGAAGGCCGCCTCGATGCAGTGGGCGACGCCGGCCTCGAGCACGCCTGCCACCGAGCGGGCGGTGGGGCCGTCTGGTTCCGTGTTCCAGGGGATGGCGTTGACGAAGTCCTGGACGCGCTCCGGGGTGCGCAGTCCCGCCAGCGTGGCGGCGGTGCGCCGGGAGAGCCCCAAGGCCAGCCCCAGATCCACGCCGCGTGCCGACCGTACCTTCTTCCCGGGTGTTCGCATGGCCACGATGCTAGCAGGGGGCCACGAGAGCCCCAATCGGCCGTTCCGGCCGCTCGTGTTCCGCCGCCGTCCCCACCGTCGCGGACGGTGCCGCCTTTCTGCTATTCTGAATGCGTCGTTCGGGAGAGATGCCATGAGACGCTGCTGGTGGCTGATCGCGGCCGCGGCGCTTGTCGCCGTCGTCGATGGTCAGTCGGCCCGTGGTTGGGGCAGTTACGGCAACGGTGGGTGCGGCCCCGGCTTCGCCGGCGTGCCCGTGACGGCCCAGCATTGCGGCGACGGTTGGTCTTCGCAGGGAGGTGTGTGCGGGCCGTGGTGGAGCGGCGGCTGCAACACAGTGTGCGGCCCGGGAGCAGGCCCCGGCTTCTGGTTCGGCTTCCCCGGCTTCGGCTTCGGGGGTTGCTATGGTTCCACGCGGGTGATCGGCGCCGAGTCGGTGTATCTTCCCGTTCCGAACGGTGGTACGGCGTATTTCTTTTCAGGTCGGCTCGTGCCGTTCGTGGCTGCCTGCGAGTGGTACGAGTACCCGGTCTATGGCTACCCGGTGTACGGCTATCCGACCTTCGGCTATCCCGGCTGGACCTATCCCGTCTCCGGTCCGGTGATCGCGCCGCGTCGCGCGGGATTCGTGCCCCGGTACTACCATCCGCGCGGCCTGCGGCCGCACTTCGGAGCGAATGTGCCCGCCGCGGAGGCCGGGAATGCCGCGCCGGCGGCCCGTCCGCTTGTCGCCAGCCGACAGCCGTCGGTTCCGCGGCCCAGCAATGCGGCCGCGCGGAGCCGTGCCGCCAAATTCGTCGCCAGCGGGGATCGCCGGTTGCGCGAGGCGGAGGGCGCGGCAGCGCGGCTGGAATCGGCGCTTGGACTCTACCGTCAGGCCGCCGCCGCCGTGCAGGACGATCCCGACATCCACGTGCGACAGGCGCTGGCGCTCGTCGCGCTAGGCCGCTTCGATCAAGCCGAGCGGGCGCTCGACCGGGCCGTGGCGATCGACGGCCGCCTGGCGGCCGAGCCGCTGAACCGAGTTGCCGGCCCGCCGGATCCCGTGTTCGGCGACCGTCCCGCGGATTCGCGATCCCCCCTCGCCGAGCGCGGCCAAGCGATCCTGGACGACATCGCCGCGGAGGCCGGGGGTGATGCCGCGGCCACCGAGTCCTTGGCACGGCTGGCCCGCCGCTGGTCGGACCGCTGGCCGGATGGCCTCGGTGCCGTGGCCGCGAGCGCCGTGCCCGGCCGCTGACTGCCCCTCGACTCGTCGCCGGCGGAAACGGCGGTATCCTTGGGCATCATGATGTCCGCGCCCACGCCGCTCTGCGAACGGATAGACCTTGCCGCCACGGACGGCCGGGTCCGGCTCGACGCGCTGCGTGGCAAACTCGTCTCGCAGGGGGACGTGGTCAGCCCGGCCGGTCGGCAACGCACGATCGAGGTCTTCGGCGAGGCCCTCGCACCCCGGCAGGTGGTGGAGCGGATCTGCGGCGACGTGCGCACGCTGGGACGGGCAGCGCTGCTCGACTACACACGGCGCATCGACGGCGTTGACGTGGCCGCCGACGGGCTCCTCGTCGCCCCTGAACGGCTGGCGGCGGCGCACCGCGACGTGGGGCCCGACTTTCTGGCGGCGGTGCGCCGGATCGCGGCCCGCGTGGAGCGTTTCCAACGCGCCCTGCTCGCGCGAGACGTGGAAGTGTCCCTGGAGGGAGGCGGGACGCTCAGACAGCGTTACCTGCCGCTCGACCGCGTGGGCGTGTGCGTGCCGGGTGGGGCCGCGGCCTACCCGTCGACGCTGCTCATGACCGTGATCCCTGCCCGCGTGGCCGGCGTGCGCCAGATCGTGGTGGCGGCCCCACCCACGAAGTTCGGGTCGGACAACCCGCACGTGCTCGCCACCTGCCACGAGTTGGGCGTCGACACCGTGCTGCGTGCCGGCGGGGCCCAGGGGGTGGCGGCCATGGCCTACGGCGTCGAGGGTTTGCCGCGTGTCGACAAGATCGTGGGCCCGGGCAACCTGTTCGTGGCCCTGGCGAAGGAGCACGTCTACGGCGACGTGTCGATCGACTCGATCGCGGGTCCCAGCGAGATCGTGATCGTGGCCGACGCCTCCGGCCGTGCCGACTTCATCGCCGCCGACATGCTCGCGCAGGCGGAGCACTCGCCGGGGTCGGCGATCCTGCTCACCGCCAGCCGGGACTTGGCGGAGGCCGTGGCCGCGGCCCTGGAGCGGCTGGTGGCGGTGCTCGAGCGTGCCGATCTCACGCGTGACAGCCTGCAGCGGTTCTGCGGGATCGTGGTCACCCGCAGCGATGCGGAGTCGGCGGCGCTGGCCGACGAACTCGCCCCCGAGCACCTCTCGATCGACACCTGCGACCCGGAGGCCACGCTGGCGGGCATTCGTCACGCCGGTGCCGCCTTCCTCGGTCCCTGGAGCCCGGTCGCCGCGGGAGACTACGCGGCGGGGCCGTCTCACGTGCTGCCCACGGGGGGCACCGCCCGGTTCGCCGCCGGACTCTCCGCCAACGAATTCCTGCGCGGCAGCGTGATCAATCTGGCGCGGGCCGACCTGGCTGCGCTGGAAGCCGACATCCGCACGCTGGCCGACACCGAGGGGCTCACCGCCCACCGGCGCAGCGTGGAGGCCCGGCTGTCATGAACGGCGAGGCGGGACGCACCGGTGCGGTGAGTCCGTCCGCGAGGCCGCGATCGATGCTGTCGCTGGCGGCTGCAGCGATGTGCCTGCTGGCCCGAGCGGCGCCGGCCGCCGGCGACGACGTGCCCTTCCAGGTCGTGGGTAGAAACGACTACCGCAACTTCGTCGCCAACTGGGACGACTCGCACGCGGTGTTCATGGCCCTGATCCGCACCCCGTCCGAGTATGCCGCGGTCTTCCATCCGGCCCCGGTTGCTGCCAACACGAAGCCGTTCGCGCCGGCGCCCGAACTGTTCGACGACCAGATGATCCTCGTGGTGTCGCGCGTGGTCGGCGCACCCGCGGACGGGGAGAAGATTCTCGCGGTCCGGGGGCTGGAGAGCGACGGCGGCACGCTCACGCTCCGTTACGATTTCACGCCCCCGGCGGCGGCGGCGACGTTCACCGTCAAGGAGGTGCTGCAACTCCGCATCCCCCGTCGCGAGGTGGAGAGGGTGCGGGTGCTGGAAAACGACGTGCCGGTGGGCGAACTGCGTCCCGCCGAGGGCGTATGGTCGATTCCGCCGCCACCCAAACGCTGACCGTCCGCGGATGGAGCCATCCATGTGTCGAACAGGCCGCCCGGCTGGTCGGCCTGGGCCGGTCATGCGGGTCGTGACAGGTGTGCCGTTGCGACCGCGAGCGTGTTGTAAACTTGGCTCGCCATGACCGTCGTGCCAGCCACCGCCGCCGCTCCCGTGCGTCCCGACATCGCGGCGCTCGACGGCTACGTGCCCGGTGAGCAACCGCAGGGCGGGAAGTGGATCAAGCTCAACACCAACGAAAATCCCTATCCGCCATCGCCCGCCGTGGCCCGGGCCATCGTGGCCACCGCCGCGGGCCGCACGCTGGCCAAGTATCCCGACCCGCTGGCCGGCGCCTTCCGCCGGCGGGCCGCGGAGGTGCTGGGCGTCGATCCCGACTGGATCCTCTGCGGGAACGGCAGCGACGACGTGCTCACGATCCTGGTGCGCACGTTCGTGGGGGCGGGACAGTGCCTGCGCATGCCCTATCCGAGCTACATCCTCTACCGCACGCTGGCGGGCATCCAGGGAGCGGGCTGCGACGAGGTGCACTACGCGGCCGACTGGTCGCTCGGAGGCGGCTTCACGGCTCCGCGCGAAGACCTGCGGCTGGCCGTCATCGCCAACCCCAACAGCCCCTCCGGAACGCTGCTGCCGCCGGCCCGGGTGAGGGAACTGGCGGCCGCGCTGCCCTGTGCCCTCGTGGTCGACGAGGCCTATGGCGACTTCGCCGACGCCAACTGCCTCGACCTCGTGCGCGAGAACGAACGCGTGATCGTGACCCGGTCGTTCAGCAAGTCCTACGCGTTGGCCGGCCTGCGCTTCGGTTTCGCCGTCGCCCAGCCGCAGGTCATCGAACAACTGCAGAAGGTGAAGGATTCCTACAACTGCGATGCCTTGGCGATCGCCGCGGCGACGGCGGCCATCGACGACCAGGCCTGGCTGCGGGCCAACCGGGCTGCGATCGTGGCCACACGGCGGCGGCTCACCGACGCCATGCGCGGCCTGGGCTACGCCGCCGTGGAGAGCCAGGCCAACTTCGTGTGGTGCACGCACCCCGAACGGCCCCACAAGCCGATCTACGAGGCGCTCAAGGCGCAGGGCATCCTCATCCGCTACATGAACTACGCCGGCTGGGGCGACGGCCTGCGGATCACCGTGGGCAGCGACGAGGAGATCGACGCGTTCCTGGCCTGCCTGAAGACCATCTGACCCTTCCCGGACCGTTTTCCGAGCACATCACCATGCCCCGCGCCGCGACCATCGTCCGCACGACCTCCGAAACCGACATCCGCCTGTCGCTCGACCTCGATGGCAGCGGCCGGGCCGATGTTCGCACCGGCATCGGCTTCTTCGACCACATGCTCACGCTGCTTGCCGGGCACTCGCTCGTCGATCTGACGGTGGCCTGCACCGGCGACCTGCACGTGGACGGCCACCACACCGTGGAGGACGTGGGCCGGGCCCTGGGGGCGGCCCTCGTCGAGTGCCTGGGCGATCGCCGGGGCATCCGCCGTTACGGTCACGCGATCATCCCCATGGACGAGGCCCTGGCGACGGTGGCCGTCGACTTGGGCGGCCGCGCCGCCTGCGTGTTCGCCGTCGAATTTCCGGTCTCCACGATCGGCACGTTCGACGCCCAGCTCGTGGAGGTGTTCTGGGAGAGCGTCGCGGCCACGGCGGGCATGAATTTCCACGCCGTCCTGCACCATGGCCGCAACGGTCATCACATCGCCGAGGCGGTCTTCAAGGCCGCGGCCCGTGCCCTGCGCGTGGCGGTGGAGGCCGACCCCCGCCAGCCCGGCATCCCGAGCACGAAGGGCACGCTCACGAGCACGTGAGCGTGCCCGGCCGTCGGGCAGTGAGCGCAGGCCAGGAAGGCCGTAGCGAACGTCCGGCGACGGGGCATGGGCGGCCCCGAGCCGGCGTTATCTCTCGCCGCGCGCTATTCATTGACGTACGTCTCGAGGAACCGAGCGAGCTTGTGGAAGTCGCAGCCCCGCTCCACGTAGCGCACGACCGTGACGAGCGTGTTGGGGTCGACCAACTCCTCGAACGGCACGTAGTTGAGGTCGAGCTGGCCCGACACGCTCACCATCACGCCGTTCAGCCCCCGCTCGGCGAGAGCCCGGTAGCCGCCCACGCCGAGCTGGCTGCCGAGCATCACGTCGAAGGCGTGCGGCTTGGCGCAGCGGGCCTCGTAACCGAGCTGCAGCCCCACCACCTTTCGTGACCGCCCCGTCTGCTTCTTGAACTCGTCCGAGACGAGCTTGGCGAACATCTTGCCGAGCTGGACGTGCGAGATCGAGATGTGGCCGTGGTCGTCGCGGGGGATGCCCTCGAGGGCCTTGGCGGGGAGGTACTCGGCGAGGCCCTCGGCCATCACGATCACGCCGTACTGCTTGCCCTCCTGCTCCTCGCGGACCCGCATCGTCTTCACGATCCGGCC
>Ga0315900_10011711_pt1 | contig 10840 bp, 10 predicted proteins | sample LakEriMetagenome_FD_203521 | JGI IMG/M metagenome (GOLD analysis project Ga0315900, IMG submission 203521) | Freshwater fungal communities from buoy surface, Lake Erie, Ohio, United States - Buoy 12 MA114 | ecosystem: Environmental > Aquatic > Freshwater > Lake > Lake biofilm | place: USA: Lake...
CATGGGCGGCTACGCTCGATACTAAAAGCCAGAGCGCTGATAGCCCTAGTTCTGAACGTTGGCGAGCTTCTAAAAATTACTGTTCGCCAGCTTACACCACAGACTGGAGGTCTTTGCCGAATATCTCTTAAGACTTACTACGAAATCGTTCAGAGCAAGGCTTGTAAGCTCCGAAAAATAGTCGAAGACGCATTTTTCAGTGGATCCTTAATCTAAAAGATTAAGAAAAAATCTAAAAACCTAGTATAGCTTTAGAATCATAAGATTTTATGATATATTCAATTACTGTTACTCTCTACAAGTAACCTCGCGTCCGTAGCTCAGCCCGGTAGAGCACTCGGCTTTTAACCGATTGGTCGAAGGTTCAAATCCTTCCGGACGCACCATTTAAAAAAACAAAAGGGACACCATTGGTGTCCCTTTTTGTTTTTAAGGGTTTTCCTGAGTTTAAACTTAGGGTTGTACACCAAGAAAAGGAAAAATAGGAGTGAAATTCTCCTGTCTATCCGCATTGTAAAAAAACCTATTTCTGTAGTTCTTAAAATTTCTTGATTCAAAATACAAATATGCAATAGTCGCTCTAAGTGGAGCAGCTTCGGCTCAAATATCACCCAATTATGAGCCGAATAATTAAACTATTCGGCTCATAATTTAGGGAAAGCTTTTAAAGTCAATGTGATTATCCTTAAGAATTCACTCACTGAGCCAAGATTCACTCTTTGCTCAGGTTTGAAAAATCGACGAAGTCACATTTTTTATTGGATCCTTAAGAATGCCACTAAGTGGCATTTGCCATTAGAATCTATCGATTATCAAAACTACGTGATAAATCCCTTGCAAGTTTTTTATTTTTTCTTTCTTCTATAACAGGCTCAAAAGAATCAAAACTACGTGATAAATTCTTTGCAAGTTTTTTATTATGTCCGTCTATGTTTTCTAGGTTTGAATAAGGAACTTTGCCGGGACTAGAAATAGTTCCATTTATAGCTGGTGAAGGTAAATTTAGATTAAACTTAATTTGTGAAGTTTTGTAATTGTGACTGCTAACACCGCTCCCATCAACTGAACAAGATAATTTTATTGATTCTTGTAAAGATCTTTGGATTTCTGAGGACTGCACTGGAATTGATTGTGAAAATTTCTTTGTTATCTCTGCCATAAAAATTACTCCTAAGTGATACCTCGAACTTCTTTCTTAATAGCAAATGTTTATTAAGCTTTTGTTAAGTACTCTTATGGGTTCTGTAAGCCACTTGGTGTCTTGCCCCCAATGCTGAACTAAGGTTTTGCGCACTACTCTCAACTTATACTTAACCGATTAATTTTATGAGGATTATCTCGGATCTGTGGAAGCGGTAAATGCGGCCCTCCATATTCCAAATTCATCTCATAAAATTGATCCCGATCTTCTTAGAGGATTAAAAATTATAAGACCTAATCAAGAATGGTCAACTGATATAACTTATGTGAGAATCAAAAATAGCTTTTGCCTTTTAGTCACGGTCATAGAAAGGTTTTGGAGGATTATGAAATATGAGGACATTCACATACGAAATTATTCGAGTTTGGAGGAGGCAAAATATGGAATGAAAAATATATTGAGTTCTATAGTTTAAATTACCTAAAAATTTAGAGTATAGCTAGTACTTCTACCTCTAGAAGCTAGTTTCTTGAAAACTTTTTTGTTCAACAAATCAGCAAGGTCTCTTGTCGCAGTGGCTTTTGAGCATTTGGTAATTTTTAAATACTTTGAAGCACTCATTCCGCCTTTAAATCCACTAGGACCCTCCTCAAACATTCTATTTATAACTTTTACTTGTCTTGAATTTAATTCATTTTTATGTAATTCAAAAAACTTCGACTTATTTAGAATAAAATTTAAAATTTTCTGAGTCGCTCCTACAGATGAAATCAAAAGCTCTAAAAAATAAATCAACCATTCAGTTATCTCATTAGATTTTTGAGCTTTTTCTAATGCTTTGTAATAAAGTTTTTTGTTCGACTCAATCTCCTGAGATAGGCAAATTATAATAGGAAAACCCATAGTTTGCGATAAAGCTTTTTCTGCAATAATTCTTCCTAATCTTCCATTTCCATCCTCGTAAGGATGAATTGATTCAAAATACAAATGTGCGATAGCCGCTCTAAGCGGAGCAGCTTTAATTTCCTTAGTTCCTCCTAAAGCAGTAGCGTTAAACCAGTCTATAAAAATTTTCATTTCATTTTCAATTTTTGAAGTTGGAGGAGCTTCAAAGTGAATCTTAGTCTTACCAATATGACCCGATACCACTTGCATTGGCTCCTTATGCTTTCGATAAGAACCTATTACTATGGATCTAGAACCTGCACAGAGAATACTATGCCAATGGTTAAGCTGTTTTTTGCTTAGTGCTTTGTTATAAGTTCTGTAAGCATCAACGATTATTTCACTTATGGCATCCGCTTTTTTGTCTTTGACCTTTACTCTAGGTTTGATACCTAAATGATTTTTAACCGAAGAGTAAACCTCATCTTCATTTAAAATTTCACCCTCGATCTCAGAACTTTTTAGAGCTTCTGAAATCATTATCCTTATTATTGTTTCTAATTTATTCTGATCAGTCACTTCATTCAGACCACCAGTCAATAGAGAAATCTTAGTAATAGACTCCAGCAACAACCCTTCTATAGCTCTAGAATCATAGCCAAAATTAGGCCAATCTTTGAGTTGCCAGTTATATTTCATGAGCCAATTATACCAAATATTCGGCTCAAATATCACCCAATTATGAGCCGAATAATTAAACTATTCGGCTCACAATTTAGGGAAAGCTTTTAAAGTCAATGTGATTATCCTTAAGGATTCGGCTTTTAACCGATTGGTTTTATGAGAATTATCTCAGTTTTGTGGAAGGGGTAAGTGTCGCCCAGTTACTAGTATTGACACTCACTGGCGTGGGGTGTTATTATTTTTACCGCTATGGGTGCGATAGACTTTTCACTAAATGAACATAAGTATAGACTCACTCAGCCCGTAACAATTACGGCATCTGCTGGTATTGCTGGAGATAAATTAAAATTTACAGTTCAAGAGGTGTTTCCAGATCGCGCACCTAACCCAATTCTAGAACAAGATTTGCCATTTGTTAATTTGAAAGATATGGCTGTGAAACTTTATGATTTAGTCAGAAAATCTGTTATCCCCAACCAAATTAAGGCAAATAGACAACAAGGAATTAATTTAGCCGCGCCAATTGTTATCGGGATGAGACCTGAAAAATTCGAGGCGTTAGGCAATCAAGTAAACAATCAGGATTTTCCAAGTCGCAGTTTACAGAAAGGCAGGGCTGTGAATAACTATATCGCAGAATATTTGTTTAAGGCTGTTGATAAAGCTTATGTAGATTATGGCATTTCAGATCCTAATGCTTATATCGCTCGTTATAGTAGTGTAAGAAAAGGGTCTGATGATGAAAAAGTGAAAAAAAATAAACCAGATCTGTTATCTAAAATTGTTTTTAGTTTGTTTAAAGATATATCTTTAAACCATAATCCAGAAGAGGCTCTAAAGTTGCTTCATGAAATAGCTGAATCTCTTGGACATGGATATGGGGAATCTCTTAATGGAGTTGAAAATGTAAAACCAAAAGATCCTAATGATGTAGCTAGTGGTAATAGATTTAGTGATTTCCATATTCCTAATTTAGGGAATATGTGTAAGGTTTTATTGAGAAATTTTGGTTTACGTAAGACTTTTGTTCAAGCAGTAAAAAAACAATTAAACTTAAAACCTGATTATGTCATGTGTATAAAAGCTAGAGGAGAAGCGTCAGATAGACCTCTTACGAATATCGCTGAAGCTATGGCGTTACAAGTCTTAGTAGATAAAAGATTATTAAAAATTGACGAAGTCCGTGATCCCTATGCATAATTAAACCATGAAACTAATTTTGTTTTTTGCTCTTGTCCAAGCCTTAAGCGTGCAAGCTTTTCCTGAATACCTCAAGAAATACAAGGCTCACCCTCAAGCTAGACCAGAGCTTGCCAAATGCGGGCTTTGCCATGTAGCTCCGGGCGGCGGAGGTGAGCGAAATGAATTTGGTGAAGCCTTTCATGAGGAGGGTTTTGAGTTTAGTCCAGAGCTAATTACTAAGTTTGCTAAGAATTTTAAAAATCTTCCTGCCTCGCCAAAACCGCTAGGCAAGCACTAATCAAGGCAATTAAAGGTAAGCTGGTAATAATCCCAACCAGTCCAAAAATCTTAATGCCGATCAAAAGTCCAAAAATCACAGCTAGCGGATGCACTCCAAACGCTTTGCCAATGACCCTCGGAGCGATAATATGATCGCGAATAATTTGAGTATAAATCAAGTACACTGTTAGAACTAACATCGCACTATCTGTGCCGCTTGTAGCCGCTATCAAAACTAAACTTGGAATTATAGCGATCCAAGTCCCAAAAACTGGAATGAATTCCAGCATCTGGAGAGCGCCAAGTAAAATAGCATATTTATTGCCGATTATCAAATAAGTAGAAAACATCACAAAAGCCGTTAGGCAAGCGATCTTAAACTGTCCAAGCACCAGAGCGTTTAGATTCATGTCGATGCGCTCTTTTATTAATTCTAATTGAGGTCTAGCGTCCTTGTGAAAAAGCTTCGTGAACAGCACCCAGACCTTATCTCCATCAAGTAATAAATAAAAACTTGTAATCATAGTGATTATAAAAGTCGTAAGAATAGTGATAGAACTCAATAGCAGAGCGCTTAGTAAGGCAGTGAAGTTTTGGTAATTGATTTTACCGCTCACTACATTTATATAATAATTAATAAGATCATTAGTATTAGTCCCAAAAAATCTTAGCGAGATATGATCGAGATTAGATTCTATAAGTGGTAGGTTGGTCTGTAAAATATTGATTTGCTCTAAGACCAGTGGATATAAGTAATTGCCGAGGTTGATGAAAAAAAACAATATAGAAATCAAAGCAATAAAAATTATTAGCGCCTTAAATTTTAAAAAGCGATAAATAAAATTAACAGGCTTGTTTAAAAGATAATTTATCAGTAGCGCAAACATAAAAATAGTAATTAAATCTCTTAATAAATAAAGCGCCAGAATTGCGATTATCACCAACAAAACACTAATAAATAAGATTTGGATTTTAGCGGATTTTTCTTGCCAAACATTAGTTATTTTATTCTTATCCATATAAATATTATCCCTTATATTGTTGTAAATAAGCTATAAATTTGCATTTGGCTTAAGGAAAGTCCGTCCTTAACTAGATTTTAATCTTAAATTGTTTATCTTTCATTGAGGGGGCGAGCTGATGTTTGAGAGTATCGAAGGACTAAGAGATTTAAAATCACCGCAAAAAGATTTAGTCGAAGATAGTCTAAAAACATTTATCGAAGAAGCAAAAAAACTAATGTTTGTTTCTCGCGATGTCCCTTGTGAAGAAATTTTACGATCAAGTTTTATTAGTAAAGTAATTTATGAGTTTGATATAACTCCAAGTTGCTCTGCTGATTTTGATGAGATGGTTTAGAGGGATGGGTATGTTTTATTTAATTCAAAAAAATCTTTTACTTGTAGATGCAAAGCTTGTGGATTTGGCTGGGCGTCTCGTACTAAATGCGCTGTTTGTAAACCAGTGTATTTAGCGGCGTCTAGCTCTGCTGTTATATCACTGAGAAATAAAATGTTTTCAGCAGGCAGATTGATTTTATTTACAATTTTTCGATAAGATTCTTTTTCTTTTTTTCCGCCTATATTAGTATCAAAATTTCCAGAAAATAAATAATTTAGATCTCCATATGTAGTAAACCCAAACAAAAGTTTTTGAGCAGTTACTGAGCCTGAAGAGTAGATATAGAGCGGGATACCTGAATTGTGCCAGGCGCAGAGTTTTTCGTAAGCGTCTTGATAGATATGTCCTTGATAAGCTCCAGTTTCGTAGCCAGTTCTCCAAATCATTCCCTGTAAGTCTTTTAGAGGTTTGATTTTTAGATCGAGCCTGATCCAATGTCTAAGAACTTCTGTCGCTTTTTGGATTTGGTCGGGCTTGAGTCTTGCCATAGGACCCTGACAGGCATTGGGCTCTGAGAGGTTAGCGTCTGGTCCGTAATTAAGCACTTGCCAGATGATTTGATTTACATAAGGCTCATCCGCGCGCGATGAGATAAAATTTTCAAGCTCGCGGCTAGAATACGGAAATAAAACTTCATGCACAAACCCAATAGAGGTGGTAGTTCCTTCAATGTCAGTAAGAATGGCTTTTATCTCAGGCTTGGTGATATTCATTAGTAAACTCTTCGATTAGAGGATAAGCGCGGGCGATATCGTCGCCAGTATATTCAGCGACCCAGCCGTTAGGCTCTCCAAAAAATCTAATACATTTAAAATCAGGCTTAGCTCCCATGTCAAACCAATGCTTGGTCATGGCAGGCACTGCAATAAAATCACCAGCGGTGCAAAGTATCTGATAGACAGTGTTTGAGTGGTGGATACAAAAAAGCCCTTGCCCTTCGATAAAATATCTCACCTCATCATCACTATGTGTGTGCTCGCTAAGAAACTTTTGGCGAATTTGATTTAGGGTTTCTTGCGGAGAATTAGGATTCATGTTTATGACATCGACGCTCTGGAAGCCGTATTGGGATTGGATTTGCTTGACTTGCTCGTCGTAAGCTAATAAGATTTCTTCTTGAGTAGCGGTTTTGCTAACTGGATATTTGGGGTTCCATCTTTGGAATTGGATATTGATTTTTTCAAGCTGCCTAGCTATTGATTCTGGCTCGGTAAACACCTGAACTTGATTATCTTCCAAAAATATTTTTAGCTTGCTCATGAGTTTAGCTGGCGAAGAGTAATCTCCATCTGGAATAGCGCTTCAAAAGCTTCGATATTTCTCATAGCTTCTGATACGCTTGATCCCCAAGTATAAAGCCCGTGTCCTTCGATTAAATAACCATGAATATCTGGATAAATATTCATAAACTGCTCTACTTCGCTTGCTAGTTGTTTTATGTTTTGGTTGTTAGCAAAGACCGGTACTTGCTCGGTATGGGCGTGGGTTTGCACTCCACGGAAGGCTTTTAGAAGTTCGTAATTTTTTAGTTCTAAAACGCCTCCTGCTCCGACTAGTCTTGAAATGATGACGCCGTTTATAGAATGTGTGTGAAAAACTACTGTAGCGTTTTTATAAAACTTGTAGATTTGAGTGTGCAAGAGGGTTTCAGCTGAAGGGCGCTTTTCTTTTGGGTCAATGATATTAGCCTCATGATCGATTTGGATAAAATCGTTTAGGCTTAGGGATCCTTTTGATTTACCTGAAACTGTTATGGTGATTAGGGAGTTAACGGGGTTCTTAATAGATAAATTTCCGCTTGTCGCTGGCAGTAAGTTACGAGCAAATAAAAATTTGCCAGCTTTTATAAGCTCTTCTTTTATTTGATGTTTTTGGCGAGTAAAAAGCACTATTAAATTATGCCATTAACTAAGAAGCGTAGATTTCAAAAATAATAGGTATTATCCCTGATGTTATTGGAGTATTATTCCAAAAAATCTTATTTTCGACATAAATTATCTAATAAATTAGCCATTTTTTTAAGGGCAGAGTAACTTATAAATATGTATTAATAGTAAAATAAATATTAAGTATTAAGTAATTTGTGATCGAAATTCAAGCTCAACTAAAAGAACCTAAACTGGCCGAAAAACCAAAAGTCGGCCAAGAAGCTCTCTTGGCTCAAGAAAAAATAGAAATTCCAGATTCGCAAAAAAATATTTCTGAAATAGAAAATCTTCATCAAAATCCAGAAATTAATCTAGAGCCTAACCCCAGTAAATCTAATTCTAAAGATGAACAAAAAGGTTTTGAGAAATTTAATTTTGGTGTTAATTGCGCTGGCGTTATGGTGAATTGTTTTACAGCTTTTTTACAACTCTTTTTTAAGAATAATAAAATTGCATCAGATGTATTAAATAAGCTTGCTAATTACTCTGTGTCGCTTTCGATGGGCACTAATTCTGCTTTCAATGCCTATAATAGTTTTAAAAATAAAAATCTTTGTCAATTACTTGGTTATGGCGGGGAGCTTGCTATTGCCGCGCTTGCACCATATAACTATAAAGGCTTATTAAGGGGGCTTTCTTTTACTGCTTATCAAATCCCTCAAATCATTGGTGGCGGTGGGAAAAAAGAGTTCTCAAGCTTCGCTGAGAATTTTAATATGCTCAAATCTGAATTACCTAAAGCAATTATGAGTTTATTCACGCAAGAGGGTTATCGTGGACACAATGTAGAGCGTTCTGTTGGTGCATGGGGAGGATTGGTTTCTACTCTTGGTGTATTTGGATGGATGTTCGGAGCGGGAGATAAGTTTGCTGGTTACGTAAAAGGTTTTGGTGAATTATTAATTGATATTTTCCAAGTCTTGCCTAAGCAGTGGTCTTTAGGTAAGTTTAATTATGCTACTTCCGGTATCTCGTTTATTGTAGGTTCGCTATGTGAAATTATTTCTAAGCAAGTCGGTAATCATCCTGTTTTGAGAGACTTGTATTTTGCAGGTAGTGGCATCGGTAGAATTTTTATGACAAGATCTAACACTATTGGTGAGTATAATTTTGATTCCAGTAATCAAGTAGATAAACCCTCTTTTGGTGATTTTGTTGACAGCTTGAAAAATTCAGTTGTTTCGACTTTTAATAAAATAAGCTCAGGTAAACCCAGTCCTAGTCAGGTTTCTATAGCAGCTTAGATAAATAGACTATAATTATTTAATGCCCGTGGTTGGTTCAAAAAATAAAGAAAAAAAATCTGACTTGGTTTTGCCTATAGAGCATGGCTGGATTGAAGTCCGCGGAGCTAAACAACATAACTTAAAAAATATAGATCTAAAAATCCCAAAAAACAAACTTGTCGTTATTACTGGTGTGAGCGGATCTGGTAAAAGCTCTCTTGCTTTTGATACGATTTTTGCTGAGGGTCAAAGGCGGTATGTAGAGAGCCTTTCAGCTTATGCTCGTCAGTTTTTGGGGCAATTAGATAAACCTGATGTCGAAGAAATAAAAGGTTTAAGCCCAGCAATTTCTATAGATCAAAAATCAGCATCTCATAACCCGCGCTCTACGGTCGGCACGGTGACCGAGATCTACGATCACTTGCGTTTACTTTTTGCTCGAGTGGGCACGCCTCATTGTCCGGAGTGCGACGCTAAAGTCGAGGCGCAGACTATAGACCAGATTCTAGATCAGATCTTATCGCTATCAGAGGGCACTAAGGCTCTTGTGCTAGCGCCGCTTGCTCAAGGCAAAAAAGGTGAGCACCAAAATTTATTCTCGGCTCTGCGTGCAGATGGGTTTTTAAGGGTTAGAGTCAACGGTACAGTTTATACTCTAGATGAAGAAATCAAGCTCGCTAAAACTAAAAAACACAATATCGAATTAGTTATCGATCGAATAATTATCAAAAGCTCTGCTCGTAGTAGAATCGCTGATAGTGTGGCTTTGGCACTGACTAAGGGTGAAGGGGTAGTCATAGTGCATGATTTAGACCAAGCAAAAGATCATTTGTTTTCTGAATTATTGGCTTGCCCAAACGGTCACGGTAGCTTACCAGAACTGGATCCTAAGCATTTTAGTTTTAATAGTCCGCATGGAGCTTGTCAAACTTGTAATGGAATCGGCATGGAGCAGGAGTTTTCTCGTGATTTAATTGTGCCTGTTCCTAGCTTAAGCCTAGCTGAGGGTGCTATCGCTCCGTGGGCTAAGACAAATAATGTTTTTTATAAAGCACTGCTTGAGGCTCTTGCTCGCGAACTAAAATTTTCTGTGGATACGCCTTTTGATCAGCTTCCTGACCATATTCAAGACATAATTTTTGATGGATACGAAGAGAAGCGTGTAACTATCGACACCAAAAAATACGGCTCACTTGGGTACGGTGATTATCGCATTTACTATGAAGGTGTTATCAAACAACTAGATCGAAGATATTCTGAATCAGCTTCAGATAGCTGGAAAGCTGAAGTAGAGCAGTATATGATCGAAAAAGACTGCCCATCTTGCCAAGGCTCGAGGCTTCTGTCTAGATCACTAGCTGTGAGGATCACAAACAAAAACATTCATGAAATCTGCTTGATGTCTATTGATAAAGCTTATGATTTTTTTACTGCCCTAGAGCAATTCCTAAATCCTTACCACAAACAAATTGCTCATCAAGTACTGCTAGAAATATCTCTGCGTCTAAAATTTCTAAAAGATGTCGGGCTTGGATATCTTAATCTAACTCGAAGCGCCAAGACGCTCTCTGGAGGAGAGTTTCAGCGTATCCGCCTCGCTTCCCAAATCGGTTCCTCACTAACTGGCGTGCTCTATGTCTTAGATGAGCCGTCTATTGGTCTTCACCAACGAGATAATGATAGATTACTGGCGACACTTGAGCATCTTAGAGATATAGGTAACACGGTGCTTGTAGTTGAGCATGATGAAGATACTATGCTAAAAGCTGATTATATTATTGATATCGGACCGCTTGCTGGCGTGCATGGCGGAGAGCTTGTAGCGAGCGGCTCGCTTGAAGATATAAAAAATGCACCGAGATCGATTACTGGTGATTTTTTATCAGGAAGACGTAGTATTAATCAGCCTCGCTCTAGGCGCGCTGGAAACGGCTTGTTTATTGAGCTTGAGGGAGCTTGTAGAAATAATCTAAAAAATCTAGATCTGAAAATTCCCCTTGCTAAGTTTGTCGCTGTAACAGGTGTTAGCGGTTCTGGCAAAAGCTCTCTAGTTAATGATTTACTAAGACCTGCTCTAATGCATAACTTAGGCTATACTATGCCTTTTCCGCAAG
>Ga0315900_10011712_pt1 | contig 10840 bp, 8 predicted proteins | sample LakEriMetagenome_FD_203521 | JGI IMG/M metagenome (GOLD analysis project Ga0315900, IMG submission 203521) | Freshwater fungal communities from buoy surface, Lake Erie, Ohio, United States - Buoy 12 MA114 | ecosystem: Environmental > Aquatic > Freshwater > Lake > Lake biofilm | place: USA: Lake...
GTTGTCAGGTACTTTAATGATGACAATGCCAGAGCCGCCAGAACCGCCGTTTCCTGTATTTGTGCCGCCACCACCACCTCCAGTATTCGCAGTACCGCTAGTTGCGTTACCAGTTACAGCGCCAGCGCCACCTCCAGCGGTAGCCGTTCCAGCAACAGGCGTTCCGCCAAAAGCATTTGCACCACCGCCACCGCCACGGGCTACTGATGTACCAGTAATTGAAGATGAAACACCCGCACCACCATTGCCACCTGTGTTGGTTGAACCAGTTCCACCAACCCCGCCAGCGCCTCCGCCGCCACCACCACCTGTTGTGACAGAACCGCCTCCAGCATAACCTTGGTTTGCGGTTCCAGCGCCACCTGTTCCACCACCGTTTCCACCGCTACCAGAACCACCAGAAACTCCATTGGTAGGAACGCCTTGCGTACCAGAAGATGGTGGTGCGCCACCGCCACCAGTAGAAGTAATAGTGGACAAAACAGAATTAGAGCCATTCGCACCGCCAGCGCTGGTTGTATCGCCAGCCCCGCCGCCACCAACCGTAACCGTATATGCAACACCAAAAGTAATGTTAAGTTTAGATTCCGCAGAAGCACCGCCGCCCGATGTTCCAGCAGATGTTCTATAACCACCACCGCCACCGCCAGAGTTAGCGTTATTGCTTGTTCTACCACCCCCACCACCACCAGCAATAACCAAGAAGTCAACAGGTGCGCCAGCAAGGAAAGTCACAGTCTCACTCGTTGTAGAAGTAGCCGTGACTGTATATACGTTAAATCCCGCAACAGAAGTCGAGAGAGATGAAGTTACACCAGATGAGAATGAGGCATAGTGCGAAGATGGGATTTTGATGATTACGATACCGGAGCCGCCTGCGCCGCCAGATGCACTAATACTTGTGTAGCCACCCCCGCCACCGCCTCCTGTATTAACAGTTCCGGCAGATCCATTTCCAGTTGCGCTTCCATTACCACCGCCTCCTGCACCGCCAGAACCGGCAACACCGCCTTGCGATGAGCGAGTTCCACCACCTCCTCCTCCACCGCCTCTGGTTACGGATGAACCTGTAATAGACGAGGCAGTACCAGCGCCACCAGAGCCAGATGTGTTTCCTGAATTGTTGCCACCAGCAGCAGATGCACCACCTCCACCACCAGCGGAGTAATCGGCGCTTGATGATGTGTGACCCCCGCCGTTATTTCCTTGGGAGGGTGATGTAGACGGAGTATTTCCTGAACCGCCATTAGTTACACCGCTTAATTGTTGCTGACCACCTCCACCACCAGAGCCACCGCTTCCACCATTTATAGAGTCTCCACCGCCATATCCACCACCAGCGGATGTTGTTGATGAGAAAACAGAATTTGAACCAGCAACTCCGCTTCCATAAGAAGTGCCGCCATTTCCTCCAGCACCAACGGTTACTGTAATTGCAGTTCCTACTGTTACATTTTGAGAGGTTAGTTCACGATACCCACCAGCACCACCACCCCCACCACCGGAACCACCCCCACCTCCACCCGCTACTACTAGATAGTCAGCAAGGATAGTAGGCGCACCCTGCCCTGCAAGAAGAATCTGAAAGATGCCGGTCATTTATGACACGTTCCCTGTGATAACGCAGACAGTCGAGGAGATAAACAGTACCGTACACACACCACGGGTAGCCAAGGTCACAGTTGCTTTGTCAGAATCTGTGCCAGCGATATAGGCGGTTGTGATTGTGCAGGTAATAGTAACCCCCGAAGCTGTGTTGTTGAAGATAGATATTACATCACCTTCAGCAAAAGTTGCATCAGGAATTGTAATAGACCCGCTAGCGCCAACCTGGACATACTCGCCAACATCTGTGGTGGCAAGCGTGTAAGAAGTTGTCTTAGTCCCGACCGCAGGGATATTCCTGTACCCAAGGGTAGAGGTGTCTGGTGGTAGGGTATAGGTATTCGTAGAAGCTGCGGCAGGAGCGTTTAGGGTAGCCGTACCGCTAGAAGAACCCGCTAACTTTAGGTTCCCAGAGGAAAATACCGTTGACCCAGACATCGTGTTCGTGCCTGAGAAGATATTGCCGCCAGAGAATGTATTTGTGGTTCCCGACGAGTTGATGTTGCCGGAAATAATTGCCGAGCCAGAGATGGTGTTAGTGCCTGACAGGATATTCCCACCAGACAGGGTGTTCGTAGAGGACAGAATCGTGCCCCCAGAAGCCGTCAGAATCCCCGTCACGGTCAAGGTGTTAGCCGACCCACCCCCAGATATGAACATCCCGCCAGCGACCGTCAGAGGGTCACCAGATGAGCCTGTCTGGAACTCCTTTAGGTGAACCATCAACTCACGGATAGCATTGTTTATGCTACTTGGGGGACACCCCTCGTCGATGTTAATGCTTTCTATGTCTGTGTTAGCAGAGTTGGTCGTTGAGTATTCTGAAATCTTATTCTTAGGCATTTAATTACTCCTGATTATTCTTGAAATGGGCCGAGCAATCCTGGTGTTACAAATGGTGCGGTGCGACGAAGTGGTTCTCCGATTCTACGAAGAACTTCTGGCCTCTCATATAACAACGCAGACAAAGCACGAATCCCTGGTTGTGTATATGCAGCCATTGTTCCAGCGCCTAAAGCGGCAGCCAATGGGTCAATACCGCCCAACGCTCCCAATCCGGCAGCCCCAACACCTAGTCGATACGGAGTTCCAGAATCGGGTAATTTAGAACCTAAAACCTGTTCTCCGGCTTGTGCAATATCCTGCATCCTTGCCTCACCGCGTGCAAACGCACCTTTGCGTTTAGAAATGTCCGTGGCTTTGGCGGCGGCACTTAATTGTGCCGGTGTAAATACCCCTTCTTTTGCTCCTGTTGAAGCTGCGGCGCGTTGAACTCGAATAAAGTCTGCAAACGCAGCGTTGATTTTTTGCAACTGCCCCTTGTAATCTGGATTGGCTTCTTCTACTGCTTGGCGCAAAGTAAGTTGCACATCAAACAATGCGTCGCCCATTAAATTTTGGTTTGGGTCTTGCGCTTTTTTAAACCGAACGGCAAAGTTTCCTAATGCGCTTTCTGCCGTTTTTAAGTCCTTGCCAGAAAGAACATTGTTTTTAAATTTATTGGTTAAGTTGCTTTCAATAATCTTAGATAGTTGCGACGCTGCTTTGTCATCAAGATTTGCAGAAGCGCCAGCCACAATATTGTCAATATTGTTGATTAATGTTACGGGTGACTCTCCGGCATAAGTTAATACTGTGTCCGATGATACTGATAACTTTGGAACAATTTGATTGTACGCCTTCCCAATCTTGTCTTCTGCAAACTTAATTGCCGCGTTACCAGACAACCCTCTTGGCAATTCTGCGTCAATATTTTTTAAGGATTGGTTAATTGCGGTTCTGCTAAATTCTTCAATGTTCCTCATCCTTGCGCCAGCAATAACATCGCCAACTAAGGGAACGCTTTCTGCGGCCTGTTCTATTTTTTGTGTAATCCCCCCAAACGCTTGACCTGGCGTAAGGTTTGAAATTCCCGCTTCACGAAGTTTTTGGGCGCTTTCGGTAATTCTTGGAGACACAACACCAACTACTTTTTCTGCTACTGGGCCAAGAGCCGCGCCTAATCCTGTTTGTAAAAGTTTAGACTCGGCAAAGTTTTCCGTATCAGAGACGGGTGTTAATGCACCGCCAACAGCCCCAATTGTTGCCGCAGTAGCCGATGGGCCAAACCCAGCGCCACGAATAGCTTGCCGACCAACCTGTAACCCACCACTTACTAACTGACCAACGCGAGCCGCAGGAACAATGCTTGCTGGGCTGGCAATATTTCCAATAAACCGACCGGCGCTAATATCTTCTCCACCGGCTGCACGATACTGTTGTTCAACAGATTTGTTTAGCGCATCTACCCGCTTAGATTCTTTGGCAAACCAATCAGATACTTCGTTTGGCAAAGTCCCGCCAGCAGATGTAACAACCTCCAAAAACCGTGGTAACAGTTGCGCGGCTGCATCAATTGGGTCTCGAAAGCCTCGCATAATATCCTGACCAAAACTTGTTTCTTGTTTTGGTTGTGACTGTTGCCGAAGTTTTAATTCGGCCTCAGCGAGCGCAAGCGCACGTTGTTGCTCTAAATTCATTTCTGGGTTGACCATAATTTTTTACTCTCCGGTGACATAATGTCCCACAGTTCTTGACGAACGCCAGGAGGTGCTGTTTTAGATATTACACTTGTGGTTTGCGAAACCGCGCCCCCTCTTGCTTGAACTGTGGATTTTATATTCCCCATAATTCTGTCAAGTTCAGAGGCTTGAGCGTCAATAGCTTCTTTCCCTACAACAACGCCCTTCATTGATGTTGGGTTATAAATAATTTGCTCTAAAATTGCCAAGTCTGGGCCGTTTAAAACACCCAAATTGTAGGCTTCTTTTGCTTGCATTAGCATATTCCGATACTTTGTTTCAATGCGAGCGCGTTCTGTTGGCTTGAGAGTGTCTAAACGTGTAAAGTTAGACAATTCATTTCTAAACTCGCCAATGGCGTTTCTAGTATTTTGTACGCCAATAACTTGTTTCTCTTGAGATTCCGACGGTTTTCTAAATTGGCTAATATCAACCAAGTTTCCTTGTGTGTCTCTTGGTTGTGAAACGGCTCCAGTATTCTGGTCAATTACCAACCCAGTTGATTCGTTGAAAGAGAAAGACGGGCCTTTTGGTGCTGCGCCTTTTGCTATTCTTCCAACAACAGCGCCCGTCGGGGTTCTTAATTCAACCATATTACCGAGGTCAATTTGAACTAACGATTCAGCTTTTGCGCCACCAAGTTGAGAATATTGTCCCGTGTCTTCGTTATAACGGACTTTAACTTCTTGTCCTTCGTTGTTAAATATACTTTGAATGCTAGTCTTTGGCTGAAGCGACTTTGCAAACTCAGAGACTTGTGTTGCGTATTGCATACCGGCTGGGCCAAGAGCGCCAAGCGCGGGCAAAAGCTCACGGTTTACGCTTACACCTGTAACTGCACCAGGTATGGTTGTTTCACCCTCTACGTCATAAATTGTTTGGGATGGAGCGCGGGTTGTTTGAAATAACTGTGGTGCAAGTCTGCGAATTTGTTCAGACTCTTTACGCTTTGCTAACAAGTCCTGAACTTGTATATTTCTTAGAGCGTCTGCTAGCGTTTTGTCAAACGACTGCTGGTAAGCCTGTAATGCCCCTGGGCCAGCCTCTCCAAAAGCCTGTGCTGTGCTTGGTCTACCCTGTCCTGGCTGTCCACGGGATGCCCGTAGCAACCCAAGTCCGAGGGCGGTTAATGCGTTGCCTCGCGCTTGTCCTGTTGCACGTTGGCGCAAAGCCCCTGTTGGGTCAAGCAAACTGAGAATATCGTTTTGGTCTTCCATATCGTTATCCTAAAAGACTAGCAAGATTAAGAGATTGTGGCTGATACTGAGTTCCAAGTAACCCACTAGCTGCGGCGCGTTGTGCAAGTAAATTATATAAGCCTGAGTAATCAACGCCAGCCATCGTTGATTGTCCGCTGTCTTGCACCATACCGCCACCACCACCCCCACCGCCTGATTCTTGTGGGTTTAGTAGGTTGTTGATGTTGTTTGCCGCCCTTAATGCCCTAGTAGCATCACGGGCAGAAATTGTGCTTTGTGTGCCGGTCTGTCCTATAACATCCGTTCCTAGAACCGATGGTTTATTGATAAACGAGCCAGGTGAACCTAGAACTGGTGTTGCTCCTACGGCAGTTACGCCACCAGCAGACAGTAAACCTCCACCAGACGCTCCCGTGACCAATCCGGTTCCACCGCCCATAGACGAAATGCCTGGGACACCAGCACCACTAGCGGTAAGTCCAGTTCCTGTGCCTCCGACTGTCTGACCAGCACTAAGCAAACCATCCATGCCAAGTACGCTATCAATACCGCCAAGACCTGCTGTAATCCCAGAGCCGCCCACACTACCGCCGGTCATTGCCTGTGTGATGCCACCAATTCCAGCATCAAACGCTCCAGTTGCACCTGCGGTTTGCGCGGCAGTCCATGCTTCTGCTGCCTGTGACGCAACCACGGCGGCTTCTGCTGCTGTTGCACCGCTCGCTAAAGCCGCTGTTTCTACTGCTGCGGCTGCTTCTGCGGCGGTTGCGGCTGTCGCCCCTTCTGCCGCCATCAAAGACGGGTCAATGTAGCCAGTAGTAACCGCTATTGCAATCATTGCAGGCAAAACCCAACCGCCAGGTATTTCTTCGTTTACCCAGTCGTCAATATCTCTACCGACTTCACGGATGTCTTCTACGGCTTGGTTTACTGGGTTGCTTAACTCGTCAATCGTTAAGTCAATCCCTGTTTCTTGTCTAACCCAACCCATTTTTCCACCTTTGTAGTTTGGTTATGCCTTTGTGCGTCCCTAGACTTTGGTCGTCTGAACCCACAACTTCGTCACCGTATCTTGAGTAAACCGACTTTAACCTCTCGTCAGTAAAGTAAGTAATTGCGTATTCTTTGTCTTTAATTGCATTAAAGAAGTCTCGTAGGTTTTGCAAGAACTCTTTGATGCTATCTGCGTTAATAGTGTGATAAAACACCGCAGAATCCGTGACCCTGAATACTATAAAAATAGTGTTTCCGAACCTGTAAAACCTTGCGCCATTCTTGCTGTGTAGTGCTAAAGACTTCTTCGCATCCTCTATCGTGATGCTCTTGTTGTTCCGCTTTATGTCCTTCGCTACTAACTCGCCAATGTTCACGCTGTTACATATTTGGTGTCGTCTACGTTGTTGGGGTGAAACTTAGGCAGATAAATTCTTAGCATTGGCAAGCCAATCTTGAACCCCACATAGCCAAAGCACACCGCTAGGTCTTTCCATGTGGATACCTTCCACAACAACTTTTCTTCCTTGAGCTTCTTGATTGTGTAACTTAGCAAGAATCCAATCACATACTTCTGGTTGACGCGGGCAATCTTGCGTAATTCCTTGCGCGACAGTCCTAGGTAGTCCCACAGGTCTAGGGCTAGTGTTTTGTGCCCAAGTTCCTCCCTTGCGTGCCAGCAGAACAGTTTGAAGTCTCGACCCTCTCTGGTTCCCCAACGGTCAATGTAAGACCTTGCCATGCAGGAGGCTAGGTGTTCTATTGACACCATAGTGCCTAGCCAGAAAGTCATCCCCGGTCTGCGGTGGATTATCTTGGTATTCGCAAACTCTTGCTTCTCTGCATCCTTGAGGTTGTGCCTGTCGTTAAACGACTCATGGGCACTTGCGTGGGACATTTCCTCTTGGACAAACTTAATCATCCGTCTGCGTAAATCTTCGTCTTTTACGCTTGGCAGGTGGTGGTTAATGACTGCGGCAAAGGCTTTCTCCCACGCTGGGAAAATAATGCTAGACGCATTTCCGTAGTGCGTCCACACCGCCGAGTTGTCACACCAGTAGGTCATTAAAACAAACTTCCAACGTAGTCAAACGCGCTTTGACGGGTAGACTCTGGTATTAAACCGCCAACAGTAGACAAAATTCCTAAGTTTTGTGCGGTGCGGTTTATCTGCGCCTGTGGTGTCTGTGGAATTTGGGACGACCCCATCGGAGTGCCGTAGACAGAGGACAAAAAGCCCTGCAACTGTTGGTACGGAAGCTGTTGCGAGTATTGGTATCTTTGAATTGCCTCTTGCAACGGTTGAGCCGCAATTGCTTCCCGCGCTGCACCAACTTGAGCCAACGTCTGAGCCGGTAGGAAAGATGACTGATAGAAACTTGGGGCGGCTTGAGCCAAGGCTGCCTGTCCAAGCTGTGCCTGTTGTTGTAGTCCGCGCTCGCGAGCGTAGTCCTGACCAACGATGTTAGAGGTAACGTCGCCTAATGCCCTGCCGTAGGCTTCCGTAGCCCCACTAAGGGCGCGTTCCATTGAGCCTGACCCGTAGCGACCAGCGCGTGAATAAAGGCTAGAAATGCCCGGAACAATCTGCTCTCCGTACTGCTGTGTAAGCGGGCGGGTAGCGGCTTGAACCATAGCCTGCTGGTATGGGTTGCCTTGTAAGAACCCACCTGCGGCGGTCTGCCCAATCTGCCCCAAAGACGACAGGTAGCCCTGTTGCCCTGCGCTTATAAATGGAGATGCCGCACTCGCCAACTGTTCCTGCATCGCCAGAGCCTGTTCGGTCTGTTGGCTTGGGGAGACGTACATTTGACCTGGATAAAGGCTAGGTTGTGGTTCGCCAAAGAATAGTCTTTCTGCCCTACGCAAACCCATTTCGAGGTACGGGGCTAGGCGTGGGTCAATTCTTGACTCTCCGCTTGCTGTACCACGGGCAACGGCTAGTTCGTTAGCTGCTCCACCAGGAATTGTGGTTGGAACAGCCGCAGTAGTAGTTGGCGTTGTTGCTGAGGTTGTTGTTGTAGCCGCTACCGGTGCTGCCGTTGCTACTGGCTGGGTTACTTGCTGCGCTATGGGCGCAAAAGACGAGTTAAAGAAGCCACCGAACATCCCCGGCATTTGTGGCGGGGTATAACCCGCTGGAGGTGTGTAACCTGGTTGGGCGACAGCTACGTTAGAGAATGAGGACATATATCACCTATTATAAAGATTATCCAACCAAAATGTAAGCATAAGTCTTGTTCGACGTAGCGTTAGAAAAATGCGTAATTGTTGCCTGTCCTGCTTGTTGGGCAGAGACGTAAATGTTTGAGTACGCCGCAGGAGCAATGTAGTTCACGGTAACGATTACAGACGGGGTTGACGGTCTTGTTGGGCTTGTCTGCGCCGCTAGATGCTCGATTCCGCAATCTGTGTCGGTTGATGCCCAAGCAAGCTGAATATAATCGTCTGCCTGTAATTCTAGGAAAAAGTTAAGCGCCGCAATTAGGTGTCCGTCTGTACCGCCGTGGCTCTCTGGGACTGAGAACTTGCTGTTACTTCCCGCAATGTTGGAAGCAGCCCCGCCTCCACTACCCTTCTTAAACCACACATCTACGTCTTGAATCTGCACATCCGCATTGGCAAACTGGATGCTAAATTGAATGTTATAAATCCCGTAATTACGCACACGGAACTTGTTGGTGCTCTCTAAAACCACCCCGTTGCTGTAATCAGTTGTGTTGCAACTGATGATGTACTCGTTCGAGGTTGTTGTCGCGTTCTGGTCTGTCGTGTCCTGAAACGCGCCGTAAGGTGCAGAATCTGCCTCTGCCGCGTCCGAGAATGGAATAAGTACAATTTTTGTATCTACGGAAATACGCTCGTCGTACAGGGTAGTCGTAGTCGCATTGCCCGTGGCAAGCGTAATCGTCCCCGTATTATTGGACTTGCCGTTCATCAGGTTGTTGACCACCTCGGAAATCTGCCGTGGGTCTCCACCTTGGTACGGTAGAACACGAAACATTATCTAGTCCCTGCTTGTTGAATCTCTACATCCATTCCGATAGCTGTCGTCCAATCCCCTGACGGCTCTAGTTTAACCCTGTGGTATCTGCCGTAAGACCTAGTTCCTATGCGGTTCTCGCTATTGGCTGCCGTAACCGTAGGGAATGACACGGTTTGGTTCAGTTGTAGCCTAGAAGCCACGGAAGCACTACCTGTCCCGTTGTCTACGATTGGCTTAATCATCGTAACCATAGACTGATTGGCTGGCGACTCAATGTCCGAAGTCTCAATCGTTGCGGTCTTAGCCGCACCCGTAAAGGTGATTAACTTTGAACCCTTGATGCCTAGCAAAAGCAGCTTGCCGCCTAGCCAGTTACGGCTATCTAGCGAAACCCCAAGCGCATCTATGCTTGCCGAGAAAGCGTCTAGCCCTTCTAAGGTAATAGACGGAGTAGAAACCGGCGCAACGCGGGTTGCAGACGAATCTGCGTAAGACCACTTTCCGGTAGCGATGTGGTAAATCAGGGCGCGGTAGTCTGTATCCACGCTTGGGTAGCCCCAAACCACCAAGTTGTTAATTGGGTCGATGGCTGCACTCATGTTGCCCAAATCCGACTCTTTTAGCGAGTTAAAGAAGTACCGATTAACCTTCTCTGCGCCTATGTTCTTTAGGTTCTGACCGTCGCAAGCGTAGAATCCGTCATCACCCAAGAAGTAGGTAATGCCCTGCCATTGGATGACCGAGTTTGGCTCAAAGCACCCACGGTTCCTAGCGATGTTGTCGAACTGGAATATCAGCGGGGTTCCAACGTAGGACATCCGCACGATACTGCGCTCTAGCAGGACTAGCCCGAACTCGCCACCCGTTACACCCTGCACAAAACCGCCGTCAGGAACGTCCTGAAAGTCAGCCTGTGTTGTGGCAGAGGTAGTCCAAGTTTTCTCGTTGTTAATCCCCGACCATTGCACTCGGTTTTTGTTGTCCGACTGATAACCCGACACCACAAAGTCCCGCACCACGGTCACAAACTTAGCCTTGGGAGCGTCTACCGCTAGGTTTGCAAAGGTAGTCCCAGACATAACGTCGATGTACTGCATGGTATTGGACTCGTTAGCCGCAATCAGGGAGTTCCCGAACTGCGTAAACTTCCACCCGCTTGTCCCAGAGTATGTGGTCGCAGAAATGTCGTCCCACGAGAAGTCTGAGGTGTCTAACTTAAATAGCCGAGTCGTACCTGCGGCGTAAATTGTGGTGATGCTATTTGTGTCCTTGGCGGCAGCCGCAGCCGTAAGCGTCTGTGGAGCGTCGTCTGAGTAGTCCACTTCCTGCGGAAACGGGCCATACCCAACAGCCTTGGGGTAGCAGTTTCTAGCCGTGGTCAGCGCACCGATAACCCCTGGCTGGTCAGGTAGCCACTCTCCAAAGGTAACTCTTGTTATTGCCATGTGTTACTTCCCGAAGATTGTTGTGTCCAAACGTCGCTTTGTGCGGGTATT
>Ga0315900_10011715_pt1 | contig 10836 bp, 29 predicted proteins | sample LakEriMetagenome_FD_203521 | JGI IMG/M metagenome (GOLD analysis project Ga0315900, IMG submission 203521) | Freshwater fungal communities from buoy surface, Lake Erie, Ohio, United States - Buoy 12 MA114 | ecosystem: Environmental > Aquatic > Freshwater > Lake > Lake biofilm | place: USA: Lake...
TCAAGTATACACCGGATCTGTTTGGGCTAATTTACAACCAACGTAATATGGGAATCTTTGTAGGTGGCGGAATAATATTAGGCGCAGGAGTAACTCTTTCGTCACCTACTCCCCCAGTACCCGGTAGTATAGAATTCGTAGATGGGGCTACAGACGCATTAACACTACCTGCAGTTCTAGACCTTACCGACACTAATACATTTACAGTAGAAGCTTGGATATATCCAACAGGATTAAATTCAACTACTGTTATAATAGGTGATATATCAGGTGGGACGGCTGATTGGCATCTATCAATTCAATCTGGTAATTTAGTTTTGTATTGGACTGACGGTATAGATAGTTTTACAAGTACCGGTGACACAGAAATTTTAGAAGATGAATGGACACATGTTGCTCTCAGTGTATCCAGTAGTTACATAAGAATGTTTGTTAATGGTGCCACTCAAGATATTACGGGTGAATTATTCTTCACTAATACTGCAAGTACAACAAATCAATTAGTAATTGGCAATCAATTATTTGATGCATCAGATGCCTTTTTAGGGTACATGACAAATATTAGAATTAACAATACTACATCACTATACAATGATAGTTTCACACCTCAGATACCCCTTATTGACGTTGCTGGCACAGAATTGTTATTACTAGCAAATAGTACTGCACCATTTATAGATTCAAGTAGTGCAGGTACTATTGTAACAGATTTAGGTAGCACAGCATACAGTACTGAATACCCATAAAAAAAGCCCCTAAGGGCTTTTTTATTTTCCTTTTAACTGCTTCAACATATAATCAGCATACTTACTGTCACACATTGAAACTACATCAGAGTGCGGCCATTCTAAATAAAAAGGACAGCCATTTTGCCATCTAAAAGTTTCTTTAAAATGTTTAAAGGCTTCAAGATCCTCACGTTTACTTGGATCAAAGTAACGCCTCCGTTGTGAGTATCTATGAAGTATTGTTATACTGTCATACGAATTCATTAGGTGCGATCCATTGATGTAGCTTCTTTAACCAATGTTGTTACTTCATCAAGATTAGCGCAAAGAATTTTTACGCCAGCCCAATCATCAGCTTCATCCCTGCCATTGATTTCAAATAGAAAACCATTGTCATACATACGAATGGTCATATCATCATCAACTTTAATTAGTTTATCAGAAATTTTCATAGTTATCCTTAAATGTAAAAAGGACACCCGAAGGTGTCCACCTTATTTGATTAAGCTGCAACTGTAGTTTTACCGCGCTGCTTGATTGCATCAAGACTAGGCTTAACTACTTTACTTGCCTTAACCTTTACTTCGCTCTTAGGAGCCTTTTCACGATCCGCAAGTGAATCGCTAATCAAAGCCTGATCTTCTGGGCTTTGATAATCAGCGTGACCCTGTAGAAACTTGAGTGCATCTACCTTAGTCATTGCGCTAGGCAATTCCATCAAATCAATGCGAGTCGCACCACCTTTAGTGAACTGCTTTACACGGCGAATCAAATCGTCAGTAAAGCGAACCTTACTGTTACCGTTGTGAGTTGTGATACCTGCTACTTTGAACAATTGCTCAGACATATTTACCTCTTAAGGTTAGTTAATAATAAAATTAAAATGTGTTCTAAACACAAGTATAATGATAACACCGATTCTTTTTAATGTCAACAATCGGTGTTACCAAAATCAGATTTAGTTGCCCAAAATGTAGGGCTGATTCCAACGACCAATGTTAACATCAACATACCAACCTACATTGAAATAGTCAGTTTGGATATCCGACTTATCCCAATTGCCCTCATTCATTGCAGTGAAAATTTCCTTAAGAAATTTCTTTGCAACACCATCAAAATGGTCCTGATACCAGTACGGGTTTACATCCAGTGACTGTTCCGCAGCAGAACCATTACGAAAGCCACCGGGCTGAGCAGACACTACACTATTGTAATTACCGATAAAATCAATTACACCCGATTTAATGGTCAAGCACAATGTCATGTGATTACGGACACTCAGCGAACCCTTAACATTGTACTTTTTAAGGATTGCCTTAACGACTGGGGCGATTTTTGCTTTCTTTTCTTGGGACATGTAAGCCATTTGTTGCTCCTGTTTTGTCAGTGTAAAGTGATATTATATAGCCAAACGGATTTATTGTCAAGTTTTGGGTGTGTTTCTTGAGGGAAACTTTTTACACCACATGCACTTCTCACTTTTATTTCCGTAGAAATATAAGCCCATGTCGGGAAATTTTTGTTTACACGCCTTGCATGTAAACACTTTCATTTCCACTTCTGTTTCTTTTTTAGCAACCTTTTTAGGAGTTGCTTTCTTCGCTGGTGTTTTCTTTGCTGGTACTTTCTTCGCTACTGATTTTTTTGGTAAGGGCATGTAATCTATCCGCACAGTTTCTTATATCCTCGCTAAGCTTGCCTACACCAATATTGGATTCAACAAACCTAGCAATGTTATGCAGTTCTATGACTGCAGTTTCTTTAGTTGTATCCAACTTCGTAATCCTCTGGCTCAAGCATATCTGCCTCAAGTACAGCATCTTGGTAAGTATTTGCTTGCAATTGAATCACCTGACCTTCAAAGAATGATGCCATATAACCTGAGGTTGAAGGATCATAATCAATACTGATAAGAAAATTACTCATTACAGTTTCTCCTTAATAAAATTAATCACTTCGTTTGCTTGCTGAAGGTCACTAGAGTCTACTGCCTGATCAATCATATCCAGTTGGATAGTATGCAATTCATTGACCATTTGGTTAATGATCTGTCGTTTACGGCTAGCACTATTAAACGTGACGGTGTAGTTAAAGTTTTTGTAATTATTCATTAGTTTTCTTTTCAGGTTGAGGGTTGTTTATTTTGTTGCTTGTGTACTCAGCAGCACCTTGGATATCCTTACCAAATCCACCAATTGTATTACAGGCGGTCAAACTAAACATTGCTATAAATGCTATTACGATTTTCATATTACCACTCCTTATGTTCGCCATACTGTTCGTTGTGTTCGTACCCAGTGTAATACTCCTCAATTTCTTCAACCGTCAGGTTGGTGATTCTTGAACCATGTCCAGTACCTTCAGGATACCAATGCGGGTCAGGGTCGCGCCGATAATAACTGTCAGCACTACCACGGTCATACAAAGCACCATGCCGCTTGCGATCAAACTGCGGCTCGTCTTTAAGAATCTTAATAACTTTTTCTTTAGTAACTTCCATATTAATCTCCAAGATAGATACCACCTAGTTGACGGCGCTCAATTTCCCAACTACGGTGTAAACGCTTGACCAACCATTGTGTGAAATCTTTTACTGCACCAAAATCTTTTACGCACACCTTGTGACGCTGGCGAATTTCTTTTTCATTAGCAGGATCTTCGCCTAATGACTTGAACAAAGCTAGTTGACGTTCTGTTAACATGATTACTCCGTATCAATCAATCAATACCGTTATTATATGCCCAAACGGATTTATTGTCAACCGTTATCATCTTGACAACATCTTAGCGAGGTAATTTTGTATCTCAGCCATTTCCTCGTGGTCTACGTAGAAATCAGTCAGCGGATCCCAATACTGACCTTCTTTCGGATCATAGTACAATACACGACCGTTTGCGTAGAAGAAAGGACCCTCAAGACCTTTGCGGGGTTGAAATCTATTGTCACGCTCAGTTGCTATACGGTAGGACATAAAAACTCCTGTTGTTTGACTGTAAAGACATTATATACCCAAACGGATTTATCGTCAACCGTTGTTACATTGACAACAAATTATTTGTAAGTCTTAACGTCCCAAACAAGAAACAAACCAATACCTAAATAAAGTAAACCACCGGACACATTACCCATTAGAATATTTGCTAGTCCACTAATAATATTAGCAAATCCAATAGTGTAACCTATTGTAGTACGATTAGTCCACAACCACTCAACAATTTTTGTTTTCATAATATGTTCCTTTTAAGGTGTTTCTTTTCCAGATAAATCTACGCCGCCTTCAAATGCCTTTTCCATTGCTTTATTAAATTTTTCCATTTTAACAGATTCAATTCCAAACTGTTTTCTTATTTCCCGAACAGTCAAGTTCGCAGGATATTTAACTTCAAGGTCAATCATCATTTGACAACATTCTTTGACAATTAAATTGCCAAATTTAAGTATAGCTGCACGGTCGTACTCATCCATCTCATCCCAACAGCCTTGTGCTGTTAGCCCGGCTTCATACATAAGGTCGTCAAATTTATTTGTCATCGTAGTATCCAAGCAATCAATACTAATGTTATCATGAACCAGAACATGTATTTGCTCCGTATCCTATTGTGCTATCAAAAAATAAAGTCCAAACAAAAAACATAAAATAGCAGATACGTATAGTTTCCAACCATTAGGACGACCTTCTGCTTTGTTTGTAAGTATAGCACCTGACAACATACCTGCCAAGATAAAGTGAACAATAACAAAAAACATAGACAAAAATAGCATCATTAAGATCCAAAAACAAGTAATGCTACTATAAAACCGGCTACAAAAGCAAGCATGAGGTTAACCATTTTATCACCTTGCTCAGGAGTTGGTGTAGGGATAGCATCAATAATATTTTCTAAAAATCTTTTCATAGTACAGGTCCCCAATATTGGTATTTCAGCAAATCAGCAGAGGTTTCATCATACAACCAGGACAATGCACACCAAACAGAATCTTCAACATTATACCACTCACGATACGCAGTATACCGTTCTTTGAACCATGCACTATCACCTCGGGCTTCGGCGTACCTTTCTGCCCTTTTAAGGAATTCTAGCTTGTCCATTTTTATTCCTTTTATACCATATGTAGAGGGTTACGGCGACGCAAGTATGCAAGTGCCTGCTCTTTGCTATCAAATCTGCCACTGATCGGCGTTTGATGACGACCACGCACAATGTACCATCCGTTCAGTAATTTATTGAATACGATTTTCATAATTACATGCTCCAATATGATTCGCTGGACGGGCTGCAGTAGTAAGGAGTGTCATAACGCTCCTGAAACTCTTTACCACCAACCAAATTTTTGCGGGTGACATAAGTTTCAAAAACTTCAACAATGAAACCCAACTTACGCTTGCCTTCAGCAACCGCTTGAATGTAATCTTTGGTGCTAGGAGCAAAATCTTGTTTTGCATACAAGCGCCGACCTTCTTTAGTACGCTTGTCAGACTTGTAAATCTCAAGAGTGTATTCTGTAAGCTTAGACATTTACTTCTCCTTATCAGTGACTATAATGATAGTATATCGCCAAACGGATTTATTGTCAACTTTCGGGTGAAAATTTTTTGTGTTTTTGTTGTCTTTTGTACAACATTTTGCTTTTGACAACTTTGTGCTTGAACGGGAGGTCGTTGTCAAAAAGAACACGGTGTGCCCTAGTTTTGACAGGTGTTGCAAAACTAATAACTTCTCTTTTCATGATAGTAAAATAATAACTAATTATTTATGATTCCATCATTATAATACAGTTTGGATTTATTGTCAATCCAAAGTAAACTCAAATTCTTTTACATTTTTGATAACAAAACTGCGCCAAGCTTTTAAGTCTATGTCATAAACTGCGATATAATCTTTTTCTTTATCCTTTTCTCTTTTATCCTGTACACTTTCAACTAAAGGTAAAACAGAAGGATCAAGTGTGCAATTCATTACACGTTCAGTACCATCTTTTTTTGTAAAAGTAATTTTTACTGGTCGCTCTTTAAGTAAAATGTGTATCCAATGTCTAAACCGTTCCCAGTCATTTTCATTCCAATCTTTTGTAAGATTTTTAGAAACAGTCATTGGTCAACTCCTAGTATTTCACATGCTTCATTAACTTTTAACATATCATCAAAAAATCTATACCCATCTTCTATTAATCGTCGGGTGTAAAATTTATTGAAGAAAAAAGCCATCATTATTTGAACTGGTAACCAAGTTAAAGTAATAACACCAAATAACCATATTAAAAAATGCATCAGTGCAAGTGGATAGTGTCCACGAAATACAGGAACCCAAAAGCCAAAAAACAAATAGGTCCAACTGAACCCATAAAAACCTCTTTTAACTATACCCGTATTAGGGTGTCTCATTCTTATTGATTTTGCCATTATTCTTTCATAGGTGTAAAAAATGTGTCCTTGATTTTTTCAGGTGTCCATGATTTAAGATAGTCATTATCTTGATAACAGAGTTCAATTGCTTCTTCCTCAGTTACTACACGATGACTAGATATTGTCTCGCCTAAATGTAATTGACTAAATTCTTTTGCTTCTTCCATAGTAACTGTATCAAGTGCCCATTCTGCTTTACCTGCTGGTACTTGCACACAATATCTATGTCTAAACATTTGAACAGTTTCAACCAAGACCCACTCTGTATTTACACTTTTTTCAACTTTTGATAGGATTACACTTCCGTTTTCTTTTATATCCCAGTGTAGTTCATCACCCTCTTTTAAATTAAGGTCCTGTATAATACTATCTGGTAGTTGAATTGCATGTTCACCATCTTCGTTTAAGAAAACTTCCATTTGTCCATAAATCATTTTATATATGTCTCCGCGTATTGAAGTGCCATTTCATAATTTTCAAAATTAGTTACAAAACTATGCCCCATATCATTAGTCACAACCACAAAAAATTTCTTGTCGTTTTCTTTAAACAAAATGCTACGTTTAGTACTCGTCTGGAATATCTGTAGGGGTTTCATCTTCGTTTATAGTTTCTTTCCAATCAATACCTACATAGTATTCAAGCATAACTTCCATTGCTTTTTTGTATTTTTTGTTTGCCTTCAAATCTTCTTTTTGATAAGCTTGCAAATTAGGTTTTTTATCTTTTAAACGCCTAATATCATCTTTAAGACCTTTATAGTCTTGAATTAGTACACTACGAAAAATGCTATCAACTGCATCACTACTTAGTTCAACCTTCATCATCATCTCCCGTATCTTTACTTTCCCATTTCTTTCGCCATTCCTCTGCTTCTTTTTCTTTTTGAATTCCAACTTCAGTCAATTCTACATCACTTTCGCAGTAAGGACAAATCTTTTTGGGTTCTTTGTCCCCTTCTTCATTATCTTCAGGCCAGTGCCATTCAGCATCATAGCTTTGTCCCTTCCATTTACACTTTGTACATTTGTGTGTAGGTTCTGGCGGGACCTCTGGTTCAGCCCAACTACTTTCATCACCATATTCATAAGTTACATCATACCCACCTTTGCGGTGTGTCCACCAATCATCATATTGATTTTCCCATTCTAGTTCTACATCGTTATCCCATGCATCCTGAATGATAGAATCAATATCAGCATCACCTGATTCAATCTCTTGCCAAAGTTTTTCTAGTTCATCTTCATCCATATCTGGATATATTTCTTCTAGTATGTCTTTGGTAAATTCAAGTGCAAATTGACTATCAACTTGATGCCATTCGTGTTTAACTAGTGTAACCATATTTTTCCTTTACGCTATAATCCATTCGTCTTGATCTTGTGTTACAAGTGTTTCTGCTCCATCGTACTCATCAATACGAAATTTTGCACCTTCCGGTACCCAACATATACTTAAACCCTCAACACCTCCAAAATAATGATCGTCACCATAAAATTTTTCACAGTGTGCTAAAATTCTCTCGTTTGGCCAATCAAGTTCAATCATTTTGACAATATCAGGGTCAAATAATAATTCTTTTATACCATGCCAACTATACCAACCAGCGCCGAAGCCTGCTGATACTAATACAGCAACTTTTCCATCTCTTAACAACTTACGCATTTATTTTTTTCTTAATTTTGCACACTTAGCCTTTACCTCAATTGGTGTTGAATCAAGTTTTTCTGCTAACTCACAATCATAGGTAACACTGTATTTTTCAATATCATTTAGTCTTACCCAAGTGTATACACCAAAACCAAAAAACATCAGCCATGAAACTATCAGGGCAGAAGTGGTAAGGAATAACTGCATTTGTAATCTACGCATAATGTGATTATATACTATTTTTATTTAAATGTATTGAGTTTTGGGCAATATTGTCTAATTAATTCAAGTTCACGAATGTGCGCTTGCGCTTTGCCTCTTACTATATCGACAATGCCATAAGTAAAAGAACCAGTCCCATAGCTACGAATATTATCATACAATCCCCAATTTTTATCTTCAGTATAGGCTCGTTGTATGTGCTTTCTAATACGCACATATAATGATTTTTTGACCGTACTGTTCACCCCTGTAATACCAATATACTGCTCGTTTGTTACAGTATTAGTAATTACATAAATGATATGATTACGATCTGATCTACGTTTTCTAGTCATGCTAGCATTATAGCATTAGTTGGATTTATTGTCAACTTTGGCTAAATGTTGCAATTTTGTCAACTTTAATGATTCTGTTAACAATTTGTCAACACGGTTATCTACATCTATTTCCCACGGGCAATTCTTATATTCTTCATAACTCATTTCTTCTGGCAATTTGTTACCATAAGGAATCGATCTCCAATAGTAATGGCCACCTTTTATGTTTAGCATTCCTATGTGTCTTTGATGAATATGAATTAATTCATGTACTACAATTTTAGGAATCTGTGTTAAAGGCAAATTGATGTTTATGCCAAATCTGTTGGCAACTCGTTTATCTATACCACCATATACGTTATCTAAAAACGGGTACAGACAAACTTGTAATTTATTAGGAAGTTCAATAAGGGAGCCCAGTGCATTAGCTAAAGATTGTATCATTACTTCATGTACTGGGCTTTTCTGACTTTCTTGATAGTAAAAACTTATTTCTATCAATGTAAAGTCCTATTATCAACAAAATCATAATATTGGTGAACTTGTTCTATGATATCATCTTTATTGTACCCTAGTTGTGCTAATAGGGGTAAAATTTCTACAAGTACTCCAAAAGTTGCAGTACCATATATATAATATTCATCTTCGTTACCAAAATCAAATTCATGTAGCAGAGGCATAATTTGTTTTTCTATAAATTCACTTGCCATCTGACCACTTGTTTCATACTGCCAATCTTCGTAAACCTCTTCTTCTATTTCTTCAACTTCATTTATTTTGCTCATGATTGGACTCGCTAAGTTATGTACTACTAATTTATTTATATCTGTATGCTTTTCAAACTTCTTTCAATCAAAAATTTTCTTTCTTGGCTGGATCTTGCTCCTAATATCACAATATTGTATAGCTTGTCTTTTTTATTAACCAACATAGTTATACAAAAACCTGCAGCATTAGTAAATCCAGTTTTTAAAGTAATCACTCCTTCTTTTCCAAAGAAGTTAATAGTTGGTTTAGCTATGATGGTAAATGTTTTCTTACCTTTAGTTACTTTTACTTTATAATCTTCGCTTTGTGCTGCTTCTCTAACAATAGAGAATTGACTTACCGCATTGGTCAAAAATATTATATCCTTTGTAGAACTTACATTTCCGGCATGTAATCCAGTTGGATCATAAAACATTGTATTATCCATTAATAATTCTTTTGCATTTTTATTCATAGCATGAATAAATGCATCATACCCGCCTATATAGTTATCTGCTAAGGTTTTTGCAGCTAAATTATCGCTATGAATTAGTGCTAACATGATCAAGTCTTTTCTGGATACTTGCATTCCCTTTGAAAGTCTAGTGTGATTAGACAACGTACTAACTACTGGAATTATTTCATTCATTTCTTGCTTAGCACTTATCACAGTGTATACTGTCATAAGTTTACTAATACTTGCTATACTCCCACGATGTTCGGGTAATGTGTTTTCTATTATGTGATTATCTGTTACATTCATCAACATAACATTAGGGTTAGTTTGAATACCACCGCGGTATCTCTGCTTTGCAGCATAATTTTTCTTTTTGTATTTTTTTACAATGTGATGTTTATTGTGATATTTTTTTTCTTTTTTGTTTGGTGCAGCATTAGCACAGGTTACGGTAAACAAAAAGAGAGTCAGTAATAGTAATTTCTTCATATAGTATTTAACATGTATGTTGTAGTATACAATATACACAGTTAAAATACTAGTGGATAGGACTATAGAAAATAGCCAAAAAAATAGACCCCGAAGGGTCTATTACATGATAGGACCGTTACCGTTCTTAAATCCTACAGTGCCGCCTTCTTCTGTAATACGTTTGATTACATGTTCAAACAGTATAGGACGGTAGTCTGTCTGCTCTACACAAACACAGTGATATCTTGGATCAATTTCATATTCTCCAAAGATTTCTGTTTTAACTCTGTTGTAATGTAGATGTCCATGAATATTAGTACCAAAACGTGCTAAACTTTCTGTATGCACGGGAATGTGACTTAGTATCATTCCATTCATTACGTGATACCCACGAACGTCGCGGAAATATTTTGTGTAATCTTCAAGTTTAAAAATGTCGTGATTACCCTTGATTAATACCTTATCTCCGTTTAATCTTTCAAGAATTTTTAGTGCTTTGCGATTAATTACGACATCACCAAGATGATATACCTTATCATTTGGTCTTACTGTTTCATTCCAACGACGAACCATTTCTTCATCCATTTCTTCTGGATCATCCCATGGACGTAGTTTTGTTCCATCATCACGCAGGAATTTACATACACCAGCGTGACCAAAATGTGTGTCAGAAACTAAAAAATTTGCTGGCATATTTACCTCTCTATAAAAATGGTCGGAGTACGAGGATTCGAACCTCGGACCCCCTGCTCCCAAAGCAGGTGCACTACCAGGCTGTGCTATACTCCGAAACTGGTTGCGGGACCCGGAATCGAACCAGGAACTGGAGCTTATGAGAC
>Ga0315900_10011716_pt1 | contig 10836 bp, 9 predicted proteins | sample LakEriMetagenome_FD_203521 | JGI IMG/M metagenome (GOLD analysis project Ga0315900, IMG submission 203521) | Freshwater fungal communities from buoy surface, Lake Erie, Ohio, United States - Buoy 12 MA114 | ecosystem: Environmental > Aquatic > Freshwater > Lake > Lake biofilm | place: USA: Lake...
CCAGGCGAGGACTGCGGGTATGCCGCCTTCATGGCCTCGGTGGACCTGCTGGTCATGGGACGCGAAACGTATCAAAAAGTACGCACATTTCCGGAATGGCCGTATTCGGGAACGCCGGTGTGGGTCGCCAGCCGGCGCCTGCCGACCGGGCACAACGAGCGGTCTCCGACCGGGGTTGACGACAGCCTCCCGGCCGGCGTGAGCATCAGCTGCCAGACGCCGCGCGCGATCGTCGAAGCGGCACGCCGGGAGGGACATCGTCGCCTGTATGTGGACGGAGGCCGCCTGATCCAATCCTTTCTTGCCGAAGGCCTGATCACCGACCTGACGATCACCGCCGCGCCGGTCCTTTTGGGGGTCGGTCGTCCCCTGTTCGGGCCCCAGCCCACGCCCGGCACTCTGCGCCTGATCGGATCACGGGCATTTCCCTTTGGCTTCGTGCAAACGACTTATCGAGTCGAACCGGAGCGCGCCCTCGCCTAAAATGGTCGGTCCGGCGCGAATGCCGCCGGCCCCACCTGAACACCCATGGGACGCACCCTTTACGACAAGATCTGGGACGAACACGTCGTCCACACCGAGGAGGACGGCACCGCCGTCCTCTATATCGACCGCCATCTGGTGCATGAAGTCACCAGCCCGCAGGCATTCGAGGGTCTGCGCGAGACGGGCCGCAAAGTCTGGCGCGTCAGCTCGGTGGTGGCCACCGCCGACCACAACACGCCCACCACCGGCTGGGAGCTGGGTTACGACGGCATCACCGACCCGATCTCCAAGGAGCAGGTCACGACGCTGGACAAGAACATCGGCGAATTCGGCGCGGCGGCGTATTTCCCCTTCCTGTCCAAGCGCCAGGGCATCGTGCATGTGATCGGCCCCGAGAGCGGCGCCACCCTGCCAGGCATGACGGTGGTGTGTGGCGATTCGCACACGTCCACCCATGGCGCGTTCGGCGCGCTGGCCCACGGCATCGGCACCAGCGAAGTGGAGCATGTGCTGGCCACCCAGACCCTGCTGGCCAAGAAGGCCAGGAACATGCTGGTGAAGGTGGAGGGCCAGCTGGCCCGCGGCGTGACGGCCAAGGATGTCGTGCTGGCCATCATCGGCAAGATCGGCACGGCCGGCGGCACCGGCTACACCATCGAGTTCGGCGGCTCGGCGATCCGCTCGCTGTCGATGGAGGGCCGCATGACGGTGTGCAACATGGCCATCGAGGCCGGCGCGCGCGCCGGGCTGGTGGCCGTGGACGACAAGACCATCGAGTACGTGCGGGGCCGGCCGCTGGCACCGCGCGGCGTCGAATGGGACCAGGCCGTGGCCTACTGGAAGACGCTGCATTCCGATGCGGATGCCACGTTCGATGCGGTGGTCGAACTTGACGCCGCACGGATCCTGCCGCAGGTGACCTGGGGCACTTCGCCCGAGATGGTGACCGGCATCGACGGGCGCGTGCCCGATCCCGACAAGGAAAAAGACCCGAACAAGCGCAATGCGATCGAGCGGGCGCTGGCCTATATGGGCCTGGAGCCGGGCAAGGCCATGGCGGACATCACGGTGGACAAGATCTTCATCGGCTCGTGCACCAACAGCCGCATCGAGGACATGCGCGAAGCCGCGGCCGTGGTCAAGAACCTCGGCCGCAAGGTGGCACGCAATGTCAAGGTGGCAATGGTCGTTCCCGGCTCGGGCGTCGTGAAGGAGCAGGCCGAGCGCGAGGGCCTTCATGAGATTTTCAAGGCGGCGGGCTTCGAATGGCGCGAGCCGGGCTGCTCGATGTGCCTGGCCATGAATGCCGACCGGCTGGAGCCGGGCGAGCGCTGCGCCTCCACCAGCAACCGCAATTTCGAAGGCCGCCAAGGCGCGGGCGGGCGCACCCACCTGGTGTCGCCGGCCATGGCCGCCGCGGCGGCGGTGCACGGTCACTTCGTCGATATTCGCCAGTTCGCCTGATTTCCCCAACCACTCCAAAGGAGACTTCCCATGAAACGCTTCATCACCATCGCCCTGCTGGCCGTTGCCACACTGGGCGCCACCGGCTGCAACACCCTCAAGGGCATCGGCGCAGACTTCAAGAAGGCCGGTGACGCCGTCTCCGGCGCTGTCAAGAACTGAGTCCATGGATCGATTCACCGTCCATACCGGGCTGGTTGCGCCGATCGACCGTGAAAACGTCGACACCGACGCGATCATCCCCAAACAGTTCCTCAAGTCGATCCGCAAGACCGGCTTCGGGCCGAACCTGTTTGACGAATGGCGCTACCTGGACCGGGGCGAGCCCGGCCAGGACCCTGGCGCGCGCAAGCCCAATCCGGATTTCGTGCTCAATCAGGCGCGTTACCAGGGCGCGTCGGTGCTGCTGGCGCGCAGGAATTTCGGCTGCGGCTCCTCGCGCGAACATGCGCCGTGGGCGATCCAGCAATTCGGCTTCCGGGCCCTGATCGCGCCCAGTTTTGCCGACATCTTCTTCAACAACTGCTTCAAGAACGGACTGCTGCCGATCGTGCTGCCCGAGGCCACGGTGAGCGCCCTGTTCGATGAAGTGGCGGCTTTCCCCGGCTACCAGCTCACGATCGACCTGGAGCGCCAGGTGGTGGTCAAGGCCCAGGGGCAGGAGATCCCGTTCGAGGTACAGCCATTTCGCAAGTATTGCCTTCTGAACGGGCTGGACGACATCGGCCTGACCTTGCGCCACGCCGACAAGATCCGCGGCTACGAGGCCCAGCGCCTGGCCACCAAGCCCTGGCTGGCCCACACGATGCAAGGTTGAAGAAAGAACGCCATGAAGATCGCAGTGCTGCCGGGCGATGGCATCGGCACCGAAATCGTCGCTGAGGCCGTCAAGGTCCTCCAGGCCCTCGACCTGACGTTCGAGATGGAAACCGCCCTGGTGGGCGGCGCGGCCTACGAGGCCCACGGCCATCCGCTGCCCGAGGGCACCCTGAAGCTGGCGCAGCAGGCTGATGCGATCCTGTTCGGCGCGGTGGGCGACTGGAAGTACGACAAGCTCGAGCGGGCGCTGCGCCCGGAGCAGGCGATCCTGGGGCTGCGCAAGCACCTGGGCCTGTTCGCCAATTTCCGACCGGCGATCTGCTACGAGCAGCTGACGCACGCCTCGAGCCTCAAGCCCGAGCTGGTGTCCGGGTTGGACATCCTGATCATCCGCGAGCTGACGGGTGACATCTATTTCGGGCAGCCCCGCGGCCGGCGCGTGGCCACCGACGGTCACTTCCCGGGCGCCGAGGAAGCCTTCGACACGATGCGCTATTCGCGCCCCGAGATCGAGCGCATCGCGCATGTGGCCTTCCAGGCCGCCCGCAAGCGGGGCCAGCACGTGACCAGCGTCGACAAGGCCAACGTGCTTGAGACCTTCCAGCTGTGGAAGGACGTGCTCACCGAGGTGGGGCAGCAATATCCCGACGTCACCCTGGACCACATGTATGTGGACAACGCGGCGATGCAACTGGTCAAAAAGCCCAAGTTCTTCGATGTGGTGGTGACCGGCAACATGTTCGGCGACATCCTGTCGGACGAGGCGGCCATGCTCACCGGCTCGATCGGCATGCTGCCCTCGGCCAGCCTGAACGCCAGGAACCAGGGCCTGTACGAACCGAGCCACGGCAGCGCCCCGGACATTGCCGGTCAGGGGGTGGCCAACCCACTGGCTACAATTCTGTCTGCTGCCATGATGCTTCGCTTTTCCCTGAACCAGCCCGAGGCGGCCGACCGGATCGAGTCGGCGGTCAGGCACGTGCTCGCCCAGGGCCTGCGGACGGCCGATATTCATTCCGAGGGCACCCGCCGGGTGGGCACGCGCGAGATGGGCGATGCCGTCGTGGCCGCCCTGGCCAAAACCATCAAGACCACTCAGAGCTGACCCGGCTCCGGTTCGTCGCGCCCGCCCCGGCCCTGACGAGCCGGGGAAACCGGCCCCAAGAACCATAGTTGAAAGGGCGATGACGATGACTCTCAAGCATTCCCAACCCCGGGTCGGCCTGGTCGGCTGGCGCGGCATGGTGGGCTCGGTCCTGATGGACCGCATGCGGGCCGAAGGCGACTTTGCGCTGATCGAGCCGGTGTTCTTCTCCACCTCCAATGCCGGCGGCGCGGCCCCGGCGATGGCCAAGAACGAGACCACGCTCAAGGATGCCTACGACCTCGAGGCCCTGAAAAAGTGCGAGGTGATCCTGACCGCCCAGGGCGGCGACTACACCACCGAGGTGTTCGCCAAGCTGCGCGCGGCGGGCTGGAACGGCCACTGGATCGACGCGGCCTCCACCCTGCGCATGAAGGACGATGCGGTCATCGTGCTCGACCCGGTGAACCTGCCGGTGATCAAGAACGCCCTGGCCAAGGGCGGCCGCAACTGGATTGGCGGCAACTGCACGGTCAGCTGCATGCTGATGGGCGTGGGCGCGCTGTACAAAGCCGGCCTGGTGGAGTGGATGTCGTCCATGACCTACCAGGCGGCCTCGGGCGGTGGGGCCCAGCACATGCGCGAGCTCCTCACCCAGTTCGGCTCGATCAACGCCGAAGTGAAGGCGCTGCTGGACGATCCCAAGTCGGCCATCCTCGAGATCGACCGCCAGGTGCTGGCCCGCCAGAAGGCGCTCACCGCCGACGAGACCGCCAATTTCGGGGTTCCCCTGGGCGGCTCGCTGATCCCCTGGATCGACAAGGACCTGGGCGGCGGGGTGTCGCGCGAGGAGTGGAAGGGCGGCGCCGAGACCAACAAGATCCTGGGCCAGGGCGCCGGCTTCGGCACGCCCGCAGTGCCGGTGGACGGCTTTTGCGTGCGCATCGGCGCCATGCGGTGCCACAGCCAGGCCCTCACCTTCAAGCTCAAGAAGGATGTGCCGCTGGCCGATCTCGAGGCCCTGCTCGCGGCGGACAACGCCTGGGTGAAGGTGGTGCCCAACACCCGAGAGGCCACGCTGGCCGACCTGACCCCGGTGGCCGTCACCGGCACCCTGACCATCCCGGTGGGGCGCCTGCGCAAGATGGCGATGGGGCCCGAGTACCTGGGGGCCTTCACCATCGGCGACCAGTTGCTGTGGGGCGCAGCGGAGCCGTTGCGCCGGATGCTGCGTCTCCTGCTGGAGGCCTGACCACCGCCGCCGGCCCCTGGCAGGGCCGGCTTGTCACCCCCGACGGTTTGCTGATATGGTCGACCGGATTGCCCCCTGCCCCACCATGAGACCTCCGCCGCGCCGCTCGCCCTCCCTGCTTCCCGGACTTGTGGCCGCACTCCTGCTGGCGCTGGCTCCGCCTGATGTCCTGGCGCTGGGCCTGGGCCGGATCACTGTGCTGTCGGCGCTGGGCGAACCGCTGCGGGCCGAGGTGGAGGTGGTGCAGATCACCGTCGAGGAGGCGGCCAGCCTGCGGGTGGCCCCCGGTTCGGCCGAAGCCTTCGCGGCGGCTGGCCTGCAGCGCCATCCGGCCATGGCCGACCTGCAGGTCACGCCGCAGCGCCTGCCTGATGGCCGGTTCGTGCTGCGACTGGCCAGCGAACGGGTGATCAACGAGCCCTTCGTCGACCTGTTGCTCGAAGCCAACTGGGCCGCCGGCCGACTGGTGCGCGATTACACGCTGCTGTTCGACCCGCCGGGCGGCGCGAACGCCGCCTCGAGCGCGGCGGCCACCGGCCCGGCGAGCGCGCCCGCCGCGGCGCCCTCGCTGCCCCCGCTGCCCGCGGCCCCGGCCGCCCAGGAGGCCGCCTCGGCACCGGGCAGCAGCCCGGCTGCACCCACCCCGGCGGTGACGGCCACGCCGCCGGTCCGCGTGACCGTCCAATCCGGAGACACCGCCGGACGGATTGCCGCCCGCAACAAGCCGCCCACGGTGTCGCTCGAGCAGATGCTGGTGGCGATGCTGCAGGCCAACCCCGACGCGTTCGTGGCCAACAACATGAACCGCCTGCGCGCCGGCGCAGTGCTCGAGGTTCCCTCGGACGCGGCTGCGGCTGCCGTCGAGCCGCAGGACGCGCGCCGTACCGTGATCGCGCAAAGCCAGGATTTCAATGCCTATCGGCGACGCCTGGCCGAGCAGGCAGCGGCCGCACCGGCGGCGCCGTCCGCCGAGGCAGGCCGCCAGGCCAGCGGGCAGGTGCAGGCGCAGGTGCAGGAAAAGAAGCCCGCGCCGCCGGCCCGGGACCGCCTCACCCTGTCCCAGGGCGCGGTGCAAGGCCAGGCCGCGCCGGCCACCCCGGGCCGCGAGGAGCAGATTGCCCGCGACCGCGCCACCCAGGAGGCCAACAGCCGCCTGGCCGAGCTTGACCGCAATCTGGCCGAACTGAACCGACTGGGCATGGCCTCAGGGACGGGCGGCGGCGCGGCCTCTGCCCCCGCAGGGGGTGCGGCCGCCCTGCCCGCTCCCCCCGGCCTGGCCGCCACGGCAGCCTCGGGGGCAGCCTCCGAACCCGCCACCACGGCCTCTGCGGCGGCTGCTTCGGCCTCGGCGGCCGCGTCCGAGCCTGCCGCCGAAGCCGCCAGCGCGCCTGCGGAACCCGCCTCGGCGGCGGCTTCCGCGCCGGCTGGCGTCGCCTCGGGCACCGAGGGTGCCATGGCAGCGGGCTCCGCATGGCCGCAGCGGCTGGCCGAGTTCACCCGTCCGCCCTGGTCCTGGGCCCTGGCCGCCGGGGCCATCGGCGGCCTGGCGGCCATGGCGGCGGCGCTCGGGTGGATCCGCCGTTCCCGCAAGGCCGCACAGGCCGGCGCGGCCCCGGCACCCACCGAACCGAGCGTGGCCGGTCGCGACCGGGGCGCCTCGGCCGCCACGGCGTTCGCGGCTGGCCGCGTAGCGCAGCTCGGCACCGGATCGGCCCGCGAGCGGGACGGCGAGTCCGACCCGCTGGCCGAGGCCGAGGTGTACCTTGCCTACGGCCGCGACCTGCAGGCCGAGGAGATCCTGCAGCAGGCCCTGCGCCAGACCCCCGAGCGCCTGCCGGTGATCGCCAAGCTGCTGGAGGTGTATGCCCGCCGCTTCGACTGGGATGCCTTCGAGCCGCTGGCCCGCCAAGCCCGTGCCCTGACCGCCGGCCAGGGCGCCGAATGGGCACGCATCGCAGAACTGGGGCGCAGCCTCGGGCCGGTCGGGCATCCGCTGTTCAGCGAGGCGGGAGAAACCGCATCCGCTGCCCCGCCGAGCGCGCCGATCCCGGAAGGACTGGCACTGGACGTCGAGAACTTCCGGATGCCGCCGCTGCGGCCCCCGGCCGCCGTCCCGGCAGCCGCCGTCGATCCCGGGGGCGATCCGGATGTGACCGACTTCGCAACCGACGCCCCCGCCGCACGGCCCGCGGCCGCGGCAAGACCCACGCAGTCGTTTGACCTGGCCGACCTGTCGCTGAACGTGAGCGAACCGGGCGACAGCCTGCCGGCCGATCCGCTGGAAGCCAAGCTGTCGCTGGCCGAGGAGTTCCGCAGCATCGGCGATACCGAGGGTGCGCGCAGCCTGGCCGAGGAGGTGCGTGCCCAGGCCGACGGCGCACTGCGGCAGCGGGCCGAACGCCTGCTGTCCGAACTCGGTTGACGGCTCACCTGCAACGCTGGGCGCTGGGCGTGAGCTACAGCGGCCAGGGCTATGAAGGCTGGCAGAGTCAGCCTTCGGGCCGCACGATCCAGGACCAGCTCGAATGGGCGCTCGCGCAGTTCACCGCGCAGCCGCGCGAGGCCGTCAGCACCGTGTGTGCGGGCCGCACCGATGCGGGCGTCCATGGCCTGATGCAGGTGGTGCACCTGGACACCCCGCTGCAGCGGGAGGCGTTTTCCTGGGTGCGGGGAACCAATGCCTTCCTGCCACCTGACATCGCGGTGCAGTGGGCCCACCCCGTGCCCGCAGAGTTTCACAGCCGCGCCAGCGCGCTCGCGCGGCGCTATGCCTATGTGCTGCTCGAATCCCCGGTGCGCCCGAGCGTCGACGCCCACCGGGTCGGCTGGGTGTTTCGCCCCCTGGACGGCGAGGCGATGCGCCAGGCGGCCGAACGGCTCGTGGGCGAGCACGACTTCACCTCCTTCCGGGCGGCGGGCTGCCAGGCGCGTTCGCCGGTCAAGACGATGCGGCGCATCGAGATCCGGCGCCGGGGCGCGTACTGGCGTTTCGAGTTCGAGGCCAACGCGTTCCTGCACCACATGATCCGCAACCTGATGGGATGCCTGGTGGTGGTGGGCCACGGCCTGCAGCCACCCGAGTGGATGGACACCGTGCTGGCTGCCCGCAGCCGCGATGCGGCGGCCCCCACTTTTGCCCCCGACGGCCTGTATTTCCTGGGGCCGGTGTACGAGTCGCACTGGGGGCTGCCGAGCCAGGTGCCTGCGTATGATTGGCTGCCATGACTCCCCTGGCGACCCGCACCCGGATCAAGATCTGTGGCCTGACCCGCGAGCAGGACGTGGATGCGGCCGTGGCCGCGGGCGCCGATGCCGTGGGCTTTGTCCGCTACGAAGCCAGCGCCCGCCATGTCGATGCCGACCGGGCGGCCGCCCTGGCCGCGCGGCTGCCGCCCTTCGTCACCCCGGTGCTGCTGTATGTGAACGCCTCGGCCCGGACGGTGGCAGCCGATCTGGCCCGCCTGCCCCAGGCGCTGCTGCAATTCCACGGTGACGAAACGCCGGACCAGTGCATCGCCCAGGCTGGCGGACGGCCCTTCCTGCGGGCGGCCCGCATTCCCCTGGCCGAGCAGGAACCGTTCGATTTGTTAGCATATGCCCAGGCTTTCATTTCGGCGCAGGCCCTGCTGCTCGACGCGCATGTCGAGGGCTACGGGGGCGCCGGCAAGGCATTCGATTGGTCACGCATTCCAACAAACGTCAACGCTCACCTCGTCTTGTCTGGTGGGTTGACACCTGCAAATGTGGGCGATGGCATTGCCCAGGTACGGCCACGCGCGAAAACGCTGGCCGTTGACGTGAGCTCCGGTGTCGAAGCTGCCAAGGGCATCAAGGACGCCGGCCGGATCCGAGAGTTTGTTGCCGCCGTCCGGGATGCGGATGCCCACCTGGCCCGCCTGTCGGGCCATCTGCCTGGCCCTCCGCCCTGACCGCCGGCGACGTTCCTGACCAGGACGCCCCATGAAGTCGTATGCCTTTCCCGATGCCGCCGGCCATTTCGGCCAATACGGCGGCAGCTTCGTCAGCGAGACGCTGACCCACGCCATCCTCGAGCTGCGCGAGGCCTATGCGCGCTACCAGAACGACCCGGAGTTCCTCGCCGAATTCCAGTACGAGCTGGCGCATTTCGTCGGCCGCCCCTCACCGATCTACCATGCGGCGCGCATGAGCCGCGAGATGGGCGGGGCGCAGATCTACCTCAAGCGCGAAGACCTCAACCACACCGGCGCGCACAAGATCAACAACGTGATCGGCCAGGCCATGCTGGCGCGACGCATGGGCAAGCCCCGCGTGATCGCCGAGACCGGGGCTGGCCAGCACGGCGTGGCCACGGCCACCATCTGCGCCCGCTACGGACTTGAATGCGTGGTGTACATGGGGGCGGAGGACGTGAAGCGCCAGTCGCCCAATGTGTACCGCATGAAGCTGCTCGGGGCCACGGTGGTGCCGGTGGAAATGGGCAGCCGCACCCTGAAGGACGCGCTCAACGAAGCGATGCGTGACTGGGTGACGAATGTCGAAAACACCTTCTACATCATCGGCACGGTGGCAGGCCCGCATCCCTACCCGATGATGGTGCGGGACTTCCAGAGCGTCATCGGCAAGGAGTGCATCACGCAGATGCCCGCGATGGCCGGCCGCCAGCCCGATGCGGTGATCGCCTGCGTGGGCGGCGGCAGCAATGCGATGGGCATCTTCCATCCGTACATCCCCTTCGAGGGCACCCGCCTGATCGGGGTGGAGGCCGCCGGCGAAGGCCTGGACAGCGGCAAGCACTCGGCCTCGCTGCAGCGCGGCGCGCCGGGGGTGCTGCATGGCAACCGCACCTACATCCTGCAGGATGACAACGGCCAGATCACCGAGACGCACAGCGTGAGCGCGGGCCTGGACTATCCCGGCGTGGGCCCGGAGCATGCATGGCTCAAAGACCTGGGCCGCGCCGAGTATGTCGGCGTGACCGATGCGGAAGCGCTCGACGCCTTCCACTACCTGTGCCGCACCGAAGGCATCATTCCGGCGCTCGAGTCGAGCCATGCCATCGCCTATGCGATGAAGCTGGCGCGCACGATGCGCAGCGACCAGAGCCTGCTGGTGAACCTCTCGGGCCGGGGCGACAAGGACATCGGCACCGTGGCCGACCTGTCGCAGGCGGATTTCTATTGCCGACCCAGTTGCCGGGGGCAGGCGGTCAAGGGGGAGCTGCGTCCGGTGGAGATCAAGCGATGAGCCGGATTGCACCCACCTTCGAGGGGCTGAAGAAGCAGGGGCGCAAGGCCCTCATCCCCTACGTGACCGCCGGTTTTCCGTTTGCCGATGTCACCCCGGCGCTGATGCAGGCGATGGTCGAGGCCGGCGCCGACGTGATCGAGCTGGGCGTGCCCTTCTCTGACCCGATGGCCGACGGCCCGGTCATCCAGAAGGCCGGGGAACGCGCGCTGGCCCTGGGCATCGGCATGGCCGAGGTGCTGGCGATGGTGAAGGCCTTCCGCCAGGGCAACGACCGCACGCCGGTGGTGCTCATGGGGTATGCCAACCCGGTGGAGCGCTATGACCTGCGACACGGCAAGGGCGCGTTCATCCGCGACTGTGCGGCGGCGGGCGTGGACGGCCTGCTGATCGTCGACTACCCGCCCGAGGAATGCGAGCAGTTCGCCGCCGACCTGCGCGACCACGGGATGGACCTGATCTTCCTGCTGGCCCCCACCAGCACCGACGCCCGGATGCAGCAGGT
>Ga0315900_10011717_pt1 | contig 10835 bp, 7 predicted proteins | sample LakEriMetagenome_FD_203521 | JGI IMG/M metagenome (GOLD analysis project Ga0315900, IMG submission 203521) | Freshwater fungal communities from buoy surface, Lake Erie, Ohio, United States - Buoy 12 MA114 | ecosystem: Environmental > Aquatic > Freshwater > Lake > Lake biofilm | place: USA: Lake...
ATCGACGAGGGTGGCGGCACGGATGACGAGATCGTTCATGAGCGGGCTCCGTTGAAGCTGAAAGCATCCATGGTACCGCCGGGCTCGCCCGGCAGCGGCGTCTGGCGGTCCGGGTTCAGAGTGCGTTGTGGCTACCGTCGCAAAGCGCGCCCTTGGCGCTCTGCTTGCAACCGCAGAACCAGACCTTGCCGGTCTTGTCGGCCTGCCAGGCGACGGGGGTGATGCTGCTGCCCTTGTGCGAACCATCGCAGAAGGGCTGGCGGGCGCTGCGCCCGCAGGCGCACCACCAGTAGGTCTTGCCGGCCTCGACCTCGACGGGATACGGAGCCTTCTGGGCGATCGTGGTTTCGGGTTTCATGCTTTCCTCGCGCGCTCGCGGAGCCGAGCCCCATGCTCGGCTCCCATGCGGTGATGATAGAGCCTCAGGGCTCTTGCGCCCCACCGACGTTCATCCTGGAGACGATCATGGACCTCGCCTGGCAGGGACTCACCGCACTTCGCGCCGCGCTCGACGCGGGGCAACTGAGCTCGCTCGAACTCGTGGACACCCTGCTCGCACGGATCGCACGTGCCGATCCCGCGCTCGGCGCCTTCGTGTCGGTCAACGCCGACAGCGCACGCGCGCTCGCACGCGCCGCCGATGCCGGCCGAAGCGCCGCGCTGCCGCGCTCCCCGCTGCATGGACTGCCGATCGTGCTCAAGGACCTGCTCGACATCGAAGGCCAGATCTGCACGCTCGGGTCAAGGCGCAACCTGACCAGAGTGGCGAGCGCCACCGCTGCGACGGTCGAACGGCTGCTTGCCGCCGGCATGGTGCCCCTTGGCCGCACCCACATGACCGAGTTCGCGTTCGGCGGCTGGGGCACCAACCCGCTGATGGGCACGCCACGCAACCCCTGGGACCTGACCACGCACCGGGTGCCCGGCGGATCCTCGAGCGGTACCGGCGTCGCGGTGGCGGCGGGACTGGCGCCGGTGGGCATCGGCAGCGACACCGGCGGCTCGGTGCGCATCCCGGCGGCGTTCAACGGCCTCACCGGCCTGAAGGTGACCCACGGTCGCATCAGCCTGCACGGCACCGGCCTGCTGAGCTGGACCTTCGACACCATCGGTCCGATGGCACGCTGCGTGGCCGACTGCGCCTTGCTGCTGGATGCGCTGGCCGGGGCCGACCCACGGGACCCGGCTACGCTCGCCCAGCCGCTCGAGGACTTCCGGCGCGAGCCTCGTGCGGTACGGGGCCTGCGGCTCGCGCTGCCGGACGCCGACCAGTTGCCGTCCTTCACCGACCCCCGCGTGATCGAAGCCTGGCAGGGCGCGGCACGCCGCTTCGAGTCACTCGGCGTGACGGTCGTGCCGCTGCGTTTGCCGGACTGGTTCTTCGAGCTTGCGCCGATGGCCGGCCGGATCATCGCCTCGGAGGCCTATTCGCTGCACGAAGCCTATGTGCACGATCGCACCGTGCCGCTGGGCGACGCGGTCCGTGGTCGCATCCTGGCCGCCGAGGGCTTCCGGCCTGGGGACTATCCCCGGGAATACCGGCGGATGGCCGAGCGCCGTGGTGCGTTCGCCACATGGTTCGAAGGATGCGATGCGATCCTGCTGCCAGCCGTGGCCATCCCGGCGATGCCGGTCGCCGATGTCGACGAGGCCTCGCCGATACCCGGGCACCTGACCCGCCCGGTGAACTACCTCGGCTTGTGCGCGCTGTCGCTGCCGGCGGGGCTTGCCAGCGGCCTGCCGATCGGCATTCAGATCATCGGCAAGCCCTTCGACGAACGCACGGTGCTCGGACTCGGACAGGCTTACGAGTCCGCAGGCGGCAGCGCCCTGCCCCGCCCCGGTCTCGGCGCACTCGGTATCGACTGAGACGGCATGACCGGACGCCTGACGCGCCCGCCCCCCGGGATCAGGACGCCACCGCCCTGAGCGAGCGTGCCGCGGCGGCGATCGTCGCGTCGATATCGGCATCCGTGTGAGCGCCCGAAAAGAAGAAGGCCTCGACCGGCGAGGGCGGCAGATACACACCCTCGTCGAGCATGAGGTGGTAGAAGCGCTTGAAGCGCTCGACGTCCTGCACCTGCACCTCGGCAAAGCTGCCAGGGGGCCGCGCCAGCATGTAGCAGCCAGCCATCGCGCCGCGTGAACGCGCGCAGAAAGCCACCCCCGCGGTGCGGGCGGCATCGTTCAGACCGGCCACCAGACGCGCGCAGCGGGCCGACACCGCGTCGAACCAGCCAGGCTGCGCGATGATGTCGAGCGTCGCCAGCCCGGCCGCCATCGCGAGCGGATTGCCCGACAGGGTGCCCGCCTGGTAGACCGTGCCCAACGGCGCCATCATGTCCATGACGGCCGCCGGCCCGCCGATCGCTCCGACCGGCATCCCGCCGCCGATCACCTTGCCGAAGGCCGACAGGTCAGGACGCACGCCGAGCACCTGCTGGGCGCCGCCCAGCGCGACGCGAAACCCGGTCATGACCTCGTCGAAGATCAGCAGCGCACCGTGGCGGGTGCACAGCTCGCGCAGGCCCTCGTGGAAACCCGGAAGCGGCTCGATCAGGTTCATGTTCCCGGCGATCGGCTCGACCATCACGCAGGCGATGTCCTCGGGATGCTGGTCGAACAGCGCCCGCACGCTGTCGAGGTCGTTGAACTGCGCAACCAGCGTGTGGCGCGCGAGGTCGGCGGGCACGCCGGCCGAGCTCGGCGTGCCGAAGGCGAGCGCACCGGAACCGGCCTTCACCAGCAGGCTGTCGGCGGTGCCGTGGTAGCAGCCCTCGAACTTCAGGATCTTGCTGCGCCCGGTGTGGCCGCGCGCCAGGCGGATCGCCGACATCGCCGCCTCGGTGCCGGAGCTCGTGAAGCGCACCTTCTCGACGTGCGGGAACAGGGCGCAGATGCGTTCCGCAAGCTCGGTCTCCATCACGTTGGGGGCACCGTAGGAGAGGCCGCGCATGGCCGCCTTCTGCACCGCCTCGACGACCGCGGGATGCGAGTGGCCGGCGATCATCGGGCCCCAGGAGCCGAGGTAGTCGATGTAGCGCCGACCCTCGACATCCCACATGTACGCGCCCTCGGCGCGATCGATGAAGCGTGGCGTGCCACCGACAGCCCGGAAGGCGCGTACCGCCGAATTGACCCCACCGACCAGCACGCGCTGGGCGCGCGCGAATTCCGCCGCATTGCTCGTCATGACTCGTCGCCTTTCCCGAAGAAGGGAGCCGCGCGTGCCTGCCGGCTGCCGCGGCGCAGGCGTGAGTCTAGCGGCAAGGCTGACACCGGGCGGCGTCAGCGACCTCGATATCGAACGTACGCCGACGCTGCCCGGTCAGTCGGTCAGCACCACCTCGAGCGAACCCAGCGCACCGTAATCGGCCAGATGCCGCTCGCCTGGCGCGGCCGGGACCGGCACCACGCAGGTGCCGGTGGTGACGATGTCGCCGGGGCGCAGCCCCGGACCGTAACGCGAGAGCTCGTTGGCGATCCAGACGAGCGCGGTCCGCGGGTCGCCGAGCACGTTGGCGCCCTGACCGCGGGCGGCCTCCACACCGTCGCGCAGCACACGCACCGGATGCGCGGCGAGGTCGACCTCTCGCCAGCGCTCCGGCATCGGCGCACCGAGCACCAGTCGGCTCGCGCAGGCGAAATCGGCGATGAGCTGTGGCGCGCCGGCATGGACGAAATCCTCGTAGCGGGAATCGGGGATCTCGATGGCGGGATGCAGCGCGCCGACAGCCGCCATCACCTCGGCGGGGGTGTAGGGGTGCTCGCGCGGCGGCAGACCGCCCGCCATGCGGAAGCAGAACTCGGCCTCGATCACCCGCATCCGGTTACGCCCCATCGGCACAGCCGCGCCCGGGGGGAGCAACCGGTCGGCCAGCAGACGCCCGGCCAGCGGGCCATCGACCCCGATGTGCTGCTGCCCGGCTGCGCTGGTGGCGGCGATCTTCCAGCCGACCACCGGCTGCCCGATCCGCTGGGCGAGCGCCGCTTGCACCGCGTAGCCCTGCGCGCGATCGCGCGGGCGGCAATCCTCGGGAATGCCGGATGTCACGCTCTCGGCGCGCCAATGCGGCTCGAGGGCATCGACCGCGGCCGCGAGCGTCGCGGGCGCAAGCGCGGAGCCCGATCCAGGTTGCGACAGCAGCGCCTCGATGTCGGCCGCGATCGCGTCGGGCTCGACCTTGGAGGGATAGCGGCGCACCAGCGCACCGTCCGGCCCGATGAGGAACTTGGCGAAGTTCCAGGCCACGGGTTTGCCTTCGCCGCGGTCGTGGCCGGTGAGCCAGCGCCACAGCGGATGCGCGCCTTCCCCATTGACCTCGACCTTGTCGAACATCGGGAAGCTCACCGCGAATCGGCGCTCGCAGAAGGCGGCGATCGCCGCGGCATCGCCCGGCTCCTGCGCGCCGAACTGATTGCAGGGGAAGCCGAGCACCGCGAAGCCGCGATCGGCGAAGCGCGCATGCAAGGCCTGCAGCCCGGCGTATTGCGGCGTGAACCCGCACTGGCTGGCGGTATTGACGACCAGGAGCACCTGGCCGGCGTAGCGCGACAGGGATCGGGGCTCGCGGTCGCCGAGGGAGCTTGCCTGGAAATCATGGAGCACGGGCATGGATTCACTCGCGGGGTGACGCGGCGGCGGCGGTCGATTCGACCCGTACCGCGCAGAATTTGAATTCCGGGATCTTGCCATGCGGGTCGAGCGCCGGATTGGTCAGCAGGTTGGCGGCAGCCTCGGCGAATGCGAAGGGCAGGAACACCGTGCCGCGGGCGATGCCGTCGTCGGCGCGGGCGGTCAGCGCGATGCTGCCGCGGCGCGTGCGCAGACGCAGCGGTGCGCCTGGCGCGATGCCGAGCTCGCGGAGATCGTCGGGATGAAGGCTCGCGGTGGCCACCGGCTCGATGGCATCGAGTACGGCCGCCCGGCGGGTCATGGCCCCGGTATGCCAATGCTCGAGCAGGCGACCGGTGATCAGCGCGAACGGGTAGTCGGCATCGGGCTGTTCGTCGCCGGGAACCATGCCGGTGGGGACCAGCCGCGCCCGCCCGTCGGGCGTGGGAAAGCGATCGGCAAAGACCACCGGCTGCCCCGGCTGCGACACATCGGCGCAGGGATAGGTGACGCTGCCCTCGCGCTGCAGGCGATCCCAGGAAATGCCGCGGATCGAGTCCATGGTCGCGCGCATCTCCTCGTAGACCTCCCCGACACCGCGGTAGGACCAGTCGAGGCCGAGAACCCGAGCCATGTCGATCAGGATGTCGAGATCCGGCCGCGCCCGACCGGGGGGCGCGATCGCCGCGCGGCCGAGCTGCACCATGCGGTCGGTATTGGTGAAGCTGCCGGTTTTCTCGGGAAAGGCCGAGGCAGGGAGGATGACATCGGCCAGCACGGCGGTTTCGGTCGGGAAGATGTCCTGGACCACGAGCCATTCGAGGCCGGCCAGCGCCTGCCGGGCATGGGCCAGATCGGGATCGGACATCGCCGGGTTCTCGCCCATGATGTACATGCCGCGAATCGTGCCGGCGATGGCGGCGTCCATGATCTCGACCACGGTGAGCCCTGGCGCGGGATCGAGGCTTGCGCCCCACAGCCGTTCCAGGCGTTGTCGGTGCTCCGCATCGCCCACCCGGTGGTAGTCGGGCAGCATCATCGGGATCAGACCGGCATCGGAGGCGCCCTGGACGTTGTTCTGGCCGCGCAACGGATGCAGCCCGGTGCCGGGACGTCCGATCTGGCCGGTGATCATCGCGAGCGCAATCAGGCAGCGGACGTTGTCGGTGCCGTGGACATGCTGCGACACGCCCATGCCCCAGAAGATCATCGAGGCGCGGCTGCGCGCGTACAGGCGGGCGACCGCGCGAAGCTCGTCGGGCGCGATGCCGCAGACCGGACCCATCGCCTCCGGCGTGCACTCGGCCACCGAGGCTGCCAGCGCCTCGAAATGCCTCGTGCGCTCGCGCACGAACGCCTCGTCGACCATGCCTTCGGCGATCACGACATGCAGCAGCGCCTTGAGCAGCGCGACATCGGTGTCGGGATGAAACTGCAGCACATGATCGGCGTGCCGCGCGAGCTCGGTGCGACGCGGATCGGCGAGCACCAGCCGCGCGCCACGCCTGACGGCATTCTTGATGAAGGTCGCGGCAACCGGATGGTTGACCGTGGGGTTGGCACCGATGATCAGGATGCACTCGGCGTGCAGCGCGTCGGACACCGGGTTGGAGACTGCGCCCGAGCCGAGTCCCTCGAGCAGGGCCGCCACCGAAGAGGCGTGGCACAGCCGCGTGCAGTGATCGACGTTGTTGCTGCCGAAGCCGGTGCGCACCAGCTTCTGGAACAGATAGGCCTCCTCGTTGCTGCCCTTGGCCGAGCCGAAGCCCGCCAGCGCCGCAGGGCCATCGCGATCACGCAGGCGCGCAAGGCCACCCCCGGCCAGCGCCAGGGCTTCCTCCCAGGAGGCGACCCGGAAATCGTCGCGCCAGTCGGCCGGAACGCCATCGACGGGCAGCCGCTTAGGGCACCCCGGCAACCGAACCAGCGGGTCGGTGAGTCGCTGGGGGCTGTGCACATAATCGAAGCCAAAGCGGCCCTTGACGCACAGCCGACCGTGATTGGCCGGACCGTCGCGTCCTTCGACCCGGCGGATGCGGCCGTCGGCCACCACCCAGGACAGCTGGCAGCCGACGCCGCAGAAGGGGCACAGGGATTCGACGCGGTCTTCGCCATCGTGCGGCCGCGCGGCCTCTCCGCCTGCGGGGCCGCCGAGCGGCAGGCGCGGGGCGAGCGCCCCGGTCGGACAGGCCTGCACGCACTCGCCGCAGCCCACGCAACTCGAGGCGCCCATCGGATCATCGAGGTCGAAGACGATGCGTGCGGCATCGCCCCGACCGGCATAGCCGATGACATCGTTGACCTGCTCCTCGCGACAGGCGCGAACGCAGCGGCCGCACTGGATGCAGGCGTCGAGGCTGACGGCGATCGCAGGATGCGAGAGGTCGGCGAGCGGCTGTTCGCGCGGCTCGAAGCGACCGACTCGGGCGTCGACCGCGGCAGCCCAGTGCGCAAGTTCGCTACCGGTTTGCGGCTCGGGAACATCGGCGAGCAGCAGCTCGAGCACGCCACGCCGTGCGGCCACCGCGCGCGCGCTGTCGACACGAACCTTCATGCCCGGTGCGGGCTGGCGGCAGCAGGAAGGGGCGAGCGTCCGCTCCCCCTCGATCTCGACCACGCAGGCTCGGCAGTTGCCGTCGGGCCGGTAGCCTTCCTTGAAACAGAGATGGGGAATGGCAAGGCCATGGCGCTGGGCGGCCTGGAGCAGCGTTTCACCGGCGTTGGCCACGACCGGTCGACCATCGAGCTCGAAGGCGACGGCGGCCGCCGTGCCGGGCAGTGGCGCATTCATGCCGGCCTCCCGGTCGTGGCGCTGCCGACCTCATGCGCGAAATGGCGCAGCACGCCGAGGACCGGGTTGGGTGCCGCCTGACCCAGCCCGCAGATCGAGGCATCGGCCATGAGGGCCGCCAGTTCGCCAAGCAGCGGGGCATCCCATCGCGGCGCAGCCAGCAGCGCCTGCGCCTTGGCAGTGCCAACGCGACAGGGCGTGCACTGACCGCAGGACTCGTGGCGGAAGAAGCGCATCATCGAGGCAGCGGCGTCACGCGCGCGGTCGGCCTGCGACAGCACGATCACCGCCGCCGAGCCGATGAAGCAGCCATGCGGCTGCAGCGTGTCGAAATCGAGCGGGAGATCCGCCATGGCGGCCGGCAGGATCCCGCCGGAGGCACCGCCCGGCAGATAGGCATACAGCCGATGGCCAGGCGCCATGCCGCCGCAGTGTTCATCGATCAGTTCGCGCAGCGAGATCCCGGCAGGCGCCATCTTCACGCCGGGCTCGCGCACCCTGCCCGACACCGAGAAGGCGCGCAGCCCCTGGCGACCGCGTCGCCCGTGAGCGGCGAAACGCTCGGCGCCCCCGGCCAGGATGCGTTGCGCCCAGACCAGCGTTTCGACATTGTTGACCAGCGTCGGGCGACCGAAGAGCCCGACCTCGGCCACATAGGGCGGCCGAAGCCTGGGTGTGCCGCGACGGCCCTCGATGGACTCGATCAGCGCGCTCTCCTCGCCGCAGATGTAGGCGCCAGCGCCGCGGCGCAGATGGAGCGCGGGCATCGCCGCCCCGGCAATCGGCGGATCGGCGCGCAGGGCCGCGAGCTCGCGCTCGAGCAGCGCGCGCACGCCCGCGTACTCATCGCGCAGGTAGATGTAGCAGTCACTCGCCTGCACGGCCCACGCCGCGATCAGCATGCCCTCCAGAAAAGCATGCGGCTCGGTCTCGAGAAAGTGCCGGTCCTTGAAGGTGCCGGGTTCGCCCTCATCGGCGTTGACCACCATCAGCCGGGGGCCGGGTTGGGCGGCCACGATCCGCCACTTGCGACCGGTGGGAAAACCCGCGCCGCCCATGCCACGCAGACCGGCAGCCTCGAGCGAGGCGAAGACCGCCTCGCGGTCCCGATCACCCGCATGCAGCGCGTGCAGAACCCGGAAGGCGCCGTCGGCGCGCGCCTGCGCCGCGCCCGGCGCCATGGGGATCGGGCAACGCAGCGCCTCGGCGTCGGGCCCTGCGCATGCGGCATCGATGGCCGCCACCACCGGCGTGAGTGCGGCCGGCGCCACCGGTCGCTGGCCGACGACCACGACGGGCGCCCGATCGCACCGCCCGACGCAAGGCACGCGCTGAATCCGGACACCGTCGCGCGACGCATCATGAAGGGCCTCGATGAGCGCCTCGGCGCCGGCCATCGCGCAGGAGAGGGAGTCGCAGACCCGTACGGTCAGCGCCGGCGGCGGTGCATCGCCATCGGCCAGAACCTCGAAGTGGTGGTAGAAAGTTGCCACCTCGTAGATTTCGGCCGGCGCCACCCGCAGCGCCTCGGCAAGCGCGACCAGCAGAGGCGGCTTCAGGCAGCCATCCGCGTCCTGCAGACGGTGGAGGTACTCGATGAGCAGATCGCGGCGCGGTGGCTCGCCTCCCAGAAGCTCACGCAAGCGTTTGCGGGCGGCGGGCTCGACCGAGCGTCCCTTGGGGCGCCCGGGCCGACGCCGGAAGTGCACAGGCTGTTCCATGCCCGGGATGCTACCCGAGCTGCAAGCCGGCGGCGTCCGCGGTGATCAGCATCCGCAGGCCCTGCCGGGTCGCGATCCGCGGAACTCAGAGATCGATCTCGACGCTCGCCAGGTGCTCGGCCACCTCGACCGGCCAGCCGAGCGCTTCCCCGATGCGCTGGCGCAAGGTATCGGCGGCATCGGGATCACCATGCACCAGCCAGACATGGCGGGGTGCGCGCTTCGCCCCCCGCAGCCACGCGATCAGCTCGTCGGCATCGGCGTGCGCCGACCAGGCCTCGATCTGGGTGACCGGCGCGCGTACCGGATGCCACGCCCCATGGATCCGCACCTCGGTGGCACCGGCGACGAGATGCGCACCGCGCGTGCCGCCAGCCTGATAGCCGACGAAAACGATGCGATTGCGCGGATCGGGCGCCATCGCCTTGAGGTGGTGAAGCACCCTTCCGCCGGTGGCCATGCCGCTGGCCGCGATGATCACGCATGGCATGCGCAGTTGCGCGAGCGCCTTCGACTGTTCGGGGGTGTTGACCAGCGTTGCCACCCCGCACATCGCGCGGCAATCGGCCACGCTCAATCGATGCAGCCGACGGTGGCGTCGGTACAGGGCGGTCGCATCGATGGCCATCGGCGAGTCGAGAAAGACCGGCAGGTCGGGGATCTCGCCCCGGGCCTTCAGGCGCGCGAGCGCCAGCATGAGGGTCTGGGCGCGCCCGATGGCAAAGGAGGGGATCAGTACCGAGCCGCCGCCGGCCGCCGCCTCGCGGATGGTCGCTGCCAGAAGCTGCTCCGTGGTGTCCGCTTCGTGACGCCGGTTGCCATAGGTGGACTCGAGCAGCAGCCAGTCGACGCTGCCGAGTGACGCGGGCGGCCGCATGATCGGATCCATGCTGCGTCCGAGATCGCCGGAAAAGACCAGCGAGCGCCCCTCCCGCACCAGGCGCACGCTGGCGGCGCCGAGCAGATGCCCCGCCGGCGTGAGCACCGCCTGCAGCCCATCACCCAGGTCGACAGGCTCGTCGAAGTCGAGCGGACGGAACTGCGCCATCGCGCGCCGCGCGTCCTCGACGGTGTAAAGCGGCTCGGCCGGCTGGTGCTTCGAGAATCCATGCCGGTTGGCAAAGCGCGCCTCCTCCTCCTGGAGGTGGGCGCTGTCGGCGAGCAGGATCTCGCACAGGTCGCGGGTGGCGTTCGATGCGTAGATCGGCCCGCGAAAGCCATCGCGCACCAGCGCTGGCAGCCAGCCACTGTGATCGAGGTGGGCATGGCTGAGCAGCACCGCATCGATGCGCCGCGGCGCCACCGGCAGCGGCTGTCGATTGCGCAGACGAAGGGCCTTGTAGCCCTGGAACAGACCGCAATCGACGAGCAGCGTGCGCCGCCCCTGCTGCAGCAGAAAACGCGAACCGGTGACCGTGCCCGCGGCACCAGCGAAGGTGAGCTTCATGGCCGCCATCCTGAGGCCCGCGCCCGGCGCACGCTACTGGAAGAAGTCCTTGACCTTGTCCATCCAGCCTTTGGATTGCGGACTGTGCTTGGGATCCTGCAACGTGGTCTCGAACTCGCGCAGCAGCTTCTTCTGGCGATCGTTGAGGCGCACCGGCGTCTCGAGTGACACATGGGCGTAGAGGTCGCCCGGGTAGCTCGAGTGGTAGCCCTTGATGCCCTTGCCGCGCAGCCGGAAGGTCTTGCCGCTCTGGGTGCCTTC
>Ga0315900_10011718_pt1 | contig 10833 bp, 7 predicted proteins | sample LakEriMetagenome_FD_203521 | JGI IMG/M metagenome (GOLD analysis project Ga0315900, IMG submission 203521) | Freshwater fungal communities from buoy surface, Lake Erie, Ohio, United States - Buoy 12 MA114 | ecosystem: Environmental > Aquatic > Freshwater > Lake > Lake biofilm | place: USA: Lake...
AGCCGCGGCTCGCCGCTCGCATCATCGAGCGCATCCGCGAGATCGACACAGACGGTGATTTCGAGCGCTTTTTCATCCGCCTGCTCGACCACCTCGGCATGCATGTGGAGGAGATGTCACAGCGCACCTGGTTCATCCGCCCGGACAATCTGATCACCGACGCCCTGCCTTCCCTGCCGCTGGAAGGGCTCACGATCACATTTGACCGCGAGCGCGCCCTTTCACGCGATCACGAATCGTTTCTCACCTGGGATCATCCGCTCGTCACCGGCGCTCTGGATGTTTTGCTCGGCTCGCACACTGGAAACGCCGGTTTTGCGTTCTGGAAGGCCTCCGGCGCGGAGGGATTGATCCTGCAGACCACCTTCGTGGCCGAATGCATCGCGCCACCGGCCCTGCATGCCTCGCGCTTCATGCCCGCGCTGCCCGTTCGCGTCGCCGTGGATCATCAGGGCCGCGACCTGAGCTCCGATGCGGCGTTTTCGCGTGCAAAACTCACTGCGGGCGATCCCGCGCGCACCGTGCAAAACGAAGCCGTGCGTCACAAACTGCTGCCGTCCATGCTCGGCAAGGCGCAACAACTGGCTGAATCACAACTCCAGGCTCTCAAGCAGCGCGGTCTGGCCACGATGCGCAAACATCTCGACGACGAAATCGCGCGTCTCGAAGATTTGCAGTCGCGTAATCCGCACATCCGTCCGGAAGAGATCGCCGCGCTGCGGCAGCAGCGTGACGCGCTGGCTTCGGCCATCGAAGCCACATCGCTCCGCCTCGATGCGGTGCGTCTCGTGCTGCGGTTGAAATGAAAAAGCCGGAGTCCTGCGACTCCGGCCATGATTCATTCGTGATGCGGCTTTGATCACGCCGGCACACCGGTCAAACCGGGAGCGAGGCCGCCTTCATCCTCGTCTTCCTGCTTGGCGGGACGCGGGTCGGCGGCCTTGGGCAGCAGCGGCGGGGGAGGGGGCTTGCTCTTGTTCTCCGGCGGATTGATGAGGCGGCCGTGCTCCATGATCTCCTTGATGTGGGTGCCGTCGAGCGTCTCGTATTCGAGCAGGGCGAGCGCGATAGCGTCGAGCTTGTCCTTGTGCTTGAGGAGGATTTCCTTCGCCTTGGCGTAGGCCTCGTCGATAAGACGCTTGACCTCCTGGTCGATCTTTTTCGCGGTGTCCTGGCTGTAGTTGTTGCGACCGCGGCCCATGAAGGCGGCGCTTTCGTTCTCACCGTACTCGATCATGCCGAGCTCGGTGCTCATGCCCCAGGAGCAGACCATGCTGCGGGCGATGCGGGAGGCCATGCGGATGTCGCCGCTGGCGCCGTTGGTCACGTCGCCGAACTGGATTTCCTCCGCCACACGACCGCCCATGGCGACGATCAGGTCGTCGAGCAGCTCGCTCTTGCGATCGTTGTGCTTGTCCTCCTCCGGCAGCCACATGGTGGAGCCGAGGGACGGGCCGCGCGGAATGATGGTGACCTTGTGCAGCGGGTCGGTGTGCTCCAGCACCTCGATGAGGATGGCGTGACCGGCCTCGTGATAGGCGGTGTTTTCCTTCTCCTTTTCGGTAAGGGCCATGCTGCGGCGCTCGCGGCCCCAGCGCACCTTGTCGCGGGCCTCCTCGAGCTCTGGCTGGGTGATGGACTTCATGTTTTTGCGGGCGGCGAGCAGCGCGGCCTCGTTGAGCAGGTTCGCCAGTTCCGCGCCTGAGAATCCGGGCGTGCCGCGGGCGATCTTGGAAAGGTCTGCGCTTTCGGAGAGCTTCACCTTTTTGGCGTGGACGCGCAGGATTTCCTCGCGGCCCTTCACGTCCGGCAGGTTCACGGTGACCTGGCGGTCAAAGCGGCCCGGACGCAGCAGCGCGGGATCGAGCACGTCGGCGCGGTTCGTGGCGGCGATGATGATGATGCCTTCCTGCGTGTCGAAGCCGTCCATCTCGACGAGGAGCGCGTTCAGTGTCTGCTCGCGCTCGTCGTGACCACCACCCATGCCGTGACCGCGATGACGGCCCACGGCGTCGATTTCGTCGATGAAGATGAGGCACGGCGCGTTCTTGCGGCCCTGCTCGAACATGTCGCGCACGCGGCTGGCGCCGACGCCGACGAACATCTCGACGAAATCCGAGCCGCTGATGCTGAAGAACGGCACGTCGGCCTCGCCCGCGATGGCCTTGGCCAGCAGCGTCTTGCCGGTGCCGGGAGGTCCGACCATGAGCACACCTTTCGGGATCTTGCCGCCCAGGCGCTGGAACTTCTTCGGGTCTTTGAGGAACTCGACGAGCTCCTGCACCTCCTCCTTGGCTTCTTCCACGCCGGCCACGTCCTTGAAGGTGACCTTGTTGCGGTCCTGGGAGAGCATCTTGGCCTTGCTCTTGCCGAAGCTCATCGCTCCGCGGCCCGCGCTGCGAAGCTGCTGGCGCACGAGGAAGTAGAAGAAGGCGAGGATGATCAGCAGCGGCAGCAGGAAGCCGATGAGGGACGACCACATGTCGTTGTCATAGACCGGGATGAGCACGAGGCCGTGCTTGTCGAGCATCTTGATCAGCTCGTCCTTCTGGAACTCAATGTTCACCGGCACGCTGAACTCCTTGGAGTCGTTCTTCGCGGCGTTGAAGCCCGGTTTTTTCGGCTCCGCCTCAGGTGCCGGCAGGGCAGTCTGTGGCTTGCTGAGGTCCGGTGTCACGGGTGCGGCCTCGCCGTCCTTGCCTGCCTGCGGGGCGGGCAGTTCGGGGAAGTAGGCTCCTTCGATGACCTGCTTGGTGGTGGTGTCCGAGGTGATGAGCACCAGCTTCTTGTCCTTGTCGATCAGGCCTTTCTCCACCGTCTCCTTGAACCAGGCGTAGTCGAAGACCTTGCGGTTGGAGACGAATCCCTTGTTCATCATCAGGCCGGAGATGAGCAGCGTGATGGCGAGCGCGAAAAGCATGAAGCCGCGCCAATTGAACTGCGGATCCTGATTGCGGCGGCCTGGGCCGTCGGAGCGGTTGTTGAAGGGGTCGTCGGACATGTGGGGGTTGGTTACAAGCTAGTAACGCAGCCCCGACCATACATGCCGGTAATTTTTTTGCAAAATGCGTTTCCGGGCCTGCGCGGCGCTCTTTTTCAGCGCCGCACGGCCTTGAATTCGCGTGTCAGGTTTGTCAGCGAATCCTCGACGCCCATGCGCTCCAGGCTGGAGGCACCGACGAAGCCGTCGGCGGTCGTTTTGCCGAGAATGAACTCCACGTCCTTCGGCGTGTTCACCGGGCCGCCGTGCGTGAGGGTGAAGACGTCCTTCTTCACGCTGCGGGCGGCATCAATGATCTCCTGCGTGCGCTTCACGGTGAAATCCCAGTCCACCACCGCATTCACCACGCCGATGCTGCCACCGACGGTGGTGCCCACGTGGGCGATGACGGCGTCCGCGCCGTTTTTCACCATCTCGACCGCTTCTTCAGGCGTGGCGACATAGACGATGCTGAAAAGGTCCATCTTCGTGGCCAGACCGACCATCTCGAACTCCTTCTGCACGCTCATGCCGGTTTCTTCGAGCACGCCGCGGAAGTGACCATCGACGATGCAGTGCGTGGGAAAGTTGTTCACGCCGGAGAAGCCCATGTTCTTCACCTGCTGCAGCCAGTGCCACATGCGGCGGCGCGGGTCCGTGGCATGCACGCCGCAGACCACCGGGATCTCCTTCACCACGGGCAGCACCTCATACTCGCCGATCTCCATGGCGATGGCATTCGCATCGCCGTAGGCCATCAGGCCGCAGGTGGAGCCGTGGCCCATCATGCGGAAGCGTCCGCTGTTGTAGATGATGATCAGGTCCGCGCCGCCCTTCTCGATGAATTTGGCGCTGATGCCCGTGCCCGCCCCGGCGGCGATGATGGGCTCGCCCTTCGCCAGCGTGGCCTTGAGGCGATCGACGACTTCCTGCTTCGTGTAGGGATTTCCGATTCCGGTCCAGGGATTGGGCATGGCGTGGTGATTTTTGATTTACGATTTTTGATTTATGATCTGGCCTGCGGGCCTCTGGGAAATCATCAATCGCAGGCCATAAATCATAAATCCATCCATCATGCACGCCAAAGCTGCCATCCAGGAGCTATCTGAAACGCACACGCACGGTCCGGGCACGGAGTTCCGTGTGGTGCGCGCCTCGGAGAGGGACACGCGTCCCTGGCTGCGCGGCGCGCCGGTCTGCGGCACGCTGGCGCAGCACCGCATCGCCCACGCGGGTGTCATGACGGCGCGCGCGCCCTACCGCATCGTGCGCATGCACCAGGGTGGCTTGTATTTCCTCGCCTGCCTGGAGGGAGAGGGACGCGTCCTTGTCGATGGCGCGTGGAAGAAATGCGGCGCGGGCCTGGCCGTGGCGCTGCCGCCCTTCATGGTGAACGCCTTCCATGCCGTTCCCGGCAAGTCCTGGCGCTGCTGCTGGGTGCGTTACGAGCAGCAGCCGGAGCAGAAGCCCATCCTCAGCAGCAGCTCGCCGCTGATGGCGCCGTTTGATGGAAAAGCGCTTTGGAACGCCATCGAAGGCCTCGTCGAGGAGGCCGGCCACGACGCCAAGCCCGCCGCCATGTTTCATTGGGTGGAACTCGTGCAGCATTACATCGAGCGTTTCGCCCAGCCCTGGCAGGTCGATGACCGCCTGCACCGCATCTGGGAAAAAGTCGCTGCGAACGTCGGCCACGACTGGACCCTCGACGAGCTCGCCCGGCAGGCGCACGTCAGCGCCGAGCACCTGCGCCGCCTGTGCCGGAAAACCCTCGGCCGCACGCCCATGCATCACGTCACCTGGCTGCGCATGCGGAAGGCCGCCGAGCTGCTCTCCACCACCAGCCTGAAGATCGAGACCATCTCCCATGAGATCGGCTACCAGAATCCCTTCGTCTTCAGCAACACCTTCAAAAAATGGATCGGCTGGCGTCCTAGCGAGCATCGCTCGAGGATGGGCGGGTAGGTGGGGCGTGGTGAATGACGAATGAGGAATGGCGAAACCAGAATGACGAAGGGGGGAGTGATCCAGGTTTCAGGTTGGCCGGGACCAAACTAGACTTGTTGCCGTGCAACAAGGGCTTCACTCCCAGTTTGCTCAACGGCGCCGCTCCGGCCCCATCCTTGCGCCCGTCTGATCCGCCTCATGGCCGGGCGGGCCGTGGGGAGGTCTTGCATTCCAGGGTTGTTCGGCTCACTTTTTCCAGCATGGACACGGCACGCGGTCTGCCGCGCCGTGGCTCATCTGCTCCCCGCCTGCGCTAGCGCGCCGGCATGACGCAAAAGGAGCTGGCCCTCCAGGCCGGTTTCATTCCCCGCACCGTGCGCGCCGAGGAGACGAACCGCAGCACGATGTTCATCACTGACGTTTACCGTCTCGCGGAGGCCCTGGGGATCAGCGCCCCCCCTGTTCTTGTTCTTCTTCGAGGCCGTGCATCGTTCCCCGCTGACGCTCCGGCTCCCCGCGTAAGCCCCGCAGGCACGTTGGCCGGAGGCATTGAGGGCCGGCAGGTGGCTTCAGAAAGGCGTCACGCCGCTTCAACCGCCCGGCGTCCGCTCACGCGGGCCCGAGGTTTGCGCCGAAGAGCGGCGGAGGATGATCCTGTCGGGCACGTCGTGGCAAGCTCAGAACGTTCGCTCAACGGCCAATGACGAACCTGACGGGTTTCGTGCTTCGCAGTTTTCAAGCGACGCTGCTTGTCACCTTTTGCAGCCTGAACGCGTCTCCGAGTTGGGAGGCGGGTAAGAGGGAACGGTGAACCCGGAACGCCGGATCAAGAAGGCCGGAAGACCGCTTCGACAGGAGAATGGGGACAATAGAATCGAGCCATTCTTCTGTCCCCATTCTGTTGTCGATTGGATCGAGGAAGCACTACTCTCTCACAGTGCTTCAGGGCTTGGGGGCCTTCTTCCAGGCGAAGACCGGGCTCGAACTCGGGGGGGAGCAGGGTCGCGAACGGGAGGCGGTTCCGCCGAGGCTCCCCAGCGGCTGGGCAGCGGGGCTCGACCTGGATCGCTTGAGGGGCGTCTTTCGGGAACCGGATTGAACCACCGCGAGTGGCTGGAACGACGCCGAGGTGAGTTTGTCAGGTTTTTGCACCCTGACCCCGTTTCCCGCGAGTGGCTGGAACGACGCGGAGGTGCGTTTGTCAGATTTTTTGCACCCTGACCCCGTTTCCAGGTTTTTGCACACAGACGCCGTTTCCCCGTATTTCTCGGCTACTTATCGAGATACCTTTTGAAGCTCCTCCAGCTTGGATGCGATTAGCGTTGCGCGCAGGTCCCAGAAACTGGCAGGGTCAGCTATGTCTGATTTTAATGTTTCGTAGCTTTCTTCATTGATGACGCCCATTTCAAAACGAGAGCGCGTGGAAGACCAAGCCAAATCAAAATCACGGATGGCAGTTGCGGGTGATTTTGTTTTCCAACGATTATTTGATGCAGCAGTTAACGGGACGAGATTTACAAGGCCATCCACTATGGATGGCTGTTCTCGCAGAGCACTGACATGAGCCGTGTTATCTCGGCACCATTGCTTCGGGTAAATATGATGAAGATCTACGTTGGCATTCCGTTCCTGTGTGAACCGATCCAGGGGCGCCCCTGTCAAGATGTCAACACGAGCTTGCGAGAGCAAAAACAGGATTATGGCTTGCCGGAGTGCGCCGCGAACGTCTCCGTCTTTCACAATTTCCTTAAGGTTGGATGATGGGCGTATCTGGAACTGCGCACCGAAATATGCATCGAGTTTGTTATTGGCTTCTGCATACCATTGATCTGTCCGGCGAAACTCAATCAACTCGCTCAGGCAGGCACTAATGAATTTCAGGTCAGTGGAAAATTTTGTCAGGAATCCTTGATCGTAGCGACCTGTGAGTGCATTTCGCCAGAAGAATGCCCGATAGAATGAGTTAAGCTCATCAATCGAGAAACGTTTATCTGGGTCAGTGAGATGTTTTTCAAGTTGCCAGCGAAGCGCAAAATAAAGAATGATGCTTGCCGGATACGGGAGTTCCTTCAAACGAAAATCTGCCCGCAGAACGTCGCCGAAGAAGCTAGTGGCAAATGAATTGATCAGCGCGATGTCCGCGAAGAAGTTTTGGTAGAAATCGGTTGGTGTGTCGATCAAGTCCCCACCTTTAATCGATCCGATTTTCACCTCGCGTGCAACCGTTGATCGGCGGCTCAAAGGTGATGGGCTCGCCAAATAACACCCAGTGATCAACTGGCACAAGAATTCCGGCCGAGAATCATCTAATACGAGTTGTATTTTGTCAGAAGAACTGGCGCACTCTGCAAATCTGTCCCTGAGGTTAAACGTTCCTCGAGTATCCCCGAACGCCATGTTATGAATTAGATCGAAAGTCGAGACTTTGGTGCCTGTAGTGTTGAGAACCTCGAAAATCTCACAGACCTCGGCTAAGCCGACGCTTGATGGCAATTCGGCTACGGGGATTTGGAAACTTGCGAAAGTAGATTGGTATTCTGCAAGGTTTGCGGATCGTCGTTCTAACACGTCTTCGCTCGGACGCTCGCCATTCGGATAAAAGTCGCGATCAAAGATACGTTGAGCGATTCGATTAAAATCTTCGTATTGATCGAGTGGAAGCAATCCCTTGGCGATGCAATTTGAGACCTGATCAAGTCCGTCTGCGAGAACCTGCGCCCGTTTGCGGTAAACGATCATATCATCATCGCTGCTTTCGGGGCTAACTGAGAAGTCTAAAAACCAACGACCGGAAAAAAGATAACGGTCATCGGGTGTTCGTAGGCCACCAAATGCCATTGCCAGAGTTGTCAGGCGTTGTTTGCCATCGAGGATAAGATGAATGACAGCCGGATTATCCTCGAATTGTGCAAATTTCGACTCCTTGACTCGCAATGGTTCCGGAGGGGTTTGAGGACTTCCCTGTGGTTGAAGCCAGGATGTGACCATTCCAATCGGGCGAGCTTTGAAGACGGATGTGAGCAGGCCGAAAACCTGCGGCTGAGACCAAACAAATTCTCGCTGGAATTTAGGCACCTGCCACTCTCCCGATTTCAATAGTCTTAGAACGTCGGGAATTGATTTGCGAGTGACATCAAGATTCATGGGGAGTCAGGTTGCGAGCTAGCGCTCAACTAATAATCATGCTGTCGTATACACTTCGGCGCCGCTTTCAACGAACTCCTTCGACTTCTCTTCCATCCCGCGCTGGAGGGCTTCTTCCTCGGAGATGGCCTGTTCCGCCGCATACTTCCGCACGTCTTCGGTGATGTTGAAGGCATTGCCTCCACTCTGCACTGCCGCCCTGCGGGCAAACGCTTCGCGTTTGTCTGCCTCGCCTCCGATCCCTCGGCTCGGCTCATGTCGCAGAAAGTGGCGCATCACTTCTTAGCGGGTTTCGGCGGCAGCTCGCGGATGAAGGCCCAGGAGACTTCGGCGGTTTGGCCGTTGTCATAGTGGATGATGAAATGGCTGTGGAGGTCATCATCGACCTCGACTTGGATTGGAGTGGCGTTGGCTGCAATCTTATTGGCCTTGCGAATGGTGGCATGCGGTTCGAGGAAGCTGAGTCCGTCCTCAAACTCGACATCAAACGCATCCTCCCAGCCGAGATAACGGGCATGTCTCACACGAGAGAAGGTGCCCTTCCCGAAAGGTTTTTTGAGCTGAACAGCGATTTTCATAAGCGTCCTTCGTTTTCGAGTTCGGTGATGAGTTTTAACAGCTTTTTGCTGGGTTGCCAGCCTTCATGTCCGACACGGCGGGTTAAATCGAAACGGCCAAGAAATCGACCTTTGGTGTCATAAACGTGAACATGCCTTGGATCGTGGTCGCCAATGAACCACTCCAAGACAAATCCATGCCGTCGGACCTTTCCCATGACTCATGCTTGATGATAGACTTCGGCTCCGCTTTCCACGAACTCCTTGCTCTTCTCCGCCATCCCATGCTGAAGCGCTTCTTCCTCGGAGATCGCTTGTTGACTCGCCGGCCGGCTCGCCCTTCGGGTCATCCTGCGGATGATCTGTCTCGCTCCGCTCGGCTCAGCGGCATACTTCCGCACGTCTTCGGTGATGTTGACGGCATTGCCTCCACTCGGCACTGCCGCCCTGCGGGCAAACGCTTCGCGTTTGTCTGTCTCGCCTCCGATCCCTCGGCTCGGCTCATGTCGCAGAAGCTTCATGCCTTCGTATACACTTCGGCACCCATTTCTGTAAACTCCCGGGATTTCTGTTCCATCCCGGCTTTGAGAGCCTCTTCTTCTGCGAGGCCTTGCTCTGCGGCATATTTTCTCACGTCCTCCGTGATCTTCATGGAACAGAAATGCGGTCCACACATGCTGCAGAAATGGGCTGACTTCGCCCCTTCCTGCGGAAGGGTCTCGTCATGAAACTCCCGCGCCGTCACGGGGTCGAGGCTGAGGTTGAACTGGTCTTCCCAGCGGAACTCGAAGCGGGCTTTGCTGAGGGCGTTGTCGCGGTATTGGGCACCGGGGTGGCCTTTGGCGAGGTCGGCGGCGTGGGCGGCGAGTTTGTAGGTGATGACGCCGGCTTTGACGTCTTCTTTGTTGGGGAGGCCGAGGTGTTCCTTGGGGGTGACGTAGCAGAGCATGGCGCAGCCATACCAGCCGATCATGGCGGCGCCGATGCCGCTGGTGATGTGGTCGTAGCCGGGGGCGATGTCGGTGGTGAGAGGCCCGAGGGTGTAGAAGGGGGCCTCGTGGCACCATTCGAGCTGCTTGGCCATGTTTTCCTCGATCATGTGCATGGGGACGTGGCCGGGGCCTTCGTTCATGACTTGGACGCCTTTGGCCCAGGCGCGTTTGGTGAGTTCGCCCTGGACTTCGAGTTCGCCGAACTGGGCTTTGTCATTGGCGTCGGCGATGGAGCCGGGGCGCAGACCATCGCCGATGGAGAAGGAGACGTCGTAAGCGGCCATGATGTCGCAGATGTCGTCCCAGTGGGTGTAGAGGAAGTTTTCCTTGTGATGGGCGAGGCACCACTTGGCCATGATGCTGCCGCCGCGGCTGACGATGCCGGTCATGCGGGAGGCGGTCATGGGGACGAAGCGGAGGAGGACGCCGGCGTGAATGGTGAAGTAATCGACGCCCTGCTCGGCCTGCTCGATGAGGGTGTCGCGGAAGAGTTCCCAGGTGAGGTCTTCGGCTTTGCCGTTCACTTTTTCGAGCGCCTGATAAATGGGCACGGTGCCGATGGGCACGGGGCTGTTGCGCAGGATCCATTCACGCGTAGCGTGGATGTTCTTGCCGGTGGAGAGGTCCATGACGGTGTCCGCGCCCCACTTGGTGGCCCAGCGCATTTTTTCGACCTCTTCCTCGATGCTGGAGGCGACGGCGCTGTTGCCGATGTTGGCGTTGATTTTGACGAGGAAGTTCCGGCCGATGATCATCGGCTCGAGCTCGGGGTGGTTGATATTCGCGGGGATGATCGCCCTACCCGCCGCCACTTCCGAACGCACAAATTCCGGTGTGATCTCTTTGGGAATGCGTTGCGGGAACATGCTGAAGACCCGCGGCGTGAAGGCGGAGTTCGGAGTGCGGAGTTCGGAATCCTGAGAGGAGCCGGCGTGCTGTTTGGAAAGGTCGTTGCGAACGATGTCGCTGCCCAATTCCGCAATCCGAATTCCGAGTTCCGCATTCCGCATGTTTTCGCGGATGGCGATGAACTCCATCTCGGGGGTGATGATGCCCTGGCGGGCATAGTGGAGCTGGGTGACAGGCTTGCCGGTGCTGCGCAGGGGATTGCGCTGGGCATTGATGGGGGCTTTCAGGGGGCTGAGGAGGCCTTCGCGCTTGGCGGCGGCGTATTCGGCGTGGTTGGCGGTGAGGTAGCCGTTGTCACGGGGCTCGA